>Ga0066388_100000458_pt1 | contig 19059 bp, 9 predicted proteins | sample PanSoiMetaGPlot6_FD_64539 | JGI IMG/M metagenome (GOLD analysis project Ga0066388, IMG submission 64539) | Tropical forest soil microbial communities from Panama analyzed to predict greenhouse gas emissions - Panama Soil - Plot 6 (Hybrid Assembly) | ecosystem: Environmental > Terrestrial > Soil... | reverse complement strand
CCTTGCGGGGGAAGGCCGGCTTTGCCCACCGATTCGGCCCCGCCGCATTCGGATTTGTATTGGAGGGCGCCGCTCCGTCGGCGCCGTGTTGGCGACGAGCGGCGTAACTGGATTTCAAGGATCCTTCGTGTCTCTCGCGAGCACGGCGCCGACGGAGCGGCGCCCTCCAGTGGTTCCGCATCGTCAAAGCGAATTGGAGGGCAAAGCCGGGGAAGGTCAGGAAGCGGGGGTTGTTCGAATTGCCGCCTACGACCCCCTTCCTGTCTTTCCCCCGCAAGGGGGGAAGGAACCCTCTAAGAAATAGGGGTTAGAGAAACGCGGCTTAGATCATCCACGTCCGAACACGGTCTCGTGCATCCACGACCGAACGCCGTCTGCTGCATCTCGCCATCAAGTCAGGGAAGATTGACCACGCATCCGACGGCGCAGCATGCTGAGCGCATGCCGGAGCTCAGCTATGTGTCGGGGACGTCAGACGCGCCGCTGCTCGGGGAGACGATCGGCGACAATCTCGACCGCATGGTCGCGGCGCATCGCGACGTGCCGTGCCTGATAGCGCGTCACCAGGGCGTGCGCTGGACCTACGGAGAGTTCGGTGCCCGCGTCGACCAGTGTGCGCGCGCCTTTCTGGCGTGCGGCGTCGAGCGCGGCGAGCGCGTCGGCATCTGGTCGCCGAACTGCGCCGAATGGGTGGTGGTCCAATACGCGACAGCAAAGATCGGCGCCATCTTGGTCAACATCAACCCGGCCTATCGCGCGCACGAGCTGGCTTATGCGCTCGAGCAATCGGGCACGGCGGTGGTGGTTGCGGCGAGTGCGTTCAAGACCGCCGACTACGCGAGCATGCTGGCCGAAGCGCGCCCGCGGCTGCCGGACCTGCGCACGATCGTGCTGCTCGATGGCAGCGGCGGTGATCTCAGCTGGGCGGCCTTTCTCGATCGCGCCGCCGGCGCATCGCCGGAGCAGCTGCGAGAGCGACAGACGGCTCTCCAGTTCGACGATCCGGTCAACATCCAGTACACGTCTGGGACGACGGGTTTTCCCAAGGGTGCGACGCTCTCGCACCACAATATCCTCAACAACGGGCATGCCGTCACCGGCATGCAGGGCCTCGGGGTCGGCGACCGACTCTGCATTCCTGTGCCGCTCTATCATTGCTTCGGGATGGTGATGGGCAACATCGGTTGTACGTCGCGCGGCGCGACCATCGTCTACCCGGCGGCGGCGTTCGATGCCGGTGCCGTGCTCGAGGCGGTGGAGGCCGAGCGCTGCACGGCGCTCTACGGCGTGCCGACGATGTTCATCGCCGAGCTCGAGCACCCGGACTTCGCCCACCGCGATCTGAGCTCGCTGCGCACCGGGGTGATGGCCGGCGCGCCATGTCCGATCGAGGTGATGAAGCGGGTCGCCGACGAAATGCACATGCGTGAGGTGACGATCTGCTACGGGATGACCGAGACCTCGCCGGTGTCGTTTCAATCCGCGCGCGACGATGTGCTCGAACGGCGCGTCGCCACGGTCGGCCGCGTACATCCGCACCTCGAGGCCAAGATCGTCGATCCCGACACCGGTGCGGCCCTGCCGCGCGGCGCGTGCGGCGAGCTCTGCACGCGCGGCTACAGCGTGATGCTCGGCTACTGGCGCAACGAAGAGGCCACGCGCGAGGCGATCGACGCCGCGCGCTGGATGCACACCGGCGACCTCGCCATCATGGACGCGGACGGCTACGTGAACATCGCTGGGCGCAGCAAGGACATGGTCATCCGAGGCGGCGAGAACATCTACCCGCGCGAGGTGGAGGAGTTTCTCTACACCCATCCGGCGATCGCTGACGTCCAGATCGTCGGCGTGCCCGACCTGCGCTACGGCGAGGAGCTCTGCGCCTGGGTGCGGCTGCGGCCCGGCCACAGCCTGACAATCGACGAGCTGCGCGACTTCTGCCGTGGCCGCATCGCGCACTACAAGGTGCCGCGCTACCTCAAGGTGACCGACGACTTCCCGCTGACCGTGACCGGCAAGGTGCAGAAGTTCCGCATGCGAGAGATCTCGATCGCGGAGCTGGGATTGGACGCCGCCGCGTCGCGGCGAACCGCTTAGCGCGCCCGCTCCGACGTCTCGGACGCCGGAGCGGGCAATCGCCGTCTTGTCGCGTGGCCGGGCGGGACTTATTGCGCCTTGGCCTTGAAGAATCCCATTTCGTTCTTGATCACGTCGCCGCTGTCGAAGGTCGAGGTCCAGCAGAGGCCGCTCTCGCTGTTCACCAGCTGCACGTCGACGTTCAGCGTCAGGTCCGGCACGATGTCCGGGAGGCCGGCGCCCTTCCCCTTCACCAGGATCTTCGCCTTGTCCTGCATCGGCGCGCTGCCCTTCTGGACGATCTTGGTGATTCCGCTCTGGCTGCCCGCCTTGTCCTTGTACTTGTATCCCTTCGTGGTGATGGGCGCCCACAGAGTGGACGAAGGCCCAACCAGTGCCTCGCCGAGGAGGATGTTGTTCGCATAGACGCACAGCGCGTTCGTGGCGCCGGTGACGGCGACGGTCGGGTTGCCGAAATCCGCCTGCTGAGTGGACTGCCCCTTGATCCACTTCCAGATCATCTTGTCCTTGGGTGAGTCGGCGCCCTTGTCCTTGACGATGAAGATCGACTTCAGCGCCGTGCGGCATCCGACCGCCGGGGCCGACGCGCACAGATCATAGAACACCTTGATCTGGATGACGTCGACGTTGGCCGTATTGCCGGTGTCGACCACGGAAAGGGACGCGCCGAACCCAGGGTCGTTGATGTCTGCCGGTGTCCAAGCGGTTCCCCACAGGTCGGAGTTGCTGCCGTAGGTTTTCACCGCATCGGTGGTCGGCCAATCGACAAGCAAATCGGCGTGTTCGCTCCCTGTGATGACGCCGCCCTTGACGATCTTTACGCTCGAATCCTGGACCAACATCCCAACGCCCATCGACGTGTGGCGCTCAATCGAGACTTCGATCCCTTTGATCTCCGCCGGGCTGGGAATGTTGAAGCCATAGTTGCTCGTCACCAAGCACTGCGACACCGAGCCAGCGGGCGATACCTGAGCATACAGGTCGTTGCTGGATACGGCGTCTCCGGGAGGAAACCAGCTGGCGCCGACCACGCACGCATTGTTGGCGCCGACCGTTGGGTCCTTAGGGCCCTCGGACAAGAGCTGCGCCTGCGCGCTCGCACTCAACGCCACGGCGAGCAGACACACGATCACTGCGGAAGCGCGACGAGGTGACGAATTCCTCGAGCACATAGTTCCCCCCATGTACCTGTGGAAGAAGTGGACCTGTCCGGCTCATGCATGAACCGGCGTCATCCTTTTGTCAACGACTAAGTGGTCGCCCCTGCTGCTCGGTCGCCGTTGTACCTGGAGGGCGGCGCGCCGTCGCCGCCGGGGCGCACGGAGGGGTCGACAATCTGTGTTGTAGCTGCAGCCGACTACGGTCGGCGAGGTCGACGTGCTTGGAAGTGAGAGAAAATTCCAGGCAAGGCTTCGAATTGACGCGTTTCACCTAATCCCCACCCCGTCGTCGGCGACGGCGCGCCGCCCTCCAGGGAGGCGGGGTTACGCTTCGCCGAAGGTGGTCACCGGCTCCCAATCCGGCCCGGGCGGGGTGTTCAGGTTCTCGCGGCAACGGCGCAGGTAGAGATCGGACGGTCCGTCGTTGGGTCGCGTGCGCAGTGCCTGCTCGAAGGCGGTGCTGGCGCTTTGCCAGTCGCACTCGCGGTAGGCGGCCAGGCCGGCGTGAAAGTGCTCGATGACCTCGTGCCATTGCGGCGCGGAATCGGCCGGGCCGAGCACCTCGAAGATCCGCGCCGTCTGCGCTTTGCCTTTCACTCGCACCAAATCGAGCTCGCGCACGACGATCAGCTCGCGCGCCAGGTCGACGGTCGCTTCGCTGGCGATGATGTTGCTGCCGTAGAGCTTGTTGATGCCCTCGAGGCGCGCGCCGAGGTTCACGTTGTCGCCCATGACGGTGAGGCTCAAATGGCCCGCTGATCCGACGTTGCCGAACACCATGGGCCCGCTGTTGAGACCGATGCGGATGCTCAGCTTCGGCCAGCCCAGCTCTGCGCCGCGCGCATTGATCTCCGCCAGCTTTTCCATCATCCGCAGCGCGGCGTGGCAGGCGCGCGTGGCGTGATCGGCTTGCGGCAACGGCGCCCCCCAGACGGCCATCACGCCGTCGCCGATGTACTTGTCGAGCATGCCGTCGTACTCGAACACGATATCGGTCATCTTGCCGAGGTAATCGTTGAGCAACTCGACGAGCTGCTCCGGCTCGAGACCTTCGGCGATGGTGGTGAAGCCCTTGATGTCGGAGAACAGCACGGTGCGATCGCGTTTTTCGCCGCCGAGCTTCAGCATCTCGGGACGTTCGCTGACGAACCCCGCGAGCGACGGGCTGAGGTAGAGGTCGAGCATGCGCCGGGTGTGGCGCTTCTCGCGGTCGGCCACCACGTAGTGCTGCAGGCTGATCGCCAGATATGTCACGCCGATGGCGAGCGCCGGGTATACGCCGCTCAGCGCGGCGCCGGTGTGGGTGAACAGGAACTGGCTGCCGACGACGTACCAGGAGAGCGCGCCGAGCGCGATCAGCGCGCCGACCCGGCCGCGCAGCGGGTCGAGTGCGAAGTCGAGGAAGAGCACGAGCCCGCAGATCACCACAATGTCGGCGAGCCCGGCGCGCGCCGAGCCCAACCACTTGGGCCGATAAATGAAGTCCTGCCGGAGGATGTTGTCGAGCACGGTGGCGTGGATCTCGACGCCGGGGAACACGGCATCGAACGGCGCCGCGCGCACGTCGCCGACCGCGACGGCGGTGACCCCGACCAGCACCAGCTTGTCTTTGAACGTCTCCGGCGGCACGCGCCCGGCAAGCACGTCGGCCGCGGAGTAGTGCTCAAAGGTGCGGCCCTTGCCGCGGTAGTTGAGCAACAGCTGGCCGTCTTCCTCGACCGGCACGACAAGCGAGCCGAAGCGGATGGACTCGACCCCGCCCGCACCGAAGCGGATCGTCGCTGGGCGGTCCGGCCAGTAGAGCTGCAACATTGCCAGCGAGAGCGGCATCACGACGCGGTCGCCGAACTGGATCGCCAGCGGCGCGCGCCGGTAGATGCCGTCGACGTCGGGGAAGAAGTTGAAGTAGCCGAGGCCGCGGGCGGCGCTGACGAGCTCGGGCAGATTCTGCGTCACCTTGGTGCCGCGCTTGACTGCTGCGGTGTCGCTGTCGGGGCCGCGCTGCACCAGCGGATACGCGGTCTCCGCCGCCGGCGCGCTGGCGCCGACGTGGCGGTTGAAGTCGAAGAAGTAGCCCAGCACCGTGCGGTTCGAGGCGCGCACGGCCTCGGCGAGCTGCGCGTCATCGGTCTGCGCGCCGCGCACCGCGTCCATCAATGCTGCCCGGCATGCGGGGTCGAGCTTGCCGTCCAGTCCCTGCAGTGAACAGGCATCGGTGGCCTCGGATTGCACCATATCGACACCGATGACCGCCGGATTGCCGGCAGCGATGGTATCGATCAAGCGCGCCACCAGCGGGCGCGACCACGGCCAGCGCCCGAGGTCGGTCAGGCTGGCGTCGTCGACGGCGACGATCACCACCTCCGGTGCGACCTTACCGCCGCCGTTCTGCAGCAAGCGCGCGTCGAGCGCGCGCATGTCGAGGCGGTCGAGCGGCCGGCAGCCGGCGACGCGCATCGCCGACAGCGCGCCGCCGATGATCAGCGCGAGCGCGAGTGTCGTGAAGCGATGCCGTTTCATTGCGACCGTTGTCCGTCTTCCGTTGTCCGTTTCCCGTTAGGTCTCAACGGGTAACGGAAAACGGGAAACGGACAACGGCCTCTTCTAAAAGGGCACTCCCAAACTGCCGCGGCCGCTGCCGACGATGTTGAGCGGCTGGCCGGCGACGTCGCCGGGATTTTTCAGTTGGTCGCGGCCGATCTGGTTCTTCACGACGGAACCAGACGGAGCCTTCTCGGGAGCCGCCACGTTGGCGCCGGCCCCGAGCGGACGGGCGCCACCGACGCTGGCGATGTTGGCGAGCGACAGCGCCTGGTAGCTGCCGCCCAGTTCCTGGTGGAAGTACTGGTCATCGAGCAACTGCGGCTTGGTCGGGGCTGCGTTGCGCCCGACCGACGTGGCCTCTTGCGCGGTGACATACACGGTGCCGCCGATTCGCTCCTCGAGGTTGCGCACTTCGACCTGTCCGTGAATGCCGATCACCTCGGTGGTGTCGAGGTCTGGATTGTAGACGACGAGGAAGGTGGTGCCGCGCACGCCGGCGACGGCCGTCGGCGTTTCGACCTCGTATGCCGCTCCGGGCGTCTTGTAGTAGCCGCTCACCAGCGCCCGTGCCTTGCCCTGCAGGAGGCGCACGACCGACGAGAAGCGGCTGGCGTCGGGCTGGAAGACCTGCTCGTCGACCACCAGCGATGAGCTCGGCGAGAGATCGATGACGCTGTCGTCGCGGAAGACGACGCGCAGCTGGCCATCGGCGCCGGTGCGCAGTTGATCGCCGAGTTGCACCGCCATACCGACCGCAGCCGGGGTCCAGGCACCGTCGCGCCCGATGTCGGCCGCGCCGCGCGTCGAGGCCACCGTCCCGACGTCGTCGGCAGCGGCGGCCGTGGCAAACAGAAGCATCGCACCGAGGAACACGCAGTGGATCTGTCTCATCATCAGAACCTCACTCCTACGCCGAGCGAACCGATCTGGCGATCGTATTCGAACAGCACCTTGGTGGAGTTGTTGAACGTGCCGAACCAGGCGACGTTGACGAACAGGTGGTCGTTGATCTCGGGAAGGGGACGCTCGAGCATGAAGAGCCCACGATAGTCATCGTCGACTCGGCGTTCGCCGAACGCGGGCCCGAGGTTTGGACTATCCGCAGCATTTTGGATGCTGGCCCCGGAGTATTGCTGGTGCTCATACCGGAAACCGGCCTCTGCGATGATGGCATACGGAAGGGGCCAGCGCACGGAGATTTCCGTTTGCCACGAGCCGTACTGAAACGCTTCCTGGCCCTCCTGATCAGGCCGGGTCAGGCCCATTTGAACCCCGGTTCGGAGCTCACGGCCGGGCTCGCCGAGCTCCACGACCTGTTGGATGCCGCCGAAATTGTAGAATCCGTCCAGCGCCCGGAATCCGAAGAAATCCTGAGGGTTCGGCGGCGTGCTGATGAAGTTCTCCTTGTAGTCTCGCCATTGCATGCGCCAGTACATCTCCGTGCGCCCGATGCCTTTCTCGCGCAGGCTGATCCAGGGCACCGCGGTGGCCTCCTGCAGGAAGCTGTCGGTCTCCAGGAGGTAGTAGTCGTAGCGGCCGAGCATGGCGATGAAGATGGGGTCGAAGTCGAGCATCAGCTGCACGGCGGGGCGATTGTCCTGCAGGTCGAAATCGTGCAGCCGGAACTGGATGCTCTGGAAGAACTCGTAGCTGAGCGCGACGCTGAACGGCCCGCGCTGCAACGGGACGTAGGTGCCGCCGGCGGCCAGCGCGAAGCGCCAATCGCCCTTGCCGCTGATGCCGCTCGGCACCGTCGACGAGGAAGGACCAAGCGTGACGTTGGTGTCGTATTCGAGCGCGATCGTGCCGAAGGCGGAGTACGCCGCCCGCTCGCCGCTGCGGATGGTTTCGAGAAAGTGCGTCGATTCCTGCCCGATGGCCGATTCGGGCTCGGCGGCTTCCACCGCGCTGAAGTTTGCCCTCGCCGTCTCGAGGTCGTGCCGCCGGTAGGCGATCACCCCCTCGTAGTACTTGACCGTGAGGTCGAGGGATGGATCGCGTGTGCGCGCGCGCTCGAAGCTCTGCTGCGCTGCGTCGAGCTGCTCGTCGCGCAACTGGGCCAGCCCGAGATAGAACGACGCCTGCGCATCGAGCTCCGGTTGTCGCTGCGCCTGGAGCAGATACGGCATCGCCTCGCGATACTTCTGCGTTTCGATGAGCGCGGCCCCGAGATCGAGTGCGGCGGGGGCATAGTCGGGCCGCAGTGCCAGCGCCGCGCGCTGATCTTCGATGGCGCCGGAGTAGTTGCCGAGCTTGGCGCGCGTCGTCCCGCGCGCGTAGAGGGCCTCGGCATCCGTCGGGTCGGCAGCGACGGCGCGATCGAACAGCTCCAGCGCTTCCTTCGAATGGCCGGCGTTCAGCTCGATGAGCCCGCGCGCCGTGAGGGCCTGTGATTCCTCCGATGCCGCCGCCGGGACTGCGCTCGCCGCGCAGCTGAGCATGACCGCGAGAGCCGCGATGCGCCTCATTGTGCCCCGCCGGGGATTGGGGTCGCGGTAGGGGTGGCTTCGGGTACCGAATTCCCTGCGGGCGCGGGCGGTCTGCCCGCTGTCTGTGCGCCTTCTGTTGACGCGGAGCTGTCGCCGGCAGCGGGCGAACCGCCCGCGGTCCCAGCCGACGCGCTCTCGATCGATGGTGTTTCGGTCGGGGCGGGGGTCTCCGTGGACGTCGCCAGGACGTTGAACGAATAGCGGAAATCTAGGTCGCTCGGCGGGTCGGCGAGATTCTCCGCCGTGATGCGCGCTTCGACCGGACCTACCGGCAGCTCTGGCGCCAGGCCCGACGCCTTGAAGCCGGCGAGCTGTAAGCTGCCGCTCGGGCTGCAGGGCGCATCGGTGCCGTCGTCGCACGCGTTGAGATCGAGATGCACGCGCTTGGTGACGATGCGGAACGACGGCGGTTCGTTGGTCGGCACCTGGAAGGAGACGTCCAGGTTGACCGACTCGGGGCGGATGCCGGTGACCGCATCGACGACGGTGAACAGGAAGTTGAACGGCGGCACGACCATCGAATCCTGCGGCGGGCTGTAGTCAAACAGGAACGGCAAGGCGACGATCGGCACCTCGGGCAGGTTGGTCTGCACGCCGGCGAGAATCGTGACCGAGAGCGGCGGGCTCTCGAAGGCGGGCGAGGCGACGCGATCCGGATCGCACTTATGCGCAGCTTCGGCTGGCGCGGTCTTGCATTCCGCCATGATGCCGGCAGGAAGCGGGGCGAAGTCGGTGGAGAAGCCGGCTACCGTGACCGTCGCGGGCCCGACCGGCAGGTCGGTGAGAATGGCGAGGCCGCGATGCGCGCTCCCCGACAGGATGCTCGGGTCGACGGCGACGCAGCACGACTCGCCGCTCTGCGATTCGAAAACGACCCGGCCGGTCACGACGGAAGGCGGCAACTCGCTGGTCTCACCGCCGCCGCGCATCGGCCACATGATTCCACCACCCATGTCGCCACCACCTCCACCGCCGCCGCCGCCACCGCCACCACCACCACCGCCGCCGCCGCCGCAACCGTATTGGCCTGCCAGCACCAACAGCGCCAGCCCGGCGATCATCCGCCGTGAACGCACGTGCTCCCCCACTCGCTTTCTGTCGTCTATTCGATCTCTGCGACGGACCGAAAACCCTCAGAGACGGGGTGGGTGAGGTGGATGAGGCGGACGACGAGGCTGTTGGCGAGGGGGGCGTCGAATGGCTGCAACACTCTGTCTACGACCATGAGGATTTGCGGCGTCTCCAGCTGCCGGGCCAGATCGATTGTCACAGGTATGCCTTGGTAGTCGTGGTGATCCGCGCGCAACGCGATAACCAGCGTGTCCGAAAACCCGATCGAAAGTAAAGTCTCTTCGTTGACTCCAGGATGAGTGTCAACGAACAGATAATCTATAGCAAGCGCGCGCTGCAACTCTCAAAACCCATCGTTCAGTCGTGGCACGTCATAGCCTTCCGGCAGGACGCGTGCGATCTCACCGGCGCGCAGCGAAATGAACGTCGCAAGCACGATCGGGGAGGGCCGCGCTCCGCGCGGCCGTAGCGCCGCGGAGCGGCGCTCAAACAGTTCAGCTGTGGTGTTGCATGCTTGAGCCGCGCTTCCGCGCGGCTACGGCGCCGCGGAGCGGCGCCCTCCAACGGCGAGAATGGGGCTCCTCGAATTGGCGAGCAAAGCCGGGAACGATGGGATATGCGCAAGGGCTGCGAACTGTTCCCCCTTCCTGTCCTTCCCCCGCAACGGGGGAAGGAACCCATAAAGAAGCGCGTGGGTTCAACAGCGAGCGGCGTACACAGCGTGCGGCGTTACTTGGTTGCAGAGCGCTGCGCGAGCATCTAACCCGCGTCCTTTCGGGTTCCTTCCCCCTTGCGGGGGAAGGTCAGGAAGGGGGGAACGCTGCGATCATCGAGGTCGACGGCGGCGACCACGACGGACACGGGGTGACTCCGCAGAGCGTCCGTTGCCGCGCGCGGCTGAATGTGCGCCTCTCGACGGCATGAGGGTTCGGCGTCCTCTTCGCGTCGCGCTCTGCGTCGCGCTGCTGACCGGCGTGCAGCGTGGCGATGCGGCCGACACGCTGGAGCGCGGGCCGGCTCCGCTCGGGCGGCTGCCGGGCGACGTGCGCCCGACGCACTATGCGCTGGAGCTCACCGTGCGGCCCGACGCGAAGCGGTTCTCCGGCATGGTGCGCATCCAGATCACCCTCGACCGGCAGCAACGCGTGATCTGGTTGCACGGCGCCGATCTCGACGTGAGTGAAGCGGTGCTGGAGGCGCCAGGCGGCGAGCGCGCCGCCCGCTGGGAGCAGGTCGACCGCAGCGGCGTCGTCGCGCTCACCGCCGACCAGCCGATCGGCCCCGGACCGGTCACGCTGCGCGTGCGCTGGACCGCAGCGGTCGACCGCCAGCTGCGCGGGCTCTATCGCGTCGACGTCGGCGGCGCGCGCTACGCGTTCACGCAGTTCGAACCGCTGCTCGCCCGCCGGACGTTCCCGTGCTTCGACGAGCCCACGTTCAAGACGCCCTTCGATCTGACGCTGATCGTGCCGCACGACGCAGCGGCACTCTCGAATGCGCCGCTCGCGGCGCGCGAACGGGTCTCCGACGAGCTCGATCGCGTGCGCTTCGCCACCACCGACGCCCTGCCGACCTATCTGCTGGCCTTTGCGGTCGGGCCGCTCGACATCGTCGACGCCGCGCCGCTGGCGGCGGACGCGCTGCGCGCGCGGGCGGTGCCGTTCCGCATCGCCGCCGCACGCGGAAACGGGACGCGCCTGGTGTACGCGATCGCGAACACGCCGCCGCTCTTTCAGGCGCTCGAGACCTATTTCGCGTCGCCCTATCCCTACCCGAAGCTCGACATCGTTGCGGTCCCGGACATGGCCTGGGGTGGCATGGAAAACGCCGGCGCCATCTTCTTCCGCGAGTCGTTGCTGCTGCTCGATCAGGAGCAGGCCCCGGAGAGCCAGCGCCGCGTCTTCGCCGACGTCGCCACGCACGAGCTGGCGCACCAGTGGTTCGGCGACCTCGTCACCATGCCGTGGTGGAACGACCTGTGGCTCAACGAGGCCTTTGCCACCTGGCTGGCGGCCCACGTGCTGGAGGAGGTGCATCCCGAATACGAAGCGCAGCTCGAGCTGCTCGGTGCCGTGCACGGGGCGATGGGCGCCGACAGCCTTGCCAGCGCCCGCAGCATCCGCCAGCCAATCGAGAGCCCGCACGACATCGAGAATGCCTTCGACGACATCACCTACTCGAAGGGCGCCGGCGTGCTCGCCATGTTCGAGCGCTGGCTCGGCGCCGATGCGTTCCGGCGCGGATTACAGCGCTATCTGCAGGCGCACCGCTTCGCCAGCGCGACGGCGGCTGATCTGCTGAGCGCCCTCTCGGAGGCGGCGCAGCGCGACGTCGCGGCGCCGTTCGGCACGTTCCTCGACCAACCCGGCGTGCCCTTGATCGCCGTGCGCGTCGACTGTGAGCACGCGCCGCCACGTCTCGAGCTGCGGCAGTCGCGCTGGCTGCCGGTGGGCTCCACGGCGGCCGCCGGCGGCCTCTGGCAGGTCCCGGTGTGCGTGCGCTTCGGCAATGCCGACCCACCGCAAGAGCGCTGCACGCTCCTGGCGGCACGCGATGGGTGGCTGGAGCTGGCGCCCGGTGGCTGTCCCGCTTGGGTGATGCCCAACGCGGCGGGCGCGGGGTACTACCGTTTCACGCTGCCCGCCAGCGATATGGCGCTTCTCACCGGAGCAGGATGGTCGCGGCTGTCGTCGCGGGAACGTCTGGCGGTGGCCGACAGCCTCGCCGCCGGTTTCGCGGCGGCGAGCCTGCGGGCCGCCGACGTGCTCGGCATGCTCGACCTGCTGGTCCGCGATCCGAGCCGGCTAATCGCGGTCGCGCCCATGCCGCTGGTGCGTTTCACCCGCGAGCACGTGGTGCCGCCCGATCGGCAACCACGGGTCGAGCGCTTTGCCGGCGGCCTGTACGCGCCGCTGGCGGCGCGCCTGGGCTGGGATGCGCGCCCCGACGACAGCGGCGAGACCAAGCTCCTGCGGGCGGAGGTGATCGAGTTCCTCGCGACGCAGGCGCGCGATCCCGAGGTACGCCGTCAGCTGGCGGCACGTGGCCGTGCGCTCGCCGGCACCGGTCCGCCCACCGGCCTCCAGCTCGGCGGCCTCGCGCCGGAGCTGGTCGACATCGGGCTGGCGATCGCGGTCGAGGACGGCGACGCGGCCTTCTTCGATCGCGTGCTGGCGCAACTGCGCGCCACACAGGACGACTACACGCGCCTGCGACTGGTCGGCGCGCTGGGCGCCACGCGCGATCCGGTGCTGGCTGCCCGCGCCCGCGCCCTGGCGGTGGGACCGGACGTGCGCGTCGGCGAGACCATGGTGCTGCTGCGGCGGCAGCTCGATCAGGAGCCGACGCGGGCGGCGACCTGGGAATGGATGCAAGTCAACTTTGATCCCTTGGTCGCTCACCTATCGGAGCGCGACGCCGGCGAGCTGCCGTGGTTGGCGAGCGGCTTCTGCGAGACCGCGCGCGCCGATGAAGTGGCGGCCTTCTTCGCCCCGCGCATCGACTCGCTCGCCGGCGGACCGCGCAATCTCGCCGGTGCCGTCGAGGCCATCCGCCTCTGCGCGGCCCGCGCCGCCGCGCAGCGGGATAGCGCCGCGGCCTTCTTCGCCGAGAAGGGCGCATGAGCGATGATGTACGGAGGGCGGACTGCATCGACCCGAGAGGTGAATTCGTTGCGCACTGCTGCTGCCATACCGCGGTTCCGACCGAGCTGGCTCGTGTGTGTGGCCTGCACGGCGCTCGCGGCATGTAGCGGCAGTGCCACGCCGCAGTCCGTAGTCAACTCTGACGGCAGCGCGCATCTCAGGATCGAGATCGCTACCGACAGCCTCATCCACTTCGAGTTCGCGCCGGCAGGCGAGGCCGCGGGGCGCGATGCCGCCATCGAGACATCGCCGATGGTGGCACGAACAGATTACCCCGGTCCGCGGCACTTCTCGGACGACGGCCAGGGGAGCTTCTCGACGGGAAAGCTGGCGGTGTCGATCGATCCCGCGTCGCAGTGCCTCACCGTTGCCGAGCGGGTGCGCACGCACGGCCAGCCCCTCACCACGCTCTGCCCCGCGACGCTCGGAGAGGAGAACCCTGCGCTCACGATCAGCGCCGAGGCGACCACGCACGTCTACGGGCTCGGCGAGCACTTCCTCATTCCGAATCAGCCGAACGGCGATCTGCTCGGACACACGATCGTTCCCGGCACCGCGGAGGGCAACGCGATCACCGCCTTCAACGGCGGCAACACCGGCAACGCGCAGTTCCCCGTTCTCTACGCCGTCGCCGGCGACGGGCGCAGCTACGCGTTGTTCCTCGATCAGCCCTACGCACAGCAGTGGGACCTGAGCGGCGATCCCTGGCGAGTGATGCTGTCCGGCGGAACGATCCGCGGCTACCTCATCGCCGGATCCGACCCGCTTGCCGTGCGCCGGCGCTACATGGAGCTCGTCGGGCGCCCGCCGGTGCCGCCGAAGAAGATGTTCGGGCTCTGGGTCTCGGAGTTCGGCTACGACAATTGGGACGAGCTCGAGGACAAGCTGCGGACGCTGCGCGCCGGCGCCTTTCCGGTCGACGGGTTCCTGCTCGACCTCCAATGGTTCGGCGGCGTGTTCCGCCGACCGTCGTACATGGGCGAGCTGCGCTGGGACGAGACGCGCTTCCCCGATCCGGCGGGCACGGTGGCGCGCCTCCGCGAGCAGCAGGGCATCGGCCTAATGCTGATCGAGGAGCCATACGTCGACCACAGCCGGCCGGTGTACGACGACCTGGCGACGCGCGGCTTCTTTCCGCTCGCCTGCGAGGACGGCTGCGGTCCGGTGGATCTGCGCACGTGGTGGGGCCAGGGCAGCATGCTCGACTTCACCGATCCGGAGGCGGCCGACTACTGGCACGACCTCAAGCGCCAACCGCTGGTCGACAGCGGCGTGCTCGGTCACTGGACCGACCTCGGCGAGCCGGAGACGTTCTCGCCCGACGCACACTACGTCAGCTCGTCGGCGGCCGGCCCGCGTGGCGAGCGCGACGTGCACAACCTCTACAACTTCGACTGGGCGGCGAGCATCGAGCGCGGCCACGCGCGCAACGGCACCGCTCGCCCGTTCATCCTGTCGCGCTCCGGCACCGCCGGCATTCAGCGCTTCGGGGCCGCCATGTGGTCGGGCGACATCGGCTCGAACATGACCAGCCTGGCCACGCAGCTCAACGTCGAGATGCACATGTCGTTTTCGGGGATCGACTACTTCGGCAGCGACGTCGGCGGCTATCTGCACCGCGCGCCCGATGGAGACGTCGACGAGCTCTACAGCGTGTGGTTTGCGACCAGTGCGCTGTTCGACGTGCCGTTGCGGCCGCACACAGAGAACCTCTGCAACTGCCGCGAGACCGCGCCCGATCGCATCGGCGATCGCGCCAGCAACCTCGACAACCTGCGCCTGCGCTACCGGCTGGTGCCGTACCTCTACTCGCTCGCACACCGTGCGCATCGCTTCGGCGAGCCACTGATCGCGCCGCTGGTCGTGTACTACCCCGCCGATCCCAACGTCCGCGCGCTGGGCGACGAGAAACTCGTCGGCCGCGATCTGTTGGTGGCGACCGCCACCGCCTACGGGCAAACCGAGCGCGACGTCTACCTGCCGGCGGGAACGTGGGTCGACTTCCGCACGCACGAGTGGCTGGACAGCCCGGGCGGTTGGACGCGCGCGCTCACCCGCACGCAAGGGCTGATCCGGCTGCCGCTGTACGCGCGCGCCGGTGCGATCATTCCGGAGATGCACGTCGACGAGCTGACGATGAACGCGCTCGGATTGCGCGCCGACGGCAGCACGCGCGACGAGCTCGTCGTGCGCGTGTACGCGGCGGCGCAGCCCACGCAGTTCACACTTTACGAAGACGACGGTGCGACGACCGCCTATCAGCAGGGTGCGGTGCGCACGACGGAGATCGCGCAACGCTGCGACGGCGACATTGTGCGGGTCACGATCGAGCCGGCACAGGGTTCCTACGCCGGCGCGCCGGCGCATCGCGACAACGTCGTCGAGCTGGTCGTGCGCGGCGTCGAGGAGTCAAAGCTGGACGCGATCACACTCAACGGCGCTCCGCTGCGGCGCGCCGCGAGCCAGAGCGACTTCGACGATGCAGCGGCCGGCTGGCTCCTGACCGACGACCACATCCTGCTGCTGCGCTCCGGAGCGATGCCGGTGGCGGCACGCAAGGTTTTCGCGCTGCACTTGACCCCCGCAAGGTCGCCCTGAAACTGGATGACAAGGTCTTCCGCGGGAAGAACATCATGCGAGCTCGGCCCGGCTCACCCCCACCCTGCCCACCCCAAAGCGGCAGCAAGCTGCCGCACTCCAAAGCAGCGTGGAACGCCCCGCTACGCTCGCGCTTCGCAGCGCCTCTTGGTGTTCTTGGTGTCTTGGTGGTCAGTATTTCTTGTTCCGGAGCTGCGGGCGCGGCCGTGCAACCGGGCGATGTCGTAACGAAAGCCAACGTCGACGCCGTGACAGATCTCGTCTCGCCCGGCGTGCGCTGGTGCCTCGAGCACGGCATGCAGATGCGCATCGTCGCCAACCGGCCGATCGAGCTGGATCACGCCTACCGCGAGGCGACCGAGCGACACGCCGGGCAGACGCGTCTCTCACCCGACGGCCGCTCGTTGATCGGCTACGTCGCCGGCTTGCCGTTCCCGATCATCGATCCGAACGACCCGCAGGTCGCGCGCAAGATCATGTGGAACTACGAGCACCGCCCGTTCTACACCGACGACCTCGATGCGCGGGACTTCGACGCCGATACCGGACCAATCGACAACGAGCCGATGGTCGTCGAGCGGCACTACATCATCGACCACCTCCGCGTGCTGTATTTCACCGGACGTGTGCACGTCGACCCGATGCCGGTGCTGCCGAGCGAGCCCGGGGTGCGCTTGAAGTTCTCGCTGCACCCGCTGCTCGAGCCGTTCGATCTGAAAGGCTCGGGGTTCAGCAGCGTGCGCTACCTCGATCCCGACCGCCAGGACGACACCTGGCTCTATCTGCCGCAGCTGCGCCGCGTGCGCCGGCTGTCCTCGGCGGCCCGTTCCGATGCGTTGCTCGGACAGGATACCGACGTCGACAGCTACGGCGGCTATGCCGGACAGGTGCCGTGGTTCGAGTGGAAATTTCTCGGCGACAAGACCGTGCTCGCGTCGTTCCACGCGCAACACTTTCCGGTTCAGTATTGTCCCGGCGGCGGCGACTTTGTCTTCTGCGACGACTGGGAGCCGCGCGAGGTCTGGATCGTGGAGGGCACGCCGATCGATCCGCAGTACGCCTTCGGGAAGCGGGTGCTGTTCATCGACAAGCAGACGTTCTTCATCGCCTACAGCGACATGTACGATCGGCGCATGGAGCTCTGGAAGGTGTGGATCAATCAATATGGCTTCCGCCGCCGCGCTCGGCCGGACGGCGGCACCGAATACGCCGATGAAATGCCGTTCAACCACAGCGTGTCGATGGTCGACATCCAGCTCCAGCATGCGACCCGAGTCGCCCTGCCCAGCGCCGCGTTTGCCGGCGCCGAGGGCTGGTACTTCAATCAGGGTGAAAAGACCGGTTTGAGCGAGAAATTCTTTACCATCGCGCATCTTATCGAGACCGGCCACTGAGCGCCTGGCGCTCGTACGGTCGGCTGTCCTGCGCCGCCACCCCTCACGAACCTGTAGACTGATGGTCTTTCGCCTTGCGATACTTGGGCAGCCAGAGCCGGCTGATTTCCAAGCATGTTCATCAGTGAGACTGGAGAGCGCGCAGCGGCACTGCGTGCGCAACTGAACGCCGCCATTCTTCGGCCCCTGCGCATCGGGCTCGTCGCGCTCCTTGCGGGTATAGTGGTCGGGCTGATCGTCGACCATGCCCACATGCCGGCGCGGCCGCGCTGGGCGGATGCCGTCGACACGTTCGGCATCGGCCTCATCGCCCTGGCCTTCTGGCTCTCGGGCCGGCCGGCGGTCCGCGCCCGGCCCGTGCCGTTCGCGCTGCTCATCGTTGCAGTGACCTGCGCAATGCGCGCGGTGTCCGGCATCGGGTTCGGCGATATCGAGCAGACGGCGATCTTCTGCGCCGTCGTGGCCCTCATCACCGGGGCGACGTTTCCGTGGGGAGTGTGGCCGCAGTTGGCGACGGTTGCCATTGCCGGCGCTGCCACCGCTGCTAACGGATACCTCTCCGCCGCCGGACCAGCGGCGCATCTGGTCACTGCCTTCGCGACCGCGCTGGTGGTTTCGCTGTTGCTTTCCTTCGAGGTGCAGCGGCACCGCCTCCATCTCTTCGAAGAGAACCTGCAGCGCCGTCGCGCCGAGCAGAATCTCGCCCAACTCAACGCCGAGCTCGAGCGGCGGGTCGCGCAGCGCACCGCCGAGTTGGCCGCCGCCAAGCAGCGCCTCGAGCGCGAGGCGCTCGAGAGACAGCACGCGACGCAGGAGCTGCACGACAGCCGCAAGCGCCTGCAGGACATCTTGGATAATGCCGCGGCGGCCGTGTATCTGAAGGACGTCGATGGGCGCTATCAGCTGGTCAACCGCCATTGGGAAAGCATCTCCGGCGTCTGGCGAGCGGATGCGGTCGGCAGGACGGACGACGATGTGTTTCCCGCGGGGGTCGCGGACGCGTTTCGCGCCAACGACCGCGTGGTGCTGGCCTCGCGCCAGCCGCTGCAGGTGGAAGAAATCCTCCCGCACCTCGATGGCCCTCATACCTACGTCTCGGTGAAGTTTCCGCTCTTCGCTTCGACCGGCGCGGCGGTCGGGGTCTGCGGAATCTCCACCGACATCACCGCTCACAAGCAGGCCGAAGCGGAGCTCCGCCGCTCCGAGGCGGCGCTGTCCGCGCTGGTCGAGAACACCACCGACTCGATCTGGTCGGTGGACCTGCAGGGCACGGTGCGGGTGATGAATGCCGTATTCCGCGAGCGCTTCCGCAAGCGCTTCGGCGTGGACTACGACCGCGCAGTCTCCGAGGCGCGTCTGCCAAGGGCCATCTGGAACGACATGCAGTCGCTGTACACGCGCGCCTTCGCGGGCGAGCACGTACAGGTCGAGCGGACGTACCCGATCGACGACGGGGCGGAGCACTTCCTGATCTCGGTCCATCCGATCGTCGAGAACGGCGTCGTGACCGGCGCGACCGTGTTCAGCAAGGACATCACCGAGCGCAAGCGCGTCGAGGAACAATTCCGCCAGCACCAGGCGGACCTGGCGCACGTCCTGCGCCTCGGCACCATGGGCGAGATGGCGGCCGGACTGGCGCACGAGATCAACCAGCCGCTCGGTTCGATCGCCAACTACTCGCAGGGCGCCGTGCGCCGCATGCACGCAGGCACGGTGGACGTTCCCGCCTTGCTGCCGGTGATGGAAGAGATCGCCGCCGAAGCGCTGCGCGCCGGCGAGATCATTCGCAGCCTGCGCGATCTGGTGCGCAAGGAGACCCCGCAGCAACGGCCGGTGGACTTGAACGCGCTGGTGCGCGAGTCGACCTCCATCATCGAGCCAGAAGCGCGCCAGCAGGGCATTGCTGTCCGGCTCCATCTGGCGCCCGAGCTGCCGCCGGTGAATGGGGATGGCATCCAGATCGAGCAGGTGTTGCTCAATCTGCTGCTCAACGGCGTCGAAGCCGTACTGGCTTCGAGCAACGGCGACCGCGTGGTCAGCGTGACCACGGCAGCCGCCGACC
>Ga0066388_100000457_pt1 | contig 19061 bp, 14 predicted proteins | sample PanSoiMetaGPlot6_FD_64539 | JGI IMG/M metagenome (GOLD analysis project Ga0066388, IMG submission 64539) | Tropical forest soil microbial communities from Panama analyzed to predict greenhouse gas emissions - Panama Soil - Plot 6 (Hybrid Assembly) | ecosystem: Environmental > Terrestrial >... | reverse complement strand
GATGACCCAGCAAGCCGGGTGACCAGCAAGCCGGGTGATCCAGAGCCGGGGTGATCCAGAGCCGGGGTGATCCAGGAGGCAGAGATGTCCGAGCGGGTTGTCGCCGTCGGTTCCAAGGTCGGGCTGCACGCGCGGCCGGCGGCGCTGCTGGTCAAGGCGGCCAGCGCGCTGCCGGTCGCGGTCCGGATCGCCAGGCGCGGCGGCGACCCGGTCGACGCTCGCAGCATCCTGTCCGTGCTGGCGCTGGGCGCCCGCGGCGGCGACGAGGTCGTCCTCACCGCCGACGGCGACGGCGCGGAGGCGGCGCTGGAGGATCTGGCCAGCCTGATCAGCCGCAACCTGGACGGTGCCGACCCAGACACAACCGATCTGACGGGGAGGCATGGCGCGGTGTCCGTCAAGTTCACCGGGATCGCCGTCAGCCCCGGGGTCGCCGCCGGCCCGGTGGCCCGGATGGCGCCGCCGCCGCAGGTTCCGGCGGGCGTGGCCGGGTCGGCCGACCCGCGGGCCGAGGCCGCCGCCGCGCTCGCCGCGCTCGAGGCGGTCGCCGCCGGCCTGGCCGAACGCGCCGCGCAGGCACCCGGGGAGGCGGCCGGAGTGCTCTCGGCGCAGGCGACGATGGCCCGCGACCCGGCGCTGGCCGGCAAGGTCACCGACGCGGCCCGCGCCGGCCGGGCGGCGGTGAGCGCGGTTGCCGAAGCCTTCGCCGAGTACCGCGCGCTGCTCGCGACCGCCGGCCCGTACCTGGCCGAGCGTGCCGCCGACCTCGACGACATCCGCGACCGCACGGTGGCCGCGCTGCTCGGCGTGGCGATGCCGGGCGTCCCGGACCCGGGACACCCGTACGTGCTGGTCGCCGCGGACCTCGGCCCGGCCGACGCCGCGACGCTGAACGCCGCCACGGTGCTGGCCATCGTGACCGAGCAGGGCGGGCCGACCAGCCACACCGCGATCCTGGCGAAGTCGCTCGGCATCCCCGCTGTCGCGGCCTGCCGCCAGGCGGCCGGGCTGGTCGACGGGCAGAGCGTGCTGGTCGACGGAGTCGAGGGCACGGTGACGGTGTCACCCGGGGACGCCGTGGTCGGCCGCGCGCTGACCGAGCACGTGGCCCGCCGGGTGGTGCTGGCCGGCGCGAGCGGTCCGGGCCGGACCGCCGACGGGCACCCGGTCCAGCTGCTCGTGAACATCGGCGGCGACAGCGACCTGGCCGCCGCCGCCGCGGTCGACGCGGAGGGGGTGGGGCTGCTGCGGACCGAGTTCCTGTTCCTCGGCCGGCCGGTGGCGCCGACGCTGGACGAGCAGCGGGCCGCATACCGCCGGGTGTTCGAGGCGTTCGCCGGCCGCAAGGTGGTGGTGCGCACGCTGGACGCCGGCGCGGACAAGCCGCTGCGGTTCCTCACCATGCCCGGCGAGCCGAACCCGGCGCTCGGCATGCGCGGCCTGCGCATCGCCCGCCGGCACCCGCACCTGCTGGGCACTCAGCTGGCCGCCCTCGCAGCGGCGGCAGGGGATGTGCCGGCATCCGGCGGCGGCGCCGAGGTGTGGGTGATGGCGCCGATGGTCGCCACGCCCGCCGAGGCAGCCGAGTTCGCGGCGGCGGCGCACGGGCACGGGCTCGAGGTGGCCGGTGCCATGGTCGAGGTCCCGGCCGCCGCGCTGCGCGCCCGGCACGTCGCGGCGGCCTGCGACTTCCTGTCCGTCGGCACGAACGACCTGTCCCAGTACGCCTACGCGGCCGACCGGACGGCCGGCGAGCTGGCCGACCTGCTCGACCCGTGGCAGCCGGGGCTGCTGGAGCTGGTCCGGCTCACCGCCGAAGCCGGCCGGGCCGCGGGCAAGCCCGTCGGCGTCTGCGGCGAGGCGGCCAGCGACCCGCTACTCGCCCTGGTGCTGGTCGGGCTCGGCGTCACCAGCCTGTCGATGACCCCGCTCAGCGTGCCCGCGGTCCGCGCCGCACTCGCCGTGCACACCCTGGCCGAGTGCCGCAGCCTGGCCGCGCTCGCCCTGGACACCGGCCCTCTCCCGCGCCGGGAGGGGGTCGTGGGGGAGGCGGCTGGCGGCGATGAGGGCGAGTTGGCGTAGCCCGGCGCGGGCGGTGGCAGGCTCGACGTGCTGGACATAGATGGCCAGCCCGACGTCGCCCTTTACCATGGCGACGGCCCCGCCGCGCACCAGCGCCTGCTCGCCGACGCCGGGCAGCGGCTCGCCGCGGACCCGGTCCAGCAGTGCCCGGGCGATGCGGCCGGTCACCGCCTGGACCTGCACCTTCGCCCGGTCGGGCCTGTCTGCGACGTACTCCCACATCCGCACGCCGAGGTACGGCAGGGCGCGGTCACTGGTGACCGGGTGCGGCGGCCCGAACTGCCGGCCGAACGCGGCGCTGACCTCCTCGGCGGTCAGCAGCGCGGCTGCGTCGAACTCGGTCCCGCTGCCGCCAGGGCCGGTGCTGACCAGGGACGGCGCCGCAGCGGGCTCAGGCGGCGGCGTGGCACCGCTGACCGCCCCGCTCGTGCCCGCGTCGTCGGCGCTGACGGGGGCGGAGGGAGCCGCCGCCACAGCCAGGAGCCGCTGGGCCTGCTCGAGCACCGCACGCCAGAACCCGCGGGGCCAGTGCCACCCCGGCACCACGCCGCCTACTGCCACGGCGGACGAGGTGGGTGCACGCGCAGACCATGCAGTCCATGGCGGGGCAGCCCACGGCGGGGCAGCCCACGGCGGGCATGCAGCCCCCCAGCGGTATGCCGACCGACACCACCGCGAGCACGATCCATCTCACCGGACTCACTCACATCGCACCCCCGACCGGCACGCCGCGATCGACCCCCATTGCGGCGAGAGACGCAGTCCGGACGATAGGGGATCGTCCGGGGACGGCGGGGCGGAACGGCGGATCGTTGCACTGTTGGCCTAATTTCCCGCGTCGGCACCTCCACTCCGACACAGTGCGTAGCAACGCTGCGGTGGGTCGCGCAGGGCTCGCCCTGGTCGAGCACCGCGACGGCCAGGTCTGCGACGGCCACCCCGGATCATTGATCCCACCCGCGAGCGGGTACATACGACGGTATGCGCAGGCGGGCGACGGGACGAGGGACGGGACGGGCGGCGGCGTGGGTGGCGGCAGCGGTCGTGCTCGGTGGGCTCGCCACCGGGTGTGACATCGCCGCCGAGCCCGGCAGCCAGTCCCCGGGCGGCGGCCCTGCGGGGCCGGCCCCGGCGATGGTGGCCCCGGGCCCGCCGGGCAGCGCCCGGGCGCTGCTGGCCGAGCTCCCGGTGCGGGGGCGGGCCGCGAAGACCGGGTACGACCGGGCAGAGTTCGGCTCGGCGTGGGCGGACAGCGACCACAACGGCTGCGACACCCGCGACGACGTGCTGGCCCGGGACCTGGCCGGCGAGACGTTCCGGCCGGGAACGCACCGGTGCGTCGTGCTGACCGGCCGGCTCGCCGACCCGTACACCGGCCAGGCCATCGCGTTCAGCAAGGCGCAGGCGAGCGCGGTCCAGGTCGACCACGTCGTGGCGCTGTCCGACGCATGGCAGAAGGGGGCCGCGCGCTGGCCGGACAGCCTCCGGCAGCAGTTCGCGAACGACCCGCTGAACCTGCTCGCCGTCGACGGGCCGGCCAACCAGGCCAAGGGCGACGGCGACGCCGCGACCTGGCTGCCACCGGCGAAGTCGTACCGCTGCCGCTACGTCGCCCGCCAGGTGGCGGTCAAGGCGAAGTACCGGCTCTGGGTCACCCCGGCCGAGCGGGACGCGATGGCCCGTGTCCTGGCCCGCTGCCCCGCCGAGCCCGCCCCGGTCTCGTAGCCGGGCCCGCTGCCCGGACACCGGGTCCGGTTATATACCGGGGATGATGGACAAGCGGGGCGGGCTCGTCCGCTGGGCGCCGGTGTTGCTTGCCGCGGTGCTGTTCGGGGTCTACACGCTGTACTCGCTGATGCGCCACGCGCGGCTCGGTACGGCCGGGTACGACCTCGGCATCTTCACCCAGGCGGTGCGCGCGTACAGCCGGTTCGACGCGCCCATGGTGCCGATCAAGGGCCCGGGCTTCGACCTGCTCGGCGACCACTTCAGTCCGGCACTGGCGGTGCTCGGTCCGCTGTACCGGCTCTGGCCGGACGTGCGGGTGCTGCTCGTCGCCCAGGCCGCCCTGGTGGCGGTGTCCGCGGTCCCGGTCACCCGGCTGGCGATCCGCCGGACCGGGCTGCCCGGCGGGGTCGCGATCGGCGTGGCGTACGGCTCGAGCTGGGGGATCCAGGGTGCGGTCGGCTTCGACTTCCACGAAGTCGCGTTCGCCGTCCCGCTGACCGCGTTCGCGATGGTGGCGCTGGCCGAGCAGCGCTGGCGGGCGGCGCTGGGCTGGGCGCTGCCGCTGGTGCTGGTGAAGGAGGACCTGGGGCTGACGGTGGCGGCGATCGGCGGCTACCTGCTGCTGCGCCGGCAGTGGCGCACCGGCGGCGGCGCCGTGCTCGCCGGGGTCGGTGCGTTCCTGCTCACCACGCTGCTGGTCATCCCGCGGCTGGACCACCTTTACCACACCTACCGGTACTGGGGGGTGGTCACGCACGCAGCGGCGAACACCGCCTCCGCACCACAGCCCGGCGACCTGTGGCACCTGCTGCTGGGCCTCCCCGGCCAGGCGGTCACCCCGGCCGGCAAGCCGCTGCTGGTCCTCGCCGTCTTCGGGATCACCGCGTTCGCCGCACTGTCCTCCCCGCTCGTGCTGGTCGCGGTGCCGACCCTGCTCTGGCGGCTGGTCTCGACGAACCCGCAGTACTGGAGCACCGGCTCGGTGCACTACAACGTCATTCTGATGCCGGTCGTGTTCGTCGCGCTGGTCGACGCGCTGACCCGGCTGCGGGCCAGCGGGGTGGGACCGGCCAGGGTGGTGGCACGGGTCACCCCCGCCGTCGTGCTCGTCATCGGCCTGGCGGCGCTGCCGCGGCTGCCGTTCTGGGAGCTGACCCGGCCCGGCTACTACCGCGTCGACCCGCACGCCGCCGCGGCCCGGGAGCTGGCCGGCCGGATCCCGTCCGGGGCTCGGGTGTCTGCCGGCAACTACCTCGTTCCGCTGCTGGTGGACCGGTGTCCGACAGTGGTGCTGTTCCCGAACATCTGGCACACGCCCGTCGACTACGTCTTCGTCGACACGACGAGCCTGTACGGTGTGCCGCGTCCGCACGAGGAACAGGTGGCGGCCCTGGCAGCCGTGCCGTCGCAGGGCTTCGAGAAGATCACCGACCGGGACGGCATCGTGCTGTTCAGGCGCGCTGACCCCAGAATCACCCCCATGACCGCCGCCGGACCGCCCGCGACGCGCACCGCCCCTGCCGCGGACGGCTCGCACACGCCGCAACAGCAGGACCCGGCGGACGGCCGACGCGGCATCCCACCCCGGTGACCGGCACCCTGGTCGCGGGGCTGCTGGCGGGGTACGGCGTCGCCGTGCCGGTCGGTGCGATCGCGGCACTGCTGGTCGGCCTGACCGCGCGCACCTCGTTCCGGGTCGGCGCGGCCGCGGCGCTCGGGGTGGCGACCGCGGACGGGCTGTACGCGCTGGCCGCGGTGCTCGGCGGCGCCGCCCTCGCCGCTGTCGTCGAGCCGGTCGGCCCGGCGCTGCGCGTAGCCGCCGCCGCGGTGCTCGTCGCGCTCGCCGCCCGGATGGCGCTGGTCGCATGGCGGGGGCGGCACCGCCCAGCAGCGGACGGCCCACCACCGGGCAACCCGCTGGCGGACGGGCCGGAGGTCGCCCGTCGTGGCGCCGCCCTCACCGCACCCCGGCGTGCCTACCTCGGCCTGCTCGGGCTGACCCTGCTGAACCCGGCGACGGTCGTCTACTTCACGGCGCTGGTCCTCGGCCGGCAGGCGGCCGACAGGCTGAGCGCCGCCGGCGGGGCGGTCTTCGTGGCGGGCGCGTTCGCCGCCTCGGCGAGCTGGCAGCTGCTGCTGGCCGGCACCGGAGCCGTGGTGGGGCGGCTGCTCACCGGCCCGCGCGGCCGGCTGCTCACCGCGCTCGCCGCCAGCGCCGTCATCGCGGTCCTGGCCGTCAGCCTGCTGCTCCCCCGCTGAGCCTCTCCCCGCCGCAGTCAGAGTGCGGCGAGGGCGCGGGCGATGCGCTGCTCGGACACCGGGTAGGGGGTTCGCAGGGTCTGGGCGAAGTAGCTCACCCGCAGCTCCTCGATCATCCAGCGGACTGCGGTCAACGCCTCGCCGGCCGGGCATCCGGGCGGCTGCCGCTCCAACGCCTGCTGGTAGGCCTGCTGCACCTGCTGGACTCCGGCCATCCGCTCCCGGTCGCGGTGCGGGTCGGCCGGCAGCTTCTCCAGCCGGCGCTCGATCGCGGCCAGGTAGCGCGGCAGGTCCGGCAGCCGCCGCCAGCCGGTGGCGGTGACGAACCCGGGATGGACCAGCCCGGAAAGCTGCGCCCGGACGTCGTCCAGCGCCGGCTGCCAGGCATGCCGGGCTGAGCCGGTCAGTTCATGGCTAGCAATCCGCCGCTCGACGTCCTGGGTGGCTCGCAAGATGCGCTCGACCACGGTGACGACGGCGAGCACCGCCTCGTCCAGCCGCGGCCGGGCATGGTCGAGCAGCTCAGCGAACGCCGCCGCGTCCCACACCGGCCCGCCGGCCTCGGCGAGCATCGAGTCCAGGGCGCAGCCGACGCAGTCGTCCAACAGCGCACCGAGGCTCCCGTGTGGACTCCTCAGCAGCACCAGCTTGGCCGCGTTGGACAGCCGGCTGGAGACGTACCTGGCCGGCGAGGGCAGGCTCAGCTGCAGCAGCCGGCGGGTGCCCGCCCACATTGCCTGCTGCTGCTCGGCCTCGGAGTCGAGCACCCGGATCGCGACACCGTCCACACCGGACACCAGCGCCGGGTACCCGCGCATACGGTGGCCGGCCTGGGTCAGCTCCACCGTGCGCGGCAGCGTGCCGAAGTCCCACTCGCGCAGCCCGTCGCGCTCGAGCGAGCCGGCGGCCTCGGCGAGCGCGGCGCGCACCGTCGGCTTCAGCCGCCGCTTCAGCTCGGCCAGGTCCTTGCTCGAGGCCAGCGAGCGGCCCTGCTCGTCCAGCACCTCGAACGTCATCCTCAGGTGGTGCGGCACCCGGTCGGGCTGCCAGGCATCCCGCGGCACGCGCACGCCGGTCATCCGCAGCAGCTCCCGCTCCAGCTCCTCCAGCAGCGGCGCGCCGCCGGGCTCGAGGCGCTGCAGGACCGCCTTGGCGAACTCCGGCGCCGGCACGAAGTTACGCCGCAGCGGCTTCGGCAGCGACCGGATGAGCGCGGTCACCAGCTCCTCCCGCAGCCCGGGGACCTGCCAGCCGAACTCGTCTGCGGCCAACCGGCTCAGCACCGGCAGCGGGACCTGCACGGTCACACCGTCGGCCGGCGCGCCGGGCTCGAAATGGTAGGACAGCGGCAGCGTCAGCCCGGCGTGCCGCCAGCCGTGCGGGTAGTCCTGCTCGCTGACCCCGCCGGCGGCGTCGTTGACCAGCATCGCGGGGTCGAAGTCGAGCAGGCCCGGCTCGCTGTGGCGGGTCGCCTTCCACCAGCTGTCGAAGTGCCGGGCGGAGACGACGCCGGCGCCGACCCGCTGGTCGTAGAAGTCGAAGAGGGTCTCCTCGTCGACCAGGATGTCGCGGCGCCGGACCCTGTGCTCGAGGTCGGCGACCTCGGCCAGCCGCCTGCGGTTGTCGTGGAAGAACCGGTGCTGCGTCTGCCAGTCGCCCTCCACCAGGGCGTGCCGGATGAACAGCTCCCTGGACAGCGCCGGGTCGACCGCGCCGTAGTTCACCCGGCGCCCGCTGACCAGCGGCACGCCGTACAGCGTCACCTTCTCGTACGCCATGACGGCACCCCGCCGCGCGTCCCAGTGCGGCTCGCTGTAGACCCGGACGGCCAGGTGCCCGGCCAGCTGCTCGACCCACTCCGGCTCGATCCGGGCCACGGTCCGCGCCCACAGCCGCGAGGTCTCGACCAGCTCGGCGGCCATCACCCAGCGCGGCGGCTTCTTGAACAGCGCCGAGCCCGGGAACACGGCGAACTTGGCGTTGCGCGCCCCAAGGTACTCCTGCTTGTCGGTGTCCTTCAGGCCGATGTGCGACAGCAGCCCGGCCAGCAGCGACAGTTGCACCTGCTGTGGTTTCGCGGGCTCGGCGTTCAGGCTGACCCCGACGGACTTCGCCAGCTGCCGCAGCTGCCCGACCAGGTCCTGCCACTCGCGCACCCGCAGGTAGTGCAGGAACTCCGCGCGGCACAGCCTGCGGAACTGGCTGGAGGACAGCGCCCGCTGCTGCTCGGCGAGGTAGTCCCACAGGCTCAGGTAGGCGAGGAAGTCCGAGCCGGCGTGGGTGAACCGGGCGTGCTTGGCGTCCGCGGCCTGCTGCTGTTCGGCCGGCCGCTCCCGTGGGTCCTGGATGGACAGTGCCGCGGCGATCACGATGACCTCCCGGGCGCAGCCGTTCCGGTCGGCCTCCAGCACCATTCGGGCCAGCCGCGGGTCGACCGGCAGCTGCGCCAGCTTCCGGCCGACCGGGGTCAGCCACCGGCCCGGGTCCGCAGTGGATGCATCCAGCGCGCCCAGCTCCTCCAGCAGCTGCACGCCGTCGCGGATGTTGCGCCGGTCCGGCGGGTCGAGGAACCCGAACGCGGCAACGTCCCCCAACCGCAGCGCCGCCATCTGCAGGATGACCGAGGCGAGGTTGGTGCGCAGGATCTCCGGGTCGGTGAACGCGGGGCGGGCCAGGAAGTCGTCCTCTGTGTACAGCCGGATGCAGACGCCGTCGGAGAGCCGGCCGCACCGGCCCTTGCGCTGGTTCGCCGACGCCTGCGAGATCGCCTCGATCGGCAGCCGCTGCACCTTCGTGCGGTGGCTGTAGCGGGAGATCCGGGCGGTCCCCGGGTCGACGACGTAGCGGATGCCCGGCACCGTGAGCGAGGTCTCCGCCACGTTGGTGGCCAGCACGACCCGCCGTCCCGGGTGCGGCTGGAAGACCCGGTGCTGCTCGGCCGCGGACAGCCGGGCGTACAGCGGCAGGACCTCGGTGCCGGCCAGCTGCAGCTTCGCCAGCGCGTCGGCGGTGTCGCGGATCTCCCGCTCCCCGCTCAGGAAGACCATGATGTCGCCGGGTCCCTCGGCCTGCAGCTCCCGCACCGCGTCGCAGATCGCGTCGGTCTGGTCCCGCTCGGCCTGCTCGCCGGCTGGGCGGGTGGGGTCGACGATCGGCCGGTAGCGGACCTCGACCGGGTAGGTCCGCCCGGACACCTCGATCACCGGCGCGTCGCTGAAATGCCGGGAGAACCGCTCGGGGTCGATCGTCGCCGAGGTGATGACCAGCTTCAGGTCTGGGCGGCGCGGCAAGAGCTGCTTCAGGTAGCCGAGAATGAAGTCGATGTTGAGGCTGCGCTCGTGCGCCTCGTCGATGATCAGCGTGTCGTACCGGCGCAGCAGCCGGTCCCGCTGGATCTCGGCCAGCAGGATGCCGTCGGTCATCAGCTTGACCAGGGTGTCGGCGCCGACGCGGTCGGTGAACCGCACCTGGTAGCCCACCACGCCGCCGAGCGGGGTGCCCAGCTCCTCGGCGATCCGCTCGGCCACGGTCCGGGCGGCGAGGCGGCGAGGCTGGGTGTGCCCGATCATCCCGTGCACCCCGCGGCCGAGCTCCAGACACATCTTCGGCAGCTGGGTGGTCTTCCCCGACCCGGTCTCGCCGGCGACGATCACCACCTGCGAGTCCCGGATCGTGGCCAGGATCTCGTCCTTGCGCTGGTTGATCGGCAGCGCCGCCGGGTAGCTGACGGCTGGCACGCCCGCCCGCCGGCGAGCGATGCGCTCGTCGGCGGCCTGGTCGGTTCGGTCGGCAAGCTCCGCAGGCACAGGTCAGTTTCCACCATGGCGGGGAGGGACGGGTAACCGGTTTACGGCCACACGTCCCCAACGGTTCAACCGCCCCGCGGCGGGCGCCATTCCGGCCCAGCCGCCGGGCCAGCCCACCCACCCGTCCGCGATCATCAAGAACCTCGACATCACCAAGCAGCCGCTTGGTGGGCCGGCATGGCAGTGCCGCGGTCCGGGTCAGCCGGGTCAGGAGGCGGATCCGGCGAGCGCGAAGGCGTCTGTGATGCGGGCGTGGTCGGCTCGGGCGGACAGCAGCAGGTGCAGCAGGATCCGCGCCTTGAACGGGTGGAGGTATCCGGCGCTGATCAGTCCACGGCCGAGCAGGTCGCTTTCGGAACCGGGAAACCCGTAGGTGGCCGACAGCACTGGGCCGGCACCGGTGCGGGATGCCAGGACGACCGGGAGGCGGGCAGCGAGGTCGGCCAGGACGGGCACCATACGCGCGGGTACGTGCCCGGCGCCGAAGGCGGCCACGACGACTCCGTCGACGTGGGCGTCGATCTTTCGCAGCAGGTCGCCGTCGTCGCCGAAGGCGATGGTCACCAGCGCCACTCGGACCTTGGCGTCCCGGTCGGAGCCGCGGACCAAGCTCCGCAGGTCACGGCTGCTGCCGCGGAGCAGACGCAGGCTTCCCTCGACCAGGTGGCCGATCGGGCCGACCTCGGGTGAGGTGAACGCGCTGGGTGCGGTGGTGTGGGACTTGCAGACCCAGCGTGCCTCGTGGACTTCACCGTTCATCACGACGAGGCAGCCCAGGCCGCGGGCGGGTGGGCTGGCCGCCGCCTGCACGGCGGCCAGGAGGTTGGCCGGGCCGTCAGCACCGGCGAGGGAAGGGCTGCGCATGGCGCCGGTGACGACCAGCGGAGCGGGTAGGTCGTGGATGAGGTCGAGGAAATACGCCGTCTCCTCGATGCTGTCAGTGCCTTGGGTGACGACGACACCGGCCGCTCCAGCGCGGATCTCCCGTGCCGCCAGGTCGGCGACCTCGAACAGGTCCGCCGGGCTCAGGGACGCGCCGGGCAGCTGCCGGACGTCTCGGTAGGTGAGCATGACGGGGAGGTCGGCCAGACCGGGGACGGCTGCCGCGAGTTGCTGAGCGGTCAGTTTCGGTCGGACGCCACCGGAGGATGTGCCGTCTGGGGTGGTCATGGCGATCGTGCCACCGGTGGCGAGGATGCTCACCCTCGGCGCGGCGTGGTTCACCTGTACAGGTCTCCTTCGAACTGGCGTGCCGGCAGGACGAGTGCTGGTCCACCTGCAAGGTAGGCCGGCGGGTCGTCGTCCGAGAGTTGACACATGTGTGAGAGCCTGCGGCGTCGTGCGGTGACCCGGCCGAGATGCGGAGGACGGCCGAGATGCGGAAGACGTCGGTGGTTGGTGAGCCCGGCCTCCGGGCCCGGGCCGGCCACCCGGGGGCGCAGGTCGACAGCGTCTCGGTACACGAAGTGATCTTTCCGCTCGGACCCCGCCAGTTGCGCTGCTTGCACGCGCTGTACCCGCGGCACTCGCCACGGACAGTGCTCGCGGCTCTGCACCGTGGCGTGCTCGGGGCGATCCTGGCTCGGGCTGAGGCCGAGGGAGCAAGCCCGGCGGTGCTCGCGTGGCTGCAGCTTGCAGACCAGGCCGACGCGGTCGACTATCTTGCCCGGCTTCCGGACGCCGACGGCCTCGCCGACCGGACCGGCAAGGAAATCCAGGCCCGCTGGCGGGAGCAGCCCATCGGCGACGCCTACTGTGACGTCCTGCCGCCGGACCTTCGACATCGTCTGGGCGAGTATTACACCCCCCCGGCGGTGGTGGACAGGATCATGCAAGGACTGGCCGGCGGCGTGGTGGCCGACCCCGCCTGCGGCGACGGTCGGTTTCTCGTTTCGGCGCTGGCCTCACGTCCGGAAAGTGACGTCTGGGGCTGCGACCTGAACCCGCTCGCGGTGGCGATGTCCCGCTACGAGGTCTGGCGGTCGCTGGACCGGCCGACACACGTACCACGAGTACGGATACAATGGCGTGACTTCCTTCTGAACGGCCGCGCGCGGGGAGCCTTCGACTGGCCCGCCACGACCTGCCTTCCGGAATTAGAGGCGGATCATTTCGTGGGTAATCCGCCATGGGTCCTGTGGCGGAATCTCAGCGCCGGCTACCGGGGCGCCCTCGCCGAGGTGTTCGGCGCCACAGCGCTTCATCAGGCCAGGGGCTGGGGCGCCCGGGTGTCTGCCGGGCAGACCGATCTGGCCCATCTGTTCGTCCACGAGTCCCTGCAGCGCGTCGCACCCTCGGGAACGGTCACCTACATTCTTCCCCGCAGTGTGTTCAAATCCCCCGTTGGGCCATCGGTGATCAGGTCGGGCAGGACGACCGTCGGTCGCAGCTATGCCTACACGCAGGTCATCGACCTGCAGCAGACCACTGTGTTCGACGGTGTGCGACTGGAGGCCGTGGTTGCGCGCGCCGAGGCGGACCGACTGCAGGAGTACCCGGTCCGCTGGATAGTCGTGAACGGCGAGGCCGCGGTCTGCGCAGCCGGATCGACCATATGGGTGGCTCCATTCGACCCGGACGACGAACGGTCCGGGTGGGTCGAGAGTGGACAGGCCATACGCCTGGCCGACGGCCAGCACCGCGCCCACCTCGTCGCGCGCGGAGGCATCAACACCGGCGGCGGCAACGGCGTCTTCCACGTCGACGTGCTCGAGCCGGCCCGCCCAGGCTCCCGGACCGAGGTCATGGTGAGAAACCGGCCGGTGCGCGGCTTTCCCGACCGGGTGGTCGAGCTCGAGGTCGAACGATTCATGGTCCGCCCGCTGCTCAAGGGCTCGGACATCTCCGCATGGCACGCCGCGCCCAGCACGTCGATAGTTCTCCCGCACGATCCGGAAGATCTCAGGAGACCACTCACGGTCGGTAGGCTGAGGGAGACCGCTCCTCGCGTACTCGAGTACCTGGAATCCTTCCGGGAAGAGCTCAGCGGCCGGAAGGAACTCGCTCGGTGGGGCGGCGAGTGGTACTCCCTGTTCCGCATAGGTCCGTACACCGCCGCGCCGTGGCGGGTGGTGTGGCCCACGAGTGCGGGTCGCCGCATGCGGGCAGCGGTGCTGCCGCCGACTGACGCCAGTGTCCCGGACCAGAAAGTGGTGCTCGTTCCGTTCGACCAGGAGCCGCCCGCGCACTTCCTGTGCGCTCTGCTCAACAGCGACGTCATTCGGCGTGCTATCCGGGCGGGCTCGGGCCTGGATGCCTCGCCCAACCTGACGCGGCGTCTGCCGTTCCCGAGATGGAACCCAGCGAACGAGATCCATCGGCGGATCGCCGATTACAGCAGGAAAGCTCATGTGGGCGAGGGAATAAACGAACAGTCCCTGAACGGTCTCGTTTCCCGACTCTACCGGTAGACACACACCGGTGTGCTGGCCGAGCAGGTCGCCGGTGGACCAAGGTCGGTGGCGGACCAGCGCAACGCCCGCGCCGAACGAAGAGGTGGCGACGGCATCCGCGCTGAACTGGCTGCCCCCGGGCCGGTGCGCCATGATGGGACCGTGACCAGTGTGCCGGAAGTCGAGGAACCGGAAGTCGAGGAAGTCGTCCTGCTCGACCCCTCCGGGTGCGCGGCGGGCACGGCGCCGAAGGCCACCGTGCACGGCCTCGACACGCCGCTGCACCTGGCGTTTTCCTGCTACGTCTTCGACCCGGCCGGCCGGCTGCTGGTGACCCGCCGGGCGGAGAGCAAGCGCACCTGGCCGGGCACGTGGACGAACAGCTGCTGCGGCCACCCCGGCCCCCGCGAGCCGCTGGCCGACGCGGTGCGCCGCCGGCTGGTCGACGAGCTGGGCCTGTCGGCGCCCGAGGTCGACCTGCTGCTGCCGAAGTTCCGGTACCGGGCAGCGATGACCGACGGCACGGTGGAGAACGAGCTGTGCCCGGTGTTCCGGGTCGTGACCGGCGAGTCGCCGAGCCCGGAGCCGGCCGAGGTCGACGTGGCCCAGTGGGAGCATTGGGAACCGTTCGCCCGCTCGGTGCTGGACGGCAGCCGGCAGGTGTCGCCGTGGTGCCATGACCAGGTAGAACAGCTCGTCGGGCTGGGCGAGGACCCGCTGCGCTGGCCGGTCGGCGACGCTGCCGACCTCCCACCCGCGGCGGCGGGCTGACCCGCCCGGTCCGGGAAGAACGGCCGGACTCGACCGGTACCACGACTCGACCGTCTAGACTGCGTCCGTGGCCGCCTATGACTACCGCTGCCGCACCTGCGACAGCATCTTCGAGGTGCACCGCTCGGTCACCGCCGAGGCGGGCGGCGTGCGGTGCCCGGACGGGCATGCCGAGGTCAGTCGCCTGTGGTCTGCGGTCGGGCTGGCCACCGGCACCGTTACGCGGACACAGCCGACCACGTCGGCGACCGGCGGTTGCTGCGGCGGCGGTTGCTGCTCCGGCGGCTGACGCGGGGCCGTGATCGGCCGGGACGTCATGAAGCGTGCGAGACACGGTCCAGCGCGGCCAGCGCGACCGGGACCGCCTCGGCCAGTCGGGACAGGTCGGGCAGTCCCTGCCGGTCGGCGTGCAGCGCGAGGTGCGCCGCCCCCCGGTACGTGGACACCGCAATGCCCAGCGCATGGCCGTGCGGCAGCGGCACGATCGGGTACAGCTCGCGCAGCTCCGCCCCGGCCAGGTGCAGGACGACGTTCGGCAGCGGCACGTTTGTCACGATGGTGTCGAACAGGAACGGCGCGCCGAGGCTGGCGAGGGGACCTGTCAGCCGGTGTAGAGCCGGTGGGAGTCGGTCAGCGATGACCGGCAGGGCGCCGGGGCCGCGCCCGGGGCCGGCGGCCTTGTGCCGGTCCATCTCGGCCCGCACCGCATGCAGTCGGGCGAGCGGGTCGGGCTCGCCGACGGGCAGCGTGCACAGGTAGCCGGACAAGTTGTTCCCGTAGGACCCGGCGCGCCGGTACGGCAAGCTGACGGGGACCAGCGCGCGCAGCGTCAGGCCGTCCACCACGCTGCCGCGGGCGCTCAACCATCGGCGCAGCGCCCCAGTCACGATCGCGAGCAGCACGTCGTTGACCGTTCCGCCGTGCCGGCGCCGGATCCGGTGCACGTCCGCCAGGTCGATGCTCACCATCGCCAGCCCCCGCCGCGGCGAGGTCGTCGTGGTCCACGGCGACTCCGGCGGTGGCGGCACCGCGCTGCGCAGCAGCGACGCGGCGATCCCCAGCGTCTGCGCGGTCTGCCGGGCGGCCACCGGAAGTCCGGCCATTGTGGACAGCGCTGGGCCGAGCAGCCGGTTCGGCCAGGTCAGCGTGTTGCCTGCCAAGCGGGCCGCGGCCAGTGCCCCACCAAGCGGCCATGACTGCCCGCCGCCGGCCGCCGGCTCGGCTGACGCCGAGGACCCGCCCAGCCCACTCGGCTCACCCGGCCCGAGTCCCGGTCCGGGTCCCGGCCCTGGGGCCGGCACGGCCTCGTCCATGAGCGCCACGCCCAGCTCGACCGCGCGGCGCCCGTCGGCCAGCGCGTGGTGCAGCTTGTCCAGCACCGCGAAACAGCCGTCCTGCAGGCCGGTGAACAGGTGGAACTCCCACAGCGGGCGGCGCATGTCGAGCGGGCCGGCCATCGCATCGGACACCGCCTGGCCGAGCTGGGCCCGTGTCCCGGGTCGAGGCAGCCGGTGTAGGTGGATGTGCCGGGCCGGGTCGAAACCCGGGTCGGCGGACCACACCGCACCACCGAACGGCAGCCAGGTCGGCTCCACCCGCTGCCGCAGCCTGGGCACCCGGGCCGCCCGCTCGGCGAGCACGTCCACGAGTCGGATCGGGTTCACCCGGCGCGCCGGCCGGAACAGCGCCACCCCGCCGAGATGCATCGGGCTGTGCGGACGTTCCAGGGCCAGGAAGGCCACATCCAGTGAGCTGAGCCGGTCCGCGTTCACGTCGGCACCCCTCCCCTGCGTCGATCGCGCGGAACATCCGAGCCGCCCCATCGCCCACGGCGCCCGGATGACGGTCAACGATCGACCGTAGTCGAAGCCTGTGCCAGGCTGATACCCGTCGCGTTACAACCGAACGTCGCCAAGAGGTTACCCAGTGTTCACCCTGCCCTCGCTGTGACGGGCGCGACAGCCGGGGCGGCATACGCTCAGGCCGACGGTGGTGCCGGTCGCGCACGGACGTTCGGCGCCGCGATGGTGAACAACGCCGGGTGGGCGCCCGGCCGGTATGAGTACCGGGTAGACGAGCGGGAGCCGGCCATGGTGGAGATCAAGACCGACGCAGCGCTGGACACCATGCGGGCGGCCGGGCGGGTCGTGGCGCACGCGCTGGCTGCGGTGCGCGAAGCCGCCGCCGTTGGCGTCTCCCTGCGCGGGCTGGACGAGGTCGCCCGGGCGGTGATCGACGACGCCGGGGCGCGGTCGACGTTCCTGCACTACCACCCCTCGTTCGCCCCGACGCCGTTCCCCGCGGTCATCTGCACGTCGGTCAACGATGTCGTGGTGCACGGCATCCCGGACGGTTACCGGCTCCGCGACGGCGACCTGCTCAGCGTCGACTGCGGCGCCGAGGTCGACGGCTGGACGGGAGACGCCGCGGTCAGCTTCCCGGTCGGCACCGCCAGCCCGGCTGACCTGACGCTGATCGAGACGACCCGGCAGGCTCTGGACGCCGGCATCGCAGCGGCCGCCGTCGGCGCCCGGATCGGCGACATCTCGCACGCCGTAGGCACCGTCGCCCGAGCGGCCGGCTACGGCATCCCACCGCACTTCGGCGGCCACGGCATCGGCCGGCACATGCACGAGGAGCCGCACGTACCGAACGACGGCCGGCCCGGCCGCGGGTTCCGGCTCCGGCACGGCGTGGTCCTGGCGATCGAGCCGATGCTGATGGCCGGTGGCATCGACCGCTACCGCACCGCGCCCGACGGCTGGGCGCTGCACACCTGGGACGGCAGTCGCGCGGCGCACATCGAGCACACCGTCGCCATCACCGATGGCGGCCCGCGGGTCCTCACCCTGCCCTGAGACCGGGGCTCGCCGAGCATGGACGAGCGGGAGATCCGCCGGCTGGCGGAGCAGGCCCGGGTCGGGCGGCTGGGCACGGTCGGCGCCGACGGCCGCCCGCACCTGGTGCCGGTCTGCTTCGTACTGCTCGGGAACACCGCGTACAGCGCCGTCGACCACAAGCCCAAGCGCTCGGCACGGCTTCGCCGGCTGGTCAACATCGAGGCGACCGGGCACGCGTGCCTGCTCGTCGACCACTACACCGAGGACTGGTCCGGGTTGTACTGGGTACGGCTGGACGGCCGCGGCCGCGTCGTCACCGACCGCAGCGAGGCGGCGCGGGCGACCGCCGCCCTTGTGGCGAAGTACCCCCAGTACGCCGGGCACCCGCCGACCGGCCCGGTGCTGGCGCTCGACGTCACCCGCTGGACCGGCTGGTCAGCGAGCTGACCCGACCGGTGGTGATCTGGCGCATTGAGCCAGTAGCGATCTGGCCCCAGCTCAGCAAACGCGGCTACCCGGTCACGTAGCGGCCGAGCTCGCGGCGGGCGATCGCCATCTTGTGCACCTCGTCGGGGCCGTCGGCCATGTGCAGGGTGCGGACCTGTGCCCAGAGCGCGGCGAGCGGGAAGTCCTGGCTGACTCCGGCTCCGCCGTGCGCCTGGATGGCTCGGTCGATCACCCAGCTGGCCACCTCGGGCACGGCGACCTTGATCGCCGAGATCTCCACCCGGGCGGCCTTCTTGCCCGCGGTGTCCATCAGCCAGGCCGTCTTCAGCACCAGCAGGCGGGCCATCTCGAGCCGGATCCGCGCGTCGGCGACCCAGTCCTGCACCACGCCCTGGGCGGCGACCGGCTTGCCGAAGGCGACCCGGCCGGTGACCCGGCGGCAGAGCAGCTCCAGGGCGCGCTCGGCGGCGCCGAGGGCACGCATGCAGTGGTGGATCCGGCCGGGGCCGAGCCGCTCCTGCGCGATCCGGAAGCCCTCGCCGTCGCCGAGCAGGATGTTCGACGCGGGCACCCGGACGTTGTCGAAGACCACTTCGGCATGGCCGCCGTGCGGGCCGTCGGTGTAGCCGAACACCGAGGTGCTGCGGACCACTCGGATCCCGGGGGTGTCCTTCGGCACCAGCACCATGCTCTGCCGGCGGTGCCGCTCGGCGTCCGGGTCGGTCACCCCCATCACGATGAAGACCCGGCACTGCGGGCTCATCGCCCCGCTGGACCACCACTTCCGTCCGTTGAGGACATACTCCTCGCCGGTCCGCTCGATCCGCAGCGCGATGTTGGCCGCGTCGGAGGAGGCCACGTCGGGCTCCGTCATACAGAACGCCGACCGGATCCGCCCGTCGAGCAGCGGCTCGAGCCACTCCTGCCGCTGCTGCTCGGTGCCGAACTGGGCGAGGATCTCCATGTTCCCGGTGTCCGGCGCGGCGCAGTTGATCGCCTCCGGCGCGATCCACGGCGACCTGCCGGTGATCTCGGCGAGCGGCGCGTACTGCAGGTTGGTCAGCCCGGCGCCGTACCCGGACTCCGGCGGGAACAGGGACTCCGGCAGGAACAGGTTCCACAGGCCACGGGCCCGGGCCTCCCGCTTCAGCTCCGCCATGACCGGTGGCCGTGCCCACGGGTCGTCGGCTGCGGCCACCTGCTCGGCGAAGACCGGCTCGGCCGGGTAGACGTGCTCGTCCATGAACGCGAGCAGCTGCTTGCGCAGGTCCTCGGTCCGGGCGTCGAACTCGAACTCCATGAGCCGACTCTAGGCGAGACGGTCGGGCTGGCTGGCTGCGGCTCGTCCGGGCGCGAGCGGCGGCGACCGCTCTGGCGCTGATGGCACGGCGGCGTGTCCGGCTCGATCACGATCTTCGCCGCGGGCGAGGCAGGATACCCGACCACGTTCGCCAGCAACGTGCTGGATATCGCGTTCCGTCGAACAAATCCGGCTGATGTCGCGTCGCTGGCCTACCTGGCCAAACGGGGGTGAAGGTCGCGATCTGGCCAGCCTCAGGTGCCGTGCGGTACGACCGCGCAGAAGGTGTTCGACGGGCGAAGCTCGCCGTCTGGCCGGTAGCCCCTGGGCCAGGACGTCAAAGCCGTGCCGGCCGCGGTGACCACCAGCGAGGTCCGCGCCGGACTGGTGTACGTCACCGACGTGCGACCGCCGCCGGCAAGGTCACCGGCATCGA
>Ga0066388_100000455_pt1 | contig 19076 bp, 15 predicted proteins | sample PanSoiMetaGPlot6_FD_64539 | JGI IMG/M metagenome (GOLD analysis project Ga0066388, IMG submission 64539) | Tropical forest soil microbial communities from Panama analyzed to predict greenhouse gas emissions - Panama Soil - Plot 6 (Hybrid Assembly) | ecosystem: Environmental > Terrestrial >... | reverse complement strand
ACGCAGGCCAGATCGGAATCTGGTGGCACCTGATCAAACACAAGTGGTTCGGGCAGATTGGCCTGTTTCAGGCTTTCAAAAATCGGAGCCAGTACGCCCGCTTTAATAAGGTTGGCATCCGTAACAATGAAAGTTTTCTTACCCTCAAGCTCCTTGACAAGATCGCCGACACCACCGGCAGTGTCGGGTCCGAACGCAATCCTTGTCGGGACCTGGAATGTGAAGGGTTGCATTTCTCCGCTTTCTGAATAGGAATCCATGGTACCCAGCTTAATTTTCATTTCTGTACCCGTAACGGTATTCTCTGTGGATGCCGGCCACATTCGGTGAACTCCATTTCCGCTCAGTATCTTGAAAAAGATGCGACAAGCGGCTGCTTGGCAACGCGAGTTTCGATCAACATGACAACGGCGAAACGACGCGCCAGTACTGCCGTGCTACACTTCACGACACTATCCTTGAATTCTTGCTCGATTGCATATACTATTGTCACCTATTGTTGACATCCGCACGGGTTGCCGCGGAGCACGAGGACACCACATGGTTTCGACAACAATGCTGATGAAGCACCGCGGATGTCGTCGCGTAATATCTCATATTTTCAACGTTGAGCGCCTGCTTGTTGCCAGTTTGTGCGCAACATTTCTGCTAACAAGCCTATCGACCGATCCGGCCTGGTCTGTTGCCGCCAGCAAAGAGAAAACGACGCCGTCCGGCACTTTGCTGATACCGATTGCGCCGAAGATTGACACCTCCATTTTCGATAAACCGTCGACAACCGGTACTTCGTCAAAATCAGCTGACTCGCAGCCTGCAACCGGCACAGGCAGCAGAGCTGCGAATGCTGGCACCAGACCATCGAGATACGCATCGCAGTTGGACGACCAGCTGAAACCCGCACCGGAAGAGATTTCGCCGGAACGAGGCAGCGACGTGCCTGTAACCGATGAGATCGGCGAAGACACGACACTGAAGGGCACCATTCAGCTCGTTGCCGACGACACGGAATACGACCAGGAAAAGAATACGTTTCTGGGAACGGGCAACGCGGTTGTACTGATCGCCGGCGAAGATTCCAAGCTGGAAGCCGATACCATTCTCTACGATCAAAACAGTCAAATAATCGACGCCCGAGGCAACGTACGAATCTACCGAACTGGGCAGTTGACCACGGGCAGCGCCTTCCGCTTCAAAGTCACCTCCGATGAGTATCTGATTACGAATCCCGACACGGAAGTTCAGGGCTCTACCATCATTGCCCGTAAGGGCATAGGCAACAAGACGGGCATGGCCTTTGAGAAAGGCACTATTCTCATGCCGGACCCGATTCAGATCAACAGCAATTCCGGTACCGGGCCGATCAGCGCCATGGAAGAGGCAAGTGACCGGAGACTGCACCCGGATGCCTACATTCCCAGCAAGCCGAGTTACACGTTCAAAGCCCGAAAGATGATCTATGAGCGCTACAAAGATGCGGGAAACCTCACCGTATTTGGTGGCAGGCTCATGTTCGGCAATTTCGGTGTTCCTCTGCCCAAGTTCACGGCCACCGTCGGACAGGAAAATGACAGAGTGGTGTTCCCGGTCACGCCTGTCGTCGGCAACGTCATGCAAATGGGTGGTATTGGACTGGGTCCAAGCTTCAACTGGGCGGTCGGAAAAACCGGCGCCTGGTCGGTCGCTCCGTTCTTGCAGCTTGGCGGTCGCAACATTGGAACCGGCGTGAACAACTCAGGCAAGCTTGGCGCCGGTGCCAGGATCAGCTATTCCAACGCCAGGTTGCAAAGTCACCTCGCTTATGGTTCCAACTCGAACCTGCTCGTTGGCGATTTGATATGGCTCGTCAAGAAAAACCTAAAATGGCAATCCGGCATCAACCGCTTCCTGGATGATGGCATGTTCGGGTCCAGGCGCGCGCGTCTGTTGAGCGAGGCAGTTCACTACTACAGAATCGGCAACATCCCGTTCATTCAATCCGTACAGTTCCGCTCGTCAGGCGGATTCGCGGAGGACAACTCCAATTTGCTAGCGCTGACGCCCCAGTATAAGAAATTGTTCACTAAACCGGTCGGTGGCAATAATAAGTTCGCTTTGCGCGTGCAAGAACAAGTGACAGCAACTACTCACCCGTTATTCGTAATCGGCAACGAGCAAGTGGGCGCCAAGGCCCACATTTACGGCGGAGTCGGGCTGCGAGGGTATTCGACAGGAGACGCTATGCTCATGGCTCAGGCCGGTCCCGTTCTCAACGTCTACTTAAAGCGCCTCCGCCTGCAGACCGGTTATACGCAGTCGGTTGTCCGTGGGAGCACACCTTTCGTATTCGACCAATTCATACAAGGTCAACGCTCGGTCAACCTGGCCGGCGACTTCAAGGTGTCTAAATTCCTGACCCTGGGAGCGTCAACCGGTTACAACCTCAATGCCAAGTTGCTGTATCAGCGCACACTGACTGCCGCGATCGGACCAGACGACTTCAAGCTGATGTTCTCCTACGATACGATCAGGCGTGCTAACCGAGCCGGCTTCGATCTCCTGTTCGGACAGCCAATCCCATTCGATAAACTTGTTTTGAAAGGAGCGCCCGACCTTGGTCAGCTCGGTGGTATTTAGGGTAGCGGGACCGACAGCCGAAAGCGCATGCCGCGAGCATGGTGAATTCTGAGGATCGATGAATTCTGCGGACAGGCACAAGGAGAGCGGTCTCGATCAGGTGCTCAAGACCAAGATGCCCGCTCTGGGGATAGACCTGGGCGGCACGAAAATCTTGGCTGCGCTCGTTCATGATTTGAAGCTCGCTTCTGAACCGAAAAGAATTCCCACCCCGCACGGCGCCGCCGAAATACTTGACGCACTGGTTGGTCTGATTGAGGATTTCCAGAAAGATCATCTCATTGCCGGTGTCGGCATTGCGACGGCCGGCATCGTCAACATCGAAACAGGCCAGGTGATCGGCTCCACAGGCAACCTGCCAGGTTGGGAAGGCACCAAAATCAAGAAATACATAGAAGGACGGATCGTGCTGCCGGTGCACGTAGAAAACGATGCCAACACTGCCGCTTATGGCGAAGCCAAGGCCGCCGGCTTCGAAAACAAAACATGCAGCATCACTGTCACGCTCGGCACCGGCATCGGCGGCGGGATTGTCCTCGGTGGCAAGTTGTACCGGGGAGCGCACTGGGCGGCCGGAGAAATCGGACACATTCGCATCGGCCTCGATAACAGGCGCTTATGCACCTGCGGGCTTTTTGACTGCTGGGAAGCATATGCATCCGGCAGAGGCTTCCGCATGACAGCACAGGAAGTGCTGTCGGGCGTCAGTCCCGAACATTCGCAACTGGCAGCGATCAAAGCCGACGAGCTCACGAACGAAGCGGTTGTAGACGCTGCAACAGCTGGCGACATCATGGCCCAGAAGATCGTAAACACCTGGCATGAGCACATTTGCTCCGGATTGGCCGGACTCGCGCACACGCTCGATCCGGATTGCTTTTTCATATCGGGCGGCATGAGCAAATTCGTAGATTACGAGCTCATCAAAGAGCTCCTCGTCGATCGCACGCTGCCAAGGATTGGCGAAAGTGTTGAAGTCCGCCCCGCTGCCCTCGGGCTAACGGCCGGGCTGATCGGCGCCGGACAACTCGTTCTCGACGAGCTAATCGCCTCCGCGAGAACCTAGCTTCAGTCGAGCCCTGAGGGCAGAACCGAGTTACAGCAATTGTTCTCCGCCGACGATCACGTGTCTGATTGCCAGCGACTGCTTGTCCCAAACGACGATATCAGCAAGTTTGCCGGGCTCCAGGTGCCCGATTCGGGAATTCAATCCCATCACCGCTGCCGGGTTCCATGTCGCCATGCGGATGGCATCGGTGAACCCCACGATACCCCACTCGACGACGTTTCGAACCGCCGCCGACAGGCTGATCGATGACCCGACCAGCCCGCCCTTGCTCGTCCCGACATAAGCCTGATCCGTAACCAGAATGACTTGCGGTACGCCTTTTGTCTGAATGAGCAGGCGCACCATGTTCGGGTCGACGTGCAGCCCGTCGCAAATAATGCAGGCAGTGACGAGACAATCTCGGAAGCCAGCCATGATCGCTCCCGGCGACCGATGATGGAGCGGTGGCAGTGCATTATATGTGTGCGTCATCAAGCGGACACCCTGCTCGAAAGCGGTTCTAGCCTCTTCGTAAGTAGCGTTAGAATGCCCGAGAGAAACACGGACATTGCGCTCCAACAGATAGCGAACCGACTCCCCGGACGGGTCAAGCTCCGGTGCCAGCGTCACGAGAGTGACTCCTTCAGTCGTCAGCTCTTCCATGAGAGCCCGCGTGAGTGGCTGTAGCCATTCGGGCGGGTGCACGCCTGGTTTCTCAGGTGACAGGCAGGGACCTTCCAGATGAATCCCGGGCATGCGCGCCCCGTTGCTGTCCACCTTCGCATCCAGTTGAGAACTGCCGGCTCCGCTTGATCGCAAAAAGGCTATATTTTTTTTCAGATGGCCAATCTCGTCCGTGATCAAAGTCGGCAGAAAGCTTGTCACACCGAGGGTTGCTAGCTCCGACCGCAAAACGCTCAGCTCGGGCTGGCTGGGGTCGCCCCACAGATTGCAGCTCTGGCTGCCGTTGACCTGCAAATCTATCAGCCCGGGCGTCACGTAGCATCCGCCAGCATCCAGGACGCGATGAGAGGCGGCCGCCGGCGATCGATCTCCTATGTGGCTAATCTCCGCCCCCGCCAGCCAGACCGTGGTAAACCGCTCCTCAAGCGGCGTAATCAGCTCCCCTCCCTGAATCGCAAGTGTTATCATGAATTGTCCAGCGGTGCCGCCGCCGCTACCCTCAAATTCTTCAAACCTGGATTGGATGTATATCCGCCTGGGAATATTAGAGGTTGGAATGGCGGGACAGCAAGGCCTCAGCGCCAATGGTAGAGACAAATCCAACAATTAACCCGGTCACAGGCCGGCAATGGGATCTCAATTCGCTAATTGAGAAGCTCCTGGAGCTGCAGGACGCGCTTTTGCAGGCCCAGGAGCGTACTATCATGCTGGGTGCCCAGGTCCGCGAACTGGAGCGGATCGCCCGCGATGCCGAAGATCTCAAGTCTGAGCTCGCCAACCAAGGCGCTTTACTAGCTGATAAAAGCAGGGAGAACAAACATCTTCACCAGGAGCTGTCCCGCATGGCAGGTCTCCTGGAGACCAAAGCACAGGAGGCCACCGACCTGAAGTCCGTGATTGCCGATGTCCAGCACCAGATGCGCACTATCCAGCAGGAGCGCGACATGCTCTCCGGCATGCTCATGGAGGCTGAAAACGCTGCCCGCCAGGTCCGGCGCGGAGACAGCGGCTCGGATAATCAGACCTATCCGCCCGGATCCAAGGACCAGGCCAGTACAGGCGGTTGGCTTGGTCGTCTGAAAGGAAAGCAACACTAGGGGCATCGCCGAACCCGCTTTGGCGCCAAGGTGATGCCTTGTCGGCTCAGGGCGCCGGCGCGCGGCTAAAGCCAGGCCTGGCCCAGGCCACACCGGTGTCAGCGCTGGCATACAGCAGGCGTTGACCGCTTATCTGCCGCTGTAGGTGGGAGCAGGCACGTCCGTGGGCGGCAAGCTTTGCAGCTCGGGCGGCAGACTCTGGTCCAGCCCCGCTGGATCGCCAGCGCCGCCTGGTAGAGGCAACTCGTCTTTCTTGAGCAGACCGCGAATGGCTGAGGCCATTCCGCTTACATCTACTGTTGTATTCCGGCCTGTCAACCAGCCCTTCTTGGACTTCACCGAGTCGCCGAAAATGGTGCTAGCCTCGATGCCCGAGCCGCCGAACAAACCCTTTTTCTTTTTGAATTTGTTGCCGAAGACATTGACCTCGGTCTCCTTGGTGCCAAACCACCCCTTTTTACGGGAGATTTTGTCGCCAAGACGGTCTTCGATGACTACGTCTTTGCGCCCAAACCAACGATTGTTGACGTTGAACTCTTCACCGAATCCGTCCTTGATTTTCAGTTGACTGGCATAGACCGGCAATGAGCCGGCAATGAAAAGAGCGAGCGAAACCAATAGCGCAGCATTTACGCGAGACATAGCCACCTTCCCGTCACAGACCGTTCACCTCGATTGACTTCCCCGTAGCCAAATTGTTCCCTACCGGTTCGGCAACGGGTAGACATGAGGTCAACTAGACTTATAGCACGCTGGTACATGATTTCTGAAATAACTTACAATGCTCTGATGCCCCAGTTAACCTGCTCAATTGGAAACTAGCTTGGAAACGATATCTAGAGACGTTCTCTCCGGTAATCGCCGAGCCCTTGCCCGTGCAATCAGCATAGTTGAGGATGGCGGACCGGCAGCATCCTGGCTCGTGAGAAAACTCTTTCCTCACAGCGGCAAGGCACATTTAATTGGTGTAACCGGCTCGCCGGGGGTCGGCAAATCGACTCTGGTAGATGCTCTCATCGCTGAGATCAGGCGGGCAGGACTGAAAGTCGGAGTTCTATGTGTTGATCCCTCGAGTCCGTTTTCCGGCGGCGCCATATTGGGCGATCGAATTCGCATGCAAGAGCACACCATGGATCAAAACGTGTTTATCCGATCGATGGCTAACCGCGGACACTCCGGCGGCACAGCTCTAGCGACTTTTGATGCGGCTCGCATGCTGGATGCCTCCGGTTACAACGTGATCATCATAGAAACGGTCGGCGTCGGGCAGTCCGAACTGGCGATTGCCCAAACCGCCGACACGACAATTCTCGTGCTGATGCCCGGATCCGGCGACGAGATCCAGGCAATCAAGTCAGGCATCATGGAGATAGGCGACATTTTTGTCATCAACAAGGGCGACTTGCCGGGCGCAAACAAGACGGCAACCGAGATCTTGAACAGTCTCGAGCTGACGAGCTGCGAATCGGCATGGAAGCCTCCAGTGCTTGTCGCCACAGCAGAAACCGGTGAGGGCATGGACGCGGTCTGGAAAGCCGTGAGCGAGCACCACCAATTCCTGGAATCGAGCGGAGAGCTGGAGGAACGCCGAAAGTCCAAGATTCAAGCGGAGTTAGAGGAGCTGGTCGCCGAGATCGCCCGCAGCAACGTCAAGAATTCGCTGGAGCAGGCACCGCATTTGCAGGAGCTGCTCGTGCAAGTGGTCAGCCGCCAGGTCGACCCTCATTCCGCCGCTGAGGAGCTTGTGCAGGAACTATTTGCCGACGGCAGAGGATTCGACAAGCTGTTACCGCAATAGCAAACAGTAGTGCAGGCGCCGGCCATACCGGTGCCAAGCTCCGACGCTCCGGCCTGGAACCATATGTGGTATCGCTCCTCACGCCTCACCGGCGGCAGTGAGCGAGCCCGCTGCTCACCAGGATGCCCGACCACCGTCGACAGAGAGCTCGGCGCCCGTTATCCAGTTGTTTTCGGGGTGGGAGAGGAAGACGATCGCCCGAGCGACGTCTTCGGCCTCACCGACTCGCCCGAGGGGGTGAACCTTCTTCCACTGCTGGATCATCTTGTCCACGCCTTCTTGATCTGCAAGATAATTGAGAATCGGCGTTCTGATCACCGCCGGCAGCACCGCATTCACGCGTATCTTGAACGGTGCCAGCTCAACTGCCAGAGCCTTTGTCAATCCCAGCACCCCGGCCTTGGCGGCGGAGTAGGCGCTGGACGGCATTCCTTTCGCACCACGGACAGCCAGAAAGGAAGAAACATTCACTATGGATCCCCCGCCTGATTCCCTGATCGCACGCGAGCCGAATTTACACATGAACCAGGTGCCCTTGAGATTGATGTCGAGAACGTAGTCATAATCCTCTTCGTGCATGTCGGACAGTGTTCCGCCCCGGAAAACGCCGGCATTGTTGACCAGAATGTCCAGACGCCCGAATGCCTTGATTGCCTCGCCAATCAGCATGTTGGCATTGCCCTCTCGCGAGACGTCCCCGGGCATTATCTTGAGGCGCCCATCCGTGTTGCCGATCTCCTCGGCAGCGGCCTTCAACTTGGCTGAATCCCGTCCGACAATCATTACGTTGGCACCTTCTTCCAGCAGCAATCGCGCCGTGGCCAGCCCAATGCCGGAGCCGCCGCCGGTGACAAGCGCGGCTAGTGTTTTCATTCAGCCCCCTCCGTGGTTTTCGTCTTCGCGCGCCAGAAAAGATAGGCAGGCAGGCCGGAAAGAATGATCAAGAGTCCGGCTCCCGTATATTTTGGCGCCAGGCAGATCTGTCCGAGCATGATTGCCAGGGCCAGGACGATGTACAGCGCCGGCAATGCAGGATAGGCAGGCACCTTGTAAGGACGATTCAGATTCGGTTGCTTTTTGCGCAACACGAATACTGCTCCCACTGTCAGGACATAAAAGAACAGCGCAGCAAAAACAACGTACTCGAGAAGATTGCTATAGGTGCCGGATGTTGCCAGCAGCGCCGCCCACACTCCCTGCAGCACGAGCCCGGCGACCGGCACGTTGACTGCCGGATGGAGAATGCCGGCGCTCTTGAAGAACAAACCGTCGCGGGCCATCGCGTAGTAAGCACGCGGACCTGCGAGGATAAGCCCGTTCAAGCAACCAAATGTGGAAATCATAATGGCGGCCGCCATGATGCCGGCACCAGCATCGCCAAAAATGATCTGGGCGGCTGCGGTGCCGACCCTGTCTTCGGCGGCAAACTGGATGCCACGTTCGAGAAGCGTGGCGCCATCTTTGACCCCATGCAGTGGCAAAAGCAGCAGGTAAACGACATTGGTGAGCACATACAGGAGCGCTACCAACGCAGTGCCCAGCGCAAGGCTGCGGGGCAAAGTGCGCTCGGCATCTTTGACTTCCTCGCCTGCAAAGGTGATGTTGTTCCAGGCATCGCACGAGAAAAGAGCACCGACCATGGCTAGCCCAAGGACAGCTAACAACGGGAACCCGGATAACGTATGATCGGCGAGATCCTGCGCTCGCCAGAAATGCGCAAGATTCGGCGCCAGTCCGTTGAATTTGTCGAAGGCGAGGACTCCGAGCGCGATCAGTCCGGCCAGAGCCGCCACCTTGGTTACGGTAAACGTCGTTTGAATGAATCGCGCTGTGTGAATGCCACGGCAATTCAAGGCCGTGAGAAACACAATAACTATGATGGCAATCAGCTGCACCGTGCTAAATTTCCACCCTCCGACCTGGGCAAGAACATTGCCATTGGAAACCGAGGGCACGAAGACTCCCAGGAACTTCGCGAATGCGACGCCTACTGCCGCGATCGTTCCTGATTGAATGACCATGAACAGCGTCCAGCCATAGAGGAAACCCGCCAACCGCCCGTACGCCTCTCTGAGAAACACGTACTGTCCGCCGGCATGCGGAAACATAGCGGCAAGCTCGCTGTAGCAAAGCGCTGCTGCAACCGTCAACACGCCGGCCAGCAGCCAGCAGATCAGTAACCAGAATGGAGATCCCACGTGCCGGGCGGTCTCCGCCGACACAATAAAAATCCCGGAGCCAATCATCGATCCAACAACGACGGCGGTGGCATCAAGCAAGCCAAGTGCGCGCGTGAAGTGTCCGGTGCGCGTGTCCGGCACCGCGACAGTTGCAAGTGGATTGGCTTGGTTGTCGGGGAGCGGTGTCATCCCTCAAAGATACCTTATGTACGTGCTCAGCCACCTTCCTCCGCGGCGCTCATTCGATCGCTCCCCACGGCGCCCGTGCTCGCCATACTCCACTCAATTCGAGTAAAAGATTTCTCTGAATACTCTTAACTTCGGGAAAGGCACGCCTCACCACGGCTATGTCCAACCTTACTCTTATGTCATCAATTGTATATGCATTTTGTATGTTTTTCGGCTTGACTTGCCAATTTCAGAACCATACGATTTACCACTACGGCGCTGATTTTCAGCGACTGACAATTCAACATCACAACTTCAGCACTCGGTCGCGATGTCTAAAATAGCTATCATCAGCCAGCCCGACAAGGGCGTCCTCATCGATCTCGGGGGCTGCTCCTCACTAACTGAGGCAGCACACCACCTCACATCGACGCTGCAGATTTCCAGTGACTTCTGGAACGGCGTGAATATTGATTTGAATCTAGGCGATCTGGCTCTCTCGCCCGACGAAGTATCACAGATCATTTCTATTGCTGCCGAAGTCGGTGTCAAGCCAGCACAAGTGTTTGCCAGCAGTAAAGTGACCCGCTCATCGCTTGAAAAAAATGCTGTCACCATCGGTGAGGGCGCACCCATGAAGCTGCCCGAGGCCACAAGCGAGGTTGTCGGGGCCCAGCCGGACGATCAAGTCCTTTCTTCGGCCGAATCGGAAGCGCCAGTCGAACAGGTCAGCAGCGGCGAACCATCACCGGCAACAGCAACCGATGCCCAGGACACGCCGACAGATTTAGCGGTGCAGTCATCTGGGGACGACGCGGCAACGGTAGCGCCCAGCCCCGAAGACGCCACCGCTGCTGGTGAGCCACCGGCACCACCGGCGGCGCCGCCCGCTCAGCCTCCACAACCGGTGATTCTGTACTTGCGCCAGACATTGAGGTCCGGGCAAGCTGTCAGCCACAAAGGGCATCTGGTCATCATCGGGGATGTCAATCCCGGTGCCGAGGTGCTGGCCGAGGGAGACATTACGGTTTGGGGAGCCTTGCGCGGAATCGCGCATGCCGGTATCGGCGGGAACACCCGTGCGGAGATCCGAGCTCTGAAATTGCAGCCGGTGCAATTGCGCATCGCACACGCCATCGCACGATCTCCGGACAGCCCCCGCAAGGGTTATTCGTCCCATTCCGGTCCGGAAACAGCCCGCATTGTCAACGGAACGATACGCATAAGCGCCACTAATCCGGATTGACCAATCCGGCTGTCTCCTGGTCACACACTAATCTGCACCTGAAAACGCAAAGGGAAAGAAGCATGAGTGGTCGAGTAATTGTCATAACCTCTGGCAAGGGCGGCGTGGGCAAAACCACCGCCTCCGCCAACATCGGTGTCGCGCTTGCCACTACGGGCGTCAGTGTTGCCCTGGTCGACATGGATATCGGCCTTCGCAACCTGGACATCTTGATGGGGCTCGAGAATCGGGTCGTCTACAACCTGGTGGACGTCATCGAGGAGCGTTGCAAGCTTCGCCAGGCGCTCGTCAAAGACAAGCGGCTGCCGAATCTGTGTCTGCTGCCGGCTGCACAGACGCGCGACAAGACAGCCGTCAACGCTGATCAAATGAAGACCCTGTGCACTGAGCTCAAGAGCATGTTCGATTTTGTGATCGTCGACAGCCCAGCCGGCATTGAAAGCGGATTTCAAAATGCGATTGCCGGCGCCGACGAGGGCGTCATCATCACCACGCCTGAGATGTCCGCCGTCCGTGATGCCGATCGCATAATTGGGCTGATCGAAGCGCGCAAAGACGAAATCAAGGATCACCGGCTGGTGATCAACCGCATCAGACCGCAAATGGTCAAAACCAACGACATGATGAGTGTCGAAGACGTACTGGAAATCCTGTCGGTGAAGCTCCTGGGCATCGTCCCCGAAGACGAGGAGATTATCATCTCCACGAACAAGGGCGAACCGGTGTCCGGCACCGACAACGTCCGCTCGGGACTGGCCTACAGGAATATCGCCCGCCGCCTGCGCGGTGAGGACGTGCCGTTCATGGACCTCGACGCCCTGAACAACACCTGGGTCACTAAGTTGGTCAAATTCTTCACCCCGGTCCGGGCGTAATCTAGGGAGGAACTCACAGTGCAAGTACTGAATTGGTTTTTCCGCCACAGGGATGAATCAGTCCGGGTTAGGGCGAAGGACCGAATGCGTCTGATGCTCATCCACGACCGCCTCGAGCTGCCCCCAGACCGGCTTGCCAGTCTGGAAGAGGAGTTGATAGCGGTGGTTTCCCGTTACTTTGAAATAGACCGAGAAACGACGCGGTTTGATCTGCAACAATATGAACGCAGGGCGGCATTAGTTGCCAACTTCCCCCTCCTGCGGTCTAAGTGTTGAACGAGACAAGCCAACTACAATCCGGTTCCTTTGTTATTCGAAATGTGCTCCGGCTGCTGTCGGAGGTTGACTGGTGGCTAGTCCTGGCCACCAGTTTTCTTGTTGTCGTCGGGTTGACCACGCTCAAGTATTCAAGCCAGGGCGGAGACTTCTACGACAAGCAGCTCGACTTCATCTGGGTAGGTGTCATAGCGCTGCTCGTGTTCTGGCGAATTCCCTACTTCTTCTGGACACACAAATTCGTGGTGCCCATACTCTACTTCATCAATCTCGGTCTGCTTCTGGCCGTCATGAAGTATGGCCATGCCGCCCTCGGCGCTCAGCGCTGGTTGGCAGTCGGGCCGATCAAGATGCAACCATCCGAGGTAGCCAAGCTAATCGTCATTTTTGCACTGTCTGCCTGGCTCAAGTACAGACCGATACGACGCTTTTCCGACACTCTCTTTGTTCTGGCGCTGATTGCGCCGCCGATGTTCCTGGTCTTCAAGCAGCCAGACTTAGGAACCTCATTGACATTCGGAGCCATGTTCCTGGGCATGTCCTTCTGGGCAGGCGCAACTCTGGCAGATATCGCCGTGCTTTTGAGTCCTGCTGTCAGCCTGATCCTGCATGCTCTCAATCAGACCTGGTGGCTCGGCTTTATCAGTGTGTTCGGACTCACTCTGGCCATCTTCTGGCGGCGCAAGAATTGGAATGCCTTCATTCGCTGCGGATTGGCACTGGTGGTCGTGCTCGCAAACATCGGCGTCGGCGAAGCACGACCGTATCTCTGGGGAATGCTCAAGGAATACCAGCAAAAGCGGCTGACCACGTTCATCAATCCCTATGAAGATCCACGGGGCTCGGGCTACCACATTCTGCAGAGTCTAATTGCCATAGGCGCCGGCGGAGTGGAGGGAGCGGGGCTTGGCAAGGGCAATCAGAGCCAGGGTGCCTTCATACCCGAGCGTCACACCGATTTCATCTTTGCCGTCGTCAGCGAAGAGATGGGCTTTCGGGTGGCGGCCCTCGTGGTGTTGGCCTACGGAATTATCTGCATACGCGCACTACTGATTGCGTACCAGAGCCGCGAGGAGACCGCAGGAAGCGTGATGGCCATCGGTATCATGTCCATGTTTCTTTTCCATGTCTTTCTAAATGTAGGCATGACAATGGGCATCATGCCGGTTGCCGGAGTTCCGCTCCCCTTCCTCAGTTATGGGGGAACAGCACTGATTGTCGACTTGATCGCCATCGGACTCTTACAGTCCATCCGCAAGCTGAACCCACCTCCAAAGAAAGACGTCTGGTTGTAGGTCATATCTGTTTGCGTCATCGAGTGCCATTTGCGCACGCTTGCTTAGTTGGCCGCTCCTTTGACGAGCTCGCTGCAGCCACGCAACACTGCGCAGTGGGAGACGCCATTCACCTGGCTAATTTTCACTATCCAGTCGGCTAGAGTTTGTTCGAAAAGTGTAGCCGTCTGATGGCTGTGCAGATGCTCGGGCCGATGTAACAATCGAAGTATGAGTTTGATCTCCAGACACTCTGGGGGGAGGTCTGTGAAGGGATGCGGCTCTGCGTGTTACATGCGACGCAGAGCCGCAATCTTTATTTGACGGCACGGCCACCACAGCTATCTGTCGATGCAAGAACTCAGATAGATCGGAGCCATTGCCTGGCAAGAGCTCGCCTGACTACCTGCTCGTTGATTTGACGGTGCGCAGGAAGCCTCTGTTCAGCCGAGTCATTTTTCCGTTCTTTTCCTCGATAATCACTCGACCATCGGGGTACTCAATGGTCGTCGTGCCCTTTTTGTGATCGATTTGAGTTATTGAGCCGTCTCCGGCTATGACCATGTTTACCTTGCCTCCTCGGTCTTGAAAGATCATGGTGCCGTCTTTTCTGGTCATGACCTTGCTTCCCTCCGGACTTGTCTTTATGGAATCGCCATTTGCATGCTCGCTTATTGTGGTTCCATCCTTGTACGTCAACGTGCGGATGACATCATTCCTGGGAGCTTCCGGCTTGGGAGCAGCTTCAGGTTTCCTGTCAGACCCACCATCGGCAAACAGGCAGCTGGGCGTTGCCCCCAGTGTTCCTGGGGGCGCTTCGATCCGGGTTGGCGAGTTGCGCTGGCCAGTTCCCGCGAAATCGAGTGCCTCCTGGCTGAAGGCCTCGCTGGCCGCGGCCGCCGCTGTGGCTCGGTCGCGATTAGCATGAGCATCTGTAGGCTGGTGATATTCAGATCGGTGGGCCATAGGGAAAATTCTCCGGGTGCTTGGTCGGCATACATCGTGTCAAACAGTGGCGCGGATTCGTACCCCCAATTGGACACAAAGCCCACCCAATCAGGTGAATCGACTTCAGGATCGGATCGTATGCCGGCGGTCGCCACCTGCTAGTTGGGCGTCCCGACTAAAAATTCGGCTACCGCCGTTGCATGAACAGGCGAGATTACCACCGGATCATAAATCAAGTACCGCCGCTGTACAAGGAACACTACCTTGGGCAGGCTGGTACGCGTTTGACTAGAGCACCACTAGAGCACCACTGGATCGAGGAATACCAAAGTGACCGACCAAGTAAATGCAGCCGACCAGATCGAATCACGCGCACTCGCGGCGGCCAAAGAGCCAAGCGATAACACCAAACAGGCTGTAAGAGACGGGCTGGAAGTAGGCAGCAGCAAGGCTAAAGATTACTACCAGAAGCGTCGCGATGGCATGAGCGACTTCGACACGGGACAGATGGTGAAAGTGGGAGCACTGCCCCCTAAGCCTGAATTTTTTGACTCATCGGTTCAAAAGACGGAGTTAAGGCCTTCAGGAGTGGATGCCGTGGTGAGGGGACTCGGTGCTTCGATCAGTGACTTGGTGATGAGTGATTTGGTGAACACCGGCGCTGCCGGAGACACGGTGCTCCACAAGAACAAGCCGGGTGAATCCAGTGTCCCTGCTGAGGTGCCGGGTGAAGGCTTCCTGGATGTCCTGCCCATCAAGTTCCTCGGGACAGGCCCAATATTCGGCGTGGAAGACGTCCCGAGAGTAACCAGGGGTCCCAACATTAAGGAAGCACCGGCTGAAGAACCCTCGTCTTTCGTGAGGATCAAGGATGCTCCTCCGGTGGTAGGTCCAGGCAAAGATGCCCCTCACGGTAAGGAACTACCCCACGGTAAGGCACTCCCTCATAATCATGAAAAAGGCAAAGGCCCGAACATCCACATAGAACCTGTAGAGCCGCTTGACCCGGGGCACGACTCTCCGAATATCAAAATAGCCGGCGCATCGGACACCGGACACGGATCAACCGGCTCGAGCCATAAGGAGTTGGATCTCAAGGCAGCCTACAAGCGCAACGAGACACGCATCGATAAGGATGGCGATGGCTTCTTCAGCCAGGAAGAGATAGACGCCGCCATGCACGACAAGTCGTTCAAAGGCGATGACGCTCGATTCGTGGCCATGCTCAAGGAGAACGGAAAAGAAATTCAAAAGCTTAACGACGACGAGATTGGTCCTGAATCTAGGGGCGTAAGCTTCGGAGATATAGAAAAGCTTGATCTGCTCAAAGCCGAACACAGCAAAGAAAAGATAGTGTCCGCTGTCGACTATAGTCTCAATTCTTCTGAGGAGACGTTGAGCAGGACCAACCACGAGCTGTTTACCAACGGCGATGCAAAGGTAAGCATCAAGCCCGATGCAGTCCGCCAGGGCGCCATCGGCGACTGCTACTTCCTCGCGGCGGTGGCATCACTGGCCAGTACGAATCCAGAAGCCGTTCAGAAGATGATCAAGGACAACAAGGACGGCACATACACCGTTACCTTCCCGGGCGATCCTGAGCACCCGCTAACGGTAGAGGCACCAACCGATGCCGAGCTCGCACACTACACGCACGGCAACGAATATGGCACATGGCCAGCCGTATTAGAAAAGGCGTACGGCAAGTACCGTGGAGGCACGCAAGATGAAGCAGACGGCGGTGCAATTATGGCCAAAGGAGTAGACTTGTTGAGCCCCGGTGGGGTTGACACGGACCTGATGGGCACCACAACCGAAGCAGAACTGGATGAGAAGCTGCAAGAAACTCTAAAGAATGGCCGACCTATTACTGCAAGCATAAATAACTACGGACCCCTTGCGAAGTACATCGTTGACGACGGTCTCGTTGACGGGCACGTCTACAGTGTTGTCGGCTACGATCCCAACACCAAGATGGTCATGGTGCGCAATCCGTGGGGAGAGGGAGAGCCATTGAATGCGGACGGAACTGCCAAAGACGGCAACAACGATGGTCAGTTCCAAATGTCGCTAGCTGACTTCCAGAGGAACTTCAACCGCGTCTCATATGGGCAGGACAATAATGCACATAGAAACACGCGCCCGCGTTCAAGTGACAAGCTCATCGCTTAGTGTAGAAAATGCAGCGTTGCTTCACATTCCGGTGGGACGCATCCATGTTCTGCGGAGATGCAAGCAAACTGAAGTGGTCATAATCGCCAATACTGACGCGAAGGAAGACGACCAGACGAAAGTGATTGTTCAGTCGCCCGAAGAAGAGCCTGGCAAGATTGCTGAATTCGCACCTCCGGTCGGAATCAGTGATCACTCAAATGGGTGAATTGGCCGTGCAGATGGCGCTGTCGGCTTCCCGACTAAAAAGTCTGCTCCCACCGTTACCTTAGCAAGGGAAGTTACCACACGACCGCACCAATCAAGCACCACCACGGGGCAAGGCAGACTGTCTCTGGCGGGCTTGGAACGCGTTTTCAAGAGTGCCACCGGATCGGGGATTACTAACATGACCGACAAAGCAGACGCAGCCGATCGAGTCGAATCAAGCGAACTCGCGAAGGCCAAAGAGCCAACCGATAACACCAAACAAGCTGTAAAAGAAGGACTGGAAGAAGCCAGCAGCAACGCTAAAGTTTACCGCCAGCAGCGTCGCGGGGGCGCGAGCGACTTCGACACGGGACAGATGGTGAAAGTAGGAGCATTGCCCCCAAAGCCTGAATTCTTTGACTCGTCGGTTCAAAAGACGGATTTAAGCCCTTCAGCAGTGTATGCTGCGGGGCTGAAGGCACTTGATGCTTCGATCAGTGATTTGGTGATGCGTGATTTGGTGAAACCCGGCGCTGCCGGAGACACGGTGCTCCACAACAACAAGCCGGGTGAATCCAGTGTCCCAGCTGAGGTGCCTGGTCAAGGTTTCCTGGACGTTCTGCCGATCAAATTCGTCGGCCCAATACTTGGCGTGGAAGAGGTCCCGAGAGTAGCCCGGGGGCCCAGAATTAACGAAGCACCGGCTGAAAAGCCCTCTTCGGTCAGAATAAAGGACGCTCCACCGGTGGAAGGTCCAGGGAAAGAATCCCCTCACGGTAAGGAATTGCCTCACAATCATGATATAGGCAAAGGCCCGAACATCAAGATTGCGGAGGGAGACCGGGGAGCTGCCAAGGCTCCGGAGAAGGCTCCAGACAAAGCCCCGGAAAAGGTTGCCGAGAAGCCCGCAGATCCTGAAGCAGTGAAGAAAGCGTTGAAGGAGTTCGACGACGGACAGCACTGGTACAAGGCCGATGACTTCGACAAGATGAACAAGGCGCTGGCCGGCAAGAAGCCTGAAGAACTGAAGGCGATGGAAGCTGCCTTCAAGGCGGAGAACAAAGGACAGAGCATTGAGGATTATCTGCGAGACAGATGGAAGGAGCATCCGGAAGAGCTGAAGAAGGCTCTGGATTCACTGCATGCAGGCCAGGGGCAAGTCGATGATGCCTCGCTGAAGCAGGCAGCCAAACAAATAGACGGTGCGATGAACACGTTGACGTCCGACAATTACAAGACGGTGGTGTCGGCGTTGGAGAACCGATCGCCCAAAGAGCTGCAGGCAATAAACGAGGCCTTTAAGATAAAACACGGCGGCAAAGGGATAGAGGACTACCTCCAGGACCGGTGGAAGGAGCATCCAGAAGAGCTGAAGAAAGTGTTGGAGCTGCTGCATCCCGGGGAGAAGGTGGCAGACCCGGCAGTAGTGAACAAGGCGCTGAAGGAGTTCGACGACGGGCAGCACTCGTACAAGGCCGATGACTTTGACAAGATGAACAGGGCGCTGGCCGGCAAGAAGCCTGAAGAACTGAAGGCGATGGAAGTCGCGTTCAAGAAGGAGCACAAAGAGCAGAGCATTGAGGATTATCTGCGAGACAGGTGGAAGGACCATCCGGAAGAGCTGAAGAAGGCTCTGGATGCACTGCAGGCAGGCAAGGGTCCAGTCGATGATGCCTCGGTGAAGCAGGCAGCCAAACAAATAGACGGTGCGATGAACACGTTGACGTCCGACAATTACAAGACGGTGGTGTCGGCGTTGGAGAACCGCTCGCCCAAAGAGCTGCAGGCAATAAACGAGGCCTTTAAGAAAGAACACGACGGCAAAGGGATAGAGGTCTACCTCCAGGACCGCTGGGAGGAGCATCCAGAAGAGCTGAAGAAAGTGTTGGAGCTGCTGCATCCCGGGGAGAAGGTGGCAGACCCGGCAGTAGTGAACAAGGCGCTGAAGGAGTTCGACGATGGGCAGCACTGGTACAAGGCCGATGACTTTGACAAGATGAACAAGGCGCTGGCCGGCAAGAAGCCTGAAGAACTGAAGGCGATGGAAGACGCGTTCAAGAAGGAGCACAACGGCCAGAGCATTGAGAATTATCTGCGAGACAGGTGGAAGGAACATCCGGAAGAGCTGAAGAAGGCTCTGGATGCACTGCATGCTGCAGACAAGAAGGTGGCAGACCCGGCAGTAGTGAACAAGGCGCTGAAGGAGTTCGACGACGGGCAGCACTCGTTCAAAGCCGATGACTTCGAAAAGATGAACAAGGCGCTGGCCGGCAAGAAGCCTGAAGAACTGGAGGCGATGGAAGTCGCGTTCAAGAAGGAGCACAACGGCCAGAGCATTGAGGATTATCTGCGAGACAGGTGGAAGGAGCATCCGGAAGAGCTGAAGAAGGCTCTGGATGCACTACAGGCAGGCAAGGGTCCAGTCGATGATGCCTCGGTGAAGCAGGCAGCCAAACAAATAGACGGTGCGATGAACACGTTGACGTCCGACAATTACAAGACGGTGGT
>Ga0066388_100000454_pt1 | contig 19081 bp, 16 predicted proteins | sample PanSoiMetaGPlot6_FD_64539 | JGI IMG/M metagenome (GOLD analysis project Ga0066388, IMG submission 64539) | Tropical forest soil microbial communities from Panama analyzed to predict greenhouse gas emissions - Panama Soil - Plot 6 (Hybrid Assembly) | ecosystem: Environmental > Terrestrial >... | reverse complement strand
CAGGCCCGCCGAGTCGAACCAGTCTGCCCGCCGGGCTGCCCCGCGGATGAGCTGCCACCGCTCCGGGTCGGGCGACCACCGGTATCGGATCGGCACCGAGGTCGCCGAGTTCCCCTTCGCGCGGCCGGCACGCAGAACCTCCTCGGTCTCCTGCACGTGCTCCGGGTCGACCACCCCCAGCAACCGGATCAGCAGCGTTGTTTTACCCGCCTGCGAGTCACCGACCACCATAAGGTTCGCGACGCCGACCGGAGCGAGGCCCCCGCTGCCGATCTCCGAGAAGAGCCAGTCGAGTGAACGCTGAGCCCAGATCCATCGGTCGGCCTGCAGCTTATGCCACATGGCCCCCACCGAGCTGCTCCAGCATCCGGTTGCAAGCCCGCCCGACGTCGTGGAGCGCCTGGGTAAGAGCGCCCTGTTGGATGTCGGAGTCGTCGAGCCGTAGAGCCCGGTTTAGCTTCGTGGTGAGGACCGCGCGAGTCAGCCGGAGCAGTTCAGCGACCGTGCATTTGATGTGGTCGACCATGCTGAGCTGGTACGCTTTCAAGAGCCGGCCGGCGATGTTGTCCCGCTCCTTGACCGCTCGGTTCGCGGTCTGGACGATCGTGGCTGCGGCGATGCTCCCGACCAGCACGCCCATGAGGGCCGGCGCTATCGCGGCGGCGGCGCCGCTCTCGGCTCCGCCGCCGAAGATGTTGTGGACCGCCTTAGTAAGCACCCTCGGGGTGTCGAGATCCCCATCCAGCGCCACGTCCGTACCGAGCAGCATCGCTAAGGCGGCCAGATAGACCCGGTGGTCCCCCGGGAGCCCGTCGATCCGCTCCTGCAATGTCGTCTTGCTCGGCGGGACGATCTCGCCGCCGTTGGGATCCGCGAACCCCGCCATGAACACACGGGTTTGCAGCGCCACGACCGGCAGCATCCGGATCGCCTGGAGGAGGTCGAGGTCGGTCGATCTGATGATCTCGTTGGGCTCAAGCCGCTGCAGCGATCAGAATACCTTGAGGGACAGGGCGTCACCTCCTGACGCGACTATCCCGCGGATCTGCGTGACCACCTGGTCGAGGCAGGATGCCTGCTCCTCCTGCGCCTTAACAGGATTCCACACCTTCTCGACCATCCTCATGATGCGACGGTCCCCGCCGTTAGGGTCGACTAAAAAGAAGTTGCCGGCCCGCCGAATCATTTCTTTCACGCCGCTGTCGGCAAGTTCGGCTGTCAGGATCTTCGCGGCGCGGGCGTGGTACTCTCGGAAGCGCTCTCCAGCACGTGGTCGAGGGTCGTCAGGATCTGGTCGACTTGCTGGTCGAAGACCTCGACGAAATTGTTGAACACCTGGATCCCGGTCCGGTCCACCGTTATCCGATCCCGCGTCGAGTAGCCGAGGTCGATCACGTGGGCGACGTCGCTTGTGATGACGTTGCGGAGCTGGTCAACCTCCTGTTGGCGGGAGTACGTCGCGGATGGCAAGATCCCCTTGACCGCACGGGCGAAGTGGCTAAGCCAACCAGCCGGGTCATCCGATTCCGAGCCGATCGGTACGACATTCTGGTGCGCGACGCCGTATACCTCCTCCGCCCACTCGACATGCTGGTCCAAGGCATCCCGGGACTTGCCCTCAGAACGGTTGAGCGCGACCACCACCTCGACCGGGCGCGAGCCGGCAAGCCCGGCCCGGCGTACGTCCACGATCTCGCGTTGCGCCGCGTCCGCCATGCGTCCGGCGTCGGTTACCAAGACGACAGCTGGACTCGTGTCCAAGACGACCCGCATCAGTACCTGCCAGTGATCGTCGGCGAGGCGTTCGAATCCGGGTAGAAGCAGGAACCCGGTACCATCGACGCCCCAGAACAACAGCGGGACCTCAAGCCGAATCATCAGCACCCGGTTGTCTTCACCACGCAGGATACGACCCCACTCGTCAAGGCGCTCCCGGCCATAGTACTCCTCGGACACCATCCGCGGCCGAACGCCGCGCCGGATGACGACTCCGCGCGGCTCGCGACAGTCCGCGGTCTCCACTACCGCGATCGGGTTCTTCTCGCCTCGACCAGGGTTGGGTTCCAACCAGCCCTCCGTGGTCGGGTAGACATTGTTGACGAGCGTGGTTTTCCCGGCGCCTGCCCCACCCGCGACAGTCACCAGTCGGTACCCGCCGAGCGCGTTGATCTGGTACAGGATACGCAACGCGTGCCCCCATGTGTCGTCCTTCACGAACAAGGCGTCGAGTTCCCAGCCAAGCCGGATCAGCTGATGCACCAGGTCGGGTAAGACGGTATGGTAGCCCAGCACCTCGGAGGAATCATCGTCTCTCGGCGGCAGATCCAGTGTCCCGTCCATCTCGCTCCCCTGTACGCGACGCCGGGGTGGTTTCAACTCGAAGCGCGTCCACCCAGATCTTGCCAACTCACAGTTCAGCGCCCATGAGCGAACAAGATCATCTCTTCGCGAGTTGGCGTTGTTCAAGTGGGTTCATGGCGGCATCCGGCGCCTGGGTTGACCTGGGTCTCGCGGCCGATCACGTTGGGCGGTCATGGGCCAACGTCATGGAGGAGAGCGTGTTCGGACATAAAGCGCGGGCCTCTCGCCCGTGGTTACGATGTGCGGTGAATGGGACGCGTGGGGTGCCAGCGCACCCCCACCCTCGTCACCCTCCGCCACTACCCCAATATGGTCACCGACCAACCGCTTCACCCCCACTACGGTGAGCACGCTCTTCGTCGCGGAATTGGGCTCAGAGGACACGGCTACGCTCGACCCAACCGCCTAACGACGGTATGAGCTGCCACCTAGCTCGGACACCTGGGATGCGCACCCAGCGCAACGTCAAGATCGCCCATAGCACGCGCAGTGCGCTAGCGTACGAAGCATAGATAGAGGATAGCAGTGAGTCCACCGGCAAGACCGAGAACTCTCACCTTGGCCAACAGCCTTTGGAAGGTCAGTCACAGCCAGTAACCGGAGTTGTTCGGCATCTGGGTGATGGAGGTCGTCGAAGATGGTGAAGACCTTGGTTCCAGGCGGCGTGGAACGGTCTGATTGTTGCCGGTAGTGAGATGGTGTCGCCCAGGTGGGTGAGGGTGGCGGCTTCCTTTGTAGCGAGCGGTCTCCGCGATCGCGCGGGTGACCCAGCTCAACACGGGGGCGCATGGGGCAGGTCGTACCAGGGTCGTGCCGACCTGTCGTGCCGGGGCCGAACTTGCGCGGTGCTGCTGCACCGCCACGGCGGACCAGGTCAGCCGCTGCCGGTACGGCGGGTGTCCATACCCTCTCGTGACACTAGCGATCATGGCGGCGTGCCCTCTGCAAGCAATTCAATGAACAGCTCGGCCGATGTCCGTCAACCCGGGGTTTGCGGGGTCGTCCCAGTCGTCTCAGTGTCGTGCTATCAAGATGGCCCGGGAATACCCGGACAGGTCGGCGCTCTTGAGGAAGTGCACACTCGGCGCTAAAATCGCGATGAATACTTGGGTCGGGCACCGCAGGGGGAGTAATGCGGAAGATCGCCAAGTACGTGCTGAGCGTGGTGGTCGTCGCGGCGTGCGCGTTACTGGTATGGCTGCTGTCCGCCCACCGATTGCCTGCGGCGCTCGTGGCGGTGCTGGTAGCGCTGGCGACGGCGGTCGCGGCTGGCGCGGGCAACCAGATCACCGAGGTCGCCCAGAACTGGCTTACGCCGGGCCGTGGCCGGGCGGTCGTCCTACGTCAACATTTCGCGTCGCTGAGCGGCGCTCCGGGACCGCCGCTGGTGAGTGGCGTGGATCCCCTCTGGCTGGGAGTTCACACGGCTGCCGCGTACGACGGGTCCGATCGCATGGCGGGCGTGCCGCCGGCCCCTGCCTATGTCCGGCGCGACTTGCATGACTGGACGGTCGACCAGATCAAGGAGCGGGCCTTCGTGCTCCTTCAAGGCCGCTCTGCCGCCGGGAAGACCCGCCTGGCCTTCGAGGCGATGCGCGAGGCGGTGCCGAAACATCGATTACTCGTCCCCGACGACGGCAAGGCCCTGGCCGCACTCGCGGAGACCGGCCCGGCTGCGGCTGACCACGTGATCTGGCTCGACAACGTCGAGCGCTACCTCACTCCCGAGGGGCTGACCTCCGCGGTGCTCGACCGGCTGCGGCCACCCGGCGGCAACGGCGCGACGGTGCTCGCGACGTTGCGGGCTGAGGCCCGTAGGGACCTCGAAAAGCAGAAGGACAGTGCGCTGCGTCTCCTGGTAGACGACGTCCTGAAGCGCGCGGTGACACCGCAGGTACCGCTGGACTCCATGCTGTCTCCCGATGAGCAGGCACGTGCCCGGGAGTCGGATGATCCGCGCGTACGCGAGGCGCTGTCCCGCAACGATCAGGAAGGCTTCGGTGCCGCGCTGTGCGGCGGGCGTGCGCTGGCCGATCGTTGGGAGCGCGGTCGCGGCGGTGAGGAGCCGGTGGGTGCCGCGCTGGTGACGGCCGCCGCCGAGTGTCGCCGCGCCGGATATCACGGCGCGGTACCGCGGGACGTACTCAAGTCCTTGTATCCCCACTACCTCGAACCTGCAGACCGTGGGCGGGGCGACCTCACGCACGCCAGGCACGCGCTCACGTGGGCTACCACCCAGGTCAACGGGGTGGCCTGCCTGAGATCGGTCGTCAAACGCCGGCTGGAGCTCTCCGATTACCTGCTCGACCACATCCGCAGCACGAGACGAGGGACATCCGTGCCGGCCAAGACCTGGGATGCCGTCGTCGGGCTCGCCAGCGCGACCGAGCTGGTAGCGATCGCCGTCGCGGCGAACGGTGAGGGCGACCGCGACCGTGCCATGACCATCAGCCGTGCCGCTTTCGACCAGGGCGAGCCGGCCGGAAGCTTCGTCTACGGCATGCTGCTCTCCGACATCAACCGCGTCGACGACGCTATGACCGCGTATCGGATGGCAGCCGAGGCGGGGCACGCCGGAGCCGCCAACAACCTCGGCGTCCTGCTTGCAAGCAAGGGCCGCCTCGCCGACGCCGAAGCGGCCTACCAGCAGGCGATCAACCTGGGCGACGCCGGGGTAGGTGGCAACCTGGGCCTGCTGCTGCAAGAGCAAGGACGCCTCGCCGATGCCGAAGCCGAGTGGCGCCGCGCCACTGCAGCCGGGTATCCCGGCAGCGCATTCCACCTTGGCCGCCTCCTGGCAAGCCGCGGGGATCATGAGGGAGCGGCCGACGCCCTCCGCAAGGCCGAGGAAGGCTTTCGCCTCGAGGCGCGGGCCGGGAACGAAATTGGAATGTATTTTCTCGGACTCCTGCTGGCCGAGCGCGGGGATCCGGCCGGGGCCGAGGAGTTCTACCGGCAAGCACTCGACAGTGGATACGTCGCGGCGGGCAACGCCCTGGGCACGATGCTTGCAAGAGAGGGACGCCTCGCCGACGCCGAGGCGGTCTACCGGCAGGCGATGGACCTGGGCGATGCCTGGTTGGGTGGCAACCTGGGCCTGCTGCTGAAAGCACAGGGACGCCTCGCCGACGCCGAAACTGAATGGCGACTGGCTGCCGCTGCCGGCGATCCAGGATCGGTGGAGCATCTTAAAAGACTATCGGCCGACCGTGACAACGGAGACGATCCCCATGACTGAAGGCACCGCCGCAGCATCCTCTATTAAATGCGATCCGGTCCACAGTTATAAGACCCGGTTGTCGCCGGGCCCACGTACCGCACACTGAATTCATTAGGCAAATACGCCGACCGCCGAGATCGTTGCGGGAGCGGCCTGGGCGTAAGCCTGGCGGACAGGACAGACACCCGGGAGCGACGCACGGCAGATGGGCAAGGCTGATCGTGAGGTGCCGCACGAGCCGAAGTGCTGCGCGGGCTGCCGGCGGTCGCTGGCTGGCCGGCCGGTGACCGGGTGGAAAAGCGTCAGGTGTTCGATCTGCCGCCGATGAAGGTCAAGGGATCGAGCACCGGCTGATCGAGCGGGAGTGCGAGTACGAGTAGCGGACCCGGGCCAGCGCCCGAGGGGGTGAACGCGCCGGTGCAGACGGGCCAGATGTTCTCGATGCTGGTGCGGTGGTGGTACCAGTGCTCACGCGAGCGGCCCGCGGTCCGTCTGGTCAGTCGGTGGTGGGCCTCTGGAGTGGCTTTCCTGCTCGGGTTTGGGCGTCTTGGGTCTTGAGCAGGCGGGACACGTGTGAGGGGCCACCAGTGGGTGCCGCCGCCGGGATCGGCTGTCCCTTGACACCGGCTGGAGTGCATCGCTGGCGCGGGGAGAAGGCCACCGCAGCCACACCGTCGGTGAGGCCAGTCGACACCTCGCCGACCAGCGGCCAGCTCGATCGAACCCGCTAAGCGCCTGGGGCGGCCGAGCACCCGGAGCGCGTTATGGAGGCGGCTGGGGGCTGTCTTGATCGTAGGCTCCTGCCTGACCACCGCTCTTGACCAGGCGGCCCCACCGTTCGTGCCGACCGTGGGCGCGGGCAATGGCACGTCCGCTCGGGAGCGTGCCGCTACCGGCCTGCTGGGCCAAGGCCCAGTGCCACGCCTGTCGCTGCAGGTCCACGTTGGCGCCGAGACCCCTCCGCCCATGCTGCGAAGGGGACACCGACGAGGACGCCACTGGCAGCCTGGGCGCCGACGGCCGTTTCGCTGCCGTCGCAGCGGTAGACCGCTTGGGTTGAGGCTGCTGGTCGTGTCCGCTCTGGCCAACCGCGGTGCGGCGCACCTGACGGGTCAACAACTCATACGAAGCCGTGAGGGCAAACGACGGCCACGCCGCGATCACACGGCCGATCAGGGTCGGCTGCGCCACGGCGACGTTGGCCGCCAGGCTCGCCACGCTGCCGACGACGAGCAGTGTCCACGGCAGCACCCCGCCCGTCCGGCCCGACCGCGAGTCGGCAAGCAGCGTAGTCGAAGCCGCAACGATCATCCCGTCCACGGACAGCGGCGTGAGCGCGGCGACCCAGCCTGGCTGGCCGTCGAGTGCGACGAGGGTGTGCATGTGCAGGTAGGAGACCGTGCCGGCGATGAGCGCGAGCAGCGCTACGCATCCGATCGTGGTGGACTTGATCCACCGCTCCGCCGACCTGTTCACTTGCACCCCGCAAGATCGAAGTCAGCGACCAGGGCATGAGCGTAGGCATTTGGTTCAAGTCCCCCCACCGACTTGAACCCCCACTTATCTATCTGGGTCGTATCGTCGACGTGCCCTGCGTAGGTGAGTTACATACTGGGTCCTAGCTACCCGGCCAGTGCTGTTGGCGGAGGTGGGGCGGAGCCGGCGGTCCCGCTGCGGAGGAGGTTCTTCAACGCTCGGGCCGATGTGGTGCCGATGTGCAGCCGAACGCGCAGCGTCTCAGCCGACGCGTGCCGGTTGTGCACAGCTCGATGCTCAGGTCGGTGTGGCGTGCCCGGGCGAGCAGCTCACGTTCGCCCAGCTGGCGTGCCCGGCGGTGACCGCCCACCGCCGGGCGGCGACATTCCAGCTCACCGTCCCCCTGGGGTCCGACGGGGCGGGAGGCCACGGTGCTCCGCCGCGAGTGCCCTGCCGGGTTGGCCCAGCCGACACCGCCGCCAGCCGCGCGACCGGCCGGACCGGAGCAAGCCGCGTCCCCGGTCCCGGCGGACAGTCCGGGCACTGCCGTCCGGGACAGAGCGGGTGGTCTTGCTGGCCGCTCGGACGAGGCACGGCTGTCCGGACGGACGCGGACGACCGCCGCGAGGACGCACACAGACGTGGCGCCCGGAGGAGCCGACGTCGCGGTGACCTGACACCGGGGAGCTTGACGGCGTTCCCGTGAAGAAGTCGCAGCCGGGCGTTCCGGCTGCCTGAGCGCGCAGGAACTGCTTGCTCGTCCCGCAGCGCGGCCGGTCCCGCCGACGGTTCGCTCGGTTCGTCGCCAGCTTCATGATCGCCGCACCGCTACCCCAGGGACGGTCAGCCGGACGAGGCGCGCAGCTAGGCCAGCGTACTGCCACGGTCCCCGGGAGACCGCCAGGGCCGATGGGATCATCGAAGCACCCAGAGCCCGCCCGAGCCCGCCGCACCGACGGCGGGCCGACCGTCGAGTTGGCACCCGCGTGTCCTCGGGCGGTCCCGTGTGCGCTGGGAGTGATGTCGGATCGGTAGACTGTGACGACATGCGAACGCCCGGCAATCCGCTGGCGGACCTCTTCGCCTCCGATCAGGTGTCTGCCTCCCACGCCGTGCTCGGCAAGCTGGGTGATGACTTCGACATATACGAGGTGCGGCGTGGCGGCCTGGGGGAGGTTGTGATCTGCCGGTACACGCCGGTGGCCACTCCTTCGACAGAGCTGTTCACGGTCCCGATCGCGTTCAAGACGTTCCAGCGTCAGTTCTTCTTCACGCCTGAGATACGGACGGCTTTCCTCCGCGAGGTGCGGCTCTGGTCCAGGCTGTCCGGCGTTCCACATATCATGCCGGTCCTGGGGTTCTATCTTGTCGAACAGCGGCACTATGTGCTCATGCCCGCGGTCGGCGGCGAGATTCGTACGGTCCGCGACCACATCAGTAGAACCGAGCCCGGGCCAGAGCGAGCCGCTTTCCTGGCTGCCCAGCTCGCGGTCGGCATGCATCTCGCTGCGGAACGGCTGCCCGGCCTCGTGCATGGTGACCTGAAGCCGGAAAACCTCATGGTCTCTGGCGAGGCGCTCTTCATTTCTGACTTCGGCCTTGCGCGGGTGACCGGCGAGGGGCACGCGCTGCCGAGCACCTGGGCCTACCGGTCGCCGGAGTTGTGGGCCGACCCCGCCGCGGCGAGCGTGGCCTCGGATGTCTTCGCCTTCGGTGTGGTCCTGTGGGAACTGCTGACCGGGGACCTACCATTCGCAGCACGAGATCCCGCCGGTTGGGCGAAGGCGGTCGCACAGGGGCCGCCGTCGACACCGGCAGCTCAGGGTCTTCCTGAAGGCTTGTACGCCCTCGCCACGGCATGCCTGTCGGTCGATCCCCGGCAGCGGCCGGCGTCCTTCGGCGATCTCTACCTGTCGATCGTCGACCTTGCTGGCCGTCACGCCGCCGGCCTGACCAGGACGATCATGAACGCCACGGCGCTGGTCCACTTCCCCATGCACGCGTTGAACCCGGTGCTCGTCGACGCACGCCTGGAGAGCCTGTTCCTGCTCAAGGAGTACGGCTTGGTGCTGGAGGAGATCGACGCTCTGCCGAGGACGCAGGTGACACCCAGTATCCTCGTTGCGAAAGGCGATGCGCTGTCGCTGACCGGACGTGACGATGCGGCCATCCAGGTGTTCGACCAGGTTGTAGACCTGAAACCTCCGCGCGACATCGTCCTCCGCAGCCTGAGCGGCAAGGGTCTGTCGCTGAAGCGCGTCGGCCGCCTGGACGAAGCGATCGACGTGCTGCTGAGAGTCGCTGCCGAGCAGCCCGACGAGATTCGGCCTAAAGCGCTCGTCAACCTCGCCACCGCCCTCCTGGACAAGCAAGACTACGACTCGGCGGCGAGTTTCCTGATACGGGCCAGTTTCGTACGGCCGGATCTCTGGCAGATCTGGGCGAACCTGGGTCGCGCATACGAAGGCATCGGCAAATACCACAAGGCTGCTACGGTATACCAGCGTGCGGTACGCCTGGCGCCGCACGAGGAGACGGTGCTGTTGCTGCTGGCAGCCGTCTGCATGGACAGGCTCGGCCGGCTGGATGTCGCCTGGGCGGCGCTCGAACAGCTTCGGGAGCAGGGTTACACCGGTGGACAGTGGGCCGCCCGGCGCTGGGCATGCCTGCTTGCGGCTGGTAAGCTCGCCGACGCCGACGCGTTCGCCGACTCGCTGCGGGAGGCATGGGGTGACGCCGAGGCGGCCGATATCGGTGCGCATGCACGCCGGCTCGCGGAGCGGGTCCGGCCTGCGCCAGAACCGCCCGCGGCGCCGCCGCCAGTACCGACGTCCGCGCCGGACCAAGCGCCGATGCCGGAACTCCCGGCAGGTTGGGAGATGCTGCGCGCCGCGCCTGGAGAACCTCCTCAGCTCAGCGGCGACCCCGACATCGCGGCTGCGTATGAGGTGGCGCGCGACGGCGCGATGTTCCTCGGCCTCCGTGTATATCCGCTGCAAACTTTCTACTGCTACGACTTCTTCGGCCCGCCCGAGCGGCCGGATTATGTGGACGAGTTCGTCCGCGCTCTGACGCAGGCGCGCCGCGTCATGGAGATCACGGCGCCGCGGACCCAGCTACGGGATATTCCTCCGTACCACCACACCTGCCCCACTTGCGGCACGACCGTGATGACCAACCGACGACCTGGTAGCTGGCTGCGGTGCCGCTCCTGCGCCGGCACTGCGCGGACACGGCCACTGCACAGGCCGGACCTGGACCGTCTGGTGGCCGCGGTGGCCGGTCGGCTGGGCAGCTCGGTCGTTGACATCTCCGGCTGGGAGCAGCTTCTGCTCGTCGACATCGACGACCACAACCTGGTCGGTCCGATCCGGGTGATAGCGGAGCGGCTGGGGTTCGAACCCGTCGACGGAGACGCTACGGGTCCGCGGTATCTTCGCCTACGGGCACTGGAATGGATGCCTGGGTTCGGCGACCGGGGGCTGGCGGCGTTCCGGAAGCTCGCGGCACCGGGCACGTTGGCCTACGCCAAACGTGGCACGCCCGACCTCGAGGAGCTTGTGTTCTTTCTTCGGCTGGCGGTCGGCATCGGCAACTCCATCTCCACGTCCTACAACCCGCAGGATGGCGACGCCATCGTGATACAAATCTTCGGCAGCGACGAGAACCTGCTCGCCCATCTGGTGCAGGCGGTGGCAGCTCGACCGCACGAGGCTCTTCTACACCGCATGCTGGCGCTGCTGCAGATACGCACCGGGCGGTTGGCCGACGCCGCGGAGTCGGTGCAGCTCGTGCTCGAACGCTGGCCGGACGACGCGGGATCCTGGTTGTTGCGGGGTGACCTGCTCCGGGCGGAGGGAAGGTTCGCGGACGCGGTCGACGCGCTCAACCGGTCGCTGGCGATCGACCCGGTGCAGCCGCCCGCGCTAGGGCTACTCGCGCTGTGCTACCAGGAGCTGGGGGACGCCGAGCGGGCACAGGCAGCGGAGGCCCGGGCGCTGAGTCTGGGAGGATGACAGCATGGACCCAGCGCTGACGCGTGCCGCGACCACCGCGGGGTCGGCATTGTCGCGGTACGCCGTCCGTGCCGCCCTCGGCTCGGCGCGGCAGCGCGCACTGGACAACGTGTACCAGCGTGCCGTCCGGCGTGCCGTCACCAACGTCGCATCCACCACCACATCGACCGAGCTCGACCTGGTGCACGCGGTCGGGCTCCTCGAGCGGCTGGTGAGCGGTGCCAGCGAGGGCGACATACCACTGCTGGCAACGGAGGACGTCGACGGCCGGGAAGTCACGGCCCGCTGGCGGGATATCGCGTCGGAGAGCGGGCTCGACCCCGACACGTTCCCGCTGCCGTTCGAGGCCCTGGTCGACCAGCTGCTACGGGCCGTTGCCGACGAGGCGGCTCGGTACGCCGTCGATGCCGACGGCAGCGCGCTGTTTCCCGCGGTCGCCTTTTCCCAGTTGGACAACCTGCGTAAGAGCCTGCACACGCTGGCCCGGCTGACGCCGTTGGCTGGCAACGTCGCCTACGCGCTGCAGGCCGCCGCACGCAGCTGCCGCCAGGCCGACCGCGCCGTGCTCACGCCGGACGTCCTGCTTGCGCTGCTGCATCTCGCGGACGGCTCCGTGGCCGCCTGCTTCGACGCCGCCGCCCCCGGACTTTCCGGCCGGACCTCGCAATCGCTGCGCCGCTACCTGGAGACGACCACCATCGTGGCTTTCCGGCCGTTCGAGTGGGTGGAGCGAGCGGAGGTGCGCCAGGCGCAAACGTACGCATGGGTCCACGGCGTACCGGCAGTGACCGGTCCCATACTGCTGCTTGGCATCCTGGACACGCCGTCAAACACACGAGACCAGCTCACCGCCGCACTCGGTCCGCGTCTCGACATGCTACGGGCTGCTGCGCTCAGCCGCATGGACGAGGTCGCGGAGTGCCGGACGCCGGGGACGGTCTTCCACGACGACATGGGCCTGGCGTGAGTCTGGACGACCTGTGGCACTCCGCCGCCAGCGAGAACGCGGAGGCCCGAGCGTTCCTGGACTGGTACCGGGAGAACCTGCCGGTCTTCGATGCCCTGGCGACCGCCATCCAGAAGGCCGCGCCCACGTCGTCCTCGCCGCCGCGCCCGGAATCTCTGCCGTTCGCAACCGAGTTCGAGATCGAGAACCGCACCGGCCTGCTGGAGCGGCTGGCGACCAGCGACAACCCACGGCGGCACGCCGAGCAGCAGACCGAACTGTTCCGCATGCTCGCCGACGTTCACCCGGGCCTTTACCGGCGAGCCCTCATCAGCTGGCTCGCCCGCTTGGCCGGACAGCTCGAAGACAGCGGCCGTCTCGAGGATGCGTACACCTGCGCCGAGGAGATGCTCGGCCACTGCCGGCGCGTGGAGGGACCCGATCACGACCAGGTCTTGGTGCGATGCCTGTACGACTGTGTACGACTCCTCCTACGGCTGGACCGCCCTGCCGAGGCGCTGGAGCGCCTCCGCGAGTCGTGCACGCTCGTCGGCGCCGACGAGCGGACCCTTGCGATCGGCCGGCGGGAGCTTTCGACGCTGCTGAACGTGTTCGCAGAAGACCACCTTCGCACAAGCCGGCCGGGCGACGCCCTGCCCTATCTCGCCGAACGCGTCGAGATCCTGCGTCTGATCGTCGAGGACGACCCAGGCCAGCTACCTGCGCTGGCCAAGACGCTGAACAACCTCGGCTCGATAGGATTCGACCAGGACCCTGCTGCGGGCCGGGCCGCGGTCGCCGAGGCGGTGTCGATCCGGCGTGCTCTGGTCGAGTCAGACCCGGACGCCCACCTGCCGGGTCTGGCCGTCGCCCTCTACAACCTGGGGAACGTCAGCGCCCGCTCGGGCGATCTCCAACTCGCCTGTTCCAGCCTGATGGAGGCAGTCTCGATCCGGCGACGGTTAGCCGCCGCAGCGCCGGACACCTTCCTACTGCCGCTGCTGAAATCCCTCGACAACCTGGGGTGGGCACTGTCCGGCCTGGGCCGCGTCGACGAGATGCTGGCCACGACCACGGAGGCCAGCACGCTCGCGCGCCGGCTCGCCGCATCAGACCCGCGGTACGCCGCCGACGCCGGACACACGCTGCTCGACTACGTCGAGGTGCGGCTGCAGGCCAACCGCCAGTTGGACGAGGCCCGCGAAGTGGCGCGAGAGGTCTTGACGACGTATGGCGACCTGCTGCTCCAGGAGGGCCAGCGCGACCGTATGTCCGCAATGATGAATCAGCTCCAGCAGAAGTGACGCCAGGCCGTGACGCCGGCCGTGGGGCATAGCGGCGCCGGGCGACACCTGCTGCCATCTGGACCTGGTCAGCGCACCCCGACCATGCTTCGCTGCCTCATGTCCGGACTCCCCAGTGCTGTTGGTGGACGTGGGGAGGAGCCGACCGTCCCGCCGCGGAGAAGGTTCTTCAACGCCCGGGCCGATGTGGCGCTGACGTGCAGCCGAACGCGCAGCGTCTCGGCCGACGCGTGCCGGTTGTGCATAGCTCGATGCTCAGCGTCGATGCGGCGTGCCCGGGCGAACAGCTCCGAGTCGTCCAGCCAGCGGACACGGCGGCGGTCGCCCACCGGCCGTGCTGGCCGCACCTGCGCGCCGGGCTGACGGACCGACGGGTCGGCGACGTCCGGTGCCGGGCGAGGCGTCTCGCCGCCCACGCCGGACTCTCTGCCGGCCTCCGCAACAGTGCCGGCGGGGTTTGTCACCTGGCCGGGGGCTGTCGTGGCCGCGTGCCGGATCTGGCGCATCAGCAGCTCGTAGGCACCGATCAGCGCGAACGACGGCCACGCCGCGATCAGCCGCCCATACGCCGTCGGCTCCGCGACCGCCATGTTGGCGGCAAGGCTCGCCGCGCTGCCGGCGGCCAGCAGCGCCCACGGAAGCAGGCCGCCGGTGCTGCCGACGCGGGAGTCGGCCAGCAGGGTCATCGACGAAGCGATGATCATGCCGTCCACGGACAGCGGGATCAGCGCCGCCGTCCACGCTGACTCCCCGTGCGCGAGCGTGAGAGTGTGCATGTGCCGGTACGACACCACAGCTGCGATACCGGCCAGCAGCACCACGCTCGCCGTCGTCGTCCACCGGATGCACCGGTCCCCGCAGAAGCGTCGAACGCCCGAGCCGGTGTCGGTCGTCGTCTCGGCGGCGGTCATCAGTACGGGCCCTCCAATGAGTCGAGGTCGCGCTGCCGCAGGACGGTTCGCCCACGACAGGCCAGGCACGACGCCACGGGTCCGCGACACGCACAACCGCACCCGCTCTCACTGGTGGTCAGGGAGCTTGACCGTCACCTCGACGACCAAGTGCCCCTGACCAGGGCAAACAGGTGTTTCCCTTGTTCTGGCACCCCTGCCGGGGGCACCACAAGGATGGGAACGGGAGAAGCTGTGCTGGCTTCTCCTCTTTCATGTCTGGGTTGTCCTTTCTTTCCTGGTGGGGGAGGGGGATGACGATCGCGCCGCTGGCGGCGGTGGCGGCGTGGATGGTGTCGGCGGTGAGGGTGATGCGGCAGGTGGCCTGGTTGGTGGCCCGGTCGTAGTGGATCTGTAGGCGGAGGGCTTCGAACAGGGCTCGGGTGAGGTGGTCGGGGAGCCGGTCGAGGTCGAGCGGGCCGATGGGCAGCGCGGTGAGCAGGCCGGGGTTGGGCGCTTGGGCGGCTTGGGCTTGGGCGTCGGCGAGCTGCGTTTCGAGCTGGGTCTTGTGTTGGCGGAGTTCGGCGCGGCGTTCGTTGAGGTCGCGGATGAAGCCGGGGTCTGGGTCGTCGAGGAGCTCGAGGTTGCGGGCCAGCCGCTTGCCGCGGGTCTCGGCGTCGGTGATGGCCCGGCGCAGCGCGGCGGTGCGCTGGGTGTGGTCGTGGGCCGCGGTCTCGGCCTGGTCGCGCAGGTCGACGGCGAGCAGGTGGTGCCGGTAGGCGCCGAAGACGTACTGGGCCAGGTACTGGTGGAGGGTGTCGAGGATGGCGTCTTCGCGGACCCAGATGCTGGCCGGGTGGTCGGGGGGTCGGTAGCCCTTTCTTCGGGGCGCAGGCGTAGTAGGCGGTCTGCCGGCGGGTCTTGCCGAACATCCGCCGCCCGCAGGCGTGGCAGAACAGGTAGGTGCGCAGCGGGTAGGCCCGTTTGGTCTCTGGGTGGCGGCTGGGGCCGGGGTTGGTGCGGGAGCCGAAGCGGTGCGCGGCGACCTGCTGGGCCTGGATGAACGTCTCCAGGTCGACCAGCGCCTGGTGGGTCGGCTCGGGTGACCAGACCCAGTCGGTGGCGGGGTTGGCGCGGTTGTGGCCGGACTTGCGGGCGTGCCGGTTCCAGACCATGTGGCCGGTGTGCTTGGGGTTGGTGAGGATTTCGCGGACGTTGGAGTAGGTCCAGCGGCCGACCGCGCGGGTCGGGTCGACCGGGGTGGGCGGTGGGTTGGTGGCGAGGTCTTTGTTGAGGTGGTCGGCGATGGCCTGGTAGCCCAGCCGCTCGGTGACCCGCATCGCGAAGGTCCGCCGTACCACCGGGGCTTGGACCGGGTCGGGGTCGAGGTAGGTCTTCTTCGCGCCTTTGGCCCGCTTGGCCGGGACGGGGTGGGGGACGCGGCGGGCGGTGTAGCCGTAGCAGGGCTTGCCGATGTTGTAGCCCAGCTCGGTGTGCACGGCGAACCCGTCCCAGGACTTCTCCAGCATGTCGCGGACGTACCACTCCGACACGCCCTGCTTGACCCGCCGGGTCAGCACCTGGGTGGCGGTGCGGGCCCGGCCGCCAGCGGGGTCGAGGGTGAACGGCTCGTCAGCGGCGAACAGCCCGACACCGGCTTGCTCGAGCCGGTGCTCGATCATGGTGCCGTAGTAGGTGCGGCGGGAGATCCGGTCGATGCTCTCGCAGACCACCACGTCGAACCGCCGGTCCGGGCGGTCGGCCTCGGCGAGCAGGTCCTGGATACCGCCGTCGCGGGGGATGGGGATGTCGAACGCCTCGTGCGCGTGCCCCCGCCCGCGCAGGGCCAGGTCGGTGCGGCCGGACTCGATGTCGTAGAAGTGCGCGACCACCACCGCGTGCTCGGGCAGCACCCGCTGCACCGACAACAGGGAGGTCGCGTTCGACGTGCCGAAGGACAGAGTCGAGGTCGTCACCAGGACGGACACCAGCGGCGAGTGGGAGCTTCCGTACTATCGCACGCTCAAGTTCCGCGGATGGTGTCGTCCTGATCGGCGGCGGCCAGTCCACGCGTATCGGTGGGATCGTGGCCCTGCTACACGGCGTCCCGCTGCTACCGGTGACGACGTTCGGTGGCGGCGCCGCCTACGTCCGGACCAACCTTGACCATGTCCGCAACGACGCCACCCCAGAGGATATTTCGCTGATGGGGCAGCCGTGGTCCGACGGTCTCGCCGAGCGACTGGTGGCGAGCCTGCTCGCACAAGGCACCCGCCGCCGGGAGCGCCTGCTGCGCGAGGCGTGCCACGCCGGCCGGCTCGCCCTCACAAGGCACATCGCGCTGGCTGTGACCGTGCTCGCGGTCGGCGCATCATGGCTGGCGGTCGCGTTCGTCGGCCCCGCCGGGCCGCCCAGCGCGCGAAGCCTGGTCATCATGCTGGCGACGCCGATGCTGGCCGCCGTGGCGGGGAGCCTGCTGCGCAACTACCAGGCGGACGATCCGACCTGGGGCTGGGCCGCGGCGCGCGGCCTCGGCGCCGGCCTCGTCACGGTGTTCCTCTACATCGCCGGGGAACTACTTACCGTCCCCGACCTCATGACCAAGCTCGACCCACAGCGCCTGCTCTTCTTCCTTGTGCCGCTCGGGTTCGCCGCCGGCTTCACGTTCGACCTCGTCTTCGAGCGGCTGCGGACCGAGCAGATCAAGGTCCCGCCGACAACGTCGGCGCCGATGGCACAGGACAAATGATCAAGAGGTGAGGCTCCGGCCTGCTTGGCGAGCCTCGCGGCGTGCAGGTGGGTGTCGATGCCCAAGGGCGGCGCAGGCGATGCACGAGCGCACCGCCGGCGCCGCCATCCCGGGCCACTGCGCGGTGATCGGCGACGCGCAGCCGACCGCGCAGACTCTGCACCTGCGAGGCGGCGTGGTCAGCGAGAGCTACCACACCTTCGCGGTGCACCCCGACGGCGAGCTGGTCCGCGACCGCGACGGGGTGCTGCTGCGGCATCCCGCGTTCGGCGACGGCACCGTCCCGGCGAACTCCGCCCACCCGCCGCCGCCTCTCGATGCCTCGGCGCTGGGGGCCTCGGCGGCGCAGCCGCTGCCGCAGCAGCACGGTGCGCTGGCCAGGACGGCCGACGCGATCGGCCAGGAGTTCCTACACGCCCGGCTCGCCGTACACGAGATCATCGCCCGCCCGGACCTGCTCACCCACCCCGCCGAACTGGCCAAACTGGTCACCGGCACCCACCGCGACCTGTTCGCCGCCGCCGTCGCCCGGCTCACCCACCGCGACCCGCCTACCACCCGCTGCTGTGCACCCTCGCCCGCACCCGGGGCCGCGGCCTGCCCATCCGCGACGGCACCTGGGCACTGATCGCCGCAGCCCTGACCGGCCCCGCAGCACCGCACATAGACCACGCCCGCATCACCGCACTCCTCGACACCGCCGCCCCCTACCTCGCCCTGGACGCCGAACACGGGCAGACCGTCTACCGCCTCGCGCACCGCACCTTCGCCGAACACTTCACCCCCGAAGGCCCCGCCACCCACCTGGCCATCACCATCCGACGCCGCCGAGTTGCCGCCCGACCGCGACCTGTCGCACCAGTTCTATAGCGGCGGCTGGATCGAGGTAGATCTGCCAGGCCGGAACCCGAACCACCTGCCAGCCAAGCCGTCGTAGGTTTTCGTCCCGGATGGCGCATTGGCGCTGTTCCCGGCCGCGCGGGTCGCCGTTGGGGTATTCGTCCACTTCGATGTTAATCCGTTCACCGGCGGGCCCGGTCATAGCGATGGCCAGCAAGTATCCCTCGTCGACCTCGCCGAGAATGGCTGGAAGGCCGACTGCGACCAGCGCGGCATGCAACGATCTGACTGCGTCGCTGGTGGTCAGGTCCTGGTAATCAGCTTGCCTGGTTGCCGCCGCAGCGAGGCCGAGCAGGGTGGCCGCCTTGGCGCGCCGCAGCTCAGCGTGGTTGCCGAACACCACCAGGTGTCTTCTGGCTCGGCTGACCGCAACGTTGATCAGGTTCCTTTCCCCCTCCAACCACGCGATCGTTCCTGATAGCGCGCCGGGCGCGATGACGGTGGAAAACAGGATGGTGTCGCACTCACCGCCCTGGAAGGTATGCGCAGTGCCAATACGCAGGGCGTCGAACATGGCCCCACCGCGCTGCCTGAGCAGCTTACGGATCGTTGCCGCCTGGGCACGGAACGGCGTGACCACCCCTACCCGTGCCGGCGGCAGGCCCGACGCCAGCAGCCAGTCGACCACGGCCAAGGCCTCCGCCTCGTTGACTGCGCTACCGGTCGGTCCCCGCTCGGTGCGACCGTCCACATCTCGCCATTCCAGTCCCCGTGCGGGATTGTCCGTCCGGTCTACCGCGGTGAGCACGGTGAGCCGGTTATCGTAGAACTGTGCGTTGCAGAACCGGATGATCTCCGGATGGCATCGGTAGTGCTCGTCCAACAGTAACGGCTCGGGGCGGAACCGGGCGGCGAACGCGGTGAATGCGGAGTCCTCGCCGTAGGAGTGGTGAGCTGCGGCCAGTGCCTCGTGCGTGGCGCCGGCGGCTGCTGCCAAGGCCCGCAGTTCCTCACCGTGCGCGGTGACTACTGGGGACAGTTGGTGCGGATCGCCAACGATCACCAAGCGGCGGGCCCGGTAGGCCAGCGGCAGGACCTGCGCGAGGTTGCACTGGCTGGCCTCGTCGATCACCACGAGGTCGATGACGCCAGCCCTGCAGTCGAAGTTCGGCCTGGTCGACAACGCGCTGGTGGCCCATCCCTTGACGTGGACCATGACTCGTGCGAGCGCCTCCCTGCGTGGCAGATCCTCGGCGAGTGCCTCGGCCAGATCGAGCAT
>Ga0066388_100000452_pt1 | contig 19101 bp, 19 predicted proteins | sample PanSoiMetaGPlot6_FD_64539 | JGI IMG/M metagenome (GOLD analysis project Ga0066388, IMG submission 64539) | Tropical forest soil microbial communities from Panama analyzed to predict greenhouse gas emissions - Panama Soil - Plot 6 (Hybrid Assembly) | ecosystem: Environmental > Terrestrial >... | reverse complement strand
AAAGCCAGATCAAGGGCAATGAGATGCGCATCGGCGTGTCCAGCTCCGGCCCGGCCCTCCCTCAGTCGGAGATCAGCGAACTGTTTGCTGGCTTCACCGAGGGCAAGCATCACGAGTCAACATACAGCAGCAAGTTAGCCATGTACCTTGCACGCAACAATGTGGAGCGCATGGGTGGCCGGATCTGGGCAGAATCGGAGGAAGGGCGCGGAACCGGCATCTACTTCATTTTGCCGGTGTAAGCAGAAGCCGCCGCCACAGCCACAAACACAGAACGTCGTCTGGCCGGCACACCTCAGGCCCGACTCTGGTCTCCTGGCTTATCCGTTCGAACAAGAATCGACTCGATCCTGCGCTCAAGCGATTGAGCTTCCGGCTCTCGACCGGTCCGGCGCAGGAGCAAGGCGTAGTTCTTCAGCACCGGCACCAGATCCGGGTGCTCAGAGCCGCTAACCCGTTCCCTTATCTCTAGAGAGCGGAGATAAAGCGGCTCAGCCTCCTTAAACCTGCGCTTGGCGCTGTAGAGGACTGCCAGATTGTGCAAGTTCACCGCCACATCCAGGTGCTCAGGTCCGAGAATTTGCTCCTTGATCGCCAGCGACCGCTTGTAGAGTTCTTCGGCCATGCTGTACTTGCCCTGGCTGTGACAGAGCGCCGCAAAGTTGTTCAGGGTGAGCGCCAATCGTGGATCCTTATCGCCAAAGCGCTCTGCCTCTTCCATGGCCAGGCCGAACATTCGTTCGGCGTCAGCGTAGCGGCCGTTTTCGAAAGCCTCGTTGCCGGCCTCGATGTGTTCCTGCCAAGTCTCATTCACCGGCTAATCTCTCCATACCTCTCCACGGCTCCCGCAAGCCAGTTCTCAAGCACCGCCGCCATTGAGAACATCACTTTAGCAGTCGCAGAACGGTCCGCAGAGGCCAAACCCGGGCTCTTGCGCAGAGCTGGTCTAGGTGCTATACCATATATATGTATGGGAGACACCAATGCGCTACCAGGTCCGCGAAATTGAAGCGCGCACCATTCTGACGCCTCAGAAGGTGGGCTCTCTCACCGGCATTTATGACTATTCTTTGAACCCATACGCGGGTTGCGCTTTCGCCTGCTCCTACTGCTACGTGCCCAAGTTCCCTAATGCCAGGCACGAGCCAGGGGAGTGGGGAAGATGGGTGGAGGCAAAGATTAACGCTCCCGAGCTGATCAGCAGGGAGCGCTTGAAGGTATTTGCTAGCCGTATCTTCTTCAGCTCGGCAACCGACCCGTATCAATATCTGGAGCTGACCTACAGGCTCAGCCGTCGCTGCCTCGAGGCGCTTTTGCGATACCAGCCCGCCCACTTGACCATGCACACCCGCAGCCATCTCATTCTTCAAGATCTGGAGCTTATCCAGGCATTTGGGCCGGTCCTGGAGGTGGGGGTCAGTCTCACCACGGACGATGATTCAATCAGACAGGAATTTGAGCCGGCTGCCCCCAGCATTCGCAGAAGGCTTGATCTGATTAGAAAGCTGAGCGAATCAGGAATTGCCGTCTACGCTTCGTTGTCGCCGCTGCTGCCTTGCAATCCGGAGCGTCTTGTCCGCTTGATCAGTCCCCATGTCAGCCGTGTCTGGACTGACCAGATGCGCTGGCCGGAGGTCAACACGCGCCCACAGTTACTGGAGAAGTATGCCTGGTTCTTCGCCGAACCAAATTACCAGCGCACGATAACCAGCATTCGCGCCGCCTTTGCCAGGCGCTCTAGCGGCCGCTGGAGACCAATGGTCAGGCCGGCAGCAAAACGACCGACACCGGCAAGCAGGCAGTTGCTGCTTCCCGAGCTGGTCTCCTGAAGCTAGTTGCAAATTGCGAATTATTCTGCGGAGATTTTGGCAGATTCCTTTGCGAACTTGACAAAATGGTTTGCAGAATGAGTCAGAAGACAGCGTGATTCACAGTATTATGATCAGACAGGTATCAAGGGAGAAGATCCTAGATGTATCGAAAATGCGTAATGGCCGGCTGGGGCGACATGGACTTCAACTCGCACATGAGGAATACGGCCTATCTGGATAAATCAGGCGATGTGCGAATGATGTACTTCGCGGAAAACGGTTTTCCAATGAGCGAGTTCATCCGACTGAACATCGGACCGGTGGTCATGAAGGATGAGATCGAGTACTTTAGGGAGGTGCATCTTCTGGAAACGCTCGATGTGGAGCTCGGTGTCGCAGGCCTGGCCGAAGATGGGAGTAGAATGCTTCTGCAGAACAGATTTTTTCGTCCCGATGGCAAAGAGGCTGCAAGAGTGACGTCTGCTGGCGGGTGGTTAGACCTGTCAGCTCGCAAGCTAGTGCCACCGCCTGTGGTTTTGCTTAAAGTGTTAAATGACATGCCTCGAACAGATGACTTTCATGTGCTTCCAACGAGTATACGCTCAACCAGAGGAAATCAGGATGCCGATAAGAGTAGTTAAGCTCGGTTCCCCGAGGAGTAAGGACGAGGGACTGCGAATCGGGACAGTGCGGCGTCCCCCACGGGGAGTTTCGAAAGCTCAGTTCGCGAGCCGAGATTACTATGACGTTTGGCTCCCCAATCTCTCTCCAAGCCAAGAACTGGTCACCGCTGGTCGTCGCGCTGAAGACGAAAGATCCTGGCGGAGTTTCAAACGCCGGTTTCGAGCCGAGATGAATGCGGCTGAAGTTTCAAGAGTCCTCGATCTACTCGCCGCGCTTTCTTTGCAAACCAATTTTTCACTGGGCTGCTACTGCGAGAGCGAGAGTAGGTGCCACCGCTCAGTTCTCAAGGAATTGCTGGCAGAGAGAGGGGCTGCCTTCGTTTGAAGATTCGATGAGAGCGAGCGCTCAACTAGATTCGCTAACTTGCAGCACAACCTTGCCGAAGCTCTCGTTGCTGGCCACGTAAGCGTGGGCCTCACCAGCCTGTTCCAGCGGCAGGACCCGGTCGACAACCGCCTTGAGGACTCGGCGCTCGATGAGCGGAAGCAGATGGTCTGCAAACGCTCGTGTAACCGCAATCTTTTCTTCCAGCGATCGAGATCTGAGCACTGTTCCGCGGATCTCCAGTCTCTTTCTCAGCAAAACACCCAGATCTAGCTCTGCACGCGTCCCTGCAACCAGACCGACCACTACGACTCTGCCCTGCGCTGCTGTGCAGGACAGGTCCTCTGCCAGATATTCTCCGCCCACCAGCTCCAGCACCACATCAACACCTCTGCCGGCGGTCATACGCTGTACTTCTTCGGCAAATGTGGGTCCACTTACAGCGATTCCTTCATCCAGGCCCAGCTTTAACACCGCTTCCAGCTTGCTGGCGGTGCGTGCTGTTCCAATTGTACGCGCCGATATAGCGCGGGCGATCTGTACAGCAGCGGTGCCAACGCCGCTGCCGACTGCGTTGATGAGCACCGTTTCACCAGCGCCGAGACGGCCTTGAACGACCATGGCATCATAGGCGGTTATGAAGGCCTCCGGGATAGCCGCAGCCTCCACAAACGAAAGTCGGTCTGGCATGCGCACCAGTGTGCCTTCGTGCACCACCAGGTACTCAGCGTAGGTGCCTCCTCCAGCCAACCCAAAGGCCCTGTCCCCCGGCACAAATTCCCTTACGCTGCTGCCAACAGCGTCGACCACGCCGGCGAATTCTACTCCGGGAATGTTCTCTGGCACCCCCGGTGGTGGCGGGTAGACACCCATGCGCTGCAAGATATCCAAGCGGTTGACGGCAGTGGCCCGCACTGCCACCCGCACCTGCTCCGCAGTTGGTTGCGGAACCGGCACCGAGTCAACCCGCAGAACCTCCGGGCCACCTGGCTTAGTAATGACGACTGCTCTCATCATGCAAACTTCTTCTCCTCGGCACACACCGGGGACCGCAGGCGCTGACGATTATCATACCCTGTCCCAAGCGGTGGGCAACTGCTGCAGTGACCCCCTCCCGTGCTGCACATGAATCAGTGCAAGTGTCCTTTCCCTGGCTGATAGCCGTTGATTTTCTACCTGGCTTCCGCTCCTTTGATCTTTAGCGAAGCGACCATTCGCTCTACTTGGGGTAGTAATGTGACTTCATTCTCTTTGGCCAAGGTGCTAACCACTAAGATAGCCTGACCGTGATCAATCAGGGACCATTGCCTCCAAGTTATCCCGGGTCGAGGCGCGGGACATTCAAAATAGAGAGCCTCAACGTCGGCAACTCTTATAGGTTTCATTTTCGCCGCAGTAGCTTGTGGATCCAGGCCACCGGCAAATTGCTCAGCCAGAGCATCCCTGATTTTGTTTGCCAGGGAAGGGTCATTCGCCGTTGAGTAAGTGCCGAGCATGTAGACATCCATACCCACAGGCTGTGATGGCGGCACATATTTGACGAAAAGACCAATATCCTCGACCCTCCAGCCTTGCGGGGTCTCCAGCGAATAAGGTAACGGCATGGCCGGAGGATCAAAAACCCAGAAGTCTTCCGCCTGGTCATAGTGCATTGTCGAACGCGTTTGCCTTGCAATGGTCTCAAATATCTGCGCGAAGGTTGGATGATAGAACTTAGGAAAAACCGGTGAAAGCTCGGTGCTATTGACAGGGCCGTCATGGGTATGAATAGCCACGTCCCTGAGAGCATAGAGCAGGCTGCAGAACGAGTCGAAAGTTCCAATGGGATTTCCGGGAGCAGAGGAAGACAATAAGGCTTTCTGTCGCTCCAGAGAGATTCCCTTCCTATGAACAACGTGGGCACCAGGCGGAACTTTAAGATCTTCTGCCGTGGTCTCCTGGCAAGCAATTAGGCTAATAGACACTGGTGCAAGTAACCACAGCATTCTCATCAGGATAATCCTTCGATGCGTTTCTCGCTACTCTGGATCTCGAGCATATCACAACCAACACGGCGTCTGTGGCATGGAATGCAGCGGCGTTTCCCATACTGGTTAGAGCTTGAGATATGCGGTGCTGCTACAAGCTCTAGCGGGCTGAGCCTGCTGCAGTCGATGTTCTTGCTTGAACCGTAGCTATTCTCTGCGGACTACGCAATGCTGATTAACTTCTGCTCGGGAAACAACATAGGGTCTTGACACTTGGTACACTTTCCCCGGCCCCGTCGATCCTTTCCAGTGGCCGTTGTCTAACACTCAAAGCTTCACCCTGGCGGCTTGATCGCAGAGGAGAAACGTTGATACCAGCTACCATGGACACGCTGGTTGCTCCAGCGACCACTGCTTCAGCCACCCCGGAGAAACCACACCGGTGGTTCCTGGCTCTGGTAATCGCCATCGTTCTTGCCGGGTGCGCAGTTCGTCTGACCAATCTCGGTAATAAATTTTACTGGGCAGACGAATGCTCTACCTCCGTCTGGGCCTGCGGCTACCCAATATCAGACGTCAGAAAAGTATATTCTGATGGGCATGTCTTCAAAGCACAGGATCTGGAGCGCTTTCAGCACGTAAATCCCGATCGGAATTGGACCCACACGATAAGCTACCTGGTTCCCGATGCAAAGCATCCACCTGGATATTTTGTGTTGGCTCATTGGTGGGCCAGGTTGGTTGGTTCTGACCCTGCACATATGAGGTTGTTGTCTGCACTGCTGAGCTTGCTGGCTTTCCCAGCCATCTACTGGCTTTGCTTCGAGCTGTTCGGCTCCACAATGGTGGCGGCATTGTCTATGGTCTTAGTTGCCGTATCGCCGCTTGACTTTATGTGGGCCCAGGAGGCACGGGCATACAGTCTTTGGACAGTTTTCATCCTGACGTTTTGTGCGTCTCTTGAGCGGGCAATGCGGCGTCGAAAGTTGTTCGATTGGATGATCTGCTGCTCGGCCCTGGTGTTGAGCTTCTATACCCACCTATTGTCTTTGCTTGTTGGATTTTCGCAAACACTGCAGGCCGTGATTACGGCCGGGGGCTCGCGGATTAGAGCCGCAAGTCAGTGCTTGTCTGTACTATGCCTGGCAGTTTTTGCTTTTTCTCCATGGCTGTTCGTGCTCCAGGCCAATCTCTCCTCGACACTCAAGTCCTGGCATTGGGTTGAGCGAAAAGTATCCTTGGATCATCTCTTCAATCGGTGGACGCAGCAGTGCAGTCTTCTCTTCTGCGATTTCAACTTGTCCCTGGACAATCCTCTGGACATAATCTTAAGGTCACTCGTGGTGGTATTGGAATTGTATGCAGTTTATTTCCTCTGGCGTCGGGGGGAGAGGAAGGCATTCTGGTTCGTCATATCGCTCATCCTCAGTACAAGCACTCCTTTGCTCTTCCAGGACCTGATTCACGGTGGTGTTCGATCTCTAAATCCACGCTATCTGATTCCTTGCTGGATTGGCATTCAGCTAGCCGTTTCCTATTTGCTAGCCTGTCAAATCACTGCCACCAATTGGATAAAGCGTACAGTTTGGTCTGTAATAGCTGGTGCGCTAATCTTGGCCGGTGGTGCATCCTGTATTCGGAGCTGTCAGTCCGCTGTCTGGTGGAACAAATTTGATGGGCCAGAAGCGCTTCGAGTGGCCGAGCAAGTAAACCGTGTCGACTCGCCCTTATTGTTATGCAGCAAGAGCTTCGCTATCAGTCCCGGTAGGTTCCTCTCGCTGGCGCGCCTGCTTGGTCCCAATGTCAGCCTTGCCGTAGTGTCTGATCCCGAGGCTATGAAGGCAGCCGATGGTTTCAATCATGTATTCCTATTGCACATGCCTGGGTCAGTTATCGCCTGTTTTCGTGGCCCTGCAAATTTCACGCTTGAGCAAGACGCAGAGCTTGGAGACCAGCTCTGGATAGCCGAGCGCTGTCCGCGACCGTAAGAGCGTAAAACTGCAGACTCTGACCAGAACCGGTTCCTAATCATCTCCTGAATAGCGGTTAGGACCAACCACCAGGTTTATCGGCCCCTTAAATTCACCGTCATCCCCTTCTTCCATGCCTATAATTCCCGGTTCTGCTTTGCAGGCTTTGATTACGGCCTGCATAATCCTTAGCGCTACTTCTTTGCCTTCATTTTTCCTGAACCACGCCCTTGGATTCAAGGCCGAAGGCTTAGCATCAACACTAATACCCCATGCGTACGTGGGGCCCTCGTCAGCGACCGGCGCGACGAGAAGCCAAACGGGAAGAAGCTGATCCTTAATGTCAAAGCCCCAGAATCCATCCTGCTCTCTGGGCTCACCGCAGTTGAAAGATTGCGATTGTAGATGCCCGCGCAGCCATTCAAGAAGCTTTAGATCAGCATCCTTCGGGAAGAGGTCTGTCTCAATCAACAAATCTGGCATGTGGAACATCCTACGCTAGATCCAAACTGCTGGGCGCCCTCTATCCTGGTCAAGGGCAATGATCTTACCCCTGACCCCGCATCTCATCTCTTCGGTCGTGGTGACTCCGGTCGAAAGTACGGAATCGGGATGTAATCGACAGAAGGGCGGACCTGATCCTGTTGCGGATAGAGATTCATCAGCTGGTAGACCTCGATTGGCACATCGGTGCTCACCGGCAAGCCGATCTCCCTGAGCTCATCCACCGAGATCGGGTAGTCGAGCGTCCATACGCCGCTACACAGCATCTCTGCGACCTGCTCGGCTTTATCCGGCTCCAGCCGCCCTGACAGCAGCTCCAGCACTCTCTGCTTCATCTCACCAATTGCCTTTCGGGCCACATCGGCAAGAACAAGCGTACTGTCATCGACTTCCTCTGCAGACTTGCGCTCAGCCACCTTGAGAATCGAATCGGCCGGATACTGGCCTATCTGCGGATCCACGGCCCCCAGTACAGCGTCTTCATTCATGACCAGCTCGTGGGCGGCAAGAGCTATGAGAGTGCCGCCTGACATGGCGTAGTGCGGAATGAACACGGTCACCTTGGCCTTCCGGCGACGCAATGCAAAGGCGATCTGCTCTGCTGCAAGTGTCAACCCCCCCGGTGTATGAACGATCAGATCAATGGGAACCTGCGGATCAGTGAGGCGAATGGCCTGCAAAATACGCTCGGCATCCTGGAGGTTGATAAAGCGAAAGACCGGAATGCCCAGGAACCTGAGAGTTTCCTGGCGATGAACGAGAGCAATGACCCGGCTGCCACGCCGCTGCTCTAGACGCCTGAGGACGGCCAACCTGGAGGCCTCCAGCATCCCTCTCCCGAGAGCAGGTTGAAGGAAAGCCAGGAATATGAACAACCAGAATATGTCCGCACCGGACATGCAACCCCCCTCACCACTCACCAGGGCTGGTACTCGTCGGGATACCATTCATGATAAACGCGGCCGGCTGTGAATATCTTGACCAGTACAATCCCGGTCACAAAGCCGCCAACATGGGCCCACCATGCGACCCCGCCATCGGCGCCAACATGCTGCGAGACGCCAAGCGAAAAGATGCCCGTGAAGAACTGCATGACAAACCAGAAACCCAAATAGAAGAGGGCCGGGATCTCCACGAAGTACGGGATCAGGAAAATTGGAATAAAGGTAATGATGCGTGCTTCCGGGAACAGAACGAGGTACGCCCCCAGCACACCCGCAATCGCTCCCGAGGCACCCACCATTGGCAACGACGAGTCCGGCGCGAACATGACCTGAAGCACTGCCGCAGCCGCACCACATACAAGGTAAAAGATTAGGAACCGGAAGTGCCCCATTCGGTCCTCAACGTTGTCACCGAAGACGTGGAGGTACCACATGTTGCTGGTCAGGTGGACCCAGCCGGCGTGGAGAAACATGGAGCTAAATACTGTTGCCGCCTGATCAAGGCCCCAGTGCTGGAGATAGCGTTCCGGAATCACCGCGTAAGAATGCAAAAAGTCGTCCAGTCCGTCCCTCCCGAGCGACAGCTCAAAGACGAACACAAAAACGCACAAGAAGATGATGAGGAGAGTGACAACCGGCGCTGATCGGGATGGATTGGTATCTTTGAGAGGGAACATCTCTTGCCGTACCTTTTTGTTCAAGTATAACCACCAGATGGGAGGCAGATCACATCGCCTGGTAGGGTTTATGACAGCTCGCTTTGCACCGGCCGGACGTCACCATCGCGGGCTGGTCTTGGCTGGCCGAAAGAAAAGCTCACTTTACATAGCCACGAAAAGTGTTGACAGCGCAAACTGGCTATGGATAATGGAGAACATGCGATTCTGTGTATACATGCAGCCGACCGTCATTCTCACCGCTCACCGCGGAGAGGAGCTGCTGGTGTGCACACGTAGATAATTTTCTCATTTCTATCTATCTGCGCACGAGCCTCCCGCGATGATGCAAAAGGGAGGCTCTGTTGTTTCGACCCGTGCCTGGACAAGGCAAGCAAAATAGAGGAACAGGACAGTGAAACCAGCCGTGAAGCTAGCAAGTTTGCACAAGACCTTCATCCTTAAACAGGGGAAGGGCTTCAGACGCACGCAGGCAGAGGTGGTGGCGGTCGCGGACGTCAGCTTCGTCATCCCCGAAGGACAATCGGTGGCTTTCATCGGACCGAACGGCGCCGGCAAATCTACCACCATAAAGATGCTCACAGGCATCCTCCATCCAACGGCGGGAGAGGCTCATGTGCTCGGCTTCACCCCCTGGCGTGAGCGCAGCAAGCTCGCCTACCACATAGGTGCAGTCTTCGGTCAGCGCTCCCAGCTCTGGTATCACCTGCCGCCGCGCGACACTTTCGAGCTTCTGGCGCGTGTCTACAACCTGGACAAGCGCGACTACGTCAAGCGCCGCGACATGTTGATTGAGCGCTTCGGACTCTCGTCGTTTCTCTCGACACAAGTTCGCAAGCTCTCTCTGGGCCAGCGCATGCGTGCCGAAATCGCTGCCAGCCTTCTGCACCGTCCCAAGGTGCTGTTTCTGGACGAACCGACTATCGGCCTGGATGTGGTGGCACGGCAAGAGCTGCGCGACCTGGTGCGCGAGTGGAATCGCGAGGATGGTCTGACCGTATTTTTGACAAGTCACGACGCTGGCGACATCGAAAGCGTGGCCCGGCGCGTAATCGTGATCAATCACGGTCGGGTTGTGCTCGATGATAAGGTCTCCACCATGCGCCGCCAGTACCTGGGCTCCAAGGTGCTCAGCGTGAAGTTCAATGAACTGCCGGCCCGGATCGACATCTCTGGTGTCGCAGTTCTGAAAGCATCCGGGTATGCCCTGAAGCTGGAGGTGGACACTCAAGTGATCGCCATTGAAAAGGTAATCAACGTGGTGCTCAAGGCCGGACCGGTTGCCGATATCACCATCGAGGATCCACCTCTGGAAGAGGTGATTGCGCACATATACAGTCAGGGAGCCGGGTCTTCCTTTGCGGCCGACCTGGAAGAGGAGTTGAATACAGCATGACCTTCTGGCGCAAATACAGTTTCGTGGGCCTGATATCCGCCCGCTCAAACCTCGCTTACTTCGGCGATGTGGTGAGCAGGGTGCTCTTCCTGGGCGTGGTTCTGTACATTTTCCTCCGCCTCTGGAAGGTAACCTACGCAGAAACCGCGGTTCAGACGCTCGGTGGCTTGACTATAACCCAGATGCTCTGGTACCTGACCGTGACCGAATCGATCACCCTGTCAGCCCCTCGTGTGGCTCAGGTGGTCGATGAGGACGTGCGCACCGGATCTCTTGCCACGCAACTGGTGCGCCCGCTGTCCTACCCGCTCTATCGCCTGTGGACAACGCTGGGCGAGCGCCTGGTGCGCTTTTTCATGAACGTGAGCGTGGGCTCGCTGATAGCTTGGATTCTGGTCGGCGCCCTGCCGGTAAGCGCTGTCGGGCTCCTGATCTTTGTTCTGGCGCTGCCGCTTGCCTTCGTCCTGGATTTCTGGGCAAACTTCCTGATCGGATTAGGGGCCTTCTGGCTCGAGGACACGAGCGGCCTCTTGCTCCTCTACTCGAGGATAACCATGATCCTGGGCGGCATGCTCATCCCGCTCGAGCTGTTTCCAAGAGCAATGCAACCTGTTCTCAGGGCGCTGCCGTTCTCCAGCATGGTGTACGGCCCGGCACACTTGCTCGTACTTCCGAGCCTCAACGAGCTGATTGAGCTTGTCCTGCGCCAGGGAACTGCCATCGTCGTGATCGTTCTCTTTGTGGGAATTGTGTACAGAACCGCGCTCAGGCGTGTTTATGCCAACGGAGGCTAATATGCTGCCAAAGTTAATCAGCTATCTGACTCTGGCTGCCGCCTATGTCCGCTTCAACCTCAAGTCCCAACTGGAGTACCGCGGTGCGTTCCTTTCTCAGGTGGCGGCCATGTTCATCAATGACTTTTTCTGGGTCATCTTCTGGAGCCTCTTCTTCACAAGGTTCCCGGTCCTGCGCGGCTGGAATGTAAAAGATGTGATTACGCTCTGGGCGGTCACCGCAGCCGGGTTCGGGCTGGCTCACGCGCTGTACGGCAACGGTCTCTTCCTGCCCCAGCTCATTGCCAGGGGACAGCTGGACGCCTGGATGCTCTATCCGCGCGCCTTGCTGTCGCACCTCTTGCTCGGCCGCATGAGTGCTACTGCCTTAGGCGACGCCATCTTTGGCTTCGTCGCCTATCTGCTCATGGTCCGTCCGGACCTGCCACACTTTGTCCTGTTCACGCTTCTGACCATGTCCGTGGCGGTGCTATTTGTGGGCTTCAGCATTCTCTCCGGAAGTCTGAGCTTCTATCTCGGTAATGCCGAGGGGCTGGCCGAGCAGTGGCGATTCTCCATGATCACCTTCAGCACCTACCCGACAACGCTGTTTGACGGTGCTGCTAAGCTCCTGCTCTATACGCTCATACCGGCCGGATTTGTCAGCTACCTGCCGGTTGAGGCTCTCCGGGAGCTGTCGCTCAGCCACGCAGCTCTTGCCGGTCTGGGGGCCTTGGCGGTGCTTCTGGCTGGTATTGCCGTCTTCTACCACGGGCTCGGCCGCTATGAGTCGGGCAATCTTATGGAGATGCGGGGCTGAGGCGCGTTAGCGCATCATTTCTGGTAAGTGATGCGGTAGATCGCCCCAGCCTTATCATCCGACACCAGGAGAGCTCCGTCCGGCGTCACCAGTACATCGGCTGGCCGGCCCCAGGCGTGCGCGCCTTGCAGCCACCCCTCAGCAAAAACGTCGTATCTGGGCGGTGAGCCTGGCTGCAAACGAACCGCGGTCACCCGATACCCGATTGGCGTGCTGCGGTTCCAGGAGCCATGCTCAGCGATGAATATCTGGTTATGGTACTCGGGCGGAAACTTCTTGCCTGTGTAGAAACGCATGCCCAGAGCTGCCACGTGCGGCCCGAGACAAACGACCGGTGGCGTGAATTCGCTCAGGATGCGCCCTTTTCCAAACTCGGGATCAGCCACGTTGTTGCCATAGCAATAAGGAAAGCCAAAGTGCATGCCGGAGCGCGGTGCGTGATTGAGCTCATCCGGTGGCAGATCGTCACCAAGCCAGTCACGACCATTATCTGTAAACCACAGCTCTTTGGTGTCTGGGTGCCAGTCAAAGCCGACCGTATTGCGCACCCCACTGGCAAACAGCTCCAGCCCGGAACCATCCGCCCTCATGCGCATGATTGAGGCATAGCGATTATCAGATCGCTCGCAAACGTTGCACGGCGCTCCCACCGGAACGTAAAGCCATCCATCCGGCCCAAAGCGTATGAACTTCCAGCCGTGATGCTCGTCTTTTGGAAAACTATCGTTGACCACAGCCGGCTTGGGCGGGTTCCGCAAGCGCGCCTCAATGTTGTCGTAGCGGAGCACCCGGCCTACTTCCGAGACGTAGAGCGACCCCTGGCGGAAATCAACGCCGACCGGCATATTCAAGCCGCTGGCTATGGTGATCACCTCGTCGGCTTTACCATCCTTGTCCCGATCAGGAATGGCGTACACCCGGCCACCGGCGTTGCGCGAGCCAACGAACAAGGTTCCATCGGGGCTGAGCGCCATCTCCCGTGCACCCATGACCGGATCCGCATATATGCTGATCGAGAACCCCGGCGGCAGCTTGATCCTGTTCAAGGGCAGCCGGGGTTGTCCTCGCGGCGGAGTCGCCAGGACAAGAAAGCCCACCAGCAACAGCAGGAGGATCCAGCATGCTTTCTCGATTGATGAAGCCGATCTCTCGTTCTGCTCTTGCACCATGTTTTTGTCCAACACTCTTCGCAACAGATTCAGCAGCGCACCCGTTCAATTGCCGTCGATTTGATTGCTGGCTTCCAACCGCTCATCAGTACAGCCTGCCTGCCAGCGGCACATCCCGATCCGGCTGAACAAGCACCACCCGGCCGGCTGAGTCAGGAACACCAAGCAAAAGAACCTCGGAGAGAAAGTCGGCTACCTGCCTGGGCGGGAAGTTGACCACAGCCAGAACCAGCCTGTCCACCAGCTCCTCCTTGGAATAAAGCCTGGTGATTTGAGCGCTGGATCTCTTCACACCCAGATCCCCGAAATCTATCCAGATCTTGTAGGCCGGCTTGCGAGCCTGAGGAAAGTCCTCGACTCTGCTTATCCGCCCGACACGAATATCTACCCTTTCGAAGTCCTCAAATTGGATCTGCATGGCTGAGCGATCGTACCTCAGGCACTGCCAACTTGGACAGCGCAGGTCACTTCAGGTAAGCCTTGACTATGTCTACCAACATTTCGGCAGCCTTAAGCTGTTCCGTATTCGGCTTGCGATCCGGATCGAGAACGTGGCAACGGATCTGGTCCTCCATTATCTCTGCCATCAGTCCGTTCATCGCCCCGCGGCAGGCAGCGATGGTCTGAAGTATGGAGGAGCAGGGCCGATCTTCTTCAAGCCCCTTTTCGATAGCGTCAATCTGCCCCCTGAGGCGTCGCACCCGGTTAATCAGCTTCTGCTTGTCCTTAATCTCATGTTCCATTTGGTGAACCTAAAAACTTCCCTGGCGCCACAATAGTATACGGGGGTATAGTATACTGCAAGACGATACCCGAGAAAGTAAGGAGTCGAGCGGATGAGTTGTAAAGTACACGAGGGTCACAATCACACCCATGGCGATGGCTGTGGTCATAAGTCGATCAAGCACGATGACCACATGGATTACCTCCACGACAACCATCTTCACCATGTTCACGGCGAGCACATTGACGAGCACACGCTAGGGCATGCAGGCTCGTGCACGCCAGATCATGCCTGTAACGAGCACGAAAGCTCACACCAGCACGGCGACAGCTGCGGTCACGCCAGCGTACCGCACGGAGACCACACGGACTATCTTGTCGGCAACCACCTTCATCACTCGCACGGCGGTCACTGCGACGATCACGGTACTGTTTAGCTCAGCTCAGCTACCAGCAAGCGCCTTACTGCGATCACCACAGAATCTCAGTCGACGTTGATCGAAACCTTCGCTTTGAGCGGTTTCTCGCCGGATGGGGTGAAGTCGATTGCCAGGCGGTAGCGACCATGATGTGGCAAAGTCGCTTTAGCCTTGAAGGCATTACCGCCCGCGGCAAGCGGCGCTTCTGCAACCTGCTTATCCCCTTCAGACACGGTGACCGACCCAGTGCCAGCGGTGACAGGTTTCAGCGCAGGGTCTTTGACGTAAACAGTGAACTCCATGTTTTCTTGATGGGGCTTCTTCTCCTTTTCAGCGCTCTCTGTCTTTTCGCCTTCTTGTTCTTTTGAGACCACTTCGAAGGTATATTCTTTGACTTCGGTAAAGGCACCGCCGTGCTCGGGCTTGCCATGAGCATCGGCCGGCATTGAACCGATTCCAGTCAAAGCCAGGGTAACCAAGAGCGAGAGCGTAAGTCTGTCGTTCATACTTCCTCCTCGTATTCTCTAGCCTTTGCTTGGGACTACCTTGTTCCCTTTGTCGGCAAGCGCAGCCGATCTACTGGCGCCAATAGCTTCCCTGTCTCGTTGCTGACCATGGTAGCGTCGGTCCGGTACACAGCGTTTGTGAGCTTGCCCTCGGCCCGTGGAGCAACGCCTGTCTTTTATACCACCAGCCGCTGGTCCGCGTTCGATTCAGAGCTAACATGCCACTGGCTCTGACTTTCGCCTGACTCGGCCTTGCCTGTCCGCTGCTGAGCAGCCCGGCGTCTTGCCTCCAGCCACACCAGCAGAACCGACACATCGGCAGGGCTGACGCCACCGATTCTGGCTGCCTGCCCGAGCGTCGCTGGTCGAATACGGTTCAGCTTCTCGCGGGACTCCTTCGAGAGGTTCTCCATCTGAGCGTAGTCAAGCTCAGATGGAAGCTTGACGGTGTCAAGCTTATCCGCCTGGGCAACCTGAGCCTTCTGGCGCTCAATGTAACCGGCGTACTTGATCTCGGTCTCCACCTCAAGGGCCCAGGCAAATAGCTCCCCGGGCGAGCTTGGACACATTTTTTCAATCAGGGCATAGGGAACGCGCGGGCGCCTCAAGAGCTCTTCCAGGGTAACCGACTGCTTGAGCTTTTCGTCATACTCGGACAGAGGGTCATCCCACTCAGGGCCTGGATAGATGCGTGTCTCCCGGAGCCGCTTGGTCTCCTCCTTGATCTCAGCTTGCTTGCGCTCGAAAAGCGCCCAGCGGTAGTCGTCTACCAGTCCCACCTCCCGACCGAGCGGGGTCAGCCGGACATCAGCATTGTCCTGCCTGAGAATGAGCCTGTACTCCGACCGCGACGTCATCATCCGGTACGGCTCTCCAATCTCTTTGGAGACAAGGTCATCGATAAGCGTTCCCGTATAGCTCGACGAGCGGCTCAGGTGCAACGGCAGTTCGCCCTTCACGTACAGAGCCGCATTAATCCCGGCCACTATTCCCTGGGCGGCCGCCTCCTCGTACCCGCTCGTTCCCAGCATCTGACCGGCAGCAAAGAAACCAGCCAGATCCTTGGCCATGAGACCATGATCGAACTGAATGGCCGGCAGGTAGTCATACTCAACCGCGTAAGCAGGGCGGATCATCACCGCCTTTTCAAGCCCGGGCAGGGATTGCACGATCTCCTGCTGGACGGCCAGCGGCAGGCTGGTGGAGCAGCCCTGCAGGTAGACTTCGTAAGTGGACCTGCCCTCTGGCTCTAGAAACAGCGAATGGCTGTCCTTGTCAGCAAAACGTACCACCTTATCCTCAATAGAGGGGCAGTAGCGAGGGCCAACACCGTGTATGAGACCCGAGTACATCGGTGATTGATGGAGATTCTGGCGAATCACTTCATGCGTGCTTTCGCTGGTGCGGGTCTGGTGACACGGCAGCTGCTCAAGTAGCGGGCGTTTGTCCAGGAAAGAGAAGAACTGCGGATTCTCATCGCCAGGCACAATGATCAGATTGGAGTAGTCGATGCTGCGCCCATCAAGGCGCGGCGGCGTGCCAGTCTTGAGCCGTCCCATGGTGAAGCCCAGCGCCTTCAAGTAACCGGAGAGACCAACCGCTGGAAACTCCCCGGCCCGCCCGGCTGGCATCGTCTCCCGGCCAATCCAGATGGTCCCCTCCAGAAACGTGCCGGCGCACAGAACCACGGCCCGGGCGGCCAGCTGTTCGCCAAAAGCTAGCTGCACGCCTGAAACACGTCCAGATTCCGTAAGAAATCCGGTGACCATAGCCTGTCGCAGGGCGAGATTGGGCAGCGACTCCATGAATCGCTTCATCCAGGCGCTGTACTCTCGCTTATCCGACTGTGCCCGCAGCGACTGTACGGCAGGCCCCCGGCTGGAGTTGAGCATTCGCAACTGAAGATAGGTGGCGTCGGCTGCCAGCCCCATCACCCCACCGAGCGCGTCAACCTCCCTTGTCAAATGCGATTTGCCCGGCCCGCCTACAGCCGGGTTGCAGGGCATCGCACCAATTGTGTCCAGGTTGACGGCTAGAAGAATCGTACGACAGCCGAGCTTCGCGGCAGCATGAGCCGCCTCGCAGCCTGCATGGCCGCCGCCGATGACAATCACGTCGTAGTCGAAGCTCATCTGGAGCCCTCCGCTCATCCCTCTTTGCACCAGCTGGACGAGCTAGCCAAGTAGTCTGCTGATGATAGCAAATCTTGCCCGGAGATGCGCGTCGCCGCTTCGTCTCTTGTACGCCGTTTGGTTTGACGGCACCTCGCTGGTTTGTTACAACTAGCTTTAGTCAGGTACAAATTTTTCGCAGATCTCCACTGTTCCGACAGGCAAAAGATATGAACTGGAAGTCTCGTTCTCTACTCCTTGCCCTGATGCTTGCCATGCCTGACTACGCGGCTGGTCAAGCTCTTGCGGCGCCAAAGACCGCCAGCCCACAGCCTAAGGCCCACGCGGCGCCGGCCGGGGCATCCAAGATCAAAGGCTCGTCCAGCGCCGCCGTAAAGGCTGAGCCGAGTGCCGTCAGCTCTCCCAAGACCGAGTCAGCTGCTGCTAGCGCTGCAGGCAGGACAGACGCGGAAGTCGCCCAATCGGGCGGGGAGAATCTCGACCCAGTTCTACCGTCCGAGCAGTTCTTTGGTGCAGCCGCAATGGGATATGCGGCGGCAGGTCACTGCCCGCACGTCTGCAGCAAACTCTTCTGCTACTGCGGCTGTGACATTACCGATGGCCACAAGTCGCTCCTCGATTGCTTCACAACTATGCATGGTGCCGACTGCCATATCTGCCAGGAAGAGTCCCTGATGGCGCTCCGCATGTTTCGCGAGGACGAGACTCTGGCCGCGATTCAGAAGGCTGTCGATGAGACCTATTCTCCCAAGTACCCGTTCAAGGATGAAAGCCCAGCCCTCAAGAGGTACAAGTCGCTGCGCAAGTGGCAGCCGCTTATTGGCGGCCAGCCTCCTGACAAGCCCGCTGGCGATGTCTGCTGCGGGCCGAAATAGGTCTCACTTTAGCTGGGCCAACTGTAACTGGTCGATTGACGCCGGCCGCCTGCCCTTACCGGAGCGGCCAGCAGGACCGAAATCGACTCCATAATTGGCGTCTTGGCGGCGCTCCGAGGACACAGAGCGCTCAGCGGCAAGGGAATCCTGACTTGCTAAAACTGGCTTTACGTCCTGCCGGCGAGCTTGGATTGCCAGGCGGTAATCGCCTAGTTTTACTCTGTCATATGTTCCTTTCTCCTGCTATTAGGGGTTCTAACTCTCCAAACTAACCGACTCAAGCATCGGTACAAGCCGTTTTCATTTGTTGCTTTGCCTCCAGGGCGGAGCCCAGTAGGTGTTAGGCATTCATGCACACGCGTAACCGCCGGTGGTGCCTCTCTCAACACCGGCTTCCAGCGCTGTGCGCTCTTCTTCGTAATGAGTGCTGACACTGGCCGCTCGTCGTGAGCCTGCCTGCTCAGCTCCACCCTCGCATTGCCAACAACGAAGGGCTTGACCGGTCGCCCAGCTCTCGCTGGCTTGAGCCGATTAGCCCAGAGATTCGGAGAACTCACATGGCCAACTCCATGAGACCGGCTGCCGGTCCCCCCCGGGAGCCGCAGCGCAGCGCCATCATCTGGCGCCTTGTCTGGACCTGGATCAGGACGTTACTCGGCTTCACTTTCATGGGCGGGCTTGTTGCCGCCGCCTTTCTGCTACTCGGTTTCCGGTGGAGCCTGGGAGCAGCTTTCCTGGCGCTCTGGATGATCGTGCCGGTTGTCGGCTGGTACACCAGCGATCGCGTGGTCAAGCGCCTCACCGGCTGCCGACCCGCCAACCCGGAGAACCCGGACCATCTGCGGCTGATCCGGATCGTGGACCGGCTTTTCCCTAAGACCGGCCTGCCGGTCAAGCCGCCGGTTTTCGTCTCTCCCTTGAGGCTGCCCAACGCCTTTGCTACCGGACGCAGCCCCAGGCGCGCCTTCATCGCCGCTACCGAGGGGCTCTTTCAGCTCGACCTGACCGACGACGAGATGGAGGCGATCTTGGCCCACGAGCTGGCGCACGTGCGCAGCTACGACGTGGCCATGAACTCGCTGATGGCGGCTCTGGCTTCGCTCTTTGGCCTGGTGCTGGCCACCGGACTGCCGCGTATGTTCCATCCCGCGCAGACCTCCAGCGGCTCGCCGCTGCTCGATCGTCTCGCCCGCAAGGTCAAGCAGCAAAAGCACCACTTCTTCCTCCCGGCTGGCGGCGTCCTGGGCTTCATCGTCATGCTCGCGCTCTTCTACCTGGTTAGCCTCTTTACCAAGTTTGTCACCCTGTTCATGGCCAGGACCCGGGAGAGCGCCGCCGACGCGCTGGCCGCTTACTGGACCGGACAGCCCTGTGCTCTTTCCATGGCCCTGCAGAAAATCGTTCTCT
>Ga0066388_100000451_pt1 | contig 19105 bp, 21 predicted proteins | sample PanSoiMetaGPlot6_FD_64539 | JGI IMG/M metagenome (GOLD analysis project Ga0066388, IMG submission 64539) | Tropical forest soil microbial communities from Panama analyzed to predict greenhouse gas emissions - Panama Soil - Plot 6 (Hybrid Assembly) | ecosystem: Environmental > Terrestrial >... | reverse complement strand
ATCTACGGGTCAAAGCGTGTTTGCCGCTCTCCGTAGCTTATCGCAGCTTACCACGTCCTTCATCGCCTATTGGCACCAAGGCATCCATGATGCGCTCTTTGTAGCTTGATCAATCTGTAGATCCGGCAGCTGCCGGATCAAATTGTGATAACTGAAACTCTCTCATCGTCTTGCGACGATGCTTGATTTCAGACTCAGCTCTTAAAGTTGTACTTTCTTACTACCCTGTATGTAGATGTCAAAGAACCAGCATTCACGTACATTTCAGACCACAAAAAAACTCAATCTCGCGCCCCGTTTCTCCTGGTTGCCTAGCGGGCTTGCCCGCCGTAGCCTTGCCGGAGGCGGGGACAAAATTGAGTCCAATTTGCAGTCCCAAATGTACGTAGAACGAACTCCCGGTTAGAGGAATTCCCGCTGTCGCGCGGGGGTAACCAAATTAGCGCATTTTCCCCGGTCGTCAACTCTTCCGGCGGGCAAAAGTTGCCAAAAATTCGTCCGTAATATGTGCCAAGGAGTCAACGGCTTCCGACGATCGGGATTCACCTGACAACTGCCTGCCAATTGAGACGCGAAACTCTTGTGTTTGCCGAAAGAAAAAACCGGGTCGCGAATACAAAATGAAGCCGCGGCCCAAGGCCGAGGATAATGGGCAGCCCGGTTGTGGAAAATTGAAAGGCGAAGTTGCGATCATCACGGGCGGCGACAGGGGAATCGGTCGTGCGGTCGCGATCGCGTTCGCGAAAGAAGGTGCCAATGTGACGGCCGTCTATTTAGAGGACCGCTTGGTCGACCCGGCCAGCGGAAGAAATCGCGCCGAGTTATGTTTTCCTCGCTTCGGATGATTCTTCCTACATGACCGGACAGGTTCTTCATCCGAACGGTGGCACCGTGGTCAATGGTTGACCAGAAATCCGAAATCCCAGGCTCCAGATCCCTAGGAAACTGAAAATCATTTGGGATTTGGGTTTTGGTAATTACGTTGCTCTATGCAGCAACGTCCTGACGGTCGCGCGTCTAATCAAATTCGCCCGATCAATTTCGAATTGAATATCGCGCCGCACGCTACCGGTTCAGTTCTCGTTTCAATGGGCAACACGCGCGTGATTTGCGGCGTGACCGTAGAAGAGGTGGTTCCCCGCTGGATGAAAGAGCAAAATGTGAGCGGCGGGTGGCTGACGTCGGAGTATTCGATGTTGCCGTATTCCACGAACACGCGAAAGCCGCGCGATATTTCGAAAGGGCGACTCGATGGCCGCAGCACCGAAATTCAGCGGCTAATCGGCCGTTCACTTCGCGCCGTCGTCGATCTTGAAAAGCTCGGACCGCGCACGATGTGGATAGATTGCGATGTGTTGCAGGCGGATGGAGGAACGCGCACGGCGGCAATCACCGGAGCGAGCCTGGCGGTCGCGCTTGCCTGCCGTAAATTGGCGAAGGACAAAAAACTCGATGCGCCGCCGATCAAGAAATTAGTCGCGGCGGTGAGCGCGGGCATCCTTAATGGCAACGCGATTGTCGATCTTAACTACGAGGAGGACAAAGCAGTCACGGTCGATTTCAACCTGGTGGCGACTGAAGATGGCGATCTTGTCGAGGTGCAAGGCTCGGGCGAAGAAGCGACGTTTGCGGAGTCAGAACTTGAGTCGATGATGGTACTCGCGCGAAAAGGAATCGCCGATTTGATCGCGGCCCAGCGCGCCGTTCTTGCGCGGATCATGGTTTCGCCAGCGGAGAGCTAAACAAGTTGCCTGCGCCCACGCTTTGCTTTAAAGCGAATCGCCGCTCATGAAAAAAGCCCTGATCACAGGCATCACTGGTCAGGACGGAAGTTATCTCGCCGACCTCTTGCTCGAGAAGGGGTACCAAGTTCACGGAATAATCCGGCGTGCGAGCACGTTCAACACGGCGCGGATCGATCATCTCTATGCTGATCCCCACATTAACGGCGTCCAGATGTTTCTTCATTACGGCGATCTGAGCGATTCGGTGAATCTGGTGAAGCTGCTCTGCGATTTGAAGCCGGACGAAATTTATCACCTCGCCGCGCAAAGCCACGTCCGCGTGAGTTTCGATATTCCTGAGTACACCTCAGATGTCACCGGTGTTGGCACGATCCGAATTCTGGAAGCGATTCGCGAAGCCGGATTGCGTTCGCGATTCTATCAAGCCTCGAGCAGCGAGATGTTCGGCAAAGCCCAAACCGTTCCGCAAAATGAGAAGACGCCGTTCTGGCCGCGCAGTCCTTACGGAGTGGCGAAAGTTTTTTCGTTCTGGGCGACGGTGAACTATCGCGAGAGCTACGGACTTCATGCGAGCAACGGTATTTTGTTCAATCACGAGAGCCCGCGGCGCGGCGAAACTTTCGTGACGCGAAAAATCACGCGCGCGGTCGCGGCGATTAAACAAGGTCTGCAAAAAGAATTATTTCTCGGCAATCTCGACGCGAAGCGCGACTGGGGCTACGCGCCGGAGTACGTCGAAGCAATGTGGCGAATGTTGCAGCAAGACAGCGGCGATGATTTCGTCATCGCAACCGGCGAAACGCATACTGTCCGCGAGTTTGCCGAGGCCGCGTTCGCGCATGTCGATCTTGATTGGAAAAAATTCGTGAAGCACGACCCGCGTTACGAGCGCCCCGCGGAAGTCGATTTGCTGATCGGCGATTCAGCCAAAGCGAAAAAGAGTCTCGGTTGGGAACCGAAGGTACGGTTCAAAGATCTGGTTCACCTCATGGTGGATGCAGACATGGAACTGCTCTCGCGCGAAACGCCGCGCAAGCACTTGGGCAAGTTGCCCTGATTACCGAATCACGCCGACCGCGTGATTTGATTCTGCCATTTGCGTTGCCTTCGCGCCTAGCTCGGGAATGACTGCAACCAACGGCGAAGTGATGACAGACACCTGCGCGCCTTGGCCGACCTGACTGTAGAGATTGATTACGTCGATCGAGCGCATGCGGATGCAGCCATAACTTGCCGGCCGTCCGATGTTCCGTTCTTCCGGAGTTCCATGAATGTAAATGTCGCGCTGGAAAGCATGCGCGTTTTGCACTTGGCGACCTCGCAACCAAATGATTCGCGTAACTATCGGATCGCGCCCCGGCGCATTGACCGCAACGACTTCGCCGGTCCGGCGACGATCCTTAAAAACCGTGCCCGCAGGCGCGCCATCGCCAATTTTGTTGGCGATTTCCAATTCGCCGAGCGGCGTTCCAAAACTTCCCGGTCGATCGCCCAATCCGAATTTTGAAGTCGAAACCGGATACGTCGCGACAAGATTTCCCTTCTCGAGTAGTGCGAGCTTTTGATCGTGAACGCTAACGACGATGTGGTGCTCGGTGTCGCGCGGTGCGGCGCACGAGGCGAGAAGAATTGTGAACGCGGCAATGAAAAAGCGCCGCGCGACAATGTCGATCCTAGCGTTCCCGGACTTACCCACGATCAAATCGGAAGAATTCTTGTGCAGTTGCGGTGGTTGCGCCAGCGATTTCTTCCAGAGAAATCCCGCGCGCGCGTGCAATCTCTTCCGCGACCAATCGCGTATAGGCTGGCTCGCAACGTTTCCCGCGAAAGGGAACCGGCGCGAGGTACGGGCAATCGGTTTCAACCATAAAACTATCGAGCGGCACTTTCGCGGCGACTTCGCGAACCTGTTTCCCGTTTTTGAAAGTGACGATTCCAGTGAACGAAACAAGATGACCGAGGCTCAGAACTTCATTCGCTTGTTCGAGCGTTTCGCCAAAGCAATGAAACACGCCGCTGAGCCGTTGGCCGTAGTCGCGCAAAATTTCGAGTGTGTCGTCCCAGGCATCGCGTTGATGAATCACCACGTTCATTCGCAACTCGATGGCGAGATCGAGCAGCTGTTCAAACAATTCCGCCTGTTTTGCTTTGTAAGCGCCATCTTCAATACCGGCTTCGATTTGGTCTTCGGTTTCGCTTTGGAGCGCGTTGAAAACCTGGACGTCTTTTCGCTTTTTAACCTCGACGCTCGGCAAGTGATGATAATCCAAACCAATTTCGCCGATCGCGACGGCGCGCGGGTTTTTCGCCAGCTCGCGCAACGGTGTCACCACATCCTTTTCGGCTTCGTGCGCGTAAGTTGGATGAACTCCGATGACCGCGAACACGTTTGGATATTTTTCGGCAAGATCGACCGCGCGGCGGCTGCTTTCGACTGAAGTGCCGATGGTGATGATGCGTGTCACGCCTGCTTCGGTCGCGCGACGAAGCACATCGTCGAAATCGGGCGCGAAGTCCGGATAATCGAGATGAGCGTGGGTTTCGATGAGTTGATTGTTGATAGTTGATTGTTGATAGCTCACGAAAAAAGCCCTCTTCGTCTATCAACTATCAACCAAAAACCATCAACTTCTGCTTCACCATTCGATGATGGTGCTCGCCCAGGTCAGGCCTCCCCCGAACACAACCATCAAGACGTAATCGCCATTTTTGATTCGACCCGTGCGATTTGCTTCGTCGAGTGCGATCGCTACCGCCGCGGCCGAAGTGTTGCCGTACTTATCGAGGTTCACGTAAAACCGCTCGAGCGGAATTTTTAACCGATCAGCGATTGCTTCGATGATGCGCAAGTTCGCCTGATGTGGAATCACGCACGCGATGTCGTCCGCAGTCAAGCCGGCGTCCGCCAAAACTTTTTTGGACGCGCCCACCATCGCGATGACCGCTTGTTTGTAAACTTCCTTACCGAGCATGTGAATCGTCGCGAGATTCATGTCGACGTTGTCGCGCGTGATCGGACAACGCGACCCGCCGCCGGGCATGAACAAAATGTCGGTGAACTGTCCGTCGCTGCCGATATGCGTGCTGATAACGCCGTGCTCGCTTCCACGATGACGCAACACCGCCGCGCCCGCGCCGTCGCCGAAGAGCACGCAGGTGTTTCGATCAGTCCAGTTCGTGATCGACGTTAATTTCTCGGCACCGATCACGAGCACGGTGTCGTGGGTGTGCGAAGTGATGAACTGCCGCGCGATTTCGATTCCAAAAAGAAAACCGGCACACGCCGCAGAAATATCGAGACAGGCGGCATTCTTCGCGCCGATCTTTTTCTGAACAAAGCAAGCCGTCGCGGGAAACAGCATGTCCGGAGTCGCGGTCGCGACGATGATAAGATTGAGTTCGTCCGGTTTAATTTTTGCCTGCTCGAGCGCGTTGAGAGCAGCCTTCGTCGCCATCTCGCTGGTCGTTTCGTCCTTCGCAGCGATGCGGCGTTCTTTAATTCCAGTGCGCGTGGTGATCCATTCGTCCGACGTGTCGACAATTTTCGCCATGTCCGCGTTGGTTACCCGTTTCTCCGGCACGTAACTGCCAGTGCCGACGATTGAAACAGTGCGGCGCGCTTTAGCGGAGTACGGCCGCGGGTTCGAGCGAGGCTGTCGTTTCATGATAACGGCGAATCTCCTCGACGATATGCGGGTTCACCTGTTGTTCAATCGACTCGGCCGCCACCCGCAGCGCGTTCTGGACAGCGAGCGGCGTGCTCGCGCCATGCGCGATGATGCAAATCCCGTTGACGCCGAGCAACGGACTCCCGCCGTACTCCTCATAATTCGTTTTGTCCTTGATCGTCATGAACGCGTCCTTTGCCAGCAGCGCGCCAATCCTTCGCATCGGAGTACGGACGAGTTCGTGCTTCAGCCATTGAAAGATCGCGACCGCGATCGATTCACACGTTTTCAGAATCACGTTGCCAACGAATCCGTCGCAGACTACGACCTCGACCGGATCTTCAAACAAATGACGGCCTTCAATGTTGCCGACAAAGTTCAAGGACGTCCGCTTGATCATTTGAAACACTTCCTTCGTAAGCTCGGTCCCTTTGACGTCTTCCTCGCCCAACGAAACCAATCCGACGGTCGGATTTTTGTAGTGGAGCACGTGCCGCGAATAAACCGAACCCATGATCGCGTATTGCAGTAAGTGCTCGGGGCGCGCGTCGATGTTCGCGCCGGCGTCGATCAAAACGAAGACGTTCGTCTCCGTGGGAAGAATTGCGGCGATTCCGGGACGATCGATTCCCGGTAGCGTCCGCAATTTGATCATGCTCGCGGCAACCGCGGCGCCGGTGTGTCCCGCGCTTACAACCGCGTCGGCGTCTCCCCGTTTCACCACATCGACCGCGCGACTGATTGATGAATCTTTCTTTCGCCGTACCGCCGACCACGCTTTGTCGCTCATGTCGACGACTTGCGTCGAATGGACGATTTCGATCTTGGAATCGTTGGCGCCGAGCTTTTTTAGCTCCGCTTCGAGCTGGGGTGTGTCGCCGACTAGGAAAAGCTTGTTGATCTGCGGATATTCCCGCAGCGCCATCACCGCGCCGGGCACAAGGTGGGCCGGCCCGAAATCGCCGCCCATCGCATCCAAGGCGATCTTCATGAGAGGGAAATTTTGCGGATTTTAGCCCGCATTTGCAAAATGAAAAATCCGCCCGGCGTCTAGCCTTTGCCTTCTATGCTCAGGACCTGACGGCCTTTGTAGTACCCGCACGATGGGCAAACGGTGTGACCGCGTACGGTGCTGCCGCACTGCGGACACTTTGCGAACTGCGGCGCATGCCAGCGGTTCGCCGCTTTGCGCGAGCGAAGCCGCATCTTCGAGGTTTTGCGTTTGGGAACTCCCATGTGAGGCGTGAACCAAAGCACGGGATCGGAAAAAGACAACCCCCCTGAGAGGTGGAGTTGTTGAGAAGCTGAGGCGTCGAAAAGAGCTCGAGTGCGGATCCTTCAACTTCTGAACGGCTTAACGTCTCAACTTCAATTTGTCCAGCTTGCCCCAATCATGCTGCCGCTTTGCGGCACGCTCTTCTTTGGTTGTCTCATTCTCGGCGGTCTTCGCCGATCTGCAGACGCGTCCTCCTTCGCGATCGCAACGTGGATGGGCCGGCAGGTTTAGCAAAACGTCTTCCCGCATCAACGGTGAGAGATCGACCGTCTCCGGTCCGTGGAGTTCGGTGTGGACCGCGAATGCCGGAACTTTTATCTCGTGGACAAATTTTTCGAGACAGCCAACGCAAGTGAGCTCGACCGGTTGCTTCAAGGAGCCATTTGCCCAAAGCGAGCCCTCCGCAACGCCGATGTCGATCTGGTATCGCATCGGTCCTGCGCAACGAACCCCTTCCGATTCCAAGTCGGGAATCAGACAATCTTCTTCGCCTTCAAGATGCACTCCCTCCGGCGGAATTTGTTTCAAATGAACTTTCATCGCTTGAACTTTTTACCCAAAGCTATCGCCACTGTTGCCGGAACGAATTTGGAAACGTCGCCTCCAAGTCGCGCGATTTCCTTTACTAATCGCGAGCTCAAGTAGGTGTATTCCTCTTTCGGCATTAAGAAGATCGTTTCCACGGTACCTTCCAGTTTTCGGTTCATCAGCGCCATCTGAAACTCAAATTCGAAATCGGAAACAGCCCGCAGACCGCGGATGACCGCACTCGCTTTTTCGGCCTGCGCAAACTCAACCAGCAACCCGTCGAACTGCGAAATCCGCACGTTGTCGATCTTGCCGACGGTTTGCCGAAGCAGATCCAGTCTTTCCTCGAGCGAAAAGAGCGGCTGCTTCTCGTCATTGTGCGCCACGGCCACAATCACTTCGTCGAAAAGTTTTCGGGCCCGCTCGACCACGTCCAGGTGGCCGTTCGTGACCGGATCAAAGCTGCCGGGGTAAATCGCGCGCTTCATCGCTGCCGAAATTCAATCATCCAACCTCAAACATCAAATCCGCTACGCGGATGGATTCGCCGTGGAGAACATCAAACATTCGAGGCATCCATTTGCCGAAGTGTCTGCGAAGACGGAAGATTAATATCTCGGCGCAATGATGAATCCGTCCACCTACAGGAAAATCGCTGTAGCGAGCACATTTTCGCCGCGGTTTGAGCAGGTTCTTTCGGAAGCGAAACGGATCGGCGATCGATTTGGCTCCAATTTGAGTCTGATTTACGTCGGCGAGCGCAGCGACGAGACAGACCGAAAATTCGCCGAGATTCTTGGCCGACTGCAACTTCCGCCAGACTCGCCGGTTCACTACGGCGCCGGTGATCCAGCAGATGGAATCCTGCACGTGATCGCTGATAACAATGTCGATCTTATTGTTGCCGGCGCGCTCGAGAAAGAAGCGGTCTTGCATCCATTCCTCGGCAACGTGGCGCGGCGCCTCTTACGCGAAGCCGGCTGCTCGGTGTTGCTTTTTACGCATCCGGAACTGAGACCGAAACCGCTGAAGCGAATTGTTTTCGTCGCGAATTATTCCGATCACGCGCAGCGGGCGTTTAAACAGGCATTGAAACTGGCGGAAGTCGAAGCGAGCGAATGTCTCTACGTGATCCGCGTTTACACGACATTTGACGAAGTGCGCGCGTCGACCTTTGTCGATAACGGCGACGGCAAACCGCGGCCGCGCACATTCGATGAAGAGGAAGCGGCGCTGGAAAAATTCGTTTTGGCCGCGGGCGAGACCAATGTGCCGATCGATGCGCGTTGTATTCGCGGCAATACTGGGTTTGCCGCGTCCGACTTCATTAAGTCAGTCGAAGCAGACTTGCTGGTGGTCCCGGTTCACAAAAGCGAAACGTCCGCGGAGCGTTTGCCGAATCACCTTGCGTGGATCGCGGATGTGATCCCGTGCAATCTGTGGCTGATTCGCTGAGTTGTGGAGGCGCTCGCCGCGGCGAGCGCCTGTTTATTTAGTTCGGCGTTTGACACAAACGCCGCTACAACATCTCGGATCAAAATGGATTCTGCTCCTGAGTTTCGCGCGTGGGGATCGGCGCATATCACCGTCATTTTCTTAACGATCGGCCTGCCGTTCCTGCTCGCGCTGATTGTTCATCGGACGAAGTCGGGGCGGTTGCAACGTTCCATCTGCTTCGCGATCTCGGCGCTGCTCTTGTTAAATTACTGCGCCAATCTGGTCGTGGGGCGGCATTTTGGGGTATCGGCGTGGCAGAAGATGTTGCCGATGCAACTGTGCGATTGGGCGATGATCGTGATCATCGGTGCGCTTTGGACTGGAAGTCGGCGCTGGCTCGAGGTCGCCTATTTTTGGGGAATCGGCGGAACGCTCCAGGCGATCATCACGCCCAATCTGCAATTTGGGTTTCCCGATCTGCGCTTCATCAGTTTTTTCACCGCGCATTCGGGAATCATCATCGGCATCGTTTTTCTGATGTTGATCTACGGCTTTCGGCCCCGCGCGATCGGAGTCGTGCGCACATTTCTGTGGACGGAAGTTTATTTTGTGATCGCGTTCGCAACCGATCTATTAACGGGCGAGAACTACGGATTTCTACTTCATCCGCCGGAAGCGGCGTCGCTTCTGAGCTTTCTTTCCGATTCGCGTCCGCTCTATCTGCTCGAATTTCACGGACTGGCGTTTCTTTTCTTCTGGGCTCTCTACGCGCCGTTTGCCATTGTCGATCTTGCCCGAGGAAAATCGCTTGGGAACGAGCTCGTTTAACGATCTGATTGTTTCGGCTTCATCGCGTTAAGAAACTCCGTCGGCGCGAAATCGTCGGTGAGCAGCGGCGCCTTCTTGTCCGATTCGGCTACGCGAAAAAGCTTTACCGCCGCATCCGGGTCAATGCTTCGACGAAAGGTTTCATTGAAGGAAATGCGACTGCCGTTTCGCAACAGGTTTTCAAACGTCGGCGTCGCGAAGTTAGTCGCCACCAGCACGGCATTCTCGGTTTGCGGAACTTCGAAGATCCCGAGCTGCGGAAACACTGCGCGCATGGTGCGGATATCGGATTTGAAGAGGGCTGTGTCGGTCCGGACGTTGGCGACAAACAATCCGTCTGGAGTGAGATGGGATTGCACCAGCTTATAAAACTCGACCGTCTTCAAATGCGGCGGCACGAACCCACCTCGAAACGCATCGAGAATGAGCCAATCGTAAGTCGCCTTGGAATGACGCAGAAACATTCGACCGTCGAGCACACTGACCTTGTCGCGATCGTTAGGCGTAAAGGCCAGATATTTTTGGGCGAGGGCCAAGACTTGCGAATCGAGCTCAACACTTTCCAACATCGCGGAGGGGAACGCTTTTTCGAAAAACTGGTTAAATCCCCCGCCGCCGAGTCCGATCATGAGCACGCTTTTCGGGTTCGGATGAAAAATCGCGCTCGCGCCGATAAACGCGGTGTAGGGGACGACCAGCCGTGTTCGATCGTTGAGATCGACGGCCGATTCGCGATAAAGCTTGCTCCGGAAAAAACTGCGCATCTCCACGACCGAGCCGATCCGCTCGATGGTGATATGATTGTACGGCGTCTCGACCGAAATTGGCGTTACTTGTCCGAAACAATTGCCGACGAATCCGGCCAGGGCGACGAGAACAAAACGAACCATAGCGATAGTTGGATGGCGAGTGACGAAATCCACCAGAAGTGAAGCAAATAATGGAGCCCGAATGTCGGGATCAACACAAAAGCCGCGGCTAACACCCCGATGATGTTTCCGAGCGTCGAGATTCCACTGAGAAACCCGGCGGAGCGCCCGGCCGATTTCTCGCGGCGATCGTACCAGGCAACGCACACCGGTGTTATGCTCGACAAGCTCATTACGGGAACAAAATAAAGCATCAGGCAGCTCGTGATTAGTTTCGCCGGCAAATTCTCGATGTGAACATCGAGCCAATCGCAAACGGCGTAAGAGGCGAGACTGTCGAAAAGGAGCGTGGCCGAGCAGGCGATCATCAGTCCGGCGACGATTCGGCGTTGTCTGGAAATCGGTTGAGCGCTGACGGCTGCGCCAATGAATGAGCCAGTGCTGAACGCGGCGAGAAATGTCGTGATCAAACTTGCCCAGACGAAGATCGAGTTTCCGAAAAAAGGGGCCAGCACCCGTGACGCGACCAGTTGCAGGCCCATGCTCAGCAGGCCGAGCAGGAAAACAAGAATGAACAAAAAGGCAGACATGATCCAGGAACTGAGTTCTTTAAAATTCCTGGGTTCCTGCTTTGGTTAGCCTCATGCCGCGAATCAAACCACTTCGCGTGGGCAATGTCACGATCGGCGGAAAACGTTCCGTCTTTATTCTCGGTCCGTGTGTGATCGAGTCAGAGAAGTTTGTTTGGAAGATGGCGCGCGAGATTTCGAAAATTTGTCGCGAGGAAGATGTCGATCTTGTTTTCAAAGCGTCCTACGACAAAGCGAACCGAACTTCCGTGAAATCGTTTCGCGGAATCGGTCCGCGCGAAGGTTGCGAAATGCTCGCGGGGATCGGCGCGGAATTAAAAATTCCGGTCACGACCGATGTTCATTCGCCAGACGAAGCGAAGCTCGCCGGCCAGATGATCGATCTCTTGCAAATCCCGGCGTTTCTGTGCCGGCAAACCGATTTGTTGCAGGCGGCGGCCGAGACCGGGCGCGCGGTCAACGTTAAGAAAGGTCAGTTCCTCGCCCCGTGGGACGTAAAAAACATCGCCGAAAAGTTGGTCGCCTTCGGAAACGACAAGTTCTGCTTTACCGAGCGCGGGACGACGTTCGGTTACAACAATCTGGTCGCAGACATGCGCTCGTTGTATTGGATGCGCGAAGAGGGTTATCGAGTCATTTTCGATGCGACTCATTCGGTCCAACGGCCAGCCGGAGGAGGGGACAAAACCTCCGGCGACGGGGAACTGGCGCCGGTGTTGGCGAGGGCGGCGGCAGCTGTTGGTTGCGACGGAATCTTCATGGAGGTTCACGAAAATCCGCCCCGCGCGCTTTCCGATGCCGCCAACCAAATTCCGCTAAAGGATTTGCCGAAGCATCTGCGCATGTTAAAAGCTATCCATGCTGCCGTTTCGTAACGGTCGCTCCGGATATTGGGGCTTTGTTGGGTTGTCAATCTTGCTGATGTCGCTGTCGCTCTTCAATGAGCCCGCCGGGGCCGCCAAGCCGAAAGCGAAGAGGCAAAAAGTTCTTTCGGCGACGCCGAGCGCGAGCACCACTCCCGGCGAGCAAAGCCTGACGAATATTCCGTTGCCGATCGGTCATGAAGCCAAAGGTCTGGTGCTTCCCGATTTCGACCTGGAAGGCCATTTGCGCGGCCGATTTGAAGCCGAGAGCGCGAAACGCCTCGATGAGGTTCACATCGGTTTTCACGCATTGAAAATCACGACCTATACGCCCGAAAATCAGCCCGACATGACGATTGAGCTGAGCGAATCGATTCTGAATTTGAAGACGCGCATTCTCAGCTCAAACGAGCGAAGCACAATCAAGCGCGCTGATTTCAATATTGTCGGCGATTCGGTGGAGTTCGACACCAACACCCGCGTCGGCAATCTGGTTGGTAACGTGAAGATGTTGATCACAAGCCAGTCCAAATTGCTGGGCAATCAAAACGAGTGAGCAAGATCGTCGGAGCTCTCAGCGTCGTTATCTTGACGTTAGCTTTGCCTTTGCTCGGCCAAACGACTTCGCCGCCCGCGTCTGCGGCGCCAAAGAAGTCGGAAAAAAAAGAAAAATCATCGCCCGCCAAGAACCCTGCGCTGCTCGGCCCAATCAATTCCGAAAGCAACGAGCCGATCACCACCGAGATTTCCGCCGATAACGCCTTCTTTGATTCCAACAAAAACGTCGGCATCTTCAGCGGTCATGTGAAAGTCGCCGACCCGCGATTCACTTTGCAGGCAGAGAAATTGACCGTCTACATCACGAAAGGCAGCGAAAACCAGGGATTGGAAAAAGCTGTCGCTGAGGGAAATGTTGCCGTCGTGCGTGACCGACCCGATCCAAATGGCGGACCGCCAACGCGAGCTGTCGGCCGATCCGATCAGGCGACTTATGTAGCAACAACTGGCAACGTCGAGTTGCGCGGAACGCCGCGAGTTCAGGAAGGTGTCAACACTCACATCGCGACCAGCCCCGACACCGTGATGGTAGTAAATCAAAACGGACAATTGACGACGCGCGGCCCAAGCCGGACTGAAATCAGGCAGGAACCCAAGACTGACGAGAAGAAAGACGACAAAAAAGAGGAAAAGAAGAACGAAGCGAAACCAGTGTCCTCGCCAGAAGCATCGAAAATACCATGATTAGTCAGTCACCAGCTCAGTCCGGTCCGCAAGTGGCGACGACGCCGACGGCCAAGATCGACAACGTCCTCGAGACTGATCAGCTCGTGAAAATTTATGGCGGTCGCGCGGTGGTCGATGGCGTAAACATCAATGCGCGGGCGGGGGAAGTTGTCGGATTGCTCGGACCGAACGGCGCCGGTAAGACGACCAGCTTTTACATGATCGTCGGACTCGTTAGGCCAAACAGTGGGCGGGTGATGTTTTCGGGGACCGATGTCACAAATTATCCGATGTACAAACGCGCCCGGCTCGGGATGGGTTATCTGCCGCAGGAAGAATCGATCTTTCGCAAAATGACGGTCGAGCAAAACATCTTGGCGATTTTGGAGACGCTGCCGATCTCGAAGCACGAACGAAAACAGCGTTGCGAACAATTGCTTCATCAATTTGGCATCGAGCGGATCGCCAAGAACCAGGCGTTGACGTTGAGCGGCGGCGAAAAACGCCGGCTCACGATCGCGCGCTCGCTGGTTACGAAACCAAAACTGCTGATGCTGGACGAACCGTTCAGCGGCGTCGATCCGATCGCGGTTTACGATGTTCAGCAAATCATCGTGAACCTGCGCAAGCTCGGCCTTGCGATTCTGATCACCGACCACAACGTTCGCGAAACGCTCTCCATCGTCGATCGCGCCTATTTGATTTACGAAGGCCGCGTTGAAAGCGAAGGTACGAAAGATTTTCTGATCAACGATCCGATCAGCCGGCAGCTTTATCTCGGCGAACGCTTCAAGATGTGACAGCGCTTTGCGCTGTCATTCCGAGCGCAAGCGAGGAATCTCGCAATCGAAGCGAAGTTCACGTTAATTAAATTGTGTGATCGTTCGAGTTCTTGTGAGATCCCTCACTTCGTTCGGGATGACAGACCGCGTTCCCAACGCCAGATCGGCAAGTTATTTTCGGGATCGATCGTTTCGGCGGTTTTGGTGAAGCCGCATTTCTTGAGCACGCAAGTGGAAGCGTTTCTCTCCGCGCGCGTGTGCGCCCAGATTCCTTTGACGCGAGGATCATTGCTCGCGAACTCGATCAACGCTGCCGCCAGTTCGGTCGCGTAACCTTTACCCTGATAGTTCGGCGCAATCCCGTAGGCGATCTCGGCGATTCCGTTTGCATCCGGCGGTCCAGGAAAACCGCACATCCCGATCAGCACATGGTCGATCTTGTGAATGGCGGCGAATCCGAACTGCCACGGATCGGATTCTTTGGCGCCGTCCAACCGCGCCATGAAATCCGGTGAAGCGCTCAGCAATTGATCCCGGATGCCGGCCGCGACGCGCAAGCCGGCGGTGTTTTCGAATTCTTGCTCGCTGCGGATCAATGCGCGCAAGTGTCGGGGCAAGTGCGGCGCCAGAATCAGATTCTTCGTTTGGATTAACATTCTTTGCGTCATTCCGACCGATGTTGAGGAATCTCTAAATATTTCTGTCTAACAAGATTGCTCTAACAGAAATAGTTAGAGATGTCTCGACTTCGCTCAACATGACAAAGGCGCATTGGAAAATCTTCCCGCATTCGCGTAGAAGTTAGGCCGTTAATGAGCGAGGGAGCTTCTACTGGAACAGCGAATCGAGCGACGCGCAGTCAGCGCGAAACAGTTCCAGTCGTAACGGTCGAAAGTTTTTACAATTCCCACGCCGAAAAGCTGCAGATGAAATTGGAAGGGCCACGCGTCGGGTTTCATCGGAAAATCCGCGAACCGACCATCAATCGTCCCGGTCTCGCGCTTGCCGGTTTCTACACTTACTTCGCGGAGAAACGCGTCCAGGTCTTCGGCGCAGCTGAGCATTCCTATCTGAAAAGTTTGTCGCCAAAAGTGCGCGCGAAACGTTTCCGCGAACTTTGCGCACGAAAAATTCCGTGCATCGTCGTTTCGCGCGGGTTCCATGTCGACCCGGCGCTCCTCAAAGTTGCCGAGGAAGAAAAGATCGCCGTCTTCCGAACCCCGATGATTACGATGAAGTTCATCAACGCGGCGACCATCGCGCTCGAAGTCGATTTTTCACCGACCGTGACCGAATTCGGCAGCATGGTCGACATTCTCGGCGTCGGCGTTTTGATTCGCGGCGCGAGCGGCATCGGCAAAAGCGAAACGACGCTTGGTTTAATCGAGCGGGGCTACAGTCTTGTCGCCGACGACGTGACGCGGATCACGTCGTTGGAAGGACGCGAGTTGATGGCGACCGCGCCCGATCTCACGCGCAATCACATGGAAGTGCGCGGCATCGGCATCATCAATGTCGCGTCGGTTTTCGGGATCGGCAGCATTCGGCTCGAGAAGCGATTGGACTTGGTGGTGACGCTTCAGGAATGGGAAAGCGTCGAAGAAATCGACCGCACCGGGATGAATCGCCAAACTTACGAGATTCTCGGTTTGAAAGTGCCGCACGTGACGATTCCGGTTCGGCCCGGCCGCGACATCGCGCGCTTGATCGAAGTCGCGGCGATGGATCAAAAATTGAAAGGCCTCGGCCAAAACAGCGCCATCGACTTCAACACGAAGTTACTAAATCTAATGGAGCCAGGATCGACCAATGGGCCTGCTTAGTCGCCGCGCGAGCCATGTCTCGCCAAGTCAAAAAATTGAAAAAGACGTGCCGATCGTAAATCGGCTCGGCCTGCACGCGCGTCCTGCGGCGATGTTCGTTCGAATCGCCGGCCGTTATCGCGCCGAAATTTGGGTTTCAAAGGAAGGCGAAGAAGTCAACGGCAAGAGCATCATGGGGTTGATGATGCTCGCGGCCGGACAGGGCTCGAAACTCCGTATCCGCTGCGAAGGGCCAGACGCCGCAAAGGCGATGGCCGAGCTGGAGGAATTAATCAATGCGCGCTTTCACGAGGATTAATTCCCCGCTACAATCGCACGCGGATGAGCGGCAGTAACAAGGAAATCCGATTTCGCGGAGTAGGCGTCTCGCCCGGACTCGCGCATGGCGTGATTCACGTGGTGCGTGACGACTTGGACGATGTCGTCCGCTATCAAATCGAGCCGCCGCAAATTGGAAACGAGATTGCCCGCTTCGAAGCCGCGCTCGTGCAAACCCGCGTGCAGATTCTCGAGATGCAGCAGAAAATCGCGGAAGCCATCGGCGCCAAGGACGCCGCGATTTTCGACGCTCATCTCCTGGTGGTCGAAGATCGCACCTTGATCGATGAAGTTTTGCGCCGGCTCGAGACCGAGCGTTGCAACGTCGAATGGGTCTTCCAGGAGGTGGCGAGCAATTATGCTGAGACCTTGAGCAAGATCGACGACCCATATCTGCGCGAACGCGCGCTCGACATTCAAGACGTGACGCGCCGGATTGTGCGAAATCTTCAGGGCAAAGCGCCGAAGACATTTTTGGCTGCGGCCGAGCCGCACATTCTAGTCGCACACAACCTCGCGCCGTCCGATACCGCGGCGATGAATCGCCAGTTTGTCGTCGGTATCGCGACCGACTTGGGCAGCCGCACTTCGCACACCGCGATTATCGCGCGCTCGCTCAACATCCCTGCGGTGGTTGGCTTACATGACGCGACCCACAAATTGGAGAGTGGAGAGCATGTGCTGCTCGATGGCTACACCGGTTTGCTGATTGTCGATCCAACCGGTGAAACGCTTTCCTATTACGGCGAGGTTGAGCTCAGAAAAGGTTTGGTTGCGAAAGAACTTCGCCAGCTGCGCGACACTTCGTCAACGACCAGCGACGGACGGCACATTGTTCTTTCCGCAAACATCGAACTGCCGGGCGATGTTGACGCCGTTGCTGAAAACGGCGCGGAAGGAGTTGGACTATATCGGACTGAATTTCTGTTCGTGAACCGCGATTCGCTGCCGAGCGAAGAAGAACAATACCAAACCTATCGGCAAGTCGCTGAACGCGTTCATCCAAACCCGCTCATCATTCGCACCTTCGATCTCGGCGGCGACAAGCTCGCCGTTGGCGAAGTAGATGTGGGCGACGAAATGAATCCGTTTCTTGGCTGGCGCGCCATTCGTTTTTGCTTGGAGAACATCGACATCTTCAAAACTCAGTTACGCGCGATTTTACGCGCGGGCGAAGTTGGCAACGTGAAGATCATGTTTCCCATGATCTCCGGCTTGGAAGAGCTGCGAAAAGCGAAACAAGTCCTTGAGGAATGCCGGCGTGAAATCGGCGATGGCAAAACGGCGAAGATGGAAGTCGGCGCGATGATCGAAATCCCGAGCGCGGCGATCTCCGCCGATTTGCTCGCTCGCGAAGTCGATTTTTTCAGCATCGGCACCAACGATTTGATCCAGTATGCGATCGCGGTGGACCGTGTGAACGAGCGTATCGCCCATCTTTACGAGCCGACGCATCCTGCCGTCCTTCGTTTATTGAAAATGATCGCGGATGCGGCGCACGCGAACAAAATCTGGGTCGGTGTTTGCGGTGAAATGGCGGCTGATGTCGCACTGATCCCGCTGCTCCTTGGCCTTGGCATGGACGAATTGAGCGTGGGCGCGACCTCGGTCCCGCGAGTCAAGATGGCGGTGCGGAGCCTAGCGACACCGGAATGCCGCCAACTGGTCGACGACGTTCTCCAGTTGCAAACACCGTCAGAAATACTGGGGCGGTGTTTGGAACTCGCCACCAAACGCTACGGCGATTTGCTCGGCTGATTCTATGAACGGGCTCGCGTTGGCAGATGTCGATCTTCTGACTAAGTTTTCCCGCCCGCTCCATGAAATTTCTCGCCAAGTTCCGGTCGCGCGACAAAAAGCGCAGTAAACTTTTCCGATACGGTTGGAAGATTAGCCTTTTGCTATTGATCGGCGGCGGTGCTCTTGCGCTCTTGATTTTCTACGGCGCATGGGCCGCCAGTTTCGACATGAAAAAAGTCGGCGCCATGCCGGAGCGCAACACCGTGTTCGACGTCGACGGCAAAATTTATAGTCGGCTCGCCGGCTCGAATCGGTTGCGGGTCTCGCTCGATGAAGTTTCGCCGCTTTTTATCGACGCTTTGCTGGCGCGCGAGGATACGCGGTTTTATCAACATCCGGGCGTCGATTGGCGCGGCATTTTCCGGGCACTGGTGCGTGACATTTTGAGCGGCTCGGCCAAGGAAGGAGCGAGCAGCATTACCCAACAGCTCGCGCGCAATAGCCTTCCGCTTGGCGGCCGCAACCTCAGTCGCAAATTGCTCGAAGCGATGGTCGCGTTCCGGATCGAGCATGAGTTTTCGAAAAAAGAAATTCTCGAGCTTTATGTGAACCGAATTTATTTCGGGGCCGGCTGTTATGGCGTTGAAACGGCGTCGCAGGCATATTTTGGAAAACACGCAAAGGATCTCAGCTTACCGGAAGCTGCGCTGCTTGCGGGGTTGATTCGAAGTCCGAATCGATTTTCGCCGCTAAAAAATCCCGAAGGTGCGGCGACTGAGCGAAACGCAGTGCTTGATCGCATGGTCGAGCTAAAAAAAATTCCAGCTGCGCAGGCAAATCTGGCGAAGGCCGCGAAGGTAAACGCGCATCCCAGGCGAATGCTCCAGATCCAGGAAAATTATGCGATGGACGCGGTCCAGCGGGATTTGAATTTGATCCTCACCCAGGACCAGATCGACAACGGTGGCATGTTCATCTACACGACGCTGGATCCAAGAGTGCAGGACGCAGCACAACAAGCGCTCGAGACCCAGCTCAGCAAAATCGAGCGTCAGTCCAATTTTAATCATCCGATCAGGGCGAATTATCATCCACCGGAAAACGGCGAGGACTCTTCTATGCCGTATTTGGAAGGCGCGGTTGTGGCGATCGACAATACGAGCGGCGGAATTCGCGCGCTTGTTGGCGGCCGCGATTATTCGCAGAGCAAATTCAATCGCGCTCTGCCACCCGCAAATCGTCAGGTCGGCTCCGCGTTTAAACCGTTCGTCTACACCGTTGCATTCGCTAACGGACTTCTTCCTGGCGCCGCAATCAGCGATGGTCCGATTCAACCCGGTGAAATTGACGGCGCCGGAAATTGGTCACCGGCGAATTCAGATGGCACTTACGGCGGAATTCAGCCGTGCTCTTA
>Ga0066388_100000450_pt1 | contig 19111 bp, 19 predicted proteins | sample PanSoiMetaGPlot6_FD_64539 | JGI IMG/M metagenome (GOLD analysis project Ga0066388, IMG submission 64539) | Tropical forest soil microbial communities from Panama analyzed to predict greenhouse gas emissions - Panama Soil - Plot 6 (Hybrid Assembly) | ecosystem: Environmental > Terrestrial >... | reverse complement strand
ACGGACAAGCGCGGCGTCGATGCCGTCATCGAGATGGACATCGCGGCCAACGCCAAGCTGCTGCCCGCGGTGCTCAAGCCGAAAGGCAGCGTCATCATTTACGGCACCGGTGCGGCGGAGGCGACCATTCCGGCGCAATGGTGCCTGGTGAGCTCGATCCGGCTGCAATTCTTCCTGGTCTACGAGCTCGACGTCAGCGAGCGCGAACGCGCGCTTGCTGCCATCTCAAGCGCGCTCAGGCAGGGAAAGCTGATCAATCGGACAGCGCAGCGCACCTATTCATTGTCGGAGACGGCGGCAGCTCATGAGGCGGTTGAGCAAGGCTCTATCGGCAACGTCCTTGTAACCATCTGAGAACGTGTCATGGGCACGACGTCATATCGCTTTGCCTGGTATCTGGCAGTCCTCCAGCTGTTCTTCGCATTGTGCTGGACGATCTACGTCATTTATTTGCCAAAACTGGCGGCGGCTGCCGAAATTGCCCCGAAGGCCGTGATCCTCGTGCTCATGCTTGACCAGGCGATCTTTACGATCTGCGATTTCGCAACTGGAATCGCCGCCGATCGGGTAACGCGCGTGCTCGGGCGGCTCGGAGTGTTGGTTACTGCAACGACGGCGCTTTCCTGCGCCGCGTTCTTGCTGATGCCTTTGATCGCAAGCGCAGGCGCCCCGATATTCATCGCTGTCATCGTTGTGTGGACTGTCACCTCCTCCGCTTTGCGCGCGCCACCATTGATGCTGCTCGGCAAATATGCGCGCAAGCCTTCAATCCCGTATCTTTCCGCCCTTGCCCTGTTGGGCACCGGCATCGCCGGCGCGATAGGTCCTTACATGACAACCGCGCTGCGCGATATCGACCCCCGCATTCCGTTTGCGCTCGCCAGTATCGTCCTCATGCTGGTCACACTCGGCATGATCAAAGCCGAACGCATCCTTGCGGAGGCACCCCACCCGACTCCCACGAAGCCCCCCGTTCGCTCCTTCGGCAACATGACGCGACCGGCCATCGCCTTTGCGCTCGTCATGATCACGCTCGCGCTCGGGTACCAGCTGCACTTTGCGCTCGACAGCGCGCCGCTTTTCCTGCGGTTCACCAAGGCGGACCAGTTGCAGTGGCTTATGCCGGTTTTCTGGATCGGCTTTAACCTTTCAATGTTCCCAGCCGGTGTCGTCACCAACCGGCTCGGCGGTTACATGGTGATGGGCGGCGCCGCCTTGATCGGCGCGCTTGGCATTCTCGCAGCACATCTGGCGCAAGGGCTTGGGCAAATGGTGGTCGCCCAATTCGCCGCCGGGGCCGCGTGGGGTGCGATCCTGATGAGCGCCTTTAGCGTCGCATTTGCAATCGGGGAAAATGGCGGCGAAGGCCGGATGTCCGGATTGCTGTTCTCAGCGCTGGCCATCGCGACGCTTGCGCGCATGGCGACGATCGCCACCGGTTTCAATACCGATCCGTCGTTCAAAGCTGTGCTGCAATGGCTGCCAATCATGTGTTGGACGGTTGCGGGCGTAGCCCTGCTTTATCTGGCTGCGGCACGCATGAAGCGCTGGATTGAGCGCTAAGGGGCGACCGAGGCCTCCGGAAAGCCGGCCGCATCGAGTGCGCAGCGCACCAGCCCGGATTTTTTGGCAACCTCGATCAGCTCGGTCGCAATTTGTAAGGCAACCGGACGCCCCTTCGGAACGGCTACCGCAATACCGGTCTGCTGAAAATTTCCGGGCAGAACGCGCGCACCGGGCAATTTTGGAAGCAGTCCGGCGAAAGAGTCGTGCGACAGTGCGAAGGCATCACCCTGCCCCTGCCGTGCCATTTCGATCATCTGATCGACAGTCGGCACTTCCTCAACCGTAGCGTCGGCTGCCGTCCGCCGCGCGCTGCGAGCGGTCGTCGTATTGGCGATGGCAACAATGCGGCGGCCAGGTCGATTAACCTCGGCGATTGTTTTAATGCTCGAACCGGCGGGAACGAGATACGTGCTTTCGATGAAATAGTAAGCTGGACCGAAATCCACCTTTTTGGCCCGCTCTGCATCTTGCGGCATGAAGGCAATGTCGCAATCGCGTCCGGCGACCGCGTCGGTGACCTGCCCGGAATTATCGTAGACCTGAAGCGTAAGCGGCAATTTGAGCGCGGCGGCAAAACCGCGGATCAAATCCACCGTGACGCCCTTTACCTCGCCCCTGTCTTTTGTCGCGAAAAAAGCCGACGCTACCGGCGCTGTCACCACGCCGCCGCGCAATTGCCCCGTAGGCGCAATCTGTTTGAGGTCTTCCGGGCTGGTCATGCCGTCTTGCCTTTAGCACGCGCTGATCACGGCAGGCTACGGCGTGGCGCTCGCCGCCTCGCATGACGAGTGTGGAAATCCTGCGCACGCTTCCCGCACGGAGAAAGCTCGGTGGCTTGGGTAAACCATTGGTGAAGGTGGCTATTCACGGGGGTCGTGAAGGTCCGTTACAGCCGCCCTATCTGTGCGGCCGGTAATCCTGATTGGTGAAGGCCGGTCGGCTTGGCCGCTGGATAACAATGAAGCCATTTTCGGTGCCCTGATGGCACGCGTTGCACGCGGCTGTGAGCTTGTCGTAGCCGGCGGCAAATGTCTTGAAATCCTTCGCTTCGACAGCTTTCTCCAGATCGGCAATTTCCTTTGTGATGACTGCGTCCATCATGTCGGCCAGCGGTAGACTTTTGAAGACCGGCACGTGGTCCTGGACGTCCGACATCACTTCCTTGATCTCGCCAAGCTCGTAAGCAGCAAGCGGCCAATTGCGCGCGTTGCCCGCGAACCAGAGCTTGTCGTGTTCGATCAGGATTACATTCATGAATTGCTCAAGGCCAGGCACGTAGGCCTTGGGTACGTCTTTTGCTGTTTCCTTCGGTGCTTCTTTTGTTAAGGGCTGCGGTGTTTGCGCGCCAGCAATGGGTGGCAACAGCGTGGCGGCGACGAATGCAATTCCAAATATTTGACGATACATCGGCGAGACCGTTTTTTCAGAGCGCGCCGAAATCCTTGTCACCGCGCAGCGCCGGACGCAAGCCATGGACGTAAGATTGGAATTTGTCTAATTCGACACTCGGCCGCGGCAAAAGCCCGTGTCACCAACAGGCTCACCCTCGCCAAACGAGCGGCTGGTATTGCCGCGGCCCGAGCACCGCATAAAGCCATATAGGACTGTAATTCAGAACTATCATTCGTATATGCGACGCCAATGCGGCCTATGGTCTGGGAATGACCTCATGAAATTGATTCTTGGTATTTTTTGCCGGCGTTACCCTCATGCTTGGGGGGTGCCTATCTGCATGACACCGTTGTTGTGCGTGCCGGTTCGGCACGACCTTTCGTGAAGTGGGATACTGTCACCGGAATGCTCGGGCGTCGCCTTTGCAGGCGCACGCAGCCTGTTACATCCTGAACACCCCGAACTTCGTTTCCGGCACCGGCGCGTTCAGGGTTGCGGCAAACGCCAGTGCGAGCACCCGACGTGTTTCAGACGGCGCGATGATGCCGTCGTCCCACAATCGCGCAGTCGCGTAATAAGGATTACCCTCGGTTTCGAATTGATCGCGCAATGGCTGCTTGAATTCTTCCTCTTCCACCTCCGACCATTTGCCGCCCTCGGCCTCGATATTGTCGCGCTTGACGGTTGCGAGCACACTCGCAGCCTGCTCGCCACCCATCACCGAGATGCGCGCGTTTGGCCACATGAACAGGAAACGTGGACCGTACGCGCGCCCGCACATGCCATAATTCCCGGCGCCATAGGAGCCGCCTACGATAACCGTGATCTTCGGTACCTGCGCACAGGCCACCGCGGTCACCATCTTGGCCCCATCCTTCGCGATGCCGCCGGATTCGTAGTCGCGTCCGACCATGAAGCCGACGATGTTTTGCAGGAACAGCAACGGAACGCGGCGTTGGCAGCAAAGCTCAACAAAATGTGCGGCCTTCAGCGCGCTTTCGGAAAACAGAATGCCGTTGTTGCCAACAATACCGACCGGCATGCCGTGGATGTGCGCAAAGCCGGCAACCAACGTCGTGCCATAGAGGGCTTTGAATTCGTCAAACTCGGAGGCGTCCACAATACGCGCGATGATTTCGCGCACGTCGTATTGTTTTTTGAGATCGGTCGGAACGATGCCGTCGAGATCTGCTGCATCGAGCACTGGGTCGCGCGACTTCTGCAATGGAATGTCGATGGTCTTTTTCGTATTCAGATTGGCAACAACGCGCCGCGCGATGCCCAAGGCATGATGGTCGTCTCGCGCGTAATGATCGGCAACGCCGGACTTGCGCGCATGCACGTCGGCGCCGCCAAGCTCTTCGGCACTCACGACCTCGCCGGTCGCCGCCTTCACCAACGGTGGTCCGCCAAGGAAGATGGTGCCTTGGTTTTTCACAATGATGGTTTCATCCGACATCGCCGGCACATAGGCTCCGCCTGCCGTGCAAGAACCCATGACCAGCGCAATCTGGGGAATACCGAGCGAAGACAGGGTTGCCTGATTGTAGAAGATACGGCCGAAATGTTCGCGGTCTGGAAAAACTTCTGTCTGATGGGGCAAATTGGCGCCGCCACTGTCGACGAGATAGATGCAGGGCAAACGGTTCTCGCGCGCAATCTCTTGCGCGCGCAAATGCTTCTTCACTGTCATCGGAAAGTAAGTACCGCCCTTGATGGTGGAGTCGTTGCACACCACCACGCACTCGCGCCCTTCGACGCGGCCAATACCCGTGATCAGGCCGGCGCCGTGGATAGCCTCCTCGTACATGTTGTTGGCTGCGAGCGGCGACAACTCCAGGAACGGTGAGCCGACGTCAATCAGGTTCATGACCCGATCCCGCGGCAACAGCTTGCCGCGGGCAACGTGACGCTCCCGCGCTCGTTGGGGACCGCCATGCGCTGCTTCGGCTCTGCGGGCCTGCAATTCCTGCACGAGCGCGCGCATGCGTTCGGCATTCGCGCGAAATTCGACCGCGTTTTTGTCGATCGATGACGACAGAATCGCCAAGGTTCCCTCTCCAAAATGAAAGGTGCCTTGGCGGAACCCGGAACGCAATGGTGTGACAGCTCGTGAGCCAAAGCGCTCGCTGGCCAGTGGAACCGACCGTGCAAACGAACGTTTTTCCAAGGAGGTCTCGGCACCACCGAGAAATTCGGGGCACCCAGAGGAGGCACCCGTGAGGAAAATAAAATTATTGTCGACCGTAACGGCAGCTTTGCTGTTGAGCGCCGGCGTCGCATCGACGCAAGGCATGGGTAAGGACACTCCGGAGCGTGCACCCGCAGCGCAGCAAAACGCACCGGCTGAAAAGGTTGCGCCTTCGATGAAGGGCGGAGAGCAGAAGGCGCCGCAAACGACCGGTCAGGCCACGCCGGAAACGAAATCTGGGAAGGCGCGCGAAACGACCGGTCAGTCGCCGAAGTCGGACGCCGACCAAAAGGCAGGCCGGACTATGGACAAGGACGGCAAATCGGGCGCCGCCGCAACCGGCAAATCCGACACAGATGTGCGTTCAAAGACAGAGCAAAACGCGCAAAGCCCGAGTGGTGCATCGCCGAAGGCAGGCCAGTCCACGACTCAGCAAAACAGTACGACTACCACCGGTCAAGGCGCGGGTGGGTCGGCCAAGTTGTCAACCGAACAGCGCTCCAAGATCACGTCAATTATCAGGCAGCAAAAAGTGGAGCCTGCGCACCTGAACGTGTCGGTGGCCGTCGGGACGCGTATCCCCGCAAGCGTGCATGTGTACCCGCTGCCGGTCGAGGTGGTTACCATCTACCCGGAGTGGCGCGGCTACGACTACATCCTGGTTGGCGATCAGATCGTGATCATTAATCCACGCACGCATGAAATCGTCGCCATCGTTGAGGCGTAACATTTCACCATCGTTGATGGCGTAACATTTCAATTGCGAAAACTGCGAGGGAAACGGCCGGGAACTTCCCGGCCGTTTGCCGTCTCATCCCTTCATCTTGAAACTTTTTCCAAAAATCTCGGCCGGTTCCGGGAACACCATTCTTGCGCTCCCGTTGTTCCGTGGCGCCCTTAGCGCGGCATCACCCTACAAGGAGCCACCCAATGAAAACTTTGACCACTCTGACTGCTATCGCCGCATTGGCCGCGGGTATTTCAGTCGCTCAGGCTCAAATGAGTTCGTCACCTCCGAGCGGCGGCAGCATGGGAGCCCCGCAGCAGATGGGAAACGCCGCCTTCTGCATCAATAGCTCAGGCGGCGGGCTCAATTGCAAATATGCCACGTTGGCCGCATGCGAAAAGGATGCCAAGCCACAGAATCTGAATTGCTTGCCGAATCCGAAAAGGGGCACAACCGGTTCCAAGCAGTAATTTTAGCGTGACGTGGGTACCCCCGTGCCGGACAGAATCCGGCGCGGGGTTATGTTATCCAAAGCAATGCACTGCATCGCAGGTCTCCCTGCGTTGAATGCTGGTTTGCGCTCTGTAGCGTGCCGACAACAACGAGAAAAAAGAGGACACGATGAACAAAGATCGTGTTCAAGGCAGCCTCGAACAGGCGAAAGGCAAAGCTAAAGAGGTTACTGCCGGCAAAATTCAGAATACTGCTGGCGGCATCAAGGACGCCGCAAAAGAAACCCTAAAAGAAACCCCAGATGATTGACGGCGAAACCAAAGCTTGGGTGCGAAATACCCGGCTCTCACGCCGGGTTTTTCGTTCCGCAAAGACTTCACCTCACCGCCCTCAACTACTAGGCTTGCCGTTTATTGAGCGGAGGCGGCGATGCAAGCTTGGCCAGACAACTACAAGGATCTCAAGCTTAAGCTCGATGGCATTGTGCCACCAGGGCACGGATTCTATCGCAGTCTGCTGCTCGACACGTTCTATGGCTCGCTGCCGCGCGATCCGCAGGTGAAGGTACAAATATACAATGCTGAGATTGTGCCGGGCGGCTATACCAACTGGCATTGCCATAATGGCGCAGCATTTTTCGTAGCTCTGCAAGGCCTCTTCGAAGCGCATTTCCAGGAAGGCGTATTGGTCAAGGCGAAGGCCGGCGAATGCTATTCCGAGCCCATAGCTAAATTTCACCGCGGACATAATCCGCATCCCGAACTGCCTTATCTCTGCATCGGGCTGTGCTTCACCTCACCGGACCGCGAGCACGTAACCAATTCAGTCGAACGCCCGTGGTAGGCCGGAGAGGCGGGGACTGCTCATCGCACCGCAACTCCGCGCACGAGCGGCCATTCCGGCTCGTCTTCCTTCAATATCCAGGTCTCCTTGAGCGCCGCCGCGCGCCATTCACTCCAGGCGGGCAACGCCATGATCGTATCCATGTAAGCGCGAGGCACGCTGTTGACTTCCACGCCATAGGTGTGCAGGCGCGACACGACCGGCGCGTACATCGCGTCGGCCGCAGTGAAAGCACCGAACAAAAAGGGACCGCCCTGCCCGAAGCGCTTGCGGCAATCGCTCCACAATGCCTCGATCCTCCGCACATTATCCATGACGTCGCCCGGCTGCGGCCTTGATTTGACCGGCAGCCAAAAGTTCATCGGACAATTCTTTCGCAGCGCCTGAAACCCGCAGTGCATTTCAGTTGCCACGACGCGCGCATGCGCACGCGCATTCGCCTCGCTTGGCCACAGTTTCGCGTCGGGACATTTTTCGGCCAAGTATTCAAGGATGGCGAGCGATTCCCAGATGCGGCAGTCACCATCAATAAGCACTGGGACCTTGCCTGTGCCCGACACGGAGCCGACGACCCATTTGAAATCTGGCGCGTTAAGCGAGATCACTGTTTCTTCGAACGGAATGTTCGCTACTTTCATGGCGATCCACGGTCGCATCGACCAGGAGGAATAGTTCTTGTTGCCGATGATGAGCTTGAGCGCCATGCGGGTCAGCGCAGCATTTTTTTGGGCTTGGCAGGCTCTTCAACCGGTCCGCCCGCTTTCTTCCAGGCGTCGAAGCCGCCGTTGATATGCGCAACTGGCTTGAGGCCCATGCGCTGCGCGGTCTGCGCCGCCAGTGCCGAACGTAAACCGCCGGCGCAAAAGAACACGAACTTCTTGTCCGCTGCGAACACCGGCTTGTGGTAGGGACTTTGCGGATCGATCCAGAATTCCAGCATCCCGCGCGGACAATGAAACGCGCCGGGCACCCGTCCCTCCCGTGCCAGCTCGCGAATGTCGCGGAGATCAACCAATACGGTGTCGTCGCGGCCGGCAAGCTTTATAGCTTGCTCGACCGGCAGGGTGTCGATCTCGCGCTCGGCGGCCTCGCACAACGCCTTGTATCCTGTGGTGATGGTCTGCGGCATGGGGTCTCCCGCAAGGTCTCAGCGTGACAGACCGGACCCCGCCGCTCAAGAGCGCGGATGCCGCTGGTCATGGCGATAATGTGATTGATTTAGTTCCCGCAAAGCGCTCCGCGCTTAAGCTATCCCCATCAGAACGGCGATAGCGGCCACAATCAGCACGCCCAGCGATGTCGCGAGCACGGAGACGAGCCTTTCCCGCCGGTTAATTTGGCAGCTCGCCAACTCAGCCGATGGATCTAGTGTCATGGGCGCTCCCCTGAAAGGCCTCGCTTCAATGGTGCGCAAGCACGCAAACGCGAATTCGGGCGCACGAATCGCCTGGCCGGCAGCACTGTTTCCCGATTTGGCGCTTTTTGCGCGACGGCGCGCGCTCAAGTCGCCGCCACATCAGCAAGTCTCATCTGCACGCGCTCCTCACCTTGCCAGCGGTCGACAGCGAGGCTGCCCGCAGCATGAACAGTGCGGCCGCGGTTTTCCAGCAATGTTCTCCCGAGCTGCTGCCCCAGCGCGCGGAAGGCGATCGCATTTACAAATTTTCCATCGCCGGAGCGAAGCCGCACGCGGATGTGGTTTTCACCGACTTGATCGGCGTAGACAAGCGTGTGGGCCGGCAGCGCCAGCAACGGCTCCGGATTGCCCGCACCGTACGGTCCCGCACGTGCAACCAGATCCGCGAGCGAAAGATTGAACCCGCCGGCCGCAATCGCACCGTCAATGAACAGCGCGCTGCCGCGTCTTGCGGCGGCGACTGAGATTGCCAACGTGTCTTCGAGGAAGGCGCGGAACGTCCCGAGCGCATCCTTCCTTAACGTCACGCCGGCCGCCATCGCATGACCACCGCCTTTGAGCAAAAGCCCTTCCTGCACAGCGCGTCGAACGGCGCGGCCAAGATCCACGCCCGTGATCGAACGACCGGAGCCAGAACCAGTACCGCCCGGCTCCAGAGCGATCGCAAATGCCGGGCGGCCGTAGCGCTCTTTCAGGCGCGCCGCGACCAGGCCCACAACACCAGGATGCCAGCCTTCTGCCGCGGTGACGACCACGGCACCCTTCTCCTCGAGGCCAAGCGCGGCGAGCGCTTCCGCTTCGGCCTGCGCGAGTGTCACCTGCTCAATCTGCTGGCGTTCCCGATTCAGCCGGTCGAGCTCGAGCGCGATGCGGGCCGCTTCCGATGGATCCTCCTCCAGTAAGAGACGCACGCCGAGATCGGCGCGGCCGATCCGGCCGCCGGCATTGATGCGCGGGCCCAGCAGGAATCCGAGATGCCACGGTTCCGGTGGGCCGTTTAGGCGCGCTACGTCCATCAGCACGGTTGTACCAAGATGTTCCCGGCGGCGCAGCGCGATCAACCCTTTGGCAACGAAGGCGCGATTGAGACCCTTGAGCGGCACAACGTCGGCAATTGTTCCGAGCGCGACCAAATGCAACAAAGAAAGCAAGTCGGGTTCGCCGCGTGCGTTTGTCCAGAAATTGCGGCGGCGCAATTCACGCGTGAGCGACACTAGCGTCAGGAACACGAGGCCGACGGCGGCGAGATAACCAAGGCCAGACAGATCGTCGGCGCGATTAGGATCGACGACAGCGGTCGCTTCCGGAAGCTTTTCATCGGCCTGATGATGGTCGATAACGACGGTATCGATGCCAAGTTTTTTCGCCTCGGCGAGCACTTCGTGGCTGGTGATCCCACAATCGACCGTAACCAGCAAGGTCACGCTGCGCTCGGCAAACGAGCGAATGGCGTCCACATTGGGGCCATAGCCTTCGAAGATGCGATCCGGAATATGGACAATCGGATCCAATCCGCAATGGCGCAGATATCGGCAGAGCAACGCAGACGCGGTTGCACCGTCGACATCATAGTCGCCAAAAATGGCTATGCTCTCCCCGGACTTTATTGCATCAGCTATGCGCGCTGAAGCAGCCGCCATGTCGGTCAGGGTGTGCGGGTCCGGCATCAGCCGCTTGATGGTCGGATCGAGGAAGCTCTCGATTTCGTCCACATCGACGTTGCGCCCCGCCAGAATCCGCGCGAGCAGCTCATCGAGGCCATAGCGCTGCGCGATCGTCAGCGCGCGCGCCGATCCACGTTCGTCCAGGCGGTCGCGCCACGCCCGTCCGGTCAATGACTGTTCGACGCCAAGGAAAAACCGGTCGCCGGAATTGAGCTGAATTGCTGGCAGCGCCATCGCTAAAAGCCATTAGGTCAGACGGGACGAGAATCGGTGGTCGGAAGACCGATATAGTGACGAAGGCTCCGCCCGCATTCCAGCCCGCCTCAACCGGCAACTTCGGCGTGGATATGCAGCAATTCCGGAATAGTTGCAGGGTGTCGCCGGCCAAAACCGCATTCGGTGGCGATGGAAAAGTCTCTAACATGCCGTTCGGCGACCGCGACCCGTTTGCGCGTGCCGGCGATGCCGTCAGTGTAATGGACCAGACCCAGGCAAAGCCCGGTTTCCGGCTTGAGCCGCAGTCGCGCAAGGGGCGCAAAATAGGCGTCGTCGCTGCGGTCGCGTGGCACCGGCATATGAACGAGCTCAATTGTGCGCCGGATGTCCGCACACAGCCGGTTGGCGACGTCAACCATGTCGCCCATGTCCAGCGGCTCAACCACGTGCTTGTGGTTGGAATCGCCGTAGCAAAAATGAAACAGAAGCTCGATGCCCGGAGGCACGTGGCCAGCCAGGTTCGTCAGAATATGTGAAAATGTGGTCAGCATTTCCTGGCGGGTGCGCCCGTACGCGTTTGGCTCACCGCGTTGGAGACGCGCGAAAACGGCGGACGCCACGTCAAACTGGATGGCAATCTGCTCATGCGGCAATGCGGCGGCAATCTTGTCGATCTCGCGCTTGAGGGCCTCGTTGTAGACCGGGTCAAGCGGCTGATGCAGATTGTCCTGAAGGAACAGCCAGAGCACCGAGTGCGCCGGTACCAGGTCGATTTGAAACCTCGCATCGTCGGGGATCACGCCTTGTTCTTTGAGCGTAGAGAAATCGTCATAGGAAACCTTGGCAATATCGGCATAGAAGAGGTTATCGAAACATATGTCGCGCACACGTTTACCGGGCCGCAGCCTGTAGCGGAAACGGGCTGTACCGGTGGCGTGCACGCGGAACAGCTCGTCGGATTTCTCGAGAGCGGGATTACCGGCGAAGACTGGCTCCAGCCATGTGATCCAGTCCGAGCGCTCCCCTGTTTCGCCGTCCGGAATGCGCGTCAGACGCCGTCCCAGAACGCGGCTCACAGTCGTGAACACGTCGCGCGCGTCACGAAGCGGCACGCTGCCAACGAGATGGACATGGCGCATATCGGCGTCAGTCGAGATGAAACTTGTCAAATTGGCGATGTTCCGCCAGTACGCGTCGTACTGTGCCGGTGACCGAACGCATCACAAGGGTCTCGGTCTCGATCACGTTCTTGCCGAATTTTACCCCATTGAGCATGGGCCCGGTCGTAACACCCGTGGCGGCAAAAAGACAATCACCTCTCACCATGTCCTCGATCTGATATTTCTTCTTCGGATCCTTGATGCCCATCTTGGATGTTCGCGCGCGCAACTCCTCGGTGTCGATGATCAACCGCGTCTGCATTTGACCGCCGATGCACCGCAGCGCCGCCGCCGCCAGGACGCCCTCCGGCGCCCCACCGATGCCGAGATAGATATCGATACCGGTTTTCGGATCGGCGCAATGAATAACTCCGGCGACATCGCCATCGCTGATGAGGCTGACCGCCGCTCCGGTCTTGCGAACCGCTGCGATGATGTCGGCGTGACGCGGCCGGTCGAGCAGGATCGCCGTGATTTCACCCGGCTTCACACCCTTGGCCTTGGCGAGATGGCGGATGTTTTCCTCCGGGGACGCGTCCAGGTCGATGGTTCCCTTCGGATAGCCGGGCCCGATCGCGATCTTGTCCATATAGCAGTCGGGCGCGTGCAGCAGCGTCCCGCTATCAGCCATTGCGAGGGTGGCAATAGCTCCCGGCATGTTCTTTGCGCAGAGCGTGGTACCTTCCAGTGGATCGACGGCGATGTCGACTTTCGGGCCGGCTTTGGTTCCGACCTTCTCGCCGATAAACAGCATCGGCGCCTCGTCCAGTTCGCCCTCGCCGATCACGACAGTGCCGTCGATCGGCAGCTTGTTGAGCTCGCGCCGCATCGCGTCGACCGCCGCCTGATCAGAGGCCTTTTCCCTGCCATGGCCGCGTAGACGTGCCGAGGAGACCGCCGCCCGTTCGGTTACGCGCACGATCTCAAGGCTGAGGATGCGCTCCAGCAGCAGTTCCGGCTGGACGGTAATGCTTGGCATTTTCATGCTCTCCTGACGGACGGTCCATTCTACAGCGGACCGCTCAATTCTTTTCAATCCGGATCACTTGCGGACGGCCTGAGATCACCCTATCGCGACCCACCGCCGCAAGGGACTTGCGCACGGCATCCTCGCTTGTCGCATAGGTAATGAGAATAACCGGCACCGAACCGGCCGGGGTGTCGCCGATATGCGCGGGATCATGACGCTGGACAATCGATTCCAGCGAAATCTCCTGTTCGGCGAGCCGTTTGGCAATCGTTGCGGCAGTTCCGGGCTTGTCGCGCGCGACCAGCCGAATGTAGTAGCCGCCCTCGTGCCTCTGCATCGGTGCCTTGCGCACGCTTGCGAGGCGCGCGGTGGGCCGTCCAAACGGCGCCGTGCGCACGCCCCGCGCAATATCCCCTATGTCGGACAATACAGCCGACGCGGTGGCCGCGCCTCCGGCGCCGGGCCCGACCAGGGTGAGCGGATTGATGTCGGCGGCATCGACCGTCACGGCGTTTGTTACACCCATCACCTGCGCAATCGCGGAGTCCTTCCGCACCATGGTCGGATGCACGCGCTGCTCGATACCCTTTGGCGTCCTCACCGCAACGCCCAAAAGCTTCACGCGGTAGCCAAGTTCGTCAGCGGCGGAAAGGTCGGCCGGCGTGATGGATGAGATGCCTTCGACATAGATCGCGCTTTGGTCCACTTTGGTCCCGAACGCAAGGCTCGCCAGGATCGCCAATTTCTGCGCGGTGTCGTGGCCTTCGATATCGAAACTCGGATCCGCTTCGGCGTAGCCAAGCCTTTGCGCCTCCTTGAGACACTCGGCGAATGGCATCCTGTCCTGCTCCATTCGCGTCAGGATGTAATTGCAGGTCCCATTGAGAATTCCGTAGATGCGCTCGAACGAGTTGCCCGCCATTCCCTCGCGCAGTGTCTTGACGATTGGAATGGCGCCGCCGACCGCCGCTTCGAAATTGACTGCGACGTGATTGCTTTCGGCGAGCGCGGCAAGCTTGACACCATGTTTGGCGAGCAATGCTTTGTTCGCGGTCACCACTGACTTACCAGATGCAAGCGCGGCTTCAACTGCGGTTTTGGCCGGTCCGCCGGCTCCGCCAATCAGTTCAACAAACACATCAATGCCCGGTTCGCGCGCGAGGGCGACCGGGTCAGAAAACCATTGCATCTTCCGGAGATCGAAACCGCGATCCTTGGCGCGCGATCGTGCGCACACCGCGACGACTTCGATCGCGCGGCCGCAGCGCGCGGCCAACGCCTCGCGCTGGCGCGCCACCTGGGCAACCAAAGTAGCGCCGACCGTCCCTAATCCGGCGACACCCACTTTCAGGGCTGATGCCATGAATGTGCGTGTCCGTGGTTAGCGTCGCGTAGCGAGCGGGACGACGTTGTGAAGCTGGTCCGGCGCATGCTCGAGGAACCGCCGGACATTACGCGCGGCCTGGCGTATGCGTTGCTCGTTTTCCACCAGCGCAATGCGCACAAAGCCTTCGCCGTATTCGCCGAAGCCGATGCCCGGAGATACCGCGATGTCGGCCTTCTCGACCAGCAGTTTGGAAAACTCAACGCTTCCGAAGCTCTTGAACGGTTCGGGGATGGGCGCCCAGGCGAACATTGAAGCGCGTGGCGTCGGCACATGCCAGCCAGCACGGCCGAAACTTTCGACCAGCACGTCACGCCGGCGTTTATAGGTGGCCCGCATCTCCTTGATGCAATCATCAGGACCGTTAAGTGCGGCCGTCGCTGCGACTTGCACCGGCGTGAAGGCGCCGTAGTCAAGATAGGATTTTACCCTCGAGAGCGCAGCGATGACGCGCTCGTTGCCGACGGCAAAGCCGATGCGCCAGCCCGGCATCGAGAAAGTCTTCGACATCGAGGTGAATTCGACAGCGATGTCGTTGGAGCCAGGCACCTGCAGCAGCGACGGCGGCGGATGGTCATCAAAATAGACCTCCGCGTAGGCGAGATCGGACAACACCAGGATCTCATGCTTCTTCGCGAAGGCGATCAGCTCCTTGTAGAAGTCAAGCGTCGCCACATAGGCGGTCGGATTCGCCGGGTAGCAGACCACGACGGCGGTCGGCTTCGGGATTGAATGCACGATCGCGCGCTCGAGCGTGTGGAAGAAATTCGGCGTCGGATCCGACGGCACCGAACGAATAGCGCCGCCTGCCATCAGAAAGCCGAAAGCATGGATCGGATAGCTTGGGTTTGGCACCAGCACGACATCGCCAGGCGTAGTGATAGCCTGTGCGACGTTGGCGAAGCCTTCTTTTGAGCCGAGCGTCGTTATGATCTGCGTTTCGGGATTGAGCTTCACGCCGAAACGCCGATCGTAATAGGCGGCTTGCGCGCGGCGCAGTCCCGGAATTCCGCGCGAGGCGGAATAGCGGTTGGTACGCGGCTTGCCAAGAGTGTCCTTAAGCTTCTCGATGACATGAGGCGGCGCCGGCAGGTCGGGATTGCCCATGCCTAGATCGATGATGTCCGCTCCCGCGTTGCGGGCTTTCGCCTTGGCCTTGTTCACCTCTTCGAACACATAAGGCGGCAAGCGGCGAATGCGGTAAAAGTCTTCCATCGGCTCAAACCCTAATGGCCTTCGTTCTGCGTGCGCATGCACAATTGCGGGCTGTGCGCTGGCTGCTCTCGCCAGCCGGCAGGTGTTGCCCCGGAGTGGCTTTTATCACGGGTTCGCTTTGTCGCCAGCAGGTTGCGCGTTTCCGCTGTCTTCGGGGCGCTTTTTCGTTGCAGGAACGACCTTTTTGTCCTGCGGCGCACGTCCCTCTTGCCGGTCACGGACGTTGGCCAGTTCTTTTTCCAGCTTCACCTGTTCTTCCTCGGTCATAGTCACCGAGGCGCGCTCCGGCGGCATGTCATGGACCGCCGGGTATTCGTAGGGCACCTGAGGCCGGGCCGGTGCTCCCGCCGGCAGGCCCACTTCAGCCGGCAGTTTGTCGATGATCGAACTTGCCGAGCACCCACCGAGCATCGCGGCGAGCCCCAACACCGCCCAAAGAGAAGATCTGTACACGCGCTCAGCTCCGTGAACCTGTCCTCGGGACGAGAAAATTGAGTGTACTCAATGAATTATAACATAATGTTCCTATCGAGCTAATATGGCCGCACCATGGTCGCGCAATGTCAGCCCGCAAGTCGATAGACTGGCGAAACCATGTGGTGAAGCTCGGCTTGCAGCGAGCCGCAGGCCGGGCCACCTGTATTACAGCGGCAAGGGCGGAACAGGGATGAATAGGCCCACCACAGAGCCGGCCAAGGTCGGGAATGTCGATGTTGAGGCATTGTCGCACAACGTCGCCAGATTGATCGAGGAAGGCGGCAAGGCCCTCGCGGCTTATTTAAAGCCGCGCGAGGAAGGCAAAATCAAAAACGAACTTTCTGATGATGTAACCGACGTCGTCAAATCGTTGAGCCGGGTAGCGGAATATTGGATGTCCGATCCTCGGCGCGCGCTCGAGCTGCAGACCAGTCTGGGCCGCGCTTATCTTGATCTGTGGGCCAATACGGTCAAGCGCATGGCGGGTGAAAAAGCCGAGCCCGTCGCTGTGACCGATCCAAAAGACAAGCGCTTCGCCGATCCGGAGTGGTCGCAAAACCAGTTCTTCGACTTCCTGAAGCAGGCCTACCTGCTTACGACGCAATGGGGCGAGAAGCTGGTCAAGGATGCGAAGGGCGTCGATGAGCACACCCGCAAGAAAGCCGAGTTCTACGTCAAGCAGATCGCCAACGCGATCTCGCCGTCGAATTTCGTGCTCACCAATCCGGAATTGCTGCGCGAGACGCTTTCGTCAAGCGGGGAAAATCTGGTGCGCGGCATGCATATGCTTACGGAAGACATCAAGGCCGGTCACGGAAATCTCAGGCTTCGCCAGTCAGCCCCCGCGACCTTCGATGTCGGCGGCAATCTCGCAGTCACGCCGGGCAAGGTCGTATTTCAGAATGAGTTGATGCAACTCATTCAATACGAGGCGACTACGAAGAATGTGCTCAAGTTGCCGCTGCTGATCGTGCCGCCCTGGATCAACAAGTTCTACATTCTCGACCTGACACCCGATAAATCCTTCATCAAATGGTGTGTCGACCAGGGCATTACGGTTTTCGTCCTGTCTTGGGTCAATCCGGATGCCAGGCTCGCGGAAAAGAGCTTTGGACAATATATGCGCGACGGCGTGATTGCAGCCCTGGACGCAATTCAGATTGCAACCGGTGAAAAGAAAGTCAACGCGATCGGCTATTGCGTGGGCGGCACCTTGCTGGCGATTACGCTCGCATATCTTGCCGCCAAAAAGCAGGATCGCGTCAAGTCGGCAACGTTATTCGCCGCACAGGTAGACTTCACCTATGCCGGCGATCTGATGGTGTTTGTCGACGAAGAACGTATCAAGCAACTCGAAGCGCACATGAAGGAGCAAGGCTACCTGGAAGCCTCGCGAATGGCGAATACGTTCAACATGCTGCGGTCGAACGACCTCATATGGCCATATGTCGTCAACAACTACATGCGTGGCAAGAATCCGTTGCCGTTCGATGTTCTGTACTGGAATTCCGACGCCACGCGCATGCCGGCGGCCAACCATTCATTCTATTTGCGCAACTGCTATCTCGATAACAATCTCACCAAGGGAAAAATGGAAATCGCCGGCGTCAAGCTTGACCTGAACAAGGTGAAGTTACCGGTCTATAATCTTGCGACCCGGGAGGACCACATTGCGCCGGCAAAATCAGTGCTGTTCGGCTCCCAGTATTTCGGCGGGCCGGTGAAATACGTGCTGGCCGGCTCCGGCCATATAGCGGGCGTGGTCAACCCGCCGAGCAAGCCAAAATATCAGTACTGGACCGGCGAAAAACCGGGCGGGTCGAGCGTCGAATCGTGGCTCAAGACAGCGAGCGAGCATCGCGGCTCCTGGTGGCCGGACTGGCTCAAGTGGCTTAAGACGCAAGGCCACGAGACGGTGCCCGCGCGCAAGATGGGTGGCGGCAAGCTCAAATCAATCGAGGACGCGCCCGGCTCTTACGTCAAAGTGAAAAGCTGGACCTGAAGTCTCGGCGGCACTTTCAAAACGCCGCGACAAAGCCTACCGCATCGCCTAATCTCCCCGCCCTGGATCAAGGGAGGGTGGCAATGACCAAAGAACTGTTGTGGCTAACGCTGACGGTTATCCTGACCGGGCTTTTGTGGGTGCCGTATATCCTCGACCGGTCAATGGTCCGCGGGCTCATGGGCGCCATGGCCAACCCGTCGCGCCACGACAAACCGCAATCCGCCTGGGCGCAGCGCCTCTATTTCGCCCACACCAATGCCGTCGAGAACCTGGCGATCTTCGCGCCGCTTGTGCTGATCCTCGATGCGCAGGGCCACTCGACCGAAGGCACGGTAATCGCGTGCGCGGTCTATTTCTGGTCGCGGCTGGTGCACGTCATCGTGTACACGATGGGCATTCCCGTCTTGCGGACGCTGGCGTTCTCCGTCGGATTCCTGGCACAGGCCGCGTTGGTGCTGGCAATATTCGGGAAACTCTGACAGCACCGAACTTGTAGCGGAGCACAACTATAAAATTGGTGCCGCGCGCTCGGCGATTTTGCGCAGGTCGAGGCCGCGCGGCAGCAGGCCGAAGGCGGAACCGCATCCACCATCCAGCCGCGAGGCACAAAAGCCGTCCGCAACTGCTGACGGCGCGTGCTTGATGAGCAACGCCGCCTGAAGGGCCAACACCAGTTCGCGCACCAGTGCTCGCGCCTGCGACTCATCATTGCGCTCGCGCGCGGCCAGCCGCTTTTCGAGACGACCGCTGAACGCTTTCAATCGTAAATCCTTGCCGGCGTCGAGCTCGCGGCGCAGCGCCTCACCCACGTTTGCCGTACGTTCCATGGCACGCAGCACATCGAGGCACATGATGTTGCCGGAACCCTCCCAGATCGAATTGACCGGCGCTTCGCGGTAAAGCCGCGGCATCATGCTTTCCTCGATGTAGCCGGAGCCGCCCAACACCTCCATAGCCTCATAGGTGACAAACGGCGTGCGCTTGCAAATCCAGAATTTCGCCGCCGGTGTGATCACGCGGCGGATGATGTGGGCCGTTTCGCTGTTTTCGTCATAGTGCCGGGCAAGCCACATCGTGAGCACGATCGCAGCTTCCGATTCCAGCGCGAGGTCGGCGAGTACATTGGTCATCAATGGTTGATCGATCAGCTTTTTCTGAAAGGCGACGCGGTGCCGGGCATGATGGAGCGCTTGCGCCAAAGCTTGCCGCATGAGGCCCGAGGAACCGATGCAGCAATCGAGCCGCGTGTAATTTCCCATCTCGATAATAGTCGGGATGCCGCGCCCCTCCTCGCCGACGAGTTGCGCAAAGGCGCCGAGAAACTCGACCTCGCTCGAGGCATTGGAGCGATTTCCCAGCTTGTCCTTGAGCCGCACAATCTGAATGGCATTGCGCTCGCCATCGGGCGTCCAGCGCGGCATGAGAAAACAA
>Ga0066388_100000449_pt1 | contig 19113 bp, 18 predicted proteins | sample PanSoiMetaGPlot6_FD_64539 | JGI IMG/M metagenome (GOLD analysis project Ga0066388, IMG submission 64539) | Tropical forest soil microbial communities from Panama analyzed to predict greenhouse gas emissions - Panama Soil - Plot 6 (Hybrid Assembly) | ecosystem: Environmental > Terrestrial >... | reverse complement strand
GGATTTCGAGCCGAACCACATGGATGTGTCCGTGGATCGGCCGGGCTTGTCGATCGGATACGCCTCGATCAGCGTCGCGCCACGCTTGCGGGCGTACTCGATCGCGCCCTGCAACAGCGCACGCGCCACGCCCTGCCTGCGATGCTCGGATGGGACGACGAAGCAGACAATCGACCAGACCGGCTTGTCGTCGACCGGCCCCATCACGGGGGATCGCTCGAGTCTTCGAAACTCCTCGCGCGGCCCGAGCGAGACCCAGCCGACCGGGGCGTTCCCTTCGTACGCGATCAGCCCGGGCGGCTTGCCGGATTCGACGAGCGCTTTGAGGTCGGCGCGGTTGGTCTGCGTCCGGCTTCCGCCGATCTGCCAACCCCTGCCTCCGCTCCGGCGATAGAACATGCACCAGCAGCCGCGCGCGCCGGAGCAACCCCTGGCGCCGAACACCGCTTCGAGGTCGGGCCAGCGCGCCGGCGTCACGGGACGCACGGTCAGCTTCGTCTGCTTCACGGGCCTCCTACATATCCTCGAGCGGCCGCACCTCGCACAACGCCTCGAACTCCGGCCAGTGGATCCGATGCAGCTCCATGAACTGTCGCGCGAGATCGAGCGCTTCTTCCCGCGATTTCACCTCGGCGAGCGCGTACCCGCCCACGATTTCCTTGGACTCGGCGAACGGTCCGTCGGTCACCCGGAGCTTCCCGCCCCCGGTCTGAATCCGGAATCCGTCTGAGGTCGGCTTGAGCCCGGCGGTGTCCGTGATGACGCCGCTCTTCATTTTCTCCGTGACGAACGGTCCCATGGCGTCCAGGAGCGGCTGGGGAATCGCCTCGTTGCGATAGCTCTCGGCGTGCTTGATCAGCATCAGGTATTTCATGGCGTTGCCTCCGTTCCGCAAAGCTTCCCTTGCTGCGCACTAAGCTTACAGGAGCAGCCCGCCTCGAGCGGGCCCTCGATCCATGCGACGATTCGGGGAGCCCCCAATCGACAGCGCCCTAGACCTTTTTCCGGCGCCTCGTCGCGGGCCAGTCGATCGTGCGGGAGCCGTCGCGGTCGGCCGGACGCCACACGAGCGGGTAATGGGGCTCGCCCAGGGCGGCCTGGTACAGGACGTGGGTGCGCTCGAAGAACCCCACCGTGTGGTAGGAGCGGGTGAACCCGAGGCGGGCGGTGTCGAGATGGTGGATGAACTCGTGGCAGAGCGTGGACAGCATGACGCCGCTCGAGGTCCACTGCTTGCGCATCGCGGTCTTGGTCCAGAGCCTGATCTTCGAGGTCTTCGGCGTGTAGTCGCCGAACAGCTCGTAGGCCAGGACTCCCTCGCGGGTCCGATGTGGCCGCGGTCCGAGGACTTGAAGGTGCGGCGGAGCGACGCTGTAGAAGCCGGAGAACACATCGAGCAGCTGTTGGCATGCGGCGTTCACGGAGGGGCGATCGCCGTTTTCTCGAGCTCGACCCAGCGCCTCGACCCAGGGCGTGAGGAGCTCGGAATCGGGGGTCGGCATCTTCTTGAGGCGGGCGCTCGCCTCATACTCTCGGCGCAGGGCAATGGGTATCGGCGCTCGTTCCGTGATCACGTGTGCGTCGCTCCTACTCGATCGGCTTCGGCGAAGAGGGATCGGGCGCGTGAGCGGCTTCGATCCGCCGCGCCCAGCGGCGCGAGGCGCGCAGGAAGTACGCGGTCCACACCAGCCCGATCGCGATGCCGATATAGTGTAGAACCTGGTCGGGAACGCGGACCCCACCCGCGAAGCACGCAATCGCGTAGACGTGCATGCCCAGCACGACGAACACGCCCAGGCGCCCGGCGCGCACGAGCGGAAAAAGCCAGCGGCTATGGACATCATCCATGAAGAGCGCGGCCACGACCATGAGCCCGACCGGAAGGAACGTGATCAGGAATGCCGGGAGCGTGCCGATGCGCGGCTTCAAGAGATCGCAGATGAAGAGCGGGCCTCCGCAAAAGGAGAAAAGCGATCCGATCTTGAGCGCAGCCACGTTCATCGTGTCGTAAGCCTCCTGATCTAGACCCACATGCGCTCAATGCCCGCCGCCCGCCGCGCGTCCGCGAGAGTCCCGCGGTGCATGTACCAGTGGTCGGCGGCGTATTGCAGACAGAGCCGGTAGGTACCGAATGTGTCCTCGAATCCGGCCGGGACGTTCGCGCTGACTTGATCCAGGTCCTCCTCGGACAGCGTGTCGACGAGCGCGAGCGTCGTCGCCCGCTCCTCGCGGCATCGCGCCAGCACCTGGTCGAACGGCGGGTAGGTGCTGATGTCGCCGCTCACGTCGGGGCCGTCGAAGATCTGCTCCCACACGACCAGCGGATTCTGCTCTCCGAGCATGATGTGGCGGACGACCATCCCTTCGATGTACGCGAGATGCCCGAGCACCCAAAGCGTGTGGCCGCCGCCTTTGAGGGTGGGGAACACGACGCAGTGATCCCGCATCTCCTCGATGCGGGCCAGAACGCGGTCGCGGCTCTTTCTCAGGTTGTCGCGGATGAGATCGACGGATTGCATGTCGGCATCATAGCTCCCGAAGAACCCGGGTGCGTTTGGTAATCTAGGGGCGATGCGGATTGCGACCTGGAACGTAAATTCATTGAAGGCGCGCCTCGAGAAGGTGCAGTGGTGGCTCGAGCGGGCGTGTCCGGACGTGCTGCTGATGCAGGAGACGAAACTGGCGGACACCGCGGCGCCGGTGGCGGCGTTCGGGGCCGCCGGCTATGAGCTGGCGCATCACGGGGAGGGCCGGTGGAACGGCGTCGCCATCGCGAGCCGCGTGGGGATCGAGTCGGTCGTCACGAATTTCGGCGAGCCGCTGCGCCGCGCCGAGACGCCCGACGTTGGAGATGACGAGCCTTTGGCTGAGGCTCGGATGATTGCGGCAGTCTGTGGGGGCGTCCGCGTCGTGTCCCTGTACGGGCCGAACGGCAGGATGGTCGGATCACCCTTCTACGAGGCCAAGCTCGCGTGGTACGAGCGGCTCGCGCGATGGCTCGAGAAGTCAGCGGATCCGGGCGAGCCGCTCGTGCTCGGCGGGGACTTCAACATCGCGCCCACCGACGCGGATGTCTGGGATCCGAAGGTCTGCCACGGCGGGACGCACGTCTCGCCGCGCGAGCGGGAGGCGTTTTCGCGTCTTGCCCAATGGGGACTGGTGGACGTGTATCGCCGCCATCATCCCGAGCCCGGCCGGTATTCCTGGTGGGACTACCGCGCCGGGGATTTTCACAAGAACTTTGGGATGCGGATCGATCATTTGCTCGCGACGCGCGCGGTCGCCGATCGCACGGTGTGGGCTGAGATCGACCGCGAAGCGAGGAAAGGGAAGCCGACGCCCTCGGACCACGCGCCCGTGGTCATCGATCTGGATGAGGCAGGGAAGTCGTTCGACGCTGGGTGGGCGTCGGCCGAGGAGCGAATCGCTGCGAGGCGCTCGACGTAGCGGCTGCTGCTCGGAAACACGAATCGAAAGTTAAGTTGTGTAGCTACAAGCGATTTCGCATCTGCAACTGGCCCCGGGGCCAGTGTTTCATTACGTAATCGATACGAGAAAAGCCCGCGGCAGCCCTACCCACCCATCCGCCGCAGCGCTACCCATCCATCCCAATCCTCCGCAAGATCTCCTTCCACCGCGGATCCCCGTGCAACACCCGAAACACGGGCTCGACCGACATCTGAGCCGACCCGGCATCCTTCTCATCCACGGAGCGGTTCAGCCAGCGAAACGCCCCATCCAAATCGTTTCGACCGGCGTAGACCGCCGCGATCTGATACGCGGTATCGACGGCGTGCTTGGCTTCCAGTTCTCGAAGCGCCTCGTCCGATTCGCGCATACGCCCCGCCTTCTCATGCACGTACGCGAGGCTGGTCAAACGCGCCCACTCGGCCGGCTCACGATTCGCTTCCTCCAGCGCTTCTGCGTCGCGGCCCTGATCCGCCAGCACGATTCCCAGGATATGATGCGCGCTGATCCGCTGCGGCGACAGCTCGATCGCCTTGCGGATCATCCGCTCGGCATCCCCGAGGCGATTCATGGATCGATAGAGCAATCCCATCATGCTGTACCCGCCCCCGTCCAACGGATCCTGATCGATGGCGCGGCGGATGTGGATTTCCGCTTCCTCGAGACGACCCATGAGGTGAGCCATCGAACCGGCGGCGCGAAGAATGTCCGCCCTGCCGGGGGCCAGCTCCGAGGCACGCCGGATGGATTCCTCGGCTCCCTTCCAATCCCAGTCGTGCAGCCTTTGGATTCCAGACATTCGCGCATGGGCTTCGGCGAGATCGGGCTCTAGCTGGAGCGCGCGCTGGGCGGCCTCGCGCGCGCGAGCGTACCCCTCCCTCACAGGGATCCATCCGAATCCCGCCGATTGCGCGTTTCCGCGCGACAGCTCGGTCCACGCAGCCGCGTGCGACGGGTCGAGGCGAACGGCCTCGCTCAAGTACCGGAGCGCCCTCGCCGTGTCCTCTTGCGTCAACCGGCCGAGAAAGTATTTCCCCTGCAGATAGAGCCGGTGCGCCTCAGGGTTGTGTCCGTGCCCCTTGGCCGCTTCCGCCACTTCGGCGGCGGCCTTCCCGCTCGCGTCCGAGTCGGGAGCCGCGCCGAGCAGTGTGGTCCGCAGCTCCTTCACGACCGACTGCGCGATGTCGTCCTGCACGGCGAAGATGTCCTCGAGCGAGCGGTCGTACGTCTCGGACCAGAGCTGGACGCGGTCGGCGGCCTTCACGAGCTGCACCGAGATCCGGACGCGGTTGCCCGCCTTGCGCACGCTGCCGTCGAGGAGAGTCGCGACGTTCAGCTTCTCGCCGATGGTCGCGAGGTCCTCGTTCTTGCCCTTGAACTGGAACGACGACGCGCGCGCGGCGACGCGCAGCCCGCGGATCTTGGTCAGCACGTTGAGCAGCTCGTCGGCGAGCCCGTCGGAGAAGTACTCGTCCTCTTCGCCGCGGCTGCGGTTGACGAAGGGGAGTACGGCGATCGAGGGGACGTCCTTCGGTGCGCGCGATCCCGGGATCGTGCCGGACGGGGGCGTGGGGGAAAGGGGCGCCGGCGACTGAGGCGCGGGCGATAGCGGCGGCGGTGTGTACGGCTGCGGCGCAGGGGTGTAGGGCGTCGGCGTGTATGGCGGCGCGGCGTACGGCGTGGCCGTCGGCGCCGGGGTCACGGTCATCGGCGGCGACGTCGGACCAGCCACGACGCCGGCATACCGCTGCGCATACCGCAGCTCGTTCATCACGTCGCGCGCGGTCTGGAACCGATCGCGGGGATCCTTCTCGAGACAGCGCTCCACGATCCGGCTCAAGTCGCGGGGGAGATCACCGCGGAGGCTCATCACGGGTGGCGGAACGTCGCGCAGGATCGCCGAGCTCACGTCGGCGGGAGTCGGGCCGGTGAACGGGCGGCGGCCGGTCGCGAGCTCGAAGAGGATGATCCCGAACGCGAAGAGGTCGGACCGCGCATCCACGGTCTCGCCGCGGATCTGCTCGGGCGCCATGTAGGGGACGGTGCCGAGGACCTGGCCTTCGCCGGAGAGCGGCCCGGCGGTGACGGCTCCGATCGTCGGCGCGGCGGCGCCGATCGCGGCGGCGGGATCCTGCCGTGCGGGCTCGGTCATCTTCGCGAGGCCGAAGTCGAGCACCTTCACCCAGCCGCCGTCGGTGACCATCACGTTCGACGGCTTGAGATCGCGGTGGATCACGCCGCGCTCGTGCGCCGCGACGAGGGCGTGGGCCAGCGGGATCGAGAGCTCGAGGACGCGGGTGAGCGGAAGCCCGCCGGCCTGGACGTAGCGGTCGAGCGATTGCCCCTGGACAAGCTCCATGGTGATGAATCGGATCCCGTCCTCGTCCTCGACCGAATGGAGCGTGACGATGTTCGGATGGTTGAGGCCGGCCACGGTCCGGGCCTCGCGCTCGAAGCGGGCCAGCCGCTCCGGGGACGAGGAGACCGCTTCCGGCAGGACCTTGATCGCGATTTCCCGGCCCAGGCGGGAGTCCCGGGCGCGGTAGACCTCGCCCATCCCGCCGGCCCCGAGCGGGCCGAGGATTTCGTAGGTGCCGAGACGGGTTTTTGGCGCGAGGGGCATGGAGCGGGAAGTGTATCGCGAGGGGAGGCGGGTGTCAGTGGCGTAACTGGGGCCGCGCGCCCCATTGCGGCGCCCCTACCCCAGGAGCAGAATTGCGTCGTGCTAACCCCGGAAAACGTTCTCGTTGTGCCAGAGCAGATTCTGCCGGGCGGGACCCTGCTTGGAAGGGACAGGCAGGCGGACGCTCTTCCCATGAAATGCGTAATAGTCCCGCCCGTTCTCGAACTCCTCGCGGATTCGCCGGCTCACCTCGATGCGTAGGCTTGGATCGATCGTGAAGTAGCCCCGGTCGAAGAGCGTGTGGAGATCTCGCCTCAGGAGTATCCCATTCTCGACGCGGTGCTCGCCTCCCCGGGCGTACCGATGGATATGTGCCGCCTCGAGGACGGGAAGGACGCGTTCGCCGGAAATCGCGCAGCGTCTTTCGTAGGCATCGGTGACCACCACGCGAAAGGCACCTTGCCCCAACCTTGGTGAGACCACGACGGGCTTGCCGTAGCGCTCCTGCAGAGACTCCCGGACTTCGGGGCGTCCGGGTCCGGCCAGGCCCCCGGCAAGGGCTGACTCCAGAGAATGAAACAGGGATAATCCAGGTTCCTTCTCCAAGTCATAGCTTCGACCCTGGACAATGTTTGGCTTCCAGTCCGGCGGGACGGGAACCCACGAAGTTCTCGGCAAGAAGAATGGCTGGGTGAGCACAATGCATCCGATTGTGTAGTCCTCGAACGCATCGCCGGGTCGTCGCCGATAGAACTTGATGCGAGAGCGCATTTCCTCCGGGGCTACAGCGCCGTTCGAGGTGCCGAACGCGTCCCAGGCGAGGCTGACCGGAAGGCGCGTGCTGTGGGCGAAGATACCGCCTCCGACAATGAAGTTGTCCGGGCTGTGAAGCTTGAACAGGAAAAGCTCGCCCGGGTCCAACGCTTGGAAGAGGACTTTGCCTCCTGGTTGCCAGAAATTCACTTCGGGCGGACTCAGGCGGCGGAGGAGTTCGAACCAGTCTCCATCGGTGATCCCCACAAACGCTCTCATGACTGAGTCGTGGGCTCATTGAAACTTCCGGTCACTCCATTCGGACCTCCCTGTGGATGCGGCGGGAAACGAATGAAAGTCCCAATGAGGGCGAGTGATCTCTCGGCAAAAGCAGCCGCCTCTTCGGTCGAAACTAGCTTCCCGCGTTCGTGAGCAATCTGGTTTCGCTGAATCCGAAGGCTGTCTACTTCGGCAGCGAGGTCGGGGCCGATCCGTGGATCGTTGGCCAGTATTTCAATGTAGTTGCGGGGCCGATTCAGACCCCGCGCCCCAAAGTAGAAGTCCACAGCGCTGTGCAGCCGGCGCCACCAATCAAGGACTAGCGCGTGCGGCGCGTTCAGTGCCATGGATTCAACCATCTCTCGAAAATTCGTGAACTCCTTTGAGGTGGAACTCACTTGGGTATCCCTGGTAGTGGCATAGGAAGCATGCTTGGGTTGCATTTCCCATGGGATCTGGGACTCACGATGGGCCCTCTCTCCAAGCTCCGCCTTTCTACAAGAGGCTGGGAGACAGAGATCCAATGTCTCCACAGTCGATATCGTAACAGCCCTCCCTTGACAACTGCACAAATGTGCACTATCCTAGTGCACATGAGCAAGCCCAATCCGCCCAGATCGTCGGGTACCGCCCGGCCGCGTAAGCCCAAGCGTCTGGCCGGCATCCAGGATGCCGCCGACCGCGAGCAGGCGATCCTCGACATGATCGCCGACTCCCTCCGCGACCAGGGCCGCCCGCCGACGATCCGCGAGATCGGCGAGGCCTTCGGGATCGCTTCGACCAACGGCGTCCGCTACTACCTGGATCGCCTCGAGAAGGCGGGGAAGATCCGCCGCGACCGGTGGACTTCCCGCGGGATCGAGCTGGCCGGCCGCACCCCCGCGCCCGCGACTTCAGCCCCGGTGAAAGTCATCCCCGAACACGGCTCCCGCAACGCGCTCGAGATCCCCTTGCTCGGCCGCGTGGCCGCCGGCGCGCCGATCCTCGCCGAAGAAAACATCGAGGACGTGCTCATCGTGGACGGTGCGTTCGTGCGGCCCGGCAAGCATTTCGCGCTGCGCGTCAAAGGGGACAGCATGAAGAACGCGGGGATCCTGGACGGGGACGTCGTCATCGTGCACCACGAAGCGCCGATCCGCTCGGGGGAGATCGCGGTGGCAGTCATCGGCGACGAGGCGACGGTGAAGCGCTACTTCCCGCGGCGCGACAAGGTGATGCTCCTTCCCGAGAACGAAGATTACGAGCCGATCGAGGTCCGCCCGTCCGATCCGGAGTTCAGGATCGCGGGCAAGGTGGTGGGGGTGTTCCGGAGGTTGGGATGATGAGCGGCTGGGTCGCGAACGAATCAAACTCCGGGCGACAAGCGGAGGTACAGATACTTGGAGTACCCGAAGGTCGCGTAATAGAGAGCGCTCAACCCTCCGAGCTTCAGGGCATTCGAACCGACTTCGGCCGCGATCGCTCCATTCGACGAAACAACGACCTTCAGCGCGTTGCTTCGGCACCAATCGATCCGCGCCAGGATCTCGTGCTCGCCAGGCGGCAGGTCCAACGAGATCTCGCCTCCGGCCTTGATGGTTCCGGCGGGAGCGCCGTCGACGAAGATTCGGTACGCGCGGGCCTTGTCGGCGTATTGGCTGGGCCGCCGGATCGTGAGTCGCCTTGTCTGCATCGCGGGATGTTGGCGACAAGAGCATCCCTTGGCAACAGCACAAATGAGGTGGGGGTATTCCGGAAGTTGGGGTGAGGGGCGCCGCTCGAGGCGGCGCCGGTTTCGGAGGTCGGGTCATGGTTCATGCACGTTCTTTTCCCAAGCCAGACGATGGGTATTTCATGATCGAATCCATTCACGACCCCATCGAAGTCATCACGATGTTCGGAAACGGCACCATGCGCCCCATCCGTTTCCGATGGAAGAACAAGATCGTGAAGGTCGCGAAAGTGACCGGCGATTGGGTCCGACACGAGGGGCAGAACAAGATTCACTACTTCGCGCTGCTCGCGGACAGCTCGGATTATTTCGAGATCTGCTACAACGCGAAGGATATGACGTGGCAGCTCACACGCGTTTGGATGGAAGGTTGAGAGGGCGGGCGCGTGCGGGTCGTCCTGCATGTGGATATGGACGCGTTTTTCGCGTCGGTCGAGGAGAAGTTAAATCCTCGGCTGAGAGGCCGGCCGCTTTTGGTGGGGGGCGAAGTGGATCGGCGGGGTGTCGTCGCGGCGGCGAACTACGAGGCGCGCAGTTATGGGATCCATGCCGGGATGCCGGCGGGCGAGGCTCGGCGGCTATGTCCTCACGCGACCTTCGTCGAAGGTAACCCGCAGAAGTACGTTCATACCCAGATTCAAATCCTCGACACGCTGAAGAGTTTCACGCCTGCCGTGGAGCCCTTTTCCATCGATGAGGCGTTTCTGGATTTGACGAGCGTGGGGTGGAAGGGGAGGCCGGTGGAGGAGGGCCTGGATGGGGCAGTGCTGCTGGATTCGGTGGTTCCGGTCGCCGTCGCCATCCAGCGCGCGGTGTGGCGGCGAGTCCGCTTGCCTGCGACCATTGGAGTCGCGCCCAATAAGTATGTGGCCAAGATGGCGAGCGGGGTGCAGAAGCCTCGCGGGCTGACGGTGCTGACGGTGGAGAGATATCGCGAGCGATTCTGGGGGAAGAGCGTCCAGGAGCTGTGGGGGATCGGGGAGAAGACCAGGGTGTCGCTGGAGAAGCTCGGGATCCGGACGGTGGGGCAGCTCGCCCGGTTCCCGCGCGAGTTCCTGACGTATCACTTCGGGTTGAATGGAGAGCACATGCAGGAGGCGGCGCTCGGGAATGACGAGACGCCGGTGGTGCCTTATTACGAGGGTGTGGCTGCGAAGTCGATGGGACATGAGGTCACGTTGTCTCGGGATGTTTCGGATCGTGATGCGCTGCTGGGGGAGCTGCTGCGGCTGAGCGACATGGTCGGGCGAAGGCTTCGCGGGGATGGGTATCTAGGGAAAGTCGTAGCGGTGAAGTTTCGGGATTCCAAGTTTCGGACAGTGATCCGGCAGCGCGCGCTCGCGTCCGTGATGGATGATGAGAACGAGATTTTTCGGACGGCGTCGGGGTTGTTGGGGGAGAACTGGGACGGGCGGCCATTGCGATTGATTGGTGTGTCTGTTTCTGGGCTGGTGTGTGCGGCAGGACTCCATCAGCACAATCTGTTTGGTGCCGACGAGCATAAACAAGATATGCGAAAGGCTGTGGATTCGTTGCGGGATCGGTTTGGTGAGGCTGCGCTCGTTAAGGCTGGGGTGTTGCGGTGACTCGCGCATGGGCGGGGCTTTCGGTGGGAGTGGCGCGATGATTCTCCTGGGCACATCCGGCTTTTCCTATCCTGATTGGTACGGCGTCTTCTACCCGCCCGGGCTCGATCGCTCGAAGCAGCTCGATTACTACGCGCGGCAGTTTCACACGGTCGAGATCAACGCGACTTATTACAGGATTCCGCCGCCGCGCACCATGGCGTCGATGGAGCGGAAAACGCCGGCCGATTTCGTGTTCGTCGTGAAGTCGCATCAGGACATGACGCATCGATTGAGCTTGGACCCCGAGGCGTATCGCGCGTTTCACGCCGCTGTGAGGCCGCTCGCGGATGCGCGGAAGTTGGGCGGGGTCTTGGCGCAATTTCCGCAGGGATTCCATCGGTCAGACGAGCACGAGCGGTTCTTGTTGGAGATGCAGGAGAGGATGGAGGGAATCCCGCTGTTCGTGGAGTTCCGTCACAACTCTTGGAGTGGTGAGGAGGTGTTCGAGTTCCTGGAGAAGGAGGGTCTGGGATACGTCAGCGTCGATGAACCGGACCTGCCTGGGCTCTTGCCGCGCGTCGCGCGCGCGACGGGACCGCTCGCGTATGTGAGGTTTCATGGGAGGAACAAGAGGAATTGGTATCGGAGGGATACAGGGGACGGGCCTGCCGCGCTGCGAGGCGAGGGCAATCCCGAGACCAGCATGGCCGCCGCGAAGAGGGCGGCGCTCAAGGGCTCGCCCGCTGCTCCCAAGCCGGTCCGCGATGAGCGCAGGCTGCTGCGTTATGACTATCTCTATAGCGAGGCCGAGCTCAAGGAGTGGGCGGACAAGATACGCGAACTGAACCAGAAGACCCAGAAGACGTTTGTGTTTTTCAATAACTGCCACGCGGGGCACGCGGCGACGGGGGCGAAGCTCATGCGCCGGTTGTTGGATATGCCCGAGCCTGCGGTGGCGGAGCAGCGAGAGCTGTTGTGAGGTGCGTGCCTGGGCGACGGGGAGTCGGCGCCGGCTGGTTCGGTGATTCCCCTCCCCCCGCCTGGACCCGCTTGGTTTGGCCGGCGCCCTGGCCTAGCGAGCGCCGCGCCCCTGGTGAGCGTCGTCCCGCTTACGCACGCCGCCCCGTTTCCGAACGCCGCCCCCATGACGAGCCCCGCCCCGCGCGCCAACGCCGCCCCCTGCTTCCTGCGGCCGACCACCCCGCTATAGGTGATTTCATGCGGTATTCGTTGACCCATCTGAGCAACGTGGATCTCCTGCGGCAGCTTGTCGGACTGGTGACGCGCGATCGAGCGAACACCGCTTGGCTGCTGGCCCACATCGCCGAAACGGACGATCGTGGGCTCTACCGCCCGGCCGGATACGCATCGATGCATGCCTATTGCATCGGTGAACTTCGGTTCTCGGAGGACGCGGCTTACAAGCGGATCCGTGCGGCGCGAGTGGGGCGTAAGTTCCCTGAGCTCTTCAACGCCCTGGCTCAAGGTCGGCTCCATCTAGCGGCGCTCTATCTGTTGGCACCTCATTTCACGCTGGAGAACGTGAACGACCTGATTGCGGAGGTCACACATCGAAGCAAGTCCGACATCGAGGCTCTGATCGCGCTTCGCTTTGGCTCCCCTGGGCTGAGCGTGAGCGTGCGTCCGATGATTCGCGCGATCGCGCCGATCACCTCGCCGCCGGTCATCACGAATCAGCTCGAGACCGCGCCAGCCGAGCGTGGATCGCACACTCTGGAGTCCCTCGATTTCGAGGCGACGCCCACAGAGGAGACCGACGCTCAGCAGAATTACGTACAACTGGCCCCGGGGCCAGTTGAGGGCACCCAAGTTCAACCCCTGTCTCAGAATTGCCCCGCCTTTCTCGTTCGAGTGGTGCTCCCGAAGAGTACGCGCGACAAGCTGAGTCATGCGCAGGCGCTTCTCAGTCACGCGGTCCCGGCAGGGGATCTGGCTCAAGTGTTCGATCGGGCACTGGACGCGCTGATCTCGCAGCTTGAATCGCGGAGGCTCGGAACCAGTACACGCGACTCGCATCGCGGGGCGCCGGGAAGCGGCTCCGCTCCCGAGTCGGGCTCCCATAAGGTGTCCCGCTACATTCCGGCCTCGGTCCGACGCGCGGTGTGGGAGCGCGATGAAGGACGCTGCACCTTTGTCAGCATCACGGGCGGCCGGTGCAGGTGTCGGCGATTCATCGAGCTCGATCACATCGTGCCGTTCGCTCGGGGCGGAAAGCCGACGGTGGAAAATCTCCGGCTGAGGTGCAGCGCGCATAACCAATTCGAGGCTGAGCGCATGTTCGGGGCGGAGTTCATGCGACGCAAGCGCGAGGAGGGAGCCGCGGCCGCTTCCACGACCGGCGCGGCCCGCGGCGGAGGGACATGATCAACAATCGCGTCAATCCCGCCCAGAGGGCGGTCCAACGTGCCGGAGCCGGCGATCTATTCGAGGTGGAGTCCCGGCCTGCGGCGCCCGGGGTGGAATCGATCGATGAGTTCCGGACGATTCTGAGCGCATTACAAGAAGGCGGGCGGGACGGCCGCAGCCGCGATGAGCTCTATGGAGGTCGACGCCGCGGCCAGCGCGAGCTCGTTCATGTCGAGACACTCCCCGAACGGCCGGCGGTCTATGCCGATCTCTCGACGCCGCTGCCGCGCGCACTCCAAGCGACGCTGCAAGCGCACGGAATCGCGCGCTTCTACTCGCATCAGGCCGAGGCGATCGATCTCGCGCGCTCGGGAAAGCACTTCGTCGTTGCGACGGGCACGGCGTCGGGGAAGTCGCTTGCCTATCACATTCCTGCCCTCGAGCGGCTTCTTCTCGAGCCGAACGCAACGGCGCTCTATCTCTTCCCGACGAAGGCACTCGCTCAGGATCAGCTTCGGGGACTCCATCGCTTCGCGGAGACCTCGACCGATGTCGCGCGCGTCCTCGAGCCGGGGACGTATGACGGCGACACGCCGGGATCGGCGCGTCGAAAGCTTCGCGAGCGCGGCAACGCGATCCTCACGAATCCCGACATGCTGCATCAGGGAATCCTGCCGTATCACTCGCGCTGGAGCCGGTTCTTCTCGAACTTGCGGTACGTCGTGGTCGACGAAGTCCATACCTATCGAGGCATCTTTGGCTCGCATGTCGCGAACGTACTCCGCCGGCTGCGGCGCGTCGCGCGGCACTATGGCTCGGACCCGCAGTTCCTTCTCTCATCGGCGACGCTCCGGAATCCGGCCGAGCTCGCGGAGCTCATCGTCGGCGAGGAAGTGCCGGTTGTCGACCGCGACGGCTCGCCGCGCGGGCCGAAGATCTTTGCGTTTTGGAATCCGCGACCGTACAGCGCCGGGCGAGCGGGGCGCCACGACCCGGGGGACTCCACCGAGCGGCGGAGCGCCTCCATCGAGGCGGAACGGATCCTGGTCGCGCTGCTTGACCGCGGCGTGCAATCGATCGTTTTCACGAAGGCGCGGGTCGTGGCCGAGCTCATCTACCGCTACGCACGCGAGCGGCTCGAGCGCGAGAATCCGAAACTCGCGGATCTCCTGAGCCCCTATCGGGGCGGGTACCTGCCGGAGGAGCGCCGCGCGATCGAGCGCCGTCTCTTCGAGGGGGAGCTTCGCGGCGTGATCTCGACCAACGCGCTCGAGCTGGGGATCGATGTGGGCTCGCTCGACGCTTCGATTCTCGTCGGCTTCCCGAACACCATCGCGAGCACGTGGCAACAGGCGGGGCGCGCGGGGCGGAAGCAGGCTCCGGCGCTCGCGGTGGTCGTGGCCTACGAGGATCCGGTCGACCAGTACCTGATGCGCCATCCGGAATACTTCTTCGGGCAGCCGGTCGAGAGCGCCGTGCTCGATCCGGAAAATCCCTATGTCCTCGCGGCGCAGCTCTCGTGCGCGGCCTATGAGCTTCCCCTCACACCTGAAGACGAAGTCCTCTTCGGCGGACGCGCGGCCCCGATTGCTGCGCTTCTAGAAGAAGAGGGATCGTTCAAGTCGCTCGACGGACTCCGGTATTGGTCGTCGTCGGATTACCCGGCGGGAAAGGTGAGTCTGCGCACGATCTCCGACGATACCTACACGATTCTCGATCAGACGCATGACAATGCCGTGCTCGGAACGGTGGACTCCATCAGTGCTCCCGAGCTTCTCTATCCGGAGGCGATTTATCTGCACGAGGGAGACACCTATTTCGTCCGTGAGCTCGACTTGAAACAGAAAATTGCCTATGTCGAGCCGCGCGAGGTCGACTACTACACGCAGCCGGTGCTCGACACCCGGCTCAAGCTCGAGGAAACACGCGCGTCGAAGCGATTCGGCGATGAGGCGATCGGGCTCGGGCCGGCCGCGGTCTCTTGGCAGACGGTTGCGATGAAGAAGATTCGTTTCCGGAGCCTCGACGCCATCGGATATCACCCGCTGGATCTCCCCCGGCAACACCTCGACACGGTGTCGCTCTGGATCCAGCCGTCCGAGGGCACGCGCGCCGCGGTGCGCGTGGCCGGGTTGAACCCGCGCGAGGGGCTCGCGGGTCTGCGGAACCTCTTGATCACGATCCTGCCGCTGCACGTCATGTGCGATCGACCGGACATCGGCGGGATTCTCGACAGCTCGAATCTCGGCGAGGCCACGATCTTCATGTACGACCGCTATCCCGGCGGCCTCGGGTACTCCGAGCGCGGATACGCCATCATCGGCGAGCTCTTGAGAGCGGCGCTTCGGCTCGTCGAGGATTGTCCCTGCGAGATGGGCTGCCCTTCCTGCGTGGGGCTGCCGGTGCTGCGGCCGGCACAGCAGCAGGATCCCGACCTCAATGGAGGGTGGCCGATCCCGAGCAAGGCCGCGACGGAGGCACTCTTGCGAAGGATGTTGGGGGCATGACTCGGCCACCCTTCGGCGATCGGAGGCTGGGGGCATGATTTCCCGCGCGCTCCGCGAGCGGATCGGCGATCTCCTCCGAACCGATGCGCTGAGCGGTTTGCGCGAGCGCGTCTTGACGGGCGCGGCCAGGCGCGAGCCGCGGACGGTGCCGGTCTCGATCGAGGAGATGCTCCCCGGCGGGATCCTCATCGGCCGAGAGGGACCGGTCTTCGTGCACGAGCGGCTCTACACGGAGCTGAACGAGCGCCCGATGCCGCTCCTCCAGAAATTCGAGGAGATCGCTGCACCGGATCCCGGCCCGTCCGATCCGACGGGGCGAGACGTGCCGCAGCGCCGGCCACCGCGCACATTATATGAGGCGGTCGAGGCGCTGGATCCTCCGGAGCGAGGTCTCTTCCGTCGGTTCGGCTACCGGCGGATGCTCTTTCTCGACATCGAGACGTGCGGGCTGCAGGCGGCGCCGGTCTTTCTCGTCGGTCTCTGCCACATCTGCGAGCGGAACCTCGTTCTGCGGCAGCTCTTCGCCCGTGACTATGCCGAGGAGCGCGCGCTGCTCGCCGAGCTCGAGCGCATCGCCGGGGAGTACGACTTCCTCGTCACCTACAATGGCAAGACCTTCGACATTCCCTTTCTCCGAAATCGCGCCGTGCACCATCGGTTGCCGTTCGAGATTCGTCTTCCGCACCTCGATCTCCTGTGGATGGTGCGTCGCCGCTGGAAGAAGAAATTCCCGAACTGCAAGCTCCAGACGCTCGAGTGGCGGGTGCTGCGGCGATTGCGCGCGGGGGACGTGAACGGAGCGGACATCCCGGGCGTGTACCACGAATACGTGAAGCACGGGCAACCGCATCGGCTCATTCCGATCTTCCACCACAATATGCTCGACCTGGTCGCCATGGCGGAGCTTCTGCCGAAGCTCTTCGAGCCTGACGAGCCGCAGGAGGACAGGACCGACTCGGACGATTGGGCCTAGGCATTCGGCCAGGGATATGCCCGGGCTCCGGTGGACCAGGGGCGGGAATGCCCAGTTGGGAGGGATATGCATGAGGTCGAGCTCTTCATCGTGGCGCGGTTCCACGCGCGCCCCGGGCATGAGAACGCGGTCTCCGAGGCTCTGAAGGCGAACATGGAGCCCACGCGGGCCGAGCCGGGCTGTGTGCACATCAAGTGCTTCCGCGCGCGGCGAGACCCGCGGCTCTTCTTCATTCACTCGTGCTTCAAGAATGAAGCCGCGTTCGATCTCCACGCCACCTTGCCCCATACGGTACGGATGATCGAACGCGTGGAGCCGCTGATCGACCATCCCCTCGACGTCAATCGGCTGGAGCGGATCGGTTAGCACGCTGTCTGCAACGGCGTTCGACTGAAATGGGGGACCGGCGGTAGGCCGCCACTCGTCCTGGCTATGGCTGGCACTCGTCCTGCCTCTCTTGGCTCGGCTTAGATGTCGATTTCAGGCTCTCTCGATCGTCATACTTGATGAACCGCTTCGCGGCCGGTAGAGGGAGTCCACGGTGACCCCTCTGGGCCGACGGAGCCTCGAGAGACTTCTTACCAAATAAGGGCTTCGCGGACATCGCCCCGAGGCCCCATGACCCACGAAGGGAGGGCAGCACGATGAAGGGAATCCACACCTGCCTCTGGTTCGAAAGCCAGGCGGAAGACGCCGCGCGCTTCTACACCTCCGTTTTCAAGCACTCGAAATTGGGGACCATCACTCACTACGGGAGCGCGGCGGCCGAGGCGTCCGGACGGCCAAAGGGGTCGGTCATGACGGCGAACTTCAAGATCGGCGACCATGAATTCATGTGTCTGAACGGCGGGCCGCAGTTCAAGTTCTCGGAGGCGATCTCACTCATGGCGATGTGCGACGACCAGGACGAAATCGACGAGTACTGGGAGAAGCTCTCGCAGGGCGGCGAGAAGTCGGTGTGCGGGTGGCTCAAGGACAAGTACGGGCTGTCATGGCAGATCGTACCGGCCGACTTCGACGAATGGATGAAGGACAAGGATGAGTCGAAGAAGGAGCGCGTGATGGCGGCCGTCATGAAGATGACGAAGCTCGACATCAAGACGCTCGAGGACGCCTACCACGACAAGGTGGGGGTTCGCTGACAAACTCGGCTTTGACAAGCTGGGCGTTCGTTCGTAGCTAGGGACGGCACGGCGGTCGCCGTCCGGCGGTCCGTGCCGTCAGGGCGCGTAACGCCTAAGCCCCTGCTAGAGGCTGCCGAAAAACGCTGCAATGTCGCGCGCGAGGAGCTCCGGCTCCTCACGCGCGGCGAAGTGCCCGCCGCGCGGCATCGAGGTCCATCGCTGAACGTTGTACAGGCGCTCGATCCATTCGCGCGGCACCGTTCCCTCCGACACGAAATGGCTCGCGAAGACCGCGAACCCAGTCGGCACCCTGACGAAGTCGTTCGGTCCTGCCTGAAAACCGAACCAGCGATTGTCGTAGTAGTCACGGATCGCGGTCGGCATGGTTTGCGTCACCCAGTACAGCGTAATGAGCGTCAGCAGATCATCGCACGAGAAGCGGCCCTCGAGACTCCCTCCGCTGTCGCTCCACGCCCTCCATTTCTCCAGGATCCACGCGGCCAAACCGGCCGGTGAGTCGTTCAAGCCGTAGGAAAGGGTCTGCGGCTTGGTCGACTGGATCGAGCTGTAGCCGCGCTCCACGCGGTCCCATTGCTCGAGATCCGCGGCGTATGTGGACTCGGCCTCGGACATCGGACGCGCGTCCGCGCCGAAATAGGGATACATTTCCGGGCTGCTCAGGTGGATTCCGATCATCGGGTCGGGCTCGTCGAGCGCCATCATCGTGGTCACGCCCGCACCGAAGTCGGTTCCGTGCGCTGCGTAGCGCTCGTATCCCAGCCCTCGCATGAGCCGATGCCAGAGTCGAGCGGTTTCGCGGATCGTGGCGCCGGTCCGGGGCGGCCGTTTCGAGAACCCATAGCCAGGCAGGGATGGAATCACGACGTCGAAGGAAGGACCATCGATCCCGTGCGCGCGCGGATCGTTGAGCAGCGGCACGAGCGGGAGATACTCGAGGAACGAGCTCGGCCAACCATGCGTGAGGACGAGCGGAATGCCGCGCCCGTCCACCGCGCGCTCGCAGACGAAATGAATCCGGACGCCGTCGAGTTCCGCGTGCAGATGGCGGTACTTGTTGAGCACACGCTCCTGCGCGCGCCAGTCGAACGAGTCCGCCCAGTACGCGAGGAGCGTTTTCAGATAGTCGATGTCGGTGCCTTGCTCCCACGGACCGGCGGGCGAGGGATCGGGCCAGCGCGTGTTGCGAATGCGCGCGCGGAGATCGTCGAGCACGTGATCTTCGACGAAGATGGTGAGCGGCTCGATCGAGAGACTCATCGATCCGACACGGGCCCTCGCGCGGTGCGCGGCGTGCCGGTCCCGGGCGCGGCGCGTGATGCGGCGCTTCGCGCGGTGTCCGACGCGGCGCGCGAGGCCTCGAATCCCGCCCGATCCAACTCGAACCGAATCGACCGCTCCTCGGGACCAGGTCCCACTCGTTGGAACCCGCACCCATCGAGGAGTCGAATGCTGGGCACGAGCTCCGGCATGGTGTCGGCGATCACGACGCGCACCTCGTGATGTTCGAACGCCCACGCCACGAGTGCGATGACGGCTTCCTTCCCGAGGCCTCGCCCGTGGTAGGACGGGATGAGGGAATAGCCGATCTCGACCGCGCCCTCCGGCGTCGGCGGGCCTTTGAACCCGCCCCCTCCGATGAGAACACGCGCGGGCGCTCCAGCGGCGAGCGGCAGCGCCTCGCGCTGGGAGGGGCCGGGGCCCTGACCGCCCTCCTCGACC
>Ga0066388_100000448_pt1 | contig 19136 bp, 16 predicted proteins | sample PanSoiMetaGPlot6_FD_64539 | JGI IMG/M metagenome (GOLD analysis project Ga0066388, IMG submission 64539) | Tropical forest soil microbial communities from Panama analyzed to predict greenhouse gas emissions - Panama Soil - Plot 6 (Hybrid Assembly) | ecosystem: Environmental > Terrestrial >... | reverse complement strand
ACGGCGCCCTTGACAGCTCTCCACGCCACCGCACGCAGCGTCATCGATGTCGGAGAAAAACAATATGGAGTGCCGCCACGTCGTCCTTGACTTTTATGACCTTCTCATAGAAGTGAAATCGCTGATGACAACAGTGCGGACTACTTGAAGAGATGTTCGGCCTTCGCCGTCTCGGAGATGAGTACCTTTCCCGCAGTCTTCCCACGCAATCGCTGAACCGGAGGAACCGAAGGGTTTTGAGGATAGCTGGAGCCATCGAATGAGAGCTTTGCTTCGTAAGCAGACATCCCTCCACCCCCCACAACAACGCTGAGGTCATGCCATCCATTCGTTTTCGTGGTTAACACCCGAATCGGAAGCCGCACGATTGGAGTTTTGGTGATGAGCTTATACGAGGCACCACTCGGAGCTAAGACGAGCATCGTACAAGAAGCCGAAGGAGCGGATGCGGACAAAGCCGTCGGGCAGAACATGCAGAAGGAAACGTCGCAAGAACTCTTGCGCGGAGAGCGTCATCCTTCTCTTCTTATTACGGTGGGCATAATCCTTCCACAGGAAGGTAACTTGGTCGTGCTCGAAGGCCAAGAGACGGTGGTTGGTGATGGCCACCCGATGGGTGTAACGCGCGAGATAACCGAGCACATGATGGGGACCGCCGAAGGGTGGCTTGGCATAAACGACCCAGTTCTGACGGAACAGGGGGCGCAAGAAGGCGCAGAAGGCGTTTCCTCATCAACATCCAGGTCTTTCACGCAATCCTGTCTCTAGTAGGGCCAGGTTGTTCGCGCATTCTCATGCTTCTGAAGTGACGGGATCCACGGACGACTTCTAGGCAAGCTCGTAAATGAACCGTTGCTACACGCAGTCTGCCTGTGTCACTGACCGGCACAACCCACAAAATAAGGCTCCCGGTCAGCAACATACTTGGGTCGAGAAGCCCTCCGATGTAACGCTCAACCGAAAAGGCCCTGAAGCGACATGATCGAAGGGGCTGCGCATTTAATAAAGTCGCAACCGCTAGGACCACTGTTAGAAAGGTCAGTGCGCTAAAAATGCGGGAAGGCATCCTCAAAGCTGCTCCGACATGCGTGGTTTGGCATACTGCAGATTCGACCAGCAGCCCGGTGGGATGAGAACTGGCAAAGCTCCCAGCATCCCGTTACTTCCGACTCTGGGCAGCGTACGTTATGACATCAGTAATCCGGCTCTTGAGCAGCGTGACCTTCGGAATTTCGACATTCCGTTGACGGCAACCAGGTGCGATTCATCTGCACAGGCAGGAGCAGGATTTGGTTCCGTCGGAATCTCGACTACTAAACTGGAGGGTACGGTCTATATCTTTGTACAGTTGTTATCCCACTGGCTAAGTGTCTAGCATTTCCCTATAAGCCCGCGAATATGATTCACCTTGCGATGCTCGCCGATATGCAGGCCCTGGGATGTCATTAGGTATGAGGAACATTGTCCGAATAACTGTGGTCCTAATTTTAGACTTTTTAGGTGGCTGTAGTTTTCCCAATCCTGCAACGACTGGAAATTGGATCTTTAAACTCACGCCGAGTGGCTCTTCGGAGGTGATTCTAGCAACGGCTAACCTGACGCAAAATGGCAATGTTATCACGGGGCACGCCGCATTGAGCGGAAATGGTGTCGGCTGCGGGGTCGCCACATCCATGATGGCGTCTGGATCTGTTCAAGGCAATAACTTGACTCTCCAATTCACGCAGGCACAGAATATCGTTACCTTCACTGGCACAGCGAACCAGAGCTTCACCTTTTTAACAGGAACATACCTCGAAACAGGCGGGTCGTGTCTGCCGGACGGTGGGTTCGGAAGTTGGTCTGCAACTCTCCAGTAGCACAGCAGTTGACCGGAACAGTGATCGAAACCAAAGTGACTTTCTCTGCCTGGCGGGAGTACTATTCGTTGTTCCTTCGGTGGCCTGGGTTTCAGGAGGTCTCTACCGTTTTATTCTCGGCGGCAGCCTTTGGGCAAGACTTTTCCGACGGAGCGTAGGAGTTAAACCTCGGCCTGAAGGTCATCCCTTTTCCTGGCTGCTGAAGTTCGGAGCCAAACCAAACAACAGTTGGAAAGTCGGGCTTTTGTTATGCAGCTGGAGGAGGCCGTCCAGGCCGCTTTCGTCGGCTACGCCATCTTGGGTGATCCCCATGTTTTGCTGTTCGTTTTGCTGTTCGAAAAATCGGTTCTGTGCAGGAATCTGACGAGGTCCACGATTTTAGCGGGGTTTATGTTCATCGCTGAAAAGCGTCCGCAGCCGTCGTCGTCGAGATCGAGGATGTGTCCGGCTTTGCGAGCGAAATCGGGATCGCGTGGAAAGATCCAACTGCGGTGTTGCCAGGGACGAATGGCATCGCCACTCAACCAACGCCAGAGTGTGGTGCCGCTGACTCGGGCAACTATGCCTTGAGCGATTGCCTCCTGGCGAATATCGGCCAGAGACAAGCGCGAGAGCGGCAGCCCCAGGCGATGGGGCAGCTCACAGGCGAGAGCCTTTACTTACACGATTATGCGGGGGGGAAAAGAGGGCGGGACGGCCGCCCCGAGGTTGTTCCTCGAGGCCGGGTAAACGAGCCAGAGCAAATCGCTTGCGCCACTTGCTCACGATCTGGCGCGGCGTGTCCAAGCGTGCAGCGATGACATCGTTGGACAGACCCTGGGCTGCCAGGAGCACGATTTTAGCCCTAATGACATCACGATACGGTGACGTATATTTACGCGCCCGAGATTCGAGTTCGTTTTGCTCATTTCTGGTAAGAACTATGGTGAATGAGCTCGATCTTGGCAAAGACGGATCCTCCAAGCACAAGCCTAGCGGCTAAAAACGCATGGCAGCCCTTAATTATACGTCATCGTATTTACTAACTTGAGTACTAAGCTACACCAATTGAAGCACTTGGAATTTTGGTTTTTTCTTGTTCGGGACTAGGGGTCAGAGGTTCGAATGCTCTCTCCCTTGGGTAATTGCTTTTTCATGAACATTGCGTGCCGCTAAAGCGCGTCACAGCACCAAACTTGGCGTGGAATGTCCCAATACGGTACACGGATCGAGTAGCCGGACCCCATTGCTGAGGCCCGGCTCTCTAAGCACCTGCCGCAATCTGCTGCAACGGCGACACGCTGGCGAACCAGCCTCTCAAACCGCTCCAGGCATCTCATTAATTATCCATTCCATTCGTTGAACGAAAGCCATTCAGAAGTTGAGGTCACGCCAATGGTGAAGTACAAACTAGTTCTACTGTTAACAGCAATTTGCACTCCTTGGTTGCTCCTGGCCCAGCAAACCAGGACGCTGCCGTCGGGCACAGACATCAATGTAAGAGCCGACCAGGAGATTACCGCCGAGGCCGCCAATGCTGGACAGAGTTATCCCGCAACAGTGAGCGCTGCTGTGGTAGACAGCGAAGGTCATGTTTTGATCCCCAAGGGTGCGCACGCGAACCTCAAAGCGCAGGCGGAGGGCAGCAAAGTATCGCTGGATCTGTCCTCAGTCACGATCGATGGCAGGGAATACCAGATCGACACCAAAGGATACAAACCTGGAGCCGTGGGGGCAAATAAGACCACAGCGAAATATGCTGGAGGCGGCGCCGTGGCCGGTGCCCTAATTGGCGCTCTTGCTGGAGGAGGCAAAGGCGCAGCGATCGGTACGCTGGCTGGAGGTGCAGCCGGCGCCGGTACTCAGGCGGTGACCGCAGGCAAGAAGATCCACGTCCCAGCTGAGACCGTGCTTACCTTCAAGACTGCGCAGCCACTTGAACTTGATCCTGTGGCTCCCGGAGTCAGGCGCTGAGGGGGCGGGCAAAACCAACAAAGATCGGTCGGGTCAAGCGGAAAATTCTAGCGGGAATTGATGAACCTGATGCTCAATGTTCATCACGACGATGAACGCAATACAGATGACCGTTTAATGTCTCAAGTGCTCGTTAGGGAACTTGTCCAACCATCTCGCTAGCTGACCGAGCGAGGCGATCTCGTCCCCGTCCGTTGGCATCGACGCCGGCCAGAGTGAGCCGAAGCCTTCTTGGCAGAATCGAAAAATCTCATCTTTGAACACGTAGTGCCGCCCCTGCGCCGGCTTCCGGTTGCGCGAATACGCGTGCTGCCCCTGCATGCTCACGAGTACCTCCCTAGAGGGATCGCCGTCGAAGAGCGTCCGGTTTGTGGCCGAGCTCGCCGACTCACAACCTGGAGCGAGCCTGCGGGTGGGCTTGGGTCCGGGTATGGCCGCAGACTATCGGACCCTGAGCTCAGACCTTGGTAATCGGGAGCAGGCTCGAGATGGCTCGTTTGCGCCTTCGGAAGACGAGCCAGCCGCACGCTTTACGGAGGACGATACGGCAACATGACTTTGAGCCGTTTTCCCGTCGAGGTCTGCCAGAATTACGGCCTCACCTGGCGCCATCGGGAAAGACGCGGATGCCTTCACACCGACCTGCTGCTTCCGGGTAACATCGTCCTGCATCTCTTCAACGTGCACTTGGGCACGAGCTTTGTCGAGAGACTGCATCAGGTGCACATGCTGCTAGGCAACCACGTGCTCAGTCACACACAGTGGGCAGGCCCCAGAATCGTCGTCGACTTCAATGAATGGACGCTGGCATGGCCTCGCGACTTATGGGAAGCCTTCAAAACAGCGAAGCCCAAGACCTTTCTGCGGCACGGTCGCACCTATCCGGGTATTTTTCCTGTTCTTCACCTCGATCATTTCTATTACGACCAACACCTTGCCTTGCTAAGTTTCCACGTGCACAGAAGCAGCAAGACGCTAGCCGAATCTGATCATTTACCGCTGGTAGCTGAATTCGAATTGACACACTGAGATTAAACTGCGTCTCACAAAACAGTCGCTCCCGCGGAAAGAGTGTTCTTGGTTTCGCCCGAATAAGCTTTAGTCCCAGGTCGCACTTCGTTGCTGACCTGTTTGATAGCGACGGCGTCGTAAGTGCCTGAAGCTGATATCCAAGCGGAAACAAGGTTAAGCCAAGAATGGCACTCAAGAGTTCCAGATAGTGACCGGGGCTATGTTCAAAGCCCCAATTCATCCAAGCGAACAGATAAAGTGCTTCGAAGACGCACCCGGTCAGTTATCGGAGAGAGAATTGGACAGCGCCTGCGGGGGGCAACACCTCCGACCTGTGAGGCTGCGCCCGTCAGGTCAAATTCAAACCAGAACGACTTGGCATCCGCGCTCATTCGACTGCTACTCCTTCAAGGAGCAGCCACAATCGGCAGGCGGAACATGTGCTTTCAAAAACTCCGCTGCACGCTGGTAAGCATCAATCTGATTCTCAACTTTCGAGAAGCCATGCCCCTCATTTTCATAGACCTTATACTCCACCACACCGCCGCGCTTTTTAATTGCGTCTACCACCTGCTGCGATTCTTCATGCGGACAGCGGGGATCATTCCCGCCCGCGAGCAGCAATAACGGAGCTTTTACCTGATCTATAAAGTTGATCGGTGAGCGGTCGTCGAAGAGCGCTTTATTCTTCTCTGGATCGCCCATCGTCGCAAGGTCCGACTGTTGCAGCACCGGATCTTCATTTTGCATTTCCGTGAACCAGTTGACGAACGGCACAATAGGTACGGCTGCTGCCCAGATATCGGGTGCCTTGGTGACGCCCATCATGGTCATGTACCCGCCATAGCTACCTCCCATCAAGATAAGTTTCTTGGGGTCGACGTACCCCGTCTGCTTCATCCAATCGGCCGCGGCCAGCACATCCTGCAAGTCGCCCCCGCCCATGTCGAATAAATTCGCATGCTGGAATTCCCTGCCGTAACCGGTCGAACCGCGGTAGTTCGGCGCAACCACGAGATATCCCTGGTTCGCCATGTACTGAACGAAACGGTTAAATGAGTTGACGGTTTGAGATGTGGGGCCACCGTGAACTAACACAATTGCCGGACTGACCGGCTGCCGGGGCAAGTTGTAAGGTACATAGACGAACGCTGATATGGTCCACTTGCCGTCATGGCTGGGATAGTGGACCAGGAAAGGATGAACCATGTCTTCGCTGCGCACTCCCGCTACCAGCGATTGCGTCACCTGGCGCGACTTCCCGCTTGCGAGTTCGTAAACCCAGATATCATTAGGTGCCTCGGGACCATTGTGATGGTAAAGCAGACGTGATCCATCCCGTGTGAAAGCCGTCTCCGAACCGCCTAGCGAGTTCACGCCGCTCGGCAGCGGCAATGCTGTGGTCTTTTTAGTTGCCAGATCGTGAGTAAAAATGTCAGTGTTCCCATCGACATTGGCCATCCAGGTAACCACCTTGCCGTCGGGGGAGAAACAGCCCCCGCTAATTTCCCACTTGTCACGTGTCAACCAGGTGATCTTCTTTGTCGCTACATTCAACAGACCCACATTCTCGTACCCATTTCCCGCATTCGACGTGATCAGCAAATGTTTACCATCGGGCGAGAAATCACTTGCCGAAAAAAGACTCTCGCCGGTATGGGCCGTCAGCAGAGTGCTCTGCCCCGCCGCCACATCGGCAACCAAGACGTTCGAGTCAGTTCCCTTCGCCTGCGTCTGTGTGTAGGCGATCAATTTCCCGTCTTTCGACCAGATTGGACCGACATTGCCTTTGTCCTTCGGCGCGCCCGTAGTGATGTGTTTCACGCCGCGCATCAACATGTCGTAAACATCGATTTCGTAGCTCGATGACTTCTTCGGCTTCACTATGTAGGCCAGAAAACGTCCGTCCGGAGACCACGTCGGCGATAACTCGGCGACCTCCCGCGTGTTAGTCAGGTTCATGACCTGTCCCGTTTTCGGCGAGACCAGGAAGATATCCCACTGCTCATCGCCGTCATAATCGGACTGATAGGCGATCCACTTGCCATCGGGCGACCACGTGGGATGCGCCTGCCTCTGATGGCTGATGGTCAACTGCGTAGGCCATCCACTTTCCGCAGAAATTAGCCAGAGATTATTCCGGCCACTCATGTTCGAGATGAAAGCGATCGTCTTGCCGTCCGGAGACCACGTCGTTCCTCCGATCGCTCGCGTCATATACAGCTTCTCGATGGTCAGATTCTTTTCGACCTGCGCGTCGGGCTTGCTCGAAATCTGCTTCGGATCTGTAACGGCTTGTGGCGTGGGAAGGGTTTGGGAAAGAACGCTGCTGGCCATACCTACGACGATAACAAACAGGACAAAAGCTCGCATGCGACCTCTGCTGGTATTCCAAAGACTGAGTTTAGCATCCGCTCCCCCCTAGAGACGCAGCTTACGGGGCTCGGTCGGGGTCGATCTGCCAGGGTGTGCTGTCCGCGGGACTTCAACCCGGTTGACGGGTAGAGCGATCTGAGGCCGGCCAGGCTCGCAACCACTTTGTGAATTCAGGCCGGACCCCAAATAGGGTGGCCCGGGGCGTGTTAACGTCGCGAGCTGAACGCGGGCGCCGGGCAGGTACTGGGGAGTTATCGCACCGTGAACTTCCCGTGAATACTCCTCTGAAGTAATGCTTGGCTGTCCAGCCTGATTCCACAATGAGCGAGCTTTCGCCTGCTGTCATTGCTTGGCTACCCTTAACTTTAACCATATGACGAGAATCATGCTCACGAGATATCCAGATGCACGATTTACGGACCATCTAAATTAGGATTGCAATGGAAGAAAGTTCCACTTCTCGTGCCCGCATGGATTGATGCTCTGCTCGCAATTTGGAAGCGCGACGCACGGCATCGGCGATGTCGTCGTCGGTCATCTAACGGGCTAGATTGCGAAGTTGACCACTCTGCTTTGGATTTGTTCGGTCCAGCAACAAGAGCCGCCAAAGATAGGCGCGGTTCAGATCCCGGGGCACGCCGCGGCCCGATTCATACAACGTTGCAAGTTCGGCCTGAGCTTCATGTTGGTCCTGTTCTGCCGTTTCTTGTCGGGACTCGCGGCAGATCTGGAGGGACAATTCTCGCCTGACGGAAATTGGGTGGCGTATTCCTCTAACGAATCTGGCCGTTGCGAAGTGTATGTTGCTTCCTTTTCTGGGTCCCGCACCAAGTACCAAGTCTCGACGGCTGGCGGGCAGCAGCCTCGATGGCGCCGAGATGGAAGAGAACTATTCTTCCTTGCGCCCGACAGAACGCTCATGGCCAGCTCGGTAAAACCAGGATCCACCCTGCAATTCAATACACCCGCATCGTTGTTTCAGACATCGTCGCATGAGCCGATCACCGCGGAAGAGTTCTTCACCTATGACGTATCAGCCGACGGAAAACGATCCCTCATAAACGTGGATGCTGAAGAACCTGGTCCTCACACCGTGGATATCGTCCTCAACTGGATCTCAACGCTCAAGCATTGAATTTTCCAAGGCCCACTTCTGTTTGCTCATACCCTGAGTCCCCTTCTTACTTGCAGGCAATCAAGTGCGGGTCGGACAAGGGAGGGCAGTTTTGGATCGCTCTGTTTCCTAATCCTCACCCGGTTGACAACCCGGCTCAGCGCAAGTATCATGGGCGAACAAAGGGCGAAACCAGCATGTCTTCGCTTCCCTTCCCGTCCGCCACTGAGAAGTCTTCCTTGGTGGGAATCGCCCGCCTGGCGAGCCAAGGGGAGTCTCTGCGCGAAGGTCATAACGTCGAATATTTCACCCTTCCCGTGCGCTCAGTCCTGAACCGCTGCACCTCCGCCCGCATGCCCTTTACTTGGACCATCAACCCGTATCGCGGCTGCGAGTTCGCCTGTAAGTATTGCTATGCGCGCTATACCCACGAGTTCATGGAAATGAGGGACGGCGTGGACTTCGAACGCAAGATTTATGTCAAGCAGCATGCTGCCGACTTACTGCGCCAGGAGCTCCGTCAGGTGAAACCCGGTGAAGAAATTGCCTTGGGTACTGCGACCGACCCATATCAGCCCGCTGAACGCCGATACGAGATCACGCGCGCCATTCTGGAGGAATTGGCACGGCATCATGGCCACGAGATCGGTATCGTTACCAAGGCGAATCTTGTGTTGCGAGACATTGACGTGCTGCAGCAGCTAGCTCGAGACAACCAGCTGTACGTGAACCTCACCATCACTACCTTGAATGCGGATCTGGCTCGGATTGTCGAACCGAGGGCGCCTCGACCGGATCTGCGCATGGAAGCCGTCCGCAGACTGAACGAAGCAGGCATCGCGGCTGGCGTGATCTGCGCTCCAGTTCTCCCTGGAATTACCGACGCGGCTCGCGATCTTGAAGCATTGGTTAAGGCCACAGCTAACGCAGGTGGAAAATACATCTTTGCCAACCCACTATTCCTCAAACCCTGCTCCGCGGCTGTGTTCCTGCCTTTTCTGGAAAAGGAATTTCCACACTTGGCAGAGAGCTATCGGCAACGATTTCAGAGGCGCGCGTTTCTGCCCAAAACCTATCACAAGCGCATCGCGGAGCTGCTGGCGAACCTGCGACGCAAGTATGGAATCGTGAACGCCTATGAGCGTTATGCCGAGCGCAGCCACCCACCACTGAACAACCAGCAACTCTCCCTGTTCTGAAAAAGGATGAACCTCGCACTTGAGGGTGCGGCAAGCGTGCGGCGGAGAGAGGTCTGTCGTTGGCGGCATCCGCTCAAATGCTCCCGCACAGAATCCCAACTTTGCCGCCCTGCTAGCCCGCTCGTCCGCCGGATTCCGCGATGACAGCTAGTCAGCCAGGGATCAGCCGGGACCGGCACCGATCAGGCGATATCCGATGCGTCGTCATAATTCCTGACGAAGTCCCGCAGAGTTTTTGCTAAGTGCGAACGGCGCCAAATCTCTGCAAGCCGATACCCGCAATTGTCCCTAGCACGGCTTTGGTCACGCTCGCTTGGCTGATCTTTGCGTCCTCGATCTCCACCAGCACCACTCGCGTTATCGCGGAGTAATCCTCGCCTGCCATAATCAGCTGAACAAGAGCAGTCTGGAGCGGCGACAGGCTGGGATTGAAAGCGGCGTTTTCGATATAAGAGCCCTTGTATACGCCGCCTTGCTTAGTTTCGATTGCCAGACCACACTGTGATTCGCTGTAGGGCGCGTACGAATGGGTAGCAGCATCCAAAGCAGCATCGGCGAGCCTGTCATCGGACACATGCGGCAGCTCAAGGCCGATCTTTCTGACCGGAAAGCCTCCCTCCTTAAAACCCAGATCCTTTGGACCAAAGGCCATCGGCAGCAGTGATGAGAGTTTGCAAGGAGCCTTATTTTCCACCAGGATTTCGAAGTCCCCTGTAGCCGCCATCTCGTTCATGAACTGACGGCAGTGTCCGCAAGGAGCAGCCGTAACCGCGATGGCTGCGACTCCAGGCTCGGCGTGCATGTAGGCATTGCTCAGCGCGGCTTGCTCCCCATGCACCGAAAATCCGAGCGAGTGGCCAGGAATCTCGATGTTCATACCGAGATATAAGCTTCCGCTCGAGCCTCGCACCACAGCCCCCACCCGATAGTTCGAAATCGGTGGACGAGAAAAGGCGCGGGCCAGCGCAAGCAGCCCAATCATCAAGCTGTCCACGTTCGTCCTTTCTAAATGGACAAGTTCCAGAACCCTACTGGTGGCAATCTGACCACGGAACTCTGGCGCTCCCATCAAACCCTGCAAGATCTGGCGGGACCTGTCGGTCAAACCGGGCATAGGTTGGCCCATTCTGTTGCCCTCCGGGGATTGTCCAAATAGAGACTCTGAATGAAGGGCCACGAGGCCCAGACTTGAAGACGCCAATCTCGTCAATACCGCCCGCCGATTTACGACTGTACTGGAAATCATTCTATTCTCCGTCTCCGTGTACCAAACGATCGCTTCTATCATTAGCAGGCCGTAATCATAACCCCAGAGAAGATTCATGACGAACGACGGAACTCCACTGTTTCGGGAAGATGGCCCGCCTTTGCGGGAAATCGTGCTCCTGGCGACTTACGCCGTCATGTCGCCAGTGAGTGGGTTATTGCGCCTGACGTTGGGAAAGGATCCGAAAGTTCGGCTGTACGGTGTTTATGTAGCATTTGCTCAGCCCGACAACCCAATTCTGCATCATCTCGCAGGTGATCGATAACCAAAAACCGAGCGCGTAAATACATCGTTGGAAGTGAGGCAAACATGAACCGGTTGGAGTGACAAATGCCATGACTTCCGAGACTGTCTAGGCCTCTTCGCTTACGCGTGCCGACAGCCGGCGGTGGAGTTCTTCTTGAACTACGAGATGGTTTCAACCAGGCCCAGCCCGCCAGACCACCGGGCTGGTCCAGGCCGACTTTGTCTGGCACCGACAGGGCCTCAACGTTTAGCCTCGATTGCGCCGTCGGTTCGGGGGATGTGGCTTGGTCGCTCCTGGTGGGAATGTCCCTGCTAGCATTCGTTTATGCAGAACAGCTTTCTGCGCTACTTCGCGGTGACAGACGCGGAGCCCGCTGACGATCTCAAGGGCAAGGCTGCCCGTGCCTTCTCATCTGCCACTCCCGGCACTTTACCTCGCAGCACGGTGATAGACGCCCTCGGCAGTGTGTAAACCGTCTTCTCATCAGCCTGAATCGTGCTACCTACTGGTGGATGGTCCGGATCGGCATGGCTGTTGGGTCCGTCATTGATCCAAACATACTGATTGCTGCCAAAGGTGACGAATGTCATCGGTCCTGAGAAGGTAACCTCTCGCTTGCTCTTCCCGTCTCCCCATACTACGCGCACCGGCTGATCATCATTCTCATCTCGATTCACCAGCATCACCGACCAGTTTCCGTCCGGACGCCGTACGGCATATGCCGTAACCAGCACATTCCCCTCGCTGTCCTTTAGATCGCTTGACGCGGGAAACATGTAATGCGTGCCCGCGTGATGCTGCACCCATTCCCGATTAATCATGTGGGCAGCATAATAAGGCGAAGTGTACCCGCGAATATCGTACTTTTCGTCGGCCACGAAGTTTGACCACGATGCCCAGCCCAGGCAGGTCTGATGCAGATCTTGCGGTTGAATTGGGGAATGATAGAAAGCCGCACCGCCACCCTCGAAGAAAGCGCCGACGTTATCAGCCAGCCACAGTGCTGCGAAAATCGTGGTCATCGGTCCGGTAAGGTTCGCAGCCAGATGATTCTCGGTAACCATCAGCGGCACCTCCTTCGGAACGCCGTCATTTCTCCAAACCTCGAGGATGTGCTTGATCAGGTAAGGCTCAGAATAAAGAGTCTTCCACGTGATATCGCAGGGCTCGAAGGGGTAATGCTCGAAAGAGACAAAAGCCAGATCGCCAAGCCTACCGTGAGTTTTTAAGTAATCGACGAAGCGCCCCATCCAGGAGGTTCGTCCCTGCGCATCGGGCCACAATCGGATATCCTCGTTCACCCCTTCGAAGATCGGCCCTCCCAGCTTCAGCTTGGGATCCACGTTATGCAGGGCCCTCGCCCACTGGATATACAGGGCTCCATAGTCCTCCGGCATGGCATGTTTCCCGTCTGGTTCCTCACCCATTTCGATGTATCCAACATGGTAGCCGCGCTTTTCGATGTAAGCGATCTGTGCGGCGGCATCGTCCGGGGTTCCATACAGCAGCGTTACCGGAATCATCGCAGCCAAGTTGTTCGTAATCCCACTCCTAAAAAAAAGATCGAAGCCTGTGTGCTGGTAACTGCCTCCATCATGCACGTCGGCAGCGGAATGCCAGGGATCGATGGAGGAAACGCAGTAGCGCGGCAGCCTTTCAGAAGGACTCTTCGAAACCTCAGTAAATGCACCCGTCCCGTCTGTTGTGCCCGCCGCGATCTGTTGAATGGCGTACCCCACGCAATTGCGAACATCCTGTGAGCCGTGTTCATCACAGGTATTGGACGATGCCGTCATCAGGATGCGGATGTAGCGGGTGGAAACGGGAGCGTCGGTCAGCTTGTGCGTCACCGTACCTCCGCGTGCATCCTTCACAGACCCGGACGGGAAAACCTTCCATTCCCCCTTTGGCCCGGCATCGAAATCAAGCGCGCGCGTGCCAACCCAGTATTCCAGCTGGTATTCGGTCGCATAAGGACTTGCCCACGCGATGCGCACTGCGCTCACCGGCTTCTCGGATTGGAGATCGACCACCACCCACTGAGGATGAAGTGTGTCACTTTCCCCGGTGAACTTGCTCGCGAGGTAGGGATTGCTTTTCCAGTAACTCAGATTCGGGCCTTCGATCGGTCGATCGCCACTGGTGGCGAAACCACGATGGGGCAATGAGTATGCCAGAATGTAACGAATCGGTTCTTTCAATTCCGTGCTGCCCGTGAAATATCCGCTTTGATGGGCAGCATCGCTCCAGGTGCCATTCGCATTCCAGTGCCACGCCGCCATGCGCAACTCGGTGTTATTGCGATAAGTGATCGGTCCCCAGCCCGCCGACAGCGATTCTTCGAGAATATGCGGCGAGAACACCTTATCTATATCTGTGCGCGACAACACATCGAGGGAGCTGCCCAACGCGCTATCCGGATCAAAAGAGTTGATTACGTGCGTCGGTGTGGCGTCGATCCTGACCGTACCGGTTCCGCCCTGAGCCGCATTGAACTGTGCCATTGCACCCTTCGGAAGGATGGCAAGGCATAATGCAGCCGCAAGCAAGAGCCTCTGGTTTACGAGAGCGCAGCTGTTCTCCATCATTCAGCCTCCTTACAAGGACATCGAAATTCAGTCCCTTCGACTCCGAAATCAATTCAGGTGGCCGCGCAGCACCGTTACCGAAGCCGCCGGCAGGGCATACACCGTGGCAGTGCCGGCATTCACGCTTGCCTTCGCCGGAGGCTTATTAGGATCGGCGTATCCATTTTTTCGCGCCGGATGCCACTGATACTGCTCCCTTCCAAAGCTGATACTGTCAACCGTACCCGCAAAAGCGTGCTGACGCTTGTTATCGTTGTCCTGAAATACAACTCGGACGGGGTGGGGATTGTCATGGTCTTTGTTGATAAGCAGCAGCGCCCATTGCTGATCCGGCCGCTGCAATGCGTAGGCAGTGACGAGCGTGTGGCCCTTCCCGTCCTTTATATCGCTCGATGCCAGAAATTGTTTGTGAGTGGCATCTCTCGGTTCAGCCCACTCCTGCGTAAGCAGCTGAGCCGCGTAAAACTGCGAAGTCCGCTGCCGGATTCGATAATCCTTGTCGACCATGAACATGTGATACGTTCCCCAGCTGTTGGGGCAGGCCGGATGCGGCGGTGAATAAGGGAGGTCGTGATAGTAATGCGTCGACTGGCCTCCCGCCGACAAAAATCCGCCAAACGAATCCGCCAGCCACAGGGCCCCAAAAATATCAACCGCGGCTTCCCCGCCGTGGTCATTGGTTTCTGTGTCCAGAAGAGGAATGTCGGCCGGAAGCCCATCTTCCCGCCACACTTTCATGATGCGGGTAATTAATTCCGGCTCCCGATAAAGATTCTGCCAGGGCGTCTCACACCCATCGTAGGGATAATGCTCGAACGACATGAAAGCTAAGTCCGGCAGCCTGCCATGCGACTTCAAATAGTCGAGGAAGCGAGCGAACCATGACGTGCGACCCTGCTTATCGGGCCACGTCCGGATATCCTCGGTCACGCCTTGGAATGCCGGCCCGCCGAGCTTCAGTTTTGCGTCAACGCGATGCAGGGCTTCAGCAAATTGCAAATAGAGCGCACCATAGTCTTCGGGCAACATGTACTGCCCGTCAGCCTCTTCTCCCATTTCAACGTAGGAAACCGGATAGCCACGCCGTTCGATGTAGGTTAATTGGGCAGCTGCATCTTCCGGGGTGCTGTAGACGAGAGCCACCGGGATAATCGCCGGTAAGCCACGCGTGATTCCGCTGGTAAAAAACAAGTCGAAACCCGGTTGATCGCCCGACTCCATGCGATCCGGAGCAACGTACAAATCAGAGAAGTCGTGCCATGGATCGACCGACGAGCAAAGGGTAAGAGTCTGCTTCTGGTCGGGAGAATGGCGGAGAATGTCGCTGAACTGTCCGTGTCGATCAATCGTGCCGAGATAGAGTTCACGAATGGCATACCCCACACAATTTCTGCGGTCAGCCGATCCGTGGCTGTCGCAGGTGTTGGACGACTCGGTCATGAGGATGCGTATAAATTTCGTGCTCACCGGCGAGTTCTCCAGCCGCAATGTCGGCGTGCCTCCTCTCCCCCCGCTTACCATGCCTGAGGTAAAGGTCTTCCACTCGCCCTTGTCCTGCTCATCCATGGCATCGCCCGCACCGACCCAATACTGGACTTCATAAGCACGAGCATACGGTTCAGCCCAGGCTACGCGGATGGCGTTCACTTCCTCAGGTTTGTCGAGACCGATTACAACCCATTGAGGATGAAGCGAATCGTCTTCTCCCGTGAACGCCCGTGCCAGGTAAGGATTGCTCTTCCAATACGACTCGAGGTCTCCGTCGTTCAACCGGGAGTAGCCGTCAAATTCCGAGCCGCCATTGCGAGTAAAGCCGCGATGCCGCAGCTGATAGCCATAGGAATGGCGAATCGGCTCTGACGTAGGATTAGCATCGCCAACAAAATACCCTCTTCCCGCCGGGTCACTCCATGTGCCCCGCGGATTCCAGTGCCAAGCCTGCACAAACAAATCAGTGTTCTGCCGATAGCTGATGACTCCCCAGCCCGCTTCCTGGATCTGCTTGATTTGGTCGGCACGAAAGAAGGTATCGGTGGCATTCGTCGGCACTCGATCGACGGTGGAACCTAATGCGTACAATGGACTAAAAGTGTTCACCACATGACTTGGCGTTATATCCACCCGCACGGTTTGGGCTGAGACACTGTAGCCGGCGAGCATAATAAGCGTCATACTTGTTGCGAGGGCGTGATGATTGCGGAAGCTTATGTAGGCACCCAAACGATCAATGAGCATGATTCGAGAAAACCCGATACAGAGTCATACACGAAAATCGCGGCATTTTCTATGCCGGAATACACGTGTTTTCATCCAATGAAACTTATTTCTATTCAGCTACCCGCCTTTTCGTTATAATTTCCGACTTCGATCCGAAATCACAACCAGTTGGGAGATCCGCATGCTGCTAAAGGTCTACGACGACAAGAGTTCTTTAGGAGAAGCCGCGGCTGAGCAGGCCGCCAATCGAATCCGGCGCGCGCAGGCGGATCGCGGGTCGGCACGCATCATCGCCGCCACTGCCGCCTCGCAGCTGGAGTTTCTGGAAGCGCTCACAAAAATGCCGGGCATCGACTGGAAACGCGTGGAAGCGTTTCACCTCGACGAGTACATTGGTCTGCCGGTTACGCATCCGGGCAGCTTCCGCAAGATGCTGCTCGAGCAACTGGTCGATAAAACTGGAATCTCCCAGTATCACTTGCTCGATGGCGACGCACCCGATCCAGCTGAAGTTGCGCGCCGCGAAGGAAAAGCGCTGGCATCGGCTCCCATCGATATCGCGTTTCTAGGCATTGGAGAGAACGGCCACATTGCCTTCAACGACCCCCCTGCGGATTTCGAGATTGAGGACCCTTACATCATCGTGAAGCTTGACGAAGCCTGCCGCCGACAGCAGGTGGGAGAAGCCTGGTTTGCTGACATCTCGCAAGTGCCCACCCAGGCACTCTCCATGTCGGTACAGCAGATTCTGAAAGCAGAGGAGATCCTCGCAGTCGTGCCTGATCGCCGTAAAGCCGAGGCGATTCGAACCTGCTTCGAGGGAGAAATCAGCCCTATGGCACCGGCATCCATCCTGCGAACCCATCCTAATGTGACCATCTACCTTGACCAGAACTCCGCCTCGCTACTTGGCCCGGCATTGCAAGGCGAGTTGAAAGAGCACGCACGAGTGATGGTCGGAAGTTAGCCTCGACCTCTCCTGTCCCAATGGCAACTGCCGCAAATCGAACGGCAACCCACACCATTCTCCATTTGCGCTGGTGGATTTGCGCCATATTGTTCGCGTCTACCGTCATCAACTACATAGACCGGCAAACCCTGTCCCTGCTAGCACCATATTTGAAAACCGAATACCGCTGGACCAATACCGATTACGCAGCGATCGTGATTGCCTTTCGGGTTGCGTATTCGATTGGCCAGACCGTTTTCGGACGACTCATGGACCGGCTTGGCACTCGTCGCGGTCTCAGCCTAAGCGTCGTTTCGTATTCATTAGTATCCATGATGACTGCGGCTGCCACGGGCTTCTATAGCTTCTGTGGCTTCCGTTTCTTGCTCGGCGCGTGCGAATCCGCCAATTGGCCGGCGGCGACTAAAGCCGTCTCCGAGTGGTTTCCAAAACAAGAGCGAGGGCTGGCGACTGCCTTCTTTGACAGCGGCTCGTCGGTGGGTGGCGCGATTGCTCCGCTCGTCGTCCTTCCGATTTACTTCCGCTGGGGTTGGCGCCCCGCGTTTATGATTCCCGGCCTGCTAGGTTTCCTCTGGCTGATCGCTTGGCGGCGGGTATACCACCCGCCTCAGGAACACCCCAAGGTAAGCTCAAACGAGTTGCGCTTGATTTCCGAAGATCAGCCGAACGAGCCCACAACCTCCGGCCGAAAGCCTCTCGGCTGGGGACAGCTGATCCGGCTTCCTCAAACCTGGGGCACGATCATTGCGCGGTCATTTACCGATCCCGTGTGGTTTTTCGTGACCGACTGGTTCCCGATTTATCTTGTCGCCAAAGGTATTGAGTTGCGCAGCGGACTGATCGCCATCTGGATTCCATTTCTCGCCGCTGATCTCGGCAATTTTTTCGGCGGAGGCATGTCCGGATATCTCATCAAGCGTGGCTGGTCACTTGGCTCGGCCAGAAAAGCGTTGGTTATATTTGGCGGTCTTGGCGTAACCTTACTGATCCCAACCGTATTCACAACAAATCTCTATACCATCACCATGTTGTTCGCGTTAGCCACCTTCGCCTATGCCTCTTTCTCGACCATAGCCAATGTGCTGCCTTCTGATCTTTTTCACAGTGAATCGGTCGCCTCGGTTAGCGGAGTGAGTGGCACAGGCGCCGGCATCGGAACGATTATTGCCTTCGGGCTGATCGGTCATTTCTCCGACGTGCGCCAAGCTACCCTAACCCACGCCTTTGACCCAATTGTGGTGGTCGCAGGCTTGGTTCCGTTCGTGGGAATGATACTGGTGCTTTTCCTAGTCCGTAATACTCGCGCGACCGACGAAGGAATTCTGCGGCGAATCTAACCAGCTTTGCACGCGCCGCGGAGAGATGAGGGGAAATGGGATATAGCCGCTTGGAATTGAATGGAAAAGTGGCGGTCGTGATTGGTGGCACGTCTGGCATTGGCCATGTTCTAGCCCGTGGCCTTGCCGAAGCTGGCGCCGATGTTGTCCCTAGCGGTCGTCGCCTCGAACAGATCCAAGCCGTCGCTACCGAAATCGAAGGAATCGGCCACCGCTGTCTGTGTATTCCCTGCGACGTAACCAATCGCGTTACGCTCGAACGATTGTTGAGCGCGGTTCTGGAGGCGCTAGGGAAAGTTGACATCCTGGTGAACTCAGCCGGTTTCAACCTGCGCGCGCCCAGCCTCCAGTTTTCCGAAACTGACTGGAACCGCCTAATGGACACGAATCTGACCGGCACCCTGCGCGCTTGCCAGGTTTTCGGCGCTCACATGATCGAGCGCCGTTATGGACGGATCATCAATATTGCTTCCCTGGCCTCTTTTCTTGCCCTGAATGAAGTGGCCGCCTACTGCGCCAGCAAAGCGGGAGTCGCCTCCATAACCAAGTCTCTGGCCATAGAATGGGCCCGCCACGGCGTATGCGTTAACGCAATCGCACCCGGCTACTTTCGGACGCCTCTCACGGAAAAGGTGGTGGTGGGTACCGCTCGCGAAAAAGAAATCCTGATGCGTACCCCGATGCAACGCTTCGGCGAGCTCGAAGAACTGGTGGGGGCGGCTATTTTCCTCGCCTCCGATGCAGCCAGTTTTGTGACGGGGACGCTCGTTTCCGTAGATGGCGGCTACCTTGCTAGCGGCGTGAACGCGTGATTGAGAATTTAAAATAGTTGAGATGGCCGACTAGGTACATCATCCCGATAGTTATTTATATTATTGAGGCTTTTCGTTAGAGCTTGAGAAATGCCGAGCGTCTTCACCAAGCAAGGCTTGCAGCTAAGCGTTTCCAGCAAGCAGCACAAACCGAAAGAATTCTTGTTGGACTTCAATTAGACGGCT
>Ga0066388_100000447_pt1 | contig 19143 bp, 18 predicted proteins | sample PanSoiMetaGPlot6_FD_64539 | JGI IMG/M metagenome (GOLD analysis project Ga0066388, IMG submission 64539) | Tropical forest soil microbial communities from Panama analyzed to predict greenhouse gas emissions - Panama Soil - Plot 6 (Hybrid Assembly) | ecosystem: Environmental > Terrestrial >... | reverse complement strand
CAACAACGTGGCCATCGCCGCCGAATACGCTCTGCGCCGGCAGGGCATGAAGAAGGTCTTGATCTTCGATTTCGACGTCCATCACGGAAACGGCACCCAGCACATCTTCGAGGAAAGAGAAGACGTCTTTTACATCTCGACCCACCGCTACCCCTTCTATCCGGGTACCGGGGCCGCCCGGGAGACGGGAAAGGGGAGAGGAGAGGGATATACCCTCAATTTTCCCATGGATGCGGGAAGCACCGATCAAGATTATTTCGACCTGATCAAGAACCGCATCGTTCCCGCCGTCGTTCAATTCAAACCGGACCTTCTCATCGTCTCCGCTGGCTTCGACGCCCACCGTCTGGATCCTTTGGGAGGAATGGAGGTCTCGAACGAAGGCTATCGAATGATGGCCGAGCAAATCGAGGGCATGAGAAATAAATGTGGCAAGATTCCCGTCCTTTATGCTTTAGAAGGGGGCTATCATTTGAAAGGATTGTCCGAATCGGTGAAGAAAGTCGTCGAAGTAATGCAGAGCGGTCAATAAAGGAGAGTCTCTCATGAAAACAGCTCTAAGGACGTTCTTAATTTTTTTCACGCTTATCTATGCAGGAGTCGCCATGTCGAAATCCGTATCGGAACCCAAATCTCTGACCATTGATCCGAAAAAACAATATGAAGCGGTCATCTCCACGAGCAAGGGGGACATCAAGGTCTCTCTGAACGCCGAAAAGGCTCCTTGGTCGGTGAATAATTTCGTCTATCTGGCGAAAAGCGGATACTATGATGGCCTGACCTTCCACCGGGTCGAGCCCGGCTTCGTCATCCAGGGCGGCGACCCCAAGGGAGACGGCACTGGGGGACCGGGTTATACCGTCAAAGCTGAGATCGGTCTTCCCCATAAAAAAGGGGCCCTGGCCTGGGCCCGGACCGGAGACGCGGTCAATCCGGAACGCCGCTCCAGCGGCTCCCAATTTTATATTACCCTCGAGTCGGTTCCCTTTCTCGACGGAGGCTATACGGTCTTCGGCCAGACCGTCGAAGGGATGGACGTCGTACAGAAGATTCAAAAGGGAGATGTGATTAAAAAGGTGACCGTGACGGAAAAGTAAATATTACGGCCTCAGATCGACCCGCAAAATTTGATCCGAACCCCCGAGAGAAACACCATAGAGAAATCCGTCCGGGCTTTGATGAAGACCGGTAAGTCCACCCTGGTGTCCGAGATGGTTGTCGGAGACGACTTGGTTGGCGCCGTCCAAAACCAAGCCCCGAACGAAGGCGTGAAAGAAATCGCCGTAGATCAAAGTGTTCGTCAAGAATCCGCCGTACCGGGGTCCCGCGTAAAAATTTCCCAAGAGAAGCGAGATGGGTCCCGTGGGATTGTCTTCGGGGTCTTCGGTGTCGCGTGCGGTTAAATCAGCGCCGTGGTTGTATCCGCCGATGGGATCCACAAACGTAGGTGCTCCGCCTGGACCCTCCACCTGGGGCCAACCGAAATTCTGCCCCGCTTGGGTGATCATATCGATCTCCTCGAAACTCCCTTCCCCGACGTCTCCAATGAAAATGACTCCGTTTCCTTTCGCGAGGGTGAAGGGGTTACGGACTCCGCGCGCGTAAATTTCCGGCAAATCGCCGCCCGGGGTGTCGTTGCCTTCGGGGGGAAGGGTGAAGCCTCCGCTTCCATCGGTTCGGGACGGAACGATCCTCAAGATCTTTCCAAGCCGGGTGTTTCCCCTTTGGGCGATGTTGGCGGTGGTGTTGGTGCTCCCTCCGCCCCCACCGTCCCCCACGCCCATGAGAAGCTTGTCTCCATCGAAAAGCAGCGAGCCCCCGTTATGGTTGGCGCCCGGGTCGGGATTGTTGTTGGGACCGCTCTTCGAGAATTCGATAATCAGCTGGCGGTCCGTGACCGTAAAGACGCTGCCGTCGTAGGTCACCGTGCCCCGGACCACTCGATTGATCCCGCCGCCCGTGGGCGTGAAATAAAAATAGAGGAAGCAATTATTGGCGTAGTCGGGATCTGCCGCCACATTCAGCATTCCTTGCTCCCCGTCATCCTCGACCTGGAAGGGGTCGGGTTCGATCAAGAAGGAAAAATCGTTTTTCGCGTAATAGATCGTTCCGTCCTTGCCGATTAAGGCGGCGTCTCCGTTTTGACCGGGAAGGAACTCGACGTCGACGAGATTGGAATTGGGAAAATGGCTTCCGACGGGAGTGAAAAGGATCCCCGAAAAGGTCCCGGGCTCCGACGGAAGGGGCGGAAGGGAGAGACTTCCCTGGCAGATCTTGCCCCCCGGAGGAGGATTGGGAGCCCCGGAATCGCCGCAGCTTCCGTGGATAAAGAGGCAAAGAAACGAGAGGCCTAAGAGGCATCCTTTTCTTAAGTTCATCGGGCCCTCCGATCTTGGATTCACATTTTATCCCGGATAGGAGCTAAGGCAAGGGTGTTTCAAGATCTAAAGTCCGAGCGTACGATAAATCCCTTCCACCGAATCGGCCTGGTTCAAGGTGTAGAAATGAATCCCGGGGCTTCCCTTGGCGAGCAGCTCTTCGCACTGGCGGGCGGCGTAGTCGATGCCGTATTGACGAACCGATTCGGGATTATCCCGGATCTTTTCCAGATCGTCCCTCATCTTAGATGGGATGCGGGCGCCGCACATTTCGGTGAACCTCTGAAGCTGGGAAACGTTGGTCACGGGCATGATTCCGGGAATGATCCTCACCCCGATCCCTAAGGCCTGCGCCCGGTCGACGAAGGCGAAATAATCATGGTTGTCGAAAAAAAGCTGGGTCAAGACGTACTCGGCCCCCGCATCCACCTTTTTTTTGAGGTGGAAGAGGTCTTCATCTTTGTCGGGACATTCGAGGTGGCCTTCAGGATACCCCGCCACGCCCACGGAGAATTCCATGCCCGTCTTCTCCCGCATGAAAGCCACCAGCTCCGAAGCGTAGCGAAATCCGCCGGCGGGTGGGACGAAGGCATCGGTTCCCCGGGGAGGATCTCCCCGGAGACAGAGCAGGTTTTGAATCTTTCTTTTCTTGAGATCGGCGATCAGGTCCAAGATATTGGCCCGGGTCGCGTTGACGCAGGTGAGATGGGCGACACCATGGATGCCGTAGTCTTGCTCGATGCGCTCGACGATTTCCAAGGTATTTCCCTTGTTGGTCCCCATGGCCCCCATGGTAACCGAAATAAACGATGGGTTTAATCGCTTCATACGATGCAGGTGCTCGTACAGCTTCGCCTCCGCCTCCGGAGTCTTGGGAGGATAGAGCTCGAAGGAGAAGGTCTTATTTGGCGATTGAAAAAGGGGACGAATCGACATAAGGACGCTGTCCTATCAGAGTTTGAAGCCAAACGCCAGTTGATGAAAAAACATTTCCTTCTACTTTCGCTTCTCTTGGCCTCCGGGGCCTTTTTCTACCATCAGTATCGATGGGCGGGACCCTATGACGCGTTTCTTCGTCATCAAGAAGTTTCCACGGAGGAGGTCTTAAAAAACTTAAAAGAATGGCGGTACCACACCGACGTCTGGTTTGAAATCGTTCCCGACGCCCTCACCACGGTCTTCAAGAGGCTCGGAATGGGGGGGTGGACCGAAACGGGGCTTAGGGCCTGTGTGGAAGGCTGCGTCTATTGGACCCAAGAATGGACCGATGGGTTTCATAGCGCCGATCTGGAGCTGGAAAAAATCTCCTTCGAGAATCAAGACGACATCGTATTTCAGGAGCCTCGCTTTATCGACGTGGAGAGCTGGGGGCGGATTCGGGCCGAGCTCAAGCAGGAGAGACGGCTTCCTCAGTCGGGCCGGCGGGCCCGTATTTGCGGGCCGTTGCGCTTAGACCGCCCTTACTATGTCTTCACCTTGCACCCCGATCGGGCCGGGGATTATTCAATCTTGGACACCTGTGATGCCCTTCCGAAAGATCCTTCGCGCGCCTTGAAGCTTGTCGACGAGTCGGATTGCCAAGACCTTTCCCGGAAAACCTTGTTCGAGCAGGTCGCTTTGCTCGACTCGCTCGCCGACTCAAAACAGGAGAAGGGGGTGGATCGTTTGATCGAGAAAGCGGTCGCCTGCGTCGATCCGCGGGTGCTTCAATGGCTTTCCACCAACGCCGATATCTACGAGTCCCTCGTGAGCAGGGCACCGAACATTCGGGTCGGTCTTCCTCCCGTGGCACAGAAAGACGGGACTCGCGAGGGAAATCCGGTAAAAAATACCATTGCGGATCTATTCGGGCATTGGTTTAAGTAAAAGACCCGATGCGAAAAGAGGAGACATCATGCTTGCCTGTTTGGATTTAGAAGGGGTCTTTACCCCTGAAATATGGATTCACGTCTCAAAGAAGAGCGGCATCCCGGAGCTCAAGCTGACCACGCGCGATATTCCCGACTACGACGCCTTGATGAGACGAAGGCTCAAAATTTTGGAGGAGCACGGCCTGACCCTGAAGGATATTCAAGACGCGATTGGCGAGCTCAAACCCCTTCCGGGCGCCAAGGAGTTCTTGGATTGGCTGAAGACCGAGTTTCAGGTGATCATTCTTTCCGACACCTTTTATGAATTCGCCTCTCCGCTGATGCGGCAATTGGATTACCCCTGCCTTTTTTGCCACTCCCTCGAAGTGGATGAAAAGGGGAAAATCTTAAACTACAAGATCCGCTTGAGCGATCAGAAGCAGAAGTCGGTCAAGGCCCTTCAGGGTCTCAACTTCAAGGTGATCGCCGCCGGCGACTCTTATAATGACACGAGCATGCTGACTCAGGCCGAGGCCGGCATCCTTTTCCGTCCGCCTCAAAACGTTATCGATGAATTTCCTCAATTTCCCGTCACCCAAACCTATGACGAATTAAAAGAGGCCTTCTTGAAGGCGAGGGAAAAAATTCGAAAAGGCTGATTAAATCTCCGCGGTCTTAGCGCTCGGGCTTCCGAACGAGGACGGGCGCTTTCCAATCATCCAAAGTAAGAGGGCGATGAGAACGACCAAAACCTGGGCGAGGAGGGTCTCCATCGTCGGGTAGAGACCCAATAGGTCTGACCGGAAAGCAGAAGGGAAGGAGGTCGTTGGAACCCAACCCATTTCCTGGAGGGAGTGCACTCCTTTTCCCGTCAAAACCACCGCGAGCGAGATCATGAGGGCCGAGGAGAGCATGAATAATTTTCGGATGGGGATGCGCACGCTGAATTTCAAGAGCAGGGCGGTCAGCAGAATGATCAGGGCCAAGGAGAAGGCCACGCCACCTGCGAGGGCCTTCGCGCCTCCCTTTCCCTCCAGGGAGAGGGCCTGAAGAAAGAGCACCGTCTCGAAGGCCTCGCGAAAGACGGCGGCGAACGAAATGAAAGCCAGGCTGGCCAGATTTCCCGTGGCCAAGGCACTTCGGGTGCGGCCATCGATGAAGGCGGTCCAGCGATGGATCTCTGTTTTGTTGTGCAGCCAGAACCCCACGTAGAGCAGCACGGCCACCGCAAAAAGCGAGGTGAGTCCCTCCATCATCTCCCGTCCGGCCCCGCTCAAGCGGATGAGCCAGCTGGAGACGAACCAGGCGATGAAACCAAGGGAGAGGGCGGCAAGCCAACCCCCGTGGACCCAAAGGGCGGCCCTTCTCTGACCCAAGGCGCGCAAGACCCCCAAGATTGCCACGATGATGAGGATCGCTTCAAAACCTTCCCGAAGGATGATCGAAGAGGAGAGAAGGAACATAAACCAAAGGGAAGATCCTTCTTGGAGCAAGACCTCGCCCTTCTCGAAGAGGCCGCTCAAGGCAGCCACCGTTTGGGAGGCCTCCCCGTAGGGTCGCCCGCCGTCGAATTGGGTGCGCAGATCCGCCATCTTCCCCTCGATTTGGGCCACCAAGGGTGGACTTTTTGCCCTTAAAGGGGCCTCCAGGGGCTCCACGCCTTCCAGATAGGCCTTCAATGCCTCTTGCCTGGCCTGAGATGGACGGCCCTCCCGGTATTCCTCCAATGACCTGGCCAGGCCTTCCCGTGCCACGATAAAGTTCATCACCGATTTCTTGGAAGGGGGGCTTCTTAAGACGCTTAAGATTTTTTTCCGTTCTTCGAGGGTCTTCCCTCCCTCCCTCGTTTCCAGGTCTCGATCGGTGGAGGTGGCGAGGACTTGAAGGGGTGTCGTGGAAAGTAAGGTCTTGTAAGAATTAAGCTCGGAAGGAGTGAGGCCGTCCCGGGTTTTTTGATGTCGGAGCGAGGCAATGTAAAAAGAGAGATCCCAGACTTCTTGGTCGCTTAAGTTGGGGAAGGGCGCCATGGCGGTTCCGGGAATGCCGAGGCGGATGCTGTTGAAGCCCTTCAAGGGTGTGAAGAGCTCCATTCGCTCCGCCTCGTGAAAATTCGCCGGTAGGGGATCGAGCCCCCCCGCCGCGGGGCCGTTTCCCCGCCCTTCGGCTCCGTGGCAGGCGGCGCAGTTCTGTCCGTAAATGGCCGCTCCTTTGGCGAGATCGGGCCACTGGCCGGGGGCGACCTGGAGGCCGCTTGTTTTCAAGAGATCCGATTGAAGGCGCCGGGCGAGGGGGGCAACCTGAGACGGATCGGCTTTTTGGAGGATGAGGCTCTGAAGTTGAAGGAGCCCGTCGCGAAACTCCGGACCCCTCGAGTCGGCCGGCAGCTCTTTCTCCGCCTGCATAACGAGGGCCATGAATTCCACCTGCTCCCGGTATTCTCCTTCGTTGACGACTTTTCCTCCCTGAACAGCCCCGCCGTAATCTTGGGCCAGATAATCCAAGAGGTGGACGATCAGGCGTGGAGCCTCGGGCGTTTTCGCCCACCCAAAGGGTGCGGCGAGACAAAAGGCTAAAAGCAGGAAAATAAAAAAGAAGGGCCGTTTCATGGAACGCGATTCAAATGAAAATGACTTTCATTTTGAGTCTTTGTAGCGGTGTTGGGAAGCACTTGTCAAGAAGCCTCGAGGAAGGAGCTGAGTTTCAAATCGAGGTGAACTTCCCCCCTTGCCAGCTGGTAAATCACCTTCTTGACAAAGCGGAACGGACATTCGATAAACTTTCCATCGTGCAACCTTCTCCCCAAGGTCTGGAAGTCATCGTCGCCCGGAGCGCCGGCACCTGTTTTGGCGTGGAGGCGGCCATCGAGCTCGCCGAGAAACATCGAAAGCCGATCTTGGGTCCGATCGTCCACAATCCTAAAATCGTGCAGGATTTGGCAAACGAGGGGATCCCTATCCTCGAACGCTATCAAGAACTGGAGTCTTTAAACGAGAAGGGGATCCGCGAGGTCGTCATCACCGCCCACGGTTATCCCAAAGAGCTTAAGGAAAGGCTCGTCGAAAAGGGGATTCAATTTCACGACGCCACTTGCCCGGTCTTGCTCAAATGGGTTTACCGAAAGATTCGAACCTTCGAGGACAACGGTTACTGCATTATCTTAATCGGAAACCCGAACCATGCCGAGATCATCGCCAGCCGGAGCTACGGCAAAAACATCCACGTGGTTTACTCGGAGAAAGAGGTGGATGCCCTGCCCTGCGACTTAGGCAAAACCATCGCGATCTGCCAGACCACGATCACCCGCGACAAGTTTCAGCTTTTGGTCGATTATATCCGGGCCACGAAATATCCCGAGATGAAGGCCGTAGATACCCGTTGCAAGCCGGTGAAAAACCAACAGCAGGCGGTCACCGACCTGGCCCAGTGGGTCGACGCCATGCTGATCATCGGGGGATATGATTCCTCAAATACGACCAACTTGGCCCGATTGGCCCAAAAATTTCTTCCCAACAAAACCTATCACATCGATTCGCCCGACCTGGTGAAGCTGGAATGGCTCCAGGGCATCTCCAACCTGGGCATCGGAGCGGGAACCTCGACACCGAAATCTCAAATCGATGAGGTGCAGCGCCGGGTGGCCGAATTGTATCCCGGCAAGGTTTTTTTCCGCCGAGAGAGCACGGATGGAGAGATCTTGGACGGAGATTTTTCCATGGAAGACGAGTTTTAACCTACCGCCCCCAAAAGTAGACTCCCAGCACCACCAAGGAAAACAGAAAGCGATAGATCACGAAGACGCGGTAGGTGTATTTCTGCAAGTAGGCAAGCATGTATTTGATGCTCAAGAAGCCGAAGAGGGTCGAGACCCCGATTCCTATCAAAGACTCCGTCGTCACCCCCGTTTGAAAGAACCCTTTGGCCTTGAACAGGGCCGCTCCGGCGGTGATGGGCATGGCCAGGAGGAAGGAGAAGCGAGCCGCGGTCGTCCGGTTCAAGCCTAAGGCGAGTCCCGCGGTGATCGTCACTCCCGATCGGGAGACGCCGGGAATTAAGGCCAGGGCCTGGGCGAAGCCGATCAAGAGACTGTCCTTTAAGCTCACTTGGCTCAAATCTTTATACTTCTTGAAAAGAAGGTCCGCCACCCAAAGCAAAACTCCCATTCCACTCATGGTCAGGGCGATCAAAAGGGGAGAGCGCAACACGGTCTCCGCCTGTTTTTCCAACAAATAGCCGATGACCGCGCCGGGAACGGACGCCAGCGCCAGATACCAAAACAGCCGTTCTTCGACTGATGATTCTCTCTTTGCGGTTAAGGAGCGAAACCCGGCCCGGATCAGGGAAAGCCAGTCCCGATAAAAATAGGAGAGGAGGGCGATCAAGGTGCCGAAGTGGAGGGCCACGTCGAAGGTAAGCCCGGGATCGGGAAACCGAAAAAGCCAGGGCACGATGATCAAATGGGCGGAGCTTGAAATGGGAAGAAATTCCGAAAATCCCTGCACCGCGCCCAAGAGCACCGCATGCCAAAGGGTCATCGTCGGATTCCTTTGCTAGAAAATCTTCGAAGAGGAGGGGATCGATGGATCAAAGGGCGTCTTCCGAAGGATCGTATTGTTTTGGTTTGGAGGGGGTCGCCTCAGGGATCGTCGCGGTTCCGGCTCCCACGGAAGGCGCCTTCAAAGGCGCCGCCTTACCTGTATATGAGACCGTATAACCCTTCGTGAAACCCATTTGATACCCCCTCACAAAGGAGGCACGGCTTCCGTATTCGCTGCGGTGCTTTTTATCCGCCTCGAGATAATCAGGGTGGTGGGTGGGGTCCGCCTTTTTATTTTGCGCTTTATCGGCCTTTCCCGCCTTCACTCCGATGTCGTACCCCAGTTCGACCCCTCGTTTGAGGGCCGGATCGCCCATGTAACCCTGAACTTTGCCGTTCTGTGAGGAAGGGGTCTTTTTAGGTCCCGATTCCGTGGCCAGGTTTTGGGCCAAAAGGGGTTCTGAATAGCCCAGGAAAACGCCGAGGACAATCATCCACTTCAGGGAGGTAGAGACCTTCATGTTGCTTATATAGCATACGATCCGCGGGCGGGGTTAGTTTTAGAGTCCCTTTTGTGGGCCGAGATTTAAAAAACCCACTTGAATTGAACGGGCATCAGTCGGGTGGCGAAGGCCGCATCATCGCCGTCGAACACGATGTCAAAGGAAACGTCGGAGCCCAACTTGATATGATCTGTTAAATCGTACTGAAATCCAAAGACCGGGACGGCGATGTCTCCGGCGGCGTTCCCGTCAAAGTCGATGATCACGCCCGCGCCGCCCCCAAAATAGATGCTCCACTTCGAATGGTTCGCAAAAGTGAGATAGTAGCGGGCCCGGGCGCCGAAATGGACGGAGTCGACTCCCCCCGCGGTGATATCAAAACGTCCGGAGATGCTCACGTGCTGGGTCACGAAATACTCGGGCTCGATGTCGAAGTCGAAGGAGGCGTCCAGGCCGTCCGATCCGACAAACACACCGACGCCGGTTCCCAATTGGAATTGACCGTCTTGAGTCGAGGCGCGGGCGGGGGAGCTAGAGGCCAACATCAGGGCGCAAAGGCTCAAAAAGAAGGATGAAAGTTGAATGACACGCTTTAACATGGTTAGCCTCCTTATATCAAAATCCAAGCGATTGGTACTTATCGGCGCCTCCTGATTCTGTCAAATAAATTCCTTGTAATTGTGCGGGTGAATCGTTAGCAACGATCTCGCTCATCGTCCGATAAAGAGGGCAGGGTGAGATGAATGAGCCTTCCCCAAGATTTGGAACATAAAAAATTGCTCCTCGAAAAGATCACCGCCTCCTATCAGAGCGAGGGGCCACTTCCTCCTTTGCGCGATTTAAATTCCTTCATCGTTCGAATGGATCCCAAAGAGCTCGCCGATGCCATCTACCTCTTGGAATCCCACCGCACGTTAAGAACCCTGCCGGACCTTTTCTCGGTTCAAAGCGAAGATTTTGAAGGCCGCATCGATTCGTCCCGAGGGATCAAAGATAATATGGAGAAGATCTTTATGGCCGTGGCCGAGCATTTCCGCCGTGGTCCCGGCGAGGCCTCGGAGATGGTGGACCAAATCTTCCATTACTTCTATCGGGCCCTCATCCACATCGTCACCCAGCAGGGCTTGACCGGCAGCAATTGAAGCCTTCGCCTCGCTTTTCCAAGACAAAAATCCCCTTCCGTAGCATTTTCCACCCAAAAGGAATAATAATGGGGCCATGGAGAAGAACCATACCCGTTGCGATGAGGAGATTCGCCTTTTAAACGAGATCGTCGTCGCCATTACCCGGGGTAAGACCTTGGAAGATTTGGTGGATCTCATTGACCTCAAATTGAAGGACCGGGTGCCGCACAATCGTATGAGTGTGGCCCTTCTGGAGCCTGACGGAAAAACTTTAGCCTTAAGGGCCTGCCGCTGCGACGGAAAGGTCTACCTGCCCGTGGGCTTCCGCTATCCCATCGAAAAATCTTCGCTGAAGGAATTATTTTTGGACGGGAAAAGCCGAATTTTAAATGACTTGGAGGCCACCCTGACCGTGAAACCCAGCTCGGAATGCACCGAGCTCATGGTGAAGGAGGGGATGCGTTCCTCCCTGACCGTACCCCTTCTGATCGAAGGGAAGGCCACAGGGATCATGTTTTTTTCGAGCCGCGAGAAAAACGCCTACCGCGAGGAGCACGCCCTGTTGCTCCAGTACATTGCCAGCCACTTGGCCATCGCCCTGGAGAAGGCGCAAATGCTCGAAGAGCTCCAGAAACTCAATGAGCTGAAGACGCGGTTCGTCGAGCGCCTGCAGTGTGAAGTGGCGGCCCGCACCCGTGAGCTTGAGGCTTTGAAAGAGAAGCTCGTGGAGGAAAACATTTATTTGAAAGATGAACTACGCACGGAAAAATATTTCTATGACATCGTCGGCAATTCCCCTGTTCTCAAGCAGGTGATTCAGCAAGTCAAAAAGGTCGCGCCCACCGACACGACGGTCCTCATTCGCGGCGAGACCGGTACGGGAAAGGAGATGATCGCCCGGACGCTGCACAAGCTTTCCCCGAGAAAAGAGCAGGTCTTCGTCAAGGTCAACTGCTCGGCGCTCCCGGAAACCTTGATCGAAAGCGAGCTGTTCGGCCATGAGCGGGGATCCTTCACCGGGGCCGTGGCCCGCAAGGTCGGCCGTTTCGAGCTCGCCAATGGGGGAACCATCTTTTTGGACGAAATTGGGGAAATCCCCGCGGAGACCCAAGTGAAAATTTTGAGGGTCCTGCAAGAGCGGGAATTCGAAAGGGTCGGAGGCACCCAACCCATCAAGGTGGACGTCCGCATTATCACCGCGACCAACAGGGACCTGGAGAGGGCCATTCAAGAAGGGAAGTTCCGCTCCGATCTTTTCTATCGTTTGAACGTTTTTCCCATCACGCTTCCGCCATTGAGGGATCGAAGAGAGGACCTTGAAGACTTAACGTGGTATTTCATCCGGCGGTATTCAAAGAAGATGAACAAAAACATCGAGGCGGTCAGCAAAAAGACCTTCGATCTTTTCAAACGCTATGAGTGGCCGGGGAATATTCGCGAGCTGGAGAACGTCATCGAGAGGGGCATGATTTTGAATTCAGGGCCCATTTTCAGCTTGGACGAAAAATACCTGATGCCCGGACGACTCTCAGCCTCCCAAAAAGAGACCCATTTGGCCTCCTTCAGCGAGGCCTCGCGGCAACACATCCTAGCGGTCCTTCGAAAGACGCGGGGCAAGGTTTACGGGGAAAACGGCGCCGCCGATCTGCTTCGAATGAAGCCCACCACACTGATCAGCAAGATGAAAAGGCTAGGAATTCAAAGGAAAAAAGAGTTTATGTAGCAACGATATTTCGTTGTTCACTGATTTATCGCTTCCACCTTCTTACTATCTGATTGAAATGGTAAATAAAATTAGCATGTTATAAATTTTAAACAAGGCATGGGTTTTGCTTCGTTTCCATAGGTACACGGAGGAGGAAAACCCATGAAAGTGGATCTTACCCGAAAACGAGAGGGAGAAAGGGAGGGCAAGTCACCCGATCTGGTCAATGTTTATCTTAACCAAATGGGCCGCTGGAAACTGCTCTCTGATCCCGAGCAGGTGGAGCTTTTTAAAGAGCTTGAGAAGCTTCAGGCGGAGATTACGGAGCTTTCCAAGAAAAAGAAGCCTTCCGCCAAGGCCGAGCTGAAAAAGCGGCAGAGGTCCCAGAAGGAAATCAAAGACAAGCTCTTGGCCGCCAACTTAAGGCTTGTGGTCTATTTAAGCAAAAAATACCTAGGCCACGGGCTGGACCTTCTCGATCTGGTGCAAGAAGGAAACATCGGCCTCATGAAGGCCATCGACCGGTTCGATTACCATGTCGGATCTCGATTCGCCACCTATGCCACGTGGTGGATCCGGCAAAGCATCCAGCGGGCCCTCCAGAATCAAGGGGCCACCATCGTCATTCCGTCGCACATGGTGGTGAAGCGCAACAAGGTGCTTCATTACTTGCAAAAAAGCGTGCTCCGGACGGGGAAAAAGGCATCTCCCGGGTTCTTGGCCGATGTCACCGGCTTCTCTCCGGAGACCGTCCAGAAGATCACGAGCCTGGTGGAAGAGCCTTTGTCCTTGGATTCGCCCCTGAGCGAAGACGGGGAGTTTCGACTGGGAGACACTGTCGAGCAAAGCAGCCGGGAACACCCGGAAAGCCACCTCATGAGTCAGGATATCTCTCAGCACACCGAAGCGACCCTTCGTAAGATTCCCGACCGGGAAGCGGAGATCTTGAGAATGCGTTTCGGATTTTATGACGGAAGGGAGAAGACCTTAGAGGAGATCGGAAAACGCTTCCATTTGACCCGGGAAAGGATCCGACAGCTGGAGGAGAGGGCCTTAAGCCGCTTCGCGAAGGTTGCCCAGGAAAATAAGCTAAAAAATCTGATTAGTTAATAAGATTTTTTAATGCAATTTCGAGGCATTTTTCAGGGGCCGGATCTTGCCTTTTTCTTTAAGTATTTCTTCAACCGCATCCAAAATTCTCGTGGCCAGCTCGTATTTCGGAAGCACGGGAAGCTCCTGGCTTCGTCCGTCGGCCCAATGGAGGCGTAGCTGATTCTCGTCGGAGCCGAAGCCCATGTTGGGCCGCGAGACGTCGTTGGCGCAGATCAAATCTAAGTTCTTCTCCTTCAGCTTTCTCAAGGCCTCTTCGTCAACCCCCTGGGTTTCGGCGGCGAATCCCACCAAGATCTGACCTTCTTTTTTCTCCCGCCCGAGGCGGGCCAGGATATCTTCGTTGCGGGTGAGCTCCAGCTGTAGGGACATTTTATCTTTTTTGGCCTTCTGGGGAAGGGCCTTTTTGGGGCGGAAATCAGAGACGGCGGCGGTGGCGATCATAATATCGGCCTGGGGTGACGCCGCGAAGACGGCCTCCGCCATTTCCTGGGCCGTCCGGACGCGAATCAGGGCGACACCCGGTGGGTCGGGCAGGTAGCTGGGCCCCGAGACCAGGGTGACTTGGGCGCCGCGACGAGAGGCCTCATCGGCCAAGGCAAAACCCGTCTTGCCGGAGGCGGGGCTCGTGAGGTGGCGGACCGGATCGATGGGTTCCCAGGTGGGGCCCGCAGTGATTAAGACCTTAAGTCCGTTGAACACGCCGGGAACGAAATACTGCATCAATCTTTTCACGATCTCTTCCGGCTCGGGAAGGCGGCCCATGCCTTCGTAACCGCAGGCCAGAGAGCCGGAGCGCGGCTCCATGACATCCAAACCACGGTCTTTGATCAGCCAGAGGTTGTCTTGGGTCGCCGGATTGCTCCACATATTCACGTTCATCGATGGGCAGAACAAAACGGGCCGCGTCGTGGCGCAGAGGATCGTCGTCAGGAGGTCGTCGCAAAAGCCGTGGGCAACCTTGGCGATCAAGTCCGCCGTGGCGGGAGCAACGACAATCAAATCGGGCATATCGGCCAAGGCGATATGGCTGATCTTAGATTCCTGCTCGAGGTCGAAAAGCTCGGTATGCACCGGGTTCTCCGAGAGGGCCTGGAGGGTCAAGGGAGAGACAAATTTACAGGCGGCGGGGGTCATGACCACGTGTACCGCGGCCCCTTGGTCTCGAAGTCGGCGGACCAAATCACAAGCCTTATAAGCGGCGATTCCGCCGGAAATCCCTAAGAGGATGATCTTTGAGGAAAGTGGCATAATATGACTTTATCCAAACCCCCCGGAGTTATGCAATAAAGGACTAAGGCCTCTTTGCTGGGGGAGGCAAGGTTCCTTAGCCTTACGCGGCCAAGAATATTATGTATAAATTATCCTCGGCGAGAATAATTTTACATAATATATCTTATACGACTCTCTATAGAGAAGAAGCGCTTCCTCATACACCCCTCGCTCCTCCCTTAAGGACCTTCCCATAAACCCATCCTTGACACCCGAAGCGCCACCGATATAGTGGCCAGCGAAAATCTAAACTCAATTATGCAAAACGAAGCACCCCTCAAGGTTACCTCGCTCTTTCGTGCCTCCGACGCCCAAAACCTGCCGTCACGGCTTTCCCAATCGATTTTAAAGGCCAAAAACCTGCTTTTTGCCCAGCAATACGGCGAAGGCTTCTGGTGGTACACCCTGGAGGCCAATGAGTCGATCGGCGCCGAGTTCATCATGCTGCTCCATTACCTGGGGCTTGAAAACGATTACGGAAGCCTTCCAAAAGACCTGGCCGAACGCATCTTGCGCTGTCAACAACCGGACGGTTCCTGGAGCCTCTTTCATGAAGGCTCGGGTGATCTTTCCGCGACGATCGAGTGCTATTTGGCCTTGAGGCTCGTCGGATTGGAAAAAAATGCCGCGAGCCTTGCCAAGGCCCGGGAGTTTATCTTGAAGAAAGGCGGAATCACTCACGCCAGGGTCTTCACCAAGATCCACTTGGCCCTTTTCGGACTTGCCCCCTGGACGGCCTGTCCCTCGATGCCCGTGAGCTTCCTCTTTTTGCCCGACTGGTTTCCTTTAAATATCTATGAATTCTCCAGCTGGGCCCGGGCCTGCATTGTTCCACTTCTTGTCATTCTCGAGAAGAAAAAGACGGTTTCCCTTCCCTCGATCGACTTAGAAGAGCTCTACGCCGAGGCGCCCGAAAAGCGTTCTTACGGTTTTTCCACCGATAAAGGCTTTTTTTCTTGGGAAAATTTCTTCATTCAGAGCGACCGAATCTTAAAACTTGCCGGACGCTTCGCCCCGCCTCTCCTGGGCGGTTTGGCCTTGAAAAAGGCCGAAAACTGGATCTCCGCTCACGTGGAGAAAACCGAAGACATTTACCCGGCCATGGCCTATTCCGCCTTGGCCTTCCACGCCCTGGGCCATGGCCTCGATCACCCGATTGTCCAAAAGTGTTTGAAGGGCCTGCTCTCCTTCCAGCAGCGTTGTAAGACCGAGCTTCCCGCCCTTCCCACCGTGGCCCATGCGGATCCTTTTCGGCACCGGCCGCCGCCTTCCTTCGAAATCCCGTCGGCCGAAAAAAAATATCTGCACCAACAGTGCTGCATCTCCCCTGTGTGGGACACCCCCTGGGTCATGACGGCCTTATTGGAGGCCGGAGCCCCTGTCGACCAGGCGGCCCTGCTCAAGGCCGGACGGTGGCTCATCTCCAAACAGATCACCCATACTTACGGGGACTGGTTTGTGAAGAACAAGAAGGCCCTCCCCGGCGGCTGGTCTTTCGAATTTGAAAACGATTTCTTCCCCGATGTGGACGACACGATCCAGGTCCTTTCCGTCCTGTTCAAGCTGGACCTTCCCCGCGAAGAGTTGACCGGACCCTTTCAACGGGGCTTGGACTGGCTTTTTTCCATGCAGTCTAAGAACGGCGGCTGGGCGGCCTTCGATGTGGACAATACCTTTCAGTGGGTGAACAAGATCCCCTTCTCCGACCACGGGGCCTGCCTGGATCCCCCGACTCCAGACATCACGGGACGCATGCTCGAGTTTTTGGGAAACATCGGCTATTCGCCGGACCACCCCGCCTGCGCCAAGGCCCTGGATTTCATCTTAGGCCGACAGGAGAAGAACGGGGCCTGGGAAGGACGTTGGGGAGTGAATTATCTCTACGGCACCTGGTGCGTCCTCCAAGGCTTAGCGGCCCTTGGGACTCCCCTTACGGATCCAACCATGCTGAAGGCCGTCCAGTGGCTTAAATCGACGCAAAATTCCGACGGCGGTTGGTCCGAGTCCTGCGAAAGTTACGTCCGAAAAAAACACATCCCCTTAAAGGTCTCGACCGCCTCCCAGACGGCCTGGGCCGTCATGGGACTGATTGCGGCGGGAGAGGTTCAAAGCAAAGAGGCCCGCCGCGGTATCGAATACTTGGTCGCCTCCCAAAATAGCCGCGGCGGTTGGGATGAAGAGGCCCACACGGGCACCGGCTTTCCGGGACATTTTTATATCCGCTATCACGGCTATCGGCACTACTTTCCCCTCTTGGCCCTGGCCAAATACAAAACCGCTTTCCAGAAAAACTAGAAACCCAGGTCATTCCCGCGAAAGCGGGAATCCTTTCGATAACCGAAGGATCCCTGCTTTCGCAGGGATGACAAAACGGGCTTACTTTTCTTCGATCTCGACCTTGACGTTCTTGGAGATGGGCTTTCCTTTGGGCGAAAAGGACAGGCGGGCGTCGATATGGATATGAAGGGCGGAAAGCGCTTTTTGAATTTCTTCGTGGACTTTTATTTTTGAGAAAAATTGCGAGACTTCTTCGGCCACCACGGCGACCAGCTCGTTCTTCTGCTTCTTGGCCTGGTCGAGCACGTAGCCCATGGCCTCTTTCGGAAGCTTCATTTCACCGATGGCATTTCGGATCGACTCTTCCGTCATGAAGATAGCGCCGATGCCGGTCAAAAGAATCCTTCGGGCCATCTCCGAAAGGGTACCGCCGCTGCCCTTCCCCTCCCCTTCCGGCGGCGTCTTTTCCTTGCTCATTCGGCACGCTCCTTGAATTCCTTCATCATGCTCGGCAAATTCTTCCCGATCAACATGCTGGAAATCGACGTCGGGACAAAAAGCCCGAAATCCATTTCGATCTCATAAGTCGCCAAGGTGACCCCTTTCTTCTTCTCCTCGAGTTTCCAGGCCCCCGTGTTGCTTTTCATGAACTCTCCGTCGATGAGCTTCCAGGTGAACCCTTTGGGAGGAGTCAAGCGGATATCCAAAGAATAAGTCACGGTCTTGATCAAGTCGACCTTGAATTCCACCTGCAGGTGGTTGCCGGATTTTTTCAAGACCTTGGCCCCTTTGCTGCCCGAGAGAAATTCGGGATAGGCGGCGAAATCCGAGATGACTTCAAAAACTTTCTTGAGAGGCGCTTTGATTTCGATCGTCGAGGTGGTTTTCGGCATAGAAGGATTTTAGTAAACGGGTTTGAAGTCGAAATGGTGGAAGGCTTGGATAAAACGTGAGGTTTTTGTCTTGCTCCGCATGACAACCGACTGAGTCTCCGCGCCGCCGGCGAAATAGCGGACTCCCCTCAAGAAATCGCCGGTGGTGACACCCGTCGCGGCAAACATCACGTCGCCCGACGCCAGATCTTCGATTTGAAAAATTTGGTTTAAGTCTTTGAGCCCCATCTTTCGGGCCCGGTCCTTCTCATTGTCGTTTCTAAACTTCAGGCGCCCCTGCATGTCGCCCCCGACGCAGCGCAGGGCCGCAGCGGCCAAAACCCCTTCGGGGGCCCCACCGATTCCCATGAGGATGTCGACCCCAGTTTCTTCTTTGCAGGTTGCGATGGCCGCCGAGACGTCTCCGTCGGGAATAAGTCGGATACGAGCTCCCGCCTCCCTCGCCTCGCGGATCAGATCTTCATGACGGGGGCGGTCTAGGATGATGGCCGTGAGATCTTGGATCTGACAGCCCTTGGCTTTGGCAAGCTGTTCCAGGTTCCAGGTAGGCGAACGGGTGATGTCGATCTTTCCCTTTCCAAAGGGCCCCACGGCGATTTTTTCCATATAGGTGTCGGGGGCATGCAGAAACCTTCCTTCTTCGGCGACGGCGATCACCGAGATGGCGTTGGGCTGCCCCTGGGCGCAGAGGTTGGTCCCCTCGAGGGGATCTAAGGCGATGTCGACTTTCTCCCCGTTGCCTTTCCCGACCTTTTCGCCGATGTAGAGCATGGGGGCCTCATCGCGCTCCCCTTCTCCGATGACGACCGTTCCCGAGAAGGCGATGGAATTTAAGGCGCGCCTCATGGCGTCGACCGCCGCTTGGTCGGCCGTATGGTTGTCACCCCGCCCCATGAGCCTCGCACAGGCCAAGGCGGCGGCTTCAGTGACGCGGACCATCTCAAGGGCCAGATTTCGATCCATCGTTATCCCTTCGGTTTCAGCAGGCGGGTCAACTCTTCGGCGTCGGCGTCGATCACTTCGGGCTTGGGCGAGATCTTGATCGCGTTCTCGGGGTCTTTTAAACCGTGCCCGGTGAGCGTACAGACCAGAAGATCCCCTTTCTTGAAAAATCCATTTTTAGATAATTTTAAGACCCCCGCGATGGAAGCGGCGGAGGCGGGTTCGCAAAAATATCCCTCGTTTTCCGCGACCCAACGGTAGGCGCTTAATATCTCATCGTCCGTCACGCTGTCAATCAAGCCGCCGGATTCGTCCCGGGCCTGAATCGCCCCCTGCCAGCTCGCGGGATTTCCGATCCGGATGGCGGTCGCCAGGGTCTCCGGGTGAGAGACGGCATGGCCCAACACGAGAGGGGCCGCTCCTTCGGCCTGGAAACCGAGCATTCGAGGAAGGCGCTTCGCCTTTTTGTCGCGAAAGTAATCCCCATAACCGGCCCAATATGCGGTGATATTCCCCCCATTCCCGACGGGAAGGGAGTGGTGGGTGGGGGCGTCC
>Ga0066388_100000445_pt1 | contig 19148 bp, 18 predicted proteins | sample PanSoiMetaGPlot6_FD_64539 | JGI IMG/M metagenome (GOLD analysis project Ga0066388, IMG submission 64539) | Tropical forest soil microbial communities from Panama analyzed to predict greenhouse gas emissions - Panama Soil - Plot 6 (Hybrid Assembly) | ecosystem: Environmental > Terrestrial >... | reverse complement strand
GCTTGGCAGCCGATTCGATTTCCGAGAAAGCAAAGAAGCTGCATTTCTCTTCAATTGTTGTGGACACGCATGACGACACGACGCAGCGCTTGCTCGACCCCAAATTTGATTTGGGCGTGCGGCACACGGACGGCAGCATCGACATTCCTCGCATGAAAAAGGGTGGCCTAACAGGAATTTTCTTTTCCATTTGGATCCCGAGCAAAATCACCGGCCCGGAAGCGGTGAAAAGAGCCAAGACGCAAATTGCCGCCGTCCACGAACAGGCGCGCAAGCTTCCGAAGGAAATTGTGCTCGCGACGACTGCCGGAGAAGTTCGCGCAGCGAAGAAGCAAGGAAAAATCGCGGCGCTAATGGGCGTTGAAGGCGGGCACATGATCGGCAACGATTTGGCCGTGCTGCGTGAGTACGCTAAATCTGGTGTGCGTTACATGACGCTGACGCACAGCGGCAACGACGAATGGGCCGATTCGAGTACGGATAAAGCCGTCCACAACGGATTGACGGATTTTGGCAAAGACGTTGTGCGCGAGATGAATAAGCTCGGTGTGATTGTGGATATTTCGCACGTGAGCGACAAAACGTTCTATGACGCGCTGGAGGTAAGCAAGGCGCCGATGTTCGCCTCGCATTCCTCCTGTCGCGCAATTTGCGACGCCCCTCGCAACATGACGGATCAAATGATCAAGGATATTGCCGCAAAGGGCGGAGTGATTCAGATCAACTACCACGTGGGCTTTTTGAGCCAGGAGTTCCGGGACGCGGAAAGAAAAGATCCGTCCATCAACGAAGCCATCTCTAAAGAAATCAAAACTCGCTGCCCGGACGACAATGACGAGGCCTGCCAGTTGATTCAGGGCGACAAGATTACGCGCGAGTACGTCGAAGCGGGAAAATTGCCCAAAGTCGAGTGGACGAAAATCATCGAGCACATTGATCATGCGGTGAAGCTTGCTGGCGCGGATCATGTTGGACTTGGCTCCGACTTTGACGGAGCGAATATGCCCTACGGCATGGAAGATGCGACGATGCTCCCGAAAATAACCGAAGCCTTACTGCAAAAAGGCTACTCGGAAAGCGATGTCCGCAAGATTCTCGGCGAGAATACGTTGCGCGTAATGAGCGAGGTCGAGCGCGTGAGCAAGGAATTGAACGCAAAAAAATAGCGCTGGAATTCGAATCTGGTCATTGGGAGGAGAGAAGATGAAGAACGCAAAATACTTGCTCGTTCTCGCAGCGGCGGCAGCCCTATTGGCCGGCTGCAAAAAGGAACCTGCTTCCGAACCGGCGCCACCGCCTAAAGCCGAAGCGCCCATACCGCCTCCTCCGCCTGAGGCTCCTGCGTCTGCGCCGGCAGAAAAAGCAGCAACTGCTCCGGATCATAAGGCGCCCGCGGCTACAAAACCTGGTAATTTGTTGAAGCCGGAGACGCTTAAGGAGAAAGCCCCCGACGAGTACGAAGTGAAGTTTAAGACGACGCGCGGTGACTTCACGGTCCAGGTGACGCGCGCGTGGTCTCCGCTCGGGGCGGATCGTTTCTACAATCTGGTGAAAGGGCATTTTTACGATAACACTGCGTTTTTCCGCGTCGTTCCGGGATTTGTTGTGCAATTCGGAATCGCGGAGAAACCCGCCGTTTCCGCGGCGTGGAAGCATTCCGATATCACGGACGATCCTGTCACCCAGTCCAACAAACGCGGGTACCTGAGCTTTGCTACCGCAGGGCCAAACACGCGCACAACGCAAATCTTTATCAACCTGAAAGACAATCCCCGCCTTGATGGCATGGGCTTCTCGCCGTTTGCAGTTGTTGAAGCTAACGGCATGAACGTCGTGGAAATGATGTATGAGGGTTACGGCGACAACGCAGGTCCTGACCAGGACCAAATCGAGAAGCAGGGAACTCCCTATTTGAAAAAAGGCTGGCCGAAGCTCGATTACATTCAATCAGCGAGCCTCGTGGGATCTGGACCCACGTCTGCTCCCGGGCCGGTGAAAAAGGTGCAGTAATCGCACAGCTTACCGAAGTCCAAGAGGGCTCGCCGCGCGCCCCGCTTAATCGTTGGGTGTGGGCTCTCGCTATTCTGGGCATACTGCTGCATTTTCTTTTTAACCGCCAGTACGGGTTTTTCCGCGACGAACTTTACTACGCTGCCTGTGGCGAGCACTTGGCTTGGGGATATGTTGATCACTCGCCACTCGCGCCACTTGCTTCGTATCTTTCGCGTACATTGCTTGGAGATTCGCTTTTTGCGCTCCGCTTTCTGCCCGCCGTGGCGAGCGCCGCCAAGATTTTCCTTGGCGGCTGGATCGCGCGGGAAATTGGCGGCGGAAAATTCGCGCAATTCTTTGCCTCCTTCACCGTACTTTGTGCGCCGATCTACCTGACCTTCGATAATTTCCTCTCCATGAATTCCTTTGAGCCGGTGTTTTGGATGGCGAGCGTCGCTATCATCCTTCGCATTCTGAACGGCGGTGATCCCCGCTTGTGGCTCTTGTTCGGAGTGGTTGCCGGCATCGGAGTGCTCAACAAACACTCAATGCTTTTTTTTGGTTCGGGACTCACTGTGGGTTTACTTCTCACGCGTGCGCGCTGGGTCTTTCGTTCCGTTTGGATTTGGGCAGGCGCTGGAATTGTCGTTCTGATTTTCCTCCCGAACCTGCTTTGGGAGATTCGCAACAACTATCCGACGATCCAACTTCTTCACACTGTGATTGGAACAAAATATTCGACCGTTTCTCCGCTCGAATTCACCACGCAGCAAGCGTTGCTCACTCACCCGCTTGCCGCACCTGTCTGGCTCTTGGGCCTTTGGTTTTTCCTGCGGGATGAAACTGGAAGAAAGTACGCGTCTCTTGCTTGGGCGTATTTTGTTGTTTTGGCGGAGATGATCGCCCTGCACGGCAAGATTTATTACGTCGCGCCTGCATACGTCATGTTGCTCGCTGGTGGCTCTGTCTGGATTGAAAAGCATATTGTGAAGCGGGCCGGCGCATGGCTGAAGCCAGCATTAGTGGCCCCGCTGCTTGTGGGCGCGCTAATTGCCGCTCCCCTTGCCATGCCGATTCTCGCAGTGGAGCAAACAGCAAAGTATTGCGCGTTCTGGGACGTAAAATCCGTGCACGTAGAGAATGTCCCCCTCGGCGACTTGCCACAACTGTTTGGCGATATGTTCGGCTGGGAGGAGCAGGTGCGGGCTGTTTCCCGCGCGTACGCCTCACTGCCGGAGGCGGATCGTGCCAAGACCGCCTTGCTTGCCTACAACTACGGGGAGGCGGGCTCAATCGATTACTTCGGCAAACGCTACGGGCTACCGAAGGCGATCAGCGGCCACAATCAGTACGGCTATTGGGGGCCGCGCGGCTATACCGGTGAAGTCGTTATAGCCATTGGGTTTCCGTTAGAACGATTGCGGCGCTCTTTTGACGATATCCAAGCCTTTGAAACGGTTAGCCCCAACCACGCCATGCCGGAAGAGACGCATCTGACTATATATATATGTCACAAGCCCAAGCGGCCACTGGCCGATTCCTGGCAGGAGTGGATGTATTTCGACTAGCCGAATCACGTATCCAAACCGGCCCTCCTTGCATCCAAAAATGTGATGGAAAGTATCAGTAATGTAGTGAGCTAGCGTGTTGACACCTTTCTATCGTTCGCGTAACTTAAGGAGAGCATGATCGCTTCTTGCCAGATGATTTGTTGTCCATGCGACTGCTGTATGTGTCGCGAGACATCCATCTCTGGCTTGAGGCTGCAGCGGACGTAGTACCAGCTTAAATTTAGAAGTTCCGAAGCCCACGTGCCAGAGGTCAAGGCAACGTGGGTTTTTTGTTTTTGGGCCCGGCTTCAAGCCATTGGGAGCGGTGATGAGCGAAGTGAAGGAAACAAAGACGCAAAAGGTGGAGCGGCTCAAGCGGGAAAAGCTCGCGTGGGATCATCTTGATGAAATCCGCGAATTCGCGCGCCGAGGGCATGGCTCGATTCCGCCGGAATGGCTCGGAACGTACTTTCGTTCGTGGGGAATCTACACGCAGGGCGATGGCTTGGGCGTAGTTGGCGGGAAAAATGGGGAAGGGAACGCGACGCAATATTTCATGGTGCGGATCCGCATCCCGAACGGTTTGCTGCGTAGCGATCAAGTTCGCGAAATTGCAGGGCTCTCCGAAGAGTACGGCCGCGGCGTCGCGGACGTCACCACTCGCCAGAACATTCAGTTGCACTGGGTAACGATCGAAAATATCCCGGACTTGATTGATCGATTGCAACGTATTGGTTTGACCACAACCGGCGCCTGCGGCGACGTTGCGCGCAACGTGACCGGCTGCCCGGTTGCGGGAATTGACGATCACGAATTGATTGATGCTTCACCGTTTGCATTGGCCATCGACCGCGAACTCGGCGGCAATCGTGAATTTTACAATCTGCCGCGGAAATTCAAAATGACTGTGAGCGGTTGCAGCTCTTGGTGCAGCTATCCGGAAATCAACGACGTTGCCTTCACCGCGACAACGCGCTTTCGCGGCGGCACCAAGGAAGTCGGATTTTCCGTGCGGATTGGTGGCGGCCTTTCCACGGAGCCGCATCTCGCGGTGAGGCTGAATGCCTTCGTTCGGCAGGATCAGGTGGTTGCGGTGGCTCGCGGCGTAGCGGAAATCTTTCGCGCGAGCGAAGTCTTGCGCCAAAGCCGCGATCAGGCGCGTCTGAAATATCTTTTCCTGAAACACGGCTGGACCGCGGAGAGCTTTCTCGCGGAACTGGAACGGCAAATCGGTTTCAAGCTCGATCCGTCCGAATCAGAAGAAGTTCCTGCTGATATTCATCGCGATCATCTAGGAGTGCATCGCCAAAAGCATGCCGGACTGTTCTATGTGGGCGCGCCAGTTTTGCGGGGGCGCATCACTCCTGCGCAACTCCGAAAGGTTGCAGATCTTGCGGACATGTTCGGTGACGGCCATGTTCGGAACACCGCGCAGCAAAACATTTTGCTAATCAATATTCCTGAAGCTTATGTAAATCGTGTTATGAATGAATTGAATCTCGCCGGCCTGCCCGTTTCAGTTTCAGCGTTTGCTCGGGGCACGGTAGCCTGCACTGGGTCGGAATTTTGCAAATTGGCGCTAACTGAAACGAAGGGTTTCGCGCGCTGGCTTTCCCGCGAACTGGAAGATCGCCTGCCCGGCTTTGAAGAGCAAATTAAGCTGCACATCACTGGCTGCCCGAACAGTTGCGGCCAGCACTGGATTGCGGACATTGGTATCGAGGGCAAGAAAGTCAGAGTCGACGGAAAGATGGTCGATGCGTACTACTTCTGCGTAGGCGGGAGCGTCGGCCAAATCGCTGCCATCGCGCGCCCAGTCGGCTATCGGTGCGCAGCGACGGACGTGCCCGACGCGATTGAGCGGCTGCTCGATACGTTCACGATTGGCCGCTGCGAATCCGAGACGCTGCGTGAGTTTCTGGCGCGGCACAGCAACGACGAAATTCGCATGATCCTGGCCGGCGAATTTGTTGGCACGGTCGCGCGCGATTTGCCGACGGAAAGAGTTCCGCACGGAGTGGAAGGCTGACGCATGAGCCTTTTCCCATTGTTCGTGAAGCTCGAAGAACGCCGAGTTGTTGTCGTCGGCGGCGGCGAGATTGCCGCGGGAAAGATTGACGGTTTGCTGCAAGCCGGTGCGCGAATTGTAATCGTTTCTCCTGTGCTCAATTCCAAACTCACCGGGCTCGTGCAGGAAAAGAAAATCGAATGGCGCGAAAAGGAATTTACCTTCGAGGACCTAGACGGCGCATTTCTCGTGATCGCGGCGACTTCCGTTCCCAGCGTGAACGAATCCGTCTTTCGCGCGGCTGACGCGCGTGGACTGCTTTGCAATGCCGTGGACGACACCCGGAATTGCCATTTCTACTACGGCGCCGTCGTGCAGCGCGGCGATTTGCAGATTGCCATCTCGACGAATGGCAAAAGTCCCGCTCTTGCGCAGCGTCTGAGGAAAGAACTCGAAGAGCAATTTGGGGCTGAGTATGTTGACTGGCTGGAGTGGCTTGGCGCCGCCCGCGAAGTGTTGAGAACCGCCGGCGCCCCACAGGGGCAGAACAAGGAAGTGCTCCACAATCTTGCCAGCCACGAATCATTTGAACGGTTTCTCAGAGAAGCCAAGCGGAAACCCTCCACGGAAGGCGTCGAATAATGGGCAAAGTCTTCCTTGTCGGAGCCGGGCCGGGTGATCCTGAATTGCTCACGCTGAAGGCGTCGCGCGTTCTCAAGCAAGCTGATGTTGTGCTGTACGATTCGCTCGTGAGCGCGGAAGTGCTGAGTCTAATCGCTCCGGGCTCTCAAATGGTGGATGTCGGCAAGCGCGCTGGATTGAAACTGCTGACACAAGGTGAAATCAATTCACTCCTTGTGGCGTGCGCAGCGAAGCACGAAGTTGTCGTTCGCTTGAAGGGTGGCGATCCGCTCCTCTTTGGCCGCGCGTCGGAAGAAATCGACGCTTTGCGAAAGGCAAACGTGCCATTTGAAATCGTACCGGGAATCAGCGCCGCATTCGGCGCTGCCGCCGCCGCGGGGATCTCGCTCACTGATCGCCGCGTAGGCTCACAGGTCTTATTCACCACATTTTCGCGCGGAGACGACGTCAAAAGTCTGGGTTGGCGAGAAGTCACGACAGATACCACGCTCGCGATTTACATGCCCGGAACCGATTACGCGGAAGTTGCTGCGCGGCTGCTCGACACCGGCCTCAGCGCAGAAATTCCTTGCGCGGTGATTTCGCAGGCTACCCGCGTTGAGCAACAAATTCGCTGGTCCAACATCGGCGCGCTTTTCGAAGAACAAAGGCTACCTGCGCCGGCGCTCTTGATCGTTGGCCGTGTTGCCACGCAAGATGTGCACAAAATCAGTGAAGGAGTTTCGGCGGTTAGATTCAGCAAGGCCGAAGAAGTGAATGTAGTTCCACAGTGGTGGATGAAGAACTGAACGGCAGAACAGTTCTAGCGAATGCGGTAAGGAGGGTCAAATGAGCAAGACAAACGGAGGAGCAGTTGGGGCGCCTCAGCGTCGAGGCCTGTCCCTCGACGGGTGGGCCGTGCTGTTAGCCTTCGCGCTCGCCGCACTCGTTCGCGCGGGCGTGTTCAAGCACATCCCCTGGTGATTGTAGAAACAAGGAGAGAAGCATGGCGGATGCAGTTGCTTTACCCCAGGTCCAGCCGGTTCGACCGGCGCTTCAGTTCTTAAAACTCATTCCCGGCGTCTTACTTCTTGCAGGCGTTGGCTACGCCGGAAAATTGCTCGAACAAAACGTAGGCAAATTCGCGAAGTCGCATCACTGGACTTTTCCGAACATTGAATACGTCCTTTGGGCGATTCTACTCGGCCTCGTAATTTCCAATACCGTCGGCATTCCACAGATTTTCCGCGCTGGCGTCGCAACCTACGAATTCTGGCTCAAAGCCGGCATCGTGCTTCTGGGCTCACGGTTTTTGCTTGGCGACGTGTTGAAGCTCGGCGGCGCAAGTCTCGCGCTCGTTGTCATCGAAATTGCGGTCGCGATTGGGTTCATGACTCTGCTCGGCCGCGTCTTTCGTTTAAAGCCAAAGCTGACCACGTTACTCGCTGTCGGTTCTGCAGTCTGCGGCGTAAGCGCGATCATCGCCACCAAAGGCGCGATTGAGGCCGACGACGAGGATTCCTCCTTCGCCATCGCGGCAATTCTCGCTCTCGGGGCGCTCGCGCTCTTCACGTTTCCTCTAATCGGCCATTCGCTGCATCTCTCTGACCATGCTTATGGCGTCTGGTCCGGCCTTGCGGTGGACAATACCGCTGAAGCCGCCGCTGCGGGCGCGCTTTATTCAGACACGGCAGGGAAGCTCGCCGTCCTCACGAAAACGACTCGCAATGCCTTAATCGGCTTTGTCGTGCTTGCTTACGCGATTTACTGGGCTAGCCGTGGCCAGGCGCATGCCGTTGGAAGCAAAGCCGCCTTCCTTTGGCAAAAATTCCCGAAGTTCGTCTTGGGCTTTCTTCTGATTTCGTTGCTCGCGACTCTCGCGGTGTTCAACAAGGATCAAATCACGGCGCTCGCCAATCTTTCCCGGTGGGCGTTTCTTCTCACATTCGCTGGAGTAGGTTTGCGCACCAACTTCCGCGAGCTGGCCAAACAAGGCTTGCGTCCGTTTGCCGTCGGCGCAATCGGCGAAGTCGTGATTGCAGTTTTCACACTCGGTCTCGTCTTCGGCGCGCAGCGGATTTTCCACTGGTAGGCTGGCCTTACTTGTCGCGGCAAACCTCGATTTGATTTCCATCGAGGTCGCGAAACGTGAAGAACAAATTGCCCCCGGAGTCCGCCTGAATCGGCCCAGTCGTGGGCGTTTGGGCAGAAAACCACCGATGCGATTCTTCGATGTCTCGCGCATAAATAATTGGGTGTTCGTCCGCTGCTGGAGCTAGCGGGCCCTCCGGCCATGGAACGAAAACGATTTGCGGTTGCGGGTTCGCTCGATCTGTAGGGTTGTACATTCCCCTCGGAACCATGTCCCGGCCGACCGTGCAATTGAGGTTAAGGACAGCCTCATACCATCTGGCTGAGGCGTTGGGGTCTTTCACAGGTACCGTGATAGGCCCGATGAAGTGAAAGGGGCCGCCCGGAATAAGCACGAAAGCACCTAGATACCGAGCACGCTTACGAGTTCCTTCACGGAACCAGCCGACTTTTGTAGTGCGGCGTTTTCTTCCACGGTCAGCTTGATCTGAATAATTTCCTCAACACCTTTTTCGCCGATCTTCACCGGCACGCCGACGAATAGCCCCTTGATCCCGTACTCGCCCTCGAGATACACCGCGCAGGGAAGAATCTTCTTCTTGTCCTTCAAAATTGTCTCAACCATTTCGACGGCGGCCGCCGAAGGCGCGTAATAAGCCGATCCCGTCTTAAGCAGATTCACAATTTCCGCGCCGCCTTTGCGCGTGCGCTCCACAATGGCGTCAATTCGTTCCTTAGGCAACAAATCCGGCAGCGGAATTCCCGCCACGGTCGAATACCGCGGCAGCGGCACCATATCGTCCCCATGCCCGCCGAGCACGAACGAGTGCACGTTCTCGATGCTGACCTTGCACTCCATCGCTACGAATGCGCTCATCCGCGCCGAATCGAGGACTCCGGCCATGCCGAGCACCCGATTCTTCGGGAAACCGCTTACGCGAAACGCCGCCTGGGCCATCGCATCGAGCGGATTCGTCACCACAATGATGATGCAGTTTGGCGAGTGTTGAACAATCTGCTCGACCACCGCTTTCACCACGTCGTAGTTCGCTTTCAGCAAATCGTCGCGGCTCATTCCCGGTTTGCGCGGAAATCCGGCAGTAATCACCACGACGTCGCTGCCCGCCGTCGCCGAATAATCGCCATTTGCCGTGGAAATGCCGATTACATTGACGTCCGTGCGCGTAATCGGCGCGGTTTCCATCATATCAAGCGCTTTCCCCGCAGGCGGCCCATCCAGAATGTCCGTTAGCACAACATCAGCAAGTTCCATGTCCGCGATGCGCTGCGCCGTCGTGGAACCCACGAAGCCGCCCCCGACTACAGTTACCTTTTTTCTTCCCATGTGCGTGCTCTTTTTCCTCTTTTATTTTGCGACTGCCACGCCTTTCATGTTTTCAATAATCGCGCTCGCAAAAGCTGATGTCCCGAGCTTCGTCGCACTTGGCATCAGGCGTTCCAGGTCGTACGTCACTTTCTTTTGCTGAATCGTGCGCGCGATGCCGTCTTCAATCAACTGCGCGGCTTCGGTCCAGCCCAAAAATTCAAACATCATCGCACCGGAGAGCATCACCGAGCTCGGATTGATTACGTCCTTGTCCGCATATTTCGGCGCCGTACCGTGCGTCGCTTCAAAAACGCCATATCCGTCGCCGATGTTCGAGCCCGGCGCCATGCCGAGCCCACCGACCTGCGCCGCGCAAGCGTCGGATAGGTAGTCGCCATTCAAATTGGAAGTCGCCAGCACGCTGTACTCGTCCGCGCGCATCAGCACCTGCTGAAACACAGAATCCGCGATGCGGTCGTTGATCATCAGCTTTTGCTTCCACTGGCCCTTGCCGTGTGTCGCGTAAATTGCGTCCAGCGTTTTCTTTACTTCGTCGTAAACAGATTTCTTGAAGGAATCAACTGCTTGCTCCAGCCCCGGCTCAATCATTGCGGCGTTTTGTTCGACGCTCAGCTCCGGATTCTTGTCCAAATTGTCCAGAATCCAGCTTTCGCGCTCCGTCACCGTTTGCGCGCGGAACTGTTCGCGAGTCAAGTCGTACCCCCAGTCGCGAAATCCGCCTTCGGTAAATTTCTGAATGTTGCCTTTGTGCACCAGCGTAACGCTTTTACGCTTGTGCGCGAGCGCATACTTAATCGCCCGCCGCACGAGCCGCTTCGTTCCCGTCGGAGAAATCGGCTTGATGCCGACGCCGGAATCCCAACGAATCTGCTTCTTGCCATCCTTCAGCATTTCGTTATTCAGGAATTCCAACAGCTTTTTCGCCTCGGGCGAGCCACTCTTCCACTCGATGCCGATATACACGTCTTCTGTATTCTCGCGGAAAATCACCACGTCCAGTTTTTCCGGGTGCCGCACAGGGGAGGGGACTCCCATGAAATAGCGCACGGGCCGTTCGCAGGAATACAAATCCAGAATCTGCCGCAATGCCACGTTTAGCGAACGAATTCCGCCGCCCACCGGAGTCGTCAGCGGCCCTTTAATCGCAATGCGAAAATCGCGAATCGCCTCTACAGTGTCGTTGGGCAGCCATTCTTTAAACGTGTTGAACGCCTTTTCTCCAGCAAATACTTCAAACCACACAACTTTCTTTTTTCCACCGTAAGCATGTTCCACGGCTGCATCAAACACGCGCCGCGAAGCCTTCCAGATATCTCGCCCCGTACCATCGCCCTCAATAAACGGAATTACCGGCGTGTCTGGCACCTGCAATTCGCCGTTCGTGTAACCAATCGCTCGGCCTTCTGCCGGAACGGCTACACCGTTGTAAGCACTCTTCATGAACAGTTTCTCCCGAGGAAAAGAACAGCGCGGCCGCAGCTGCAAGGACCGCCGCAACGCGGCCAACCGAATTTGGAACGATATCATATCGTGCATTTCAATAAAAACAGTTGCGCGGCTTCTTCTTCAGGAAAAAACTTCACTTGCAACCGTGCCCATCACTCGATAAAAGTGTTTTCCGCATCTGAAATCGGGAAGGAGAATAGAGCCATGATGATTGACTGGAACGAGTATCACAAACAGGTTGGCGCGCGCATCGGAGACGTAATGAAGCTTTCGCCAGACACCGTTCGCGGCTATCAAACGCTGTCCAATGCAAACGCAAAAACTTCGCTGCTCGGCGAAAAGACGCGGCAGCTGATTTCGCTAGCTGTTGCAGTTACGACGAAATGCGATGGATGCATCGTCGTTCATACCGATCTTGCCCTCAAGGCCGGCGCTTCGCGGGAAGAGGTCGCTGAAGCCCTCGGAGTTGCAGTGGCCATGAACGCCGGCGCCGCGCTAGTCTATTCCTCGCGAGTAATAGACGCTGTGGATGCCAAATCTGGGCAAGTCGCTCGGACCTAAGTGCCGCAAAGTGTCTCAGGCCGACGCCGCGCTTCTCAGCGTGAGACCTTAGACTTGGCCAATTGACACGGGTGGGGTAACCGCGACCTGTCCGGCATGCGCCGAGCGTGCGACGCTTAGTCGCAAGCTCTTTGTAATCTACTGATAATAGGCTGCTTATTTTCCATGCTCGTCTGGAAACTTCGAAGCATTCTTTTTTTCGCGAATTCCGGGCTGGCCATTTCCTTGCTCCTTATTCTTACAAAGCAAGTTGTGTGGGAGCGCCTCCTGCAGTTCTTGCAACTCAACCGATTGGTCGTGGCGTTATGACGAAGTCAACGGGAACGCGCAGGCTGGCCCAGATAGCTTGCCTGATCGCTGTTTTTGTATGCGGCTCGAAAGTGGCTTTTTCGCAGGACCAGGCCGACCGCAAGGTCGTGAAAAAAGTTGAGCCGGAATATCCCGCTGTTCTTCGTGATAAAGGAATTGGCGGTACGGTCAAGCTTCGCGTCACGATTCGTCCGGACGGTGCCGTGAAGGATGTGCAAACGCTCGGCGGCAACGCCGTGCTTGTGGAATCCGCGACTCGCGCCGTTAAACAATGGCACTACGCGCCGACAGATCGCGAAAGCACCATCGACGTTTCCATTCACTTCGGCCAGCGGCCGTAAGCGCTAATCGTAGTATTCCTGGCCGAGGTGCGTGATCAAATCCTCGCCCATCATCCAGCGCAACGTATTTTTCAACTTCATGGATTGAATAAAGAGATCGTGCTCGGGATAGAGTCCCGCGCCGGTCATCGGTGACTTGAAGTAGAAGCTCAACCATTCCTGAATGCCGCGGAATCCCGCGCGCTGTGCCAAATCCAAAAAGATAACGAGATCCAGCACGATCGGGGCTGCAAGAATCGAATCGCGGCAAAGGAAGTCCACCTTGATCTGCATCGGATAGCCGAGCCATCCGAAAATGTCTATGTTGTCCCAGCCCTCTTTGTTGTCGCCGCGTGGCGGGTAATAGTTGATGCGGACCTTGTGGTGAATCTTACCGTAAAGCTGTGGATATAGCTGCGGCTGCAAAATATATTCGAGCGCGCCTAGCTTTGATTCTTCCTTTGTTTTAAAAGAGCCCGGATCGTCCAGTACTTCACCATCGCGATTGCCGAGAATGTTTGTCGAATACCAGCCTTCGAGGCCCAGCATCCGAGCCTTGAATCCCGGCGCCAAAATTGTTTTCATCAGCGTCTGGCCGGTTTTGAAATCCTTGCCGCAGATCGCAACGTTGTGATCGTGCGCCAATTTCTGAATTGCGGGAATATCTACCGTCAAATTCGGCGCGCCATTTGCAAAGGGAACCCCGCTCGTGACCGAGGCCCACGCGTACAGCATGGACGGTGCGATCGCCGGATCGTTCTTTTTCATCCCCTCGACAAATTTCTCGACGGTCGAGTGCACATCCTGCGGCTGAATGAACACTTCCGTCGAGCCGCACCAACAAGTCACTATGCGCGAAACCCTTTTTGTCTTGCGGAAGTTTTCGATGTCTTCCTTGATTTGTAGCGCCAATTCGTATTTGTTTTTCGCTTTCTTGACATACGTTCCGTCGAGCCGCTTCACGTATTCGCGATCGAATGCCGCTTTCATCGGCTTGATCGTCTTCAAAAACGGCTTCACTTTTTCCAGGTCTTGAGGATTCAGCACGCCGGCTTTTGCGGCGGCTTGGTACGCATCGTCCTTGAAAATGTCCCAACCGCCAAATACTAAGTCGCCTAAATCGGCCAGGGGCACGAACTTCTTGATCAGTGGAGATTTGCCTTCCGTGCGCTTGCCCAGCCGGATCGTGCCGAGCTGCGTCAGCGAACCCACGGGCTGCGATTTGCCCTTGCGCACCAGCTCGACACCGGCCATGAACGTTGTGCTCACTGCGCCCATTCCCGGCGTCAGAACTCCCAATTTGCCCTTGGCAGGGGCTATCTTCGCAGGCTTTTCCATTCTGCTCCTCAAGCAAGCGGCCGCGACGCGGCCGGTGATTTTGAATTTTACAGATTAGTGCAGCGGGCACAGCACCCCAATTGCATCCCCAAGCAAACAAGCAGTATCGCGCAAAGCGAAGCACTCTTGCAAATGCTCGAGGCGTAGATCCGCAGCCGGTCGCAGGGATTCAGACGTGAAAGTGCTGGACCCGCCAAAAAACTGTGGTCTTGGTTGCTTTGGAAATCGCTTAGACGGGCAGGGGGAGAAGCCCAAACCTACCAACGGCGCTTGTGGGACGACAGAATCGAACTCGCCATACTGAACGCTACCAAGCCGGTAATTGCAAATCCTAGGACAAAAACAATCAAGGAACCCTCCGCCAAACACTTATTAGATGGCACGCCATCTTCCACGGTTAAGTTTCCATAAGTCTTTTGGTTTCAACGCGAAGAAGCAGGAGTATCCGCCACCAGGTGTCTTCTCTTTTGCTCATTGTGGCCGGAAATAACTACAATATTGCCGTACTAGCGCTCAAGTACCGGAAAAGAAAAAACCTCGGAGAAGCGCTGCTTCTCCGAGGCTCAAATCACAAGAAATTAGGTAAGCGATTAAGTCTTGTTCAGCCGAATCGACCCATCGCCCGTGTGAATTGTCACCTGCTGCCCGCCGCCATTCATTTTCCCGTGAATCTGCGAGTTGCTGAACTGACCTTCCACCGTTACGGGAATGCCTAGGCTGATACGTCCATCATTCGTGCTGGCGTCAATGTTTGCGTTCAACTCGCCCGGCAGCGTCAAATCCACGCTGCCATCTCCTGTGCGAATGCTCCATGCATTGATCACTTTCGATCCCGGCTGAGCGTGCGCATTTATGCTCCCGTCGCCCGTGCGGATGGTCAGCGTGTCAAACCGCCCATCTAGCGTGATGTGCCCATCTCCCGAATCGGCATTGATGACGCCGTCCAAGTCGCGCCCTTCGATGCTTCCGTCTCCCGTGCGCAGCTTAATCTGTCCTTTGGCACCTTCGACCTTAATGTGGCCGTCGCCAGTGTGAATGTCCAAATTGCCCTGTATGGCCTGGGTTTCCACGGAACCGTCGCCACTATCCACGCTCAAATCCCCGTTCCTCGGCATGCGCACTTCCAGCCGCAGTCCGCGGTTCACATGAACACCAAAACCCCAATGCCAGTTCGAACTCTCCCGCGCACTAAACTCCACGCGATCGCCGTCCTGCTTCGATTCAACTCGCAGGTTCTTGTCCAGCGTGTATCCGTTGTAGATCACTCGCAGCTCAACTTGCTTTGTGTCAGCAGTCATAACCCGCACGCTGCCGTCATTTGTGTCCACATGAACATTAGCCCGGCCCGAAACGGTGTAGCTCTTTGTCCACTCCTCAGCACTCGCAGGGGGACAACACAGAACCGCCGTCAAGACTGCCGCAGCGAGAAGGGGAAGTACGCCTCGGGTCGCCCTCAAAAAGGCCCACAAAGGGGAATTTCTCATCGATTTTAACCTCGCATGGGGCTGCATACCGCCCAGTGAGCCCCTGTCTGATGGAAGGTACGAGCCTTGGAGACGAAATGTTCCGTTGTACGGGCTGCAGCTGGCTTACCGGCCCTTGGCAGCATGCTTCTTGCGGCTGGCACCCGACTTGGGACGCAGCGCTTCCAGGAACTCGTTGACGGCCAAGGTATTTAGCACATCTGCTTTGGTCAGCCATCCACGCCGGGCCGTTGTCACGCCATACCGGATGTACGCCAAATTCGCCGTGTTGTGCGAATCCGTGGAAATGACCACCTTGACTCTTCGGTCCTTGCACATCCGCAGCTGAACGTCCTTTAAATCCAGCCGGTCCGGATATGAATTGCACTCCATCGCCACGCCATGTTTCGCGCATGCGTCAAGAATCTTCTCCATGTCGTAAGCAAGCGCTTCACGGCGCAAGAGCAGCCGCCCCGTTGGGTGCCCGATGATTTGCGTGTACGGATTTTCGATCGCTGCCAGCATCCGCTCCGTCATCTCCGCTCGATCCAAATTGAAATAGGAATGAATCGAGCACACCACCACATCCAGCTGCGCCAGGATCTCGTCCGAATAATCGAGCGACCCGTCCTTCATGATGTCCACTTCCGACCCAGCCAGCACGCGGATCCCAAGCTTTTTGTCATTCGCCGCATGCAGTTTCTTGATGTGAGCTTCCATTCGCTTTTCGTCGAGGCCGTTCGCCACTGTCACAGCTTTCGAATGATCCGTAATCGCAATGTATTCGTGGCCAAGCTCGCGTGCTGCTTCCGCCATCTCCTCGATGGAATTTTTTCCGTCGCTCGCCGTCGAATGCATCTGCAAATCGCCTTTGATGTCTTTCAGTTCGACTAGCTTGGGCAACGCGTGCTTTTCCGCGGCGCCAATCTCGCCCGTGTTTTCGCGAAGCTCCGGCGGAATGAAATCCAATTTCAGTTTCGCGTAAATCTCCTCCTCGGTCCTTCCCGCAACGCGCTTCTCGCCCTTCAAAGTCGCCAGGGCGTATTCGTTTAGCGTCAGACCCATTTCGTTCGCGCGGCCGCGCAGCGCCACGTTGTGTTCTTTCGAGCCAGTAAAATAAAGCAACGCCGCTCCGAAATTCTCCTTTTCGAGCATGCGCACATCCACCTGCAACCCGTTCTCCAGTGTAAAACTCACCTTGTTCTCGCCATGCGCCAGCGTCTGATCAATCTCGGCAAATTTCAGAATGTGCTCCGCCAGCGCGTCTACATGCTTCTGGGCAGTGAATCCATCCGCCATCGTCACCAGCAAATCCAGATCGCCAACTGTCTCCTTGCCCCGCCGCAAAGATCCCGCTGGGGTCACGCTTTCCACGCTTTTTCCAGTCTTCTTGATGTGTGCGACGATCTTATTGGCTGCGTTTTCGGCTGTATCCAGAAGAAATCGTCCCGTCGATTTCTTGAACACTTCCACCGCTTTCAAAATGTTTTGTTCGCTTTTCTCGCCGAAGCCGTCCAATTCGCGCAGCTTTCCTTCTCTCGCGATTTTTTCAACGTCCGCTACCGTCGCCGCTTTGAACTTCTTGAAGAGCAGGGCCACTTTCTTCGGCCCGAGCGATTGCAATTGCAGCACGTCCAGAATCGTCGCCGGATATTTCTTCAACAATTTCTTCCGCAGTGCGTAATCGCCTGTTTTGACAATCTCTTCGAGGTGCTCAACCATCCGGTCGCCAATTCCCGGCAATTCCTTCAGCTTTTCCGGTTCTCTCACGAGCTGTTCGACCGACTCGGGAAGGGAATCGATCAGCTCCGCCGCCTTCTCATAACTCCGGTAGCGTCCGATGATGGCCCCGTCAATTTCGAGGAGATGCGCCGTTTCCCTGAGGATGCGCGCGATTTGTTTGTTGTCCATGCGCCGATTATAGGAGGGAATACTCTTGCTGTCTGTAGTTGTAGGGCCCGCTTTCCGAAGCGGGCCTTCGACGCCAAAGAAAAATAGCCGGCAGGGGGGAGCTCCCTGCCGGCCCTATGATTGCAATGCTGCTCACTGCTCACCCAGCTGGTTTTTGCACGTTTGCTGCTTGCGGCCCCTTTGGTCCTTGAACAATCTCGAATTCGACCGGGTCTCCTTCCTGTAGCGTCCGGTAACCGTCTCCAACTATTGCGGAATAATGGACAAATACATCAGGACCATCTTCCCGCCCGATGAAGCCGTATCCCTTCGAGTTGTTAAACCATTTCACGGTTCCCTGCACCTCGATCTGCCTCCTGAAGTTAGATTCAGTTGTTTCACGGTCACCTCGCGACGACCCGAAGTGGTCGCAACGTGGAGTGCAACGCGCGGAGTGTACCAGAACAGTCCGCCGAGTCAATAGAACTCAATCGAACTTTATAAAAAATGTGTAAGGTTTTTTAGTCGGTTAAATCGATTAAATCGGCTTGAATCGGCTCAAGTCAGCGCTTCTTTCGAACCCGCCGTTTCGGAGCGAGGAACTTGAAGTAGTAGAGCAATCCGGCAATGGACTTCGCGTCCTTCAGTTCTCCCGAGTGAATCATTTGTTCCAATTTCTTGGGCGTGTAGACCGCGGAAATTATTTTCTCGTCATCCTCGGGCGAAGCGGGACCCGGAGCACAGTCTGATGCGAGCATGAGGAACATTTTTTCCTCAAGAAAGCCCGGCGTCGGAAAGACATACAGGAAAACCCTTAGATTCTTCGCCTTGTAGCCGGTTTCTTCGGCCAATTCCCGTGCCGCAGCGCGTTTTGGATCCTCGCCCGGCTCCATTCTTCCCGCTACTAGTTCCCAAAGATACTGCTTAGTTGCGTGGCGATACTGCTGGATCAGCACGATTCGGCCATCCGGCAGTACTGGCAGAACCACGACCGAGCCAGGATGCGTAATCACTTCGCGTTTCGTGCGCAGCCCGGTCGGCTCGATCACTTCGTCTCGGCGCAGCCCAAACACTGGCCCTTCGTAAATCATCTCGCTGCTCAGAACTTGCGCCAGCGGTTTCGCTGCCGCGGCATTCTTCTTGGCCATGGATTCTCCCTTGCTTGTTGCAGCGCCGATTTTACACGCAATCCTTCTTCCAGGCTTTTTTCGCCTGACCATCGCGCTATACTGCTCTGGAGTCCCAATGTCCATCAACACGGTCATCGTCGATGACGAAAAGCCCGCCCGGGACGAACTCGCCTTTCTCCTGAAAGCCTTCCCCGAAATCAATCTTGTCGGCCAAGGGAAAAACGGCCTCGAAGCCGTCAACCTCATCAAGGAACATTCTCCCGATCTGGTTTTCCTTGATGTGCAAATGCCCGGCCTCGATGGCTTTGGGGTCCTAAAGAAACTCGTTGAACGCAAAGCTCGCGTCCCGCACGTCGTTTTTGCGACGGCTTTCGATCACTACGCCGTGCAGGCCTTCGACGTAAATGCGGTGGACTACGTTCTAAAACCGTTCGACAAATCGCGCATTGCGAAAGCCATTGCCCGCGCCCGCCGCGAAATGGAAGCGGACACCAGCCCCGCCGAACGCCTCGAAAAACTCGTCAATCAGCTTTCTTCACCTAAACCTGCAGCCTCTTCAGGCCCGGTAAAACTGCTCATCAGGTCTCAGCAGCGCATGCTCCTCGTTGATGCGGAGGATCTTGTTTTCGCCACAATCACCGACGGCCTCATCTCCGTCTGCGCGCGCGAAGCCGATGGCACTTCCAATTACCGCACCATCGAAGAGCTGCACGCTGCGCTCGACGCCGAAATCTTCTGGCGCCCGCACCGCTCCTACCTCGTCAACATTCATCACATTAAGGAAGTCGTGCCCTGGTTCAAGTCGAGCTACATGCTCAAAATGAACGACAAAAAACAGACCGAGATTCCGGTCAGCCGCCAACAAACCAAACGCCTCCGCGAACTGTTTAAGCTGTAGTGTTGGAGAGATCCGGCTTATGCAAAGCGCACCCACCAAGAAATGGACTCTGACCCTTGGTTATTACATCGTTCCGTTTTTCTTTTTCTCCGCTGGGTTTGTTGCCTTGGCGGCTGTGATTGAGCTCCACAATGCCGGACTCCCCGTATGGCTCATCATTCCGGGATTTGCTTTTGGAGCTTT
>Ga0066388_100000444_pt1 | contig 19153 bp, 17 predicted proteins | sample PanSoiMetaGPlot6_FD_64539 | JGI IMG/M metagenome (GOLD analysis project Ga0066388, IMG submission 64539) | Tropical forest soil microbial communities from Panama analyzed to predict greenhouse gas emissions - Panama Soil - Plot 6 (Hybrid Assembly) | ecosystem: Environmental > Terrestrial >... | reverse complement strand
CATGGCCAGGGCACGGCGCACCTCCGCCCGGCGCAGCGCCCCACCGGCGACCGGGCTGCGCAGGTTGAACGCGAGATACGGGCTCAGCTCCTGGCCCAGGTCGTGGGCCGGCCGCCGCGGCCCGTCGGTGTGCCTGGCCCGCGGCGGGCCCCACGGCAGGTCGGCCTCGCCGGCGGCCACCGCCGAAGCCACCTGGCGCGGGCTCCGCGCCGCCGCGACGATCTCGATCGCGTCGACGTGCTGCCGGCGGAGCGGGTCGGACTCCGCGTCCCAGACCGGGTTCGACTCCAGCCGGACCGGTCCGCCACCGGCTCCGGAGACCAGCCGGAACGGGCCGTTGGAGCGCAGGTTGCGGTGCAGCTGCGGGCTGCCCGGAAGGTACTGGTCGTACTCGACCGGCGCCGCCGACGCGCAGGGCAGGGCGAGCAGGTCGGCGATGTCGAGCGCCGGGCGCGCCAGCTCGACGATCACGGTCTGCTCGTCCACGGCCAGCACGCCCGCGATGTCGTGCGTGTTCTGGAAGGCCGCCAGCTCCGCCGCCGTCGGGTCGGCTCCCACGGCCGCCTCGTACTCGGCGCAGAACTCCGCCAGCCCCCGGATCGCGCTGGTGAAGTAGCCGAGCAACGGCGAGCGGGCCACCGGGTTGGCCATCCGCTTCAGGCCGCGCACCACGTCGGCGGTGGTGACCGGGCGGGGCGGCGTGGTGTCCCAGAACACGGCCGGGCGCAGGTGCACCACGTGGGAGAGGTAGCTCGCGCCGACCCCGGCGTTGTAGATGGACGGGATCTCGGCAGCAAGGTCTGGCACCGGCTCGACCGCCAGCCAGTCCAGCAGGTTCGGGTGCGGGCGGTAGCTGAACAGCTGGCGGCTGAACAGCCGGACCAACTGCGCCGCCTGCGGTCCGTGCGCGCAGGCTGGGTCGAGCGGGTCGAGCGGGTCGGCTGCTGCCGTCCCGAGCAGCCGGAGCGTCCTGTGTCGACGGTCAGGGCGGGTCGTCATCGGTGAGTCCTCCGCGGGCCGGCGGTCAGCACGTCTCGGCGGCCAGTCGGGCGATGACCTCGACCGCCCGGTCGACCTCCTCCTCGTCGTTGAACAGGTGTGTGCAGATCCGGACGGAGTAGTGCTGGTGCGGCGAGTCCCGGACGGCGAACTCGGTCCAGCGGACCCAGATCCGGTGCTCGCTCTCCAACCGGTCCACGAGCTGCGCGAACTTCTTGATGTTCCAGGCGTCCTCGGGCCGGAACGGGTTGAACGCCACCATCGGCGCGTGCAGCCTGGAGTCGGCGAGCGGGGAGTACAGCGAGTCTGCCCCGAACCGCTCGACCACCCGGCGGCGGGTGTAGTCGCCCAGCGCCATGATCCGGTCCTGGATCCGCTGCCGGCCGATGTCGTCCCAGATCGCGCACGCCTCGGCGAGCGCGGCTCCCCGGGCGATGCTGGCGCTGCCGGCGCTCTGCAGGTAGTCGCCCATGTTGTAGCTCGCCACGTCGGTGCGGCTGCGTGGCGGCGGGCTGCCCACCATCGGGTACCAGGTGGAGATGATCGGCCAGAACGTGGGCAGCGGCAGCGGGTTGTGCTCCGGGTGCACCTTGTTCCGCGCGTAGAGGATGCCGGTGCCGAGCGGGCCGCACTGAAACTTGGACCCGGAGCAGGCGATGAAGTCCGCGCCGTAGGCGCGCAGGTTGCAGTTCAGCATGCCGGGCAGCAGGGCGCCGTCGATGACCGTGACGAGGCCGTGCCGCTGGGCCAGCTCGCACAGCTGCCGGATCGGCATCATGGTGCCGGTGAAAAGCGTGATCGCCGCGAACGCCAGCACCTTCGTACGCGGGGTGATGGCCTGCTCGAACAGTGCGAGGATCTCCTCGGCCCGGACGTCGGGCCCGGTCGGCGGCGTCAGCGTCCGTATAGTGATGCCGTGCCGGTTGCGTACCAGGTTGAAGTTCGACAGCACGGAGTAGCACTCGTGGGTTGTCGTGACGACCTCGTCGCCGGCATGCAGGTCGAGGCCCTGGATGATGCGGGCCACGCCTTCGGTCGCATTGTGACAGATGACGATTTCGTCCTCGTCCACCCCGTATGAGCGGCCGATCGCGGCCCGGTGCTCGGTGTACATGCCGGGCGGGTAGACGTTCATCAGCCCGCCATTCCAGTCCCGCAGCACCCGGTCGTGCAGCTCGAGCACCTCGTGCGGCATGGCGCCGATGGTGCCCGTGTTCAAGTGCGTGGCGCCCGGGGTCAGGGCGAAGATCCGGTGGATCTCCTCCCACGAGGCCCGTCGCAGCTCGTCTCGGGTGGGCGCCTCGGCGCCGATCGTGTGGGTCACGGTGCTCCTTTCCCGGAACGGTCAGGGCCGGACAAAGGAAGAGCGCGAGTTCGAAGACCAATGACTACTAGCTTATTCTCAAGTTGCCGTATCCGGTCAAGGCGCCATCTCTCGCCCACTGTCAGGAAGGTCAGTCGCGCCATGTCGCCAACGCAGGTCGATGCCGCCAAGGTCAAGGCCGAGCAGCGCAAGTCGTGGGACGCGATCAGCGCGGGCTGGTCGCTCGCGCTGGACAGCTTCGAGCGGGGGGCGGCGGCGACCACGGCGCAGCTGCTGTCGCTGGCCGGGGTGCGGCCCGGCCAGTCCGTGCTGGACGTGGCCACGGGGCTCGGCGAGCCGGCTCTCACCGCCGCCGACGTCGTGGGCCCGTCCGGACGGGTGGTGGGCACCGACATCTCGCCGGCCATGCTGGAGGCGGCCCGGCGCCGGGCCGGCGACCGGCGCAACGTGACGTTCGTGGTCGCCGACGTGGAGTCGATCGACCTGCCCGAGCACTCCTTCGACGTGGCGCTGAGCCGGTTCGGCCTGATGTTCGCCGTCGACCACGTGGCCGCCTTCGCCGCCATCGCCCGGCTCCTCGCGCCGGGCGGGGTGCTCGCGGCCGCGGTCTGGGCGCAGGCACACCGCGTCCCGATGCTGTCGCTGGGCTACGCGGTGATGCAGGAACGGCTCGCGCTGCCGCCGCTGCCGCCCGGTGCGCCCGGCCCGTTCGGGATGGCCGACCCCCAGCGGCTCGCCGACGAGCTCGCCGCAGCCGGGTTCGAGGACGTGTCGGTCGAGGAGTCGGTGGTGCCGTTCCGGCTCGACGGGCCGCAGGAGTACGCCGACTTCAACCGCAAGGTCTCCCCGCCGCAGCTGCTGTCGATGGTGGACGAGCGCTACGGCGCCGAGGCGGACACCCTGCTCTGGGGGCCGGTGGGCGAGGCCACCGCGCCGTACCGGCAGGACGACGGCAGCTACCTGCTGGCGTCGGTCGCCCTGGTCATGCGCGCCGTCGCCGCCCGCTGAGCGGACCAGACCGACCAGAGCAGACCGGACCGGACCGGACCTACGCCGCCTGGCGCAACGTGGCCGGCAGCACGGGCTCGGTGAGCAGCCGACGGTACCGGGCCAGCATCGGCTCGCCGGCCGGCCGGGCCGCCAGCCAGTCCGCGACCAGCCGGCGTCCCTCGATGTACGTGGTGGTGTACGCCCGCCACAGTGGGTCGGACATGAAGCGCACCGCCTGCCGGGCGGTCGCGGTGTCCACGAGCATCCAGCGGCTGAGGAAGTCGACCACGTCGTCGGGGTCGGCGCCGTGGTCGTGCAGCATCAGCGCCGCGTCCTGCCGCGCCTCGGTGAGCTGCCACATCACCCGGTCCACGCGCTCGGCCTGGGCACCGTCGAAGACCAGCCCCAGCGGGCGCAGCACCTGCTCGGTCCAGGTGCCCCAGCCCTCGCCGAGCGCCGCCGCGAGCCCCATCTCCGCCGTTCCCTCGGCCACCAGCGCCTGCGGCGTGTTGACCAGCGAGATCGCGTGCTCGCCCCAGCCGCGCCGGCCGAGCAGTCCCTGCTCCTTGAGGCAGTGGTCGGCGTGGTGCCCGGGGTACGCCTCGTGGGTGGCACCGATCACCAGCCCGGTCGTCCAGTGCCCGGCGTCGGCGTTCAGCGTGATCCGCGACCGGAAGCCGCCGAGGTATTCGTTGAAGGCGTTCCACGGCCGGTCGGCCACGACGGCGTACTCCACCGACTCCGCCCCCGGCAACCCGAGCGCCGGGCCGAGCACGGACCGCAGCGCCTCCGCCACCGCGGCGACCGCCGGCGCCAGCAGGTCCCGCGGCACCCGCAGCGAGCCGCGGTAGGCCACCAGCCGGTCGCGCAGGCTGCTGGTGCCCGGCAGCACCTCGGCCAGCTCGTCGTGCAGCGCCCGGTACCACGCAGGCTCCCGGGTCCGGACGGTCACGTCGAAGCACTGCTCGATCTCGGCCAGGAGGCTGGCCTGCTCGCCGGCGAGCCGCCCGGCCGCGTGCGCCATCGCGCCGAGCTGGGCGGTGAGGAACTGCTGCCGTTCCGGCGCCAGGTCGCTGTCCGGCACGGCAGCGAGCAGGTCGCCGGCCTGCCGGCGCAGCTCCTCCGGCCGCGGCCGCGGCTCCTCGGCCACCCGGCGCGCCGCCTGCGGGTCGCCGATCCAGCAGTCCACGTAGCCGGGGACGAGCCGCCCGAGCCGCAGTCCCAGCAGCTGGTACTTTCCGACGACGGCGTCAGTCATCAGCGTCGGTCATCAGGGAATTCTTGCCCGGAACTGAAGAAAAATATAGCATTTCCCCGGTCCTGTCTCGACACCGGGCAAGGAGATGACGACCGTGGCCACCGATTTCCAGCGCCGCAAGCTCGAGAAGGTGTTCGCGTCGTTCGATCCGGACGCCGACGGTGTGATCGACGAGCTGGACCTGCTGGCGATGGCGCAGGTCTGGTGCGACACGTACGGCGCGGCACCCAACTCGGCGGACTGGCGTGGCATCCACGCCGCGGCGCTGGCGATGTGGCGGAGCCTGCGGGCCGGCCTGGGTGCGCCCGCGGACGGCAAGCTGACCACCGACGAGTGGGTGGCCGCAATGGACAGTCCGTTCTTCCCCAAGTTCGTCGACGATGCCGCGATTCCTTTCAGCATGGCGGTTTTCGCCGCGGCGGACAAGGACGGCGACGGCCGGATCACGGCCGCCGAGATGTTCGCGGGTCAGAGCCGCACGGGCATGACGGAGGCCGAGACGCGGGCCGCCTTCGAGCAGTTGGACGGGGACGGCGACGGGTTCGTCACGGCGCAGGAGTACGTCGAGGCGGCCCGCGACTTCTACTTGAGCGAGGACCCCGAGGCCGCCGGGAACCTGATCGCCGGCGACCTGTAGGCGGAGTCCCGGTCACACCCGCCGCTGGACGGTCATCGGCAGGGAGTCCACCGGCATCGTGATGGCCGGCTTCGGCTTCGGCTGGTGGCCGGGCACCGGCAGCAGCCGCCAGCGGCCCGCCAGCGTGGCCAGCACGATGATCATCTCGGCCCAGGCGAACTGGTCGCCGATGCAGCCGTGCACCCCTGCGGAGAACGGCATGAAGGCCCCGCGCGGGATCACCTTGGCCCGCTCCGGCAACCACCGGTCCGGGTCGTACCGTTCCGGGTCGGGGTGTATCGCGGGGCTGTGGTTGAGCGCGTGGAAGCTGTAGAACACGGTGGCGCCGGCCGGGATCCGGTAGCCGCCGAGGACCGCCTCCCGGGTGGTCACCTTGGCCAGGAAGACGCCCTGGGTGCGGGTCCGCAGCGTTTCGGTGACCACCCGGCGGGTGTAGTCCAGCTGCGGCAGGTCGGCGTAGCCGGCGGGACGGCCGGCCAGGACCGCGTCCAGCTCGGCGTGCAGCCGCCGCTCGGCGGCCGGATTGCTGGCCAGCTCGTGGAAGGTCCACGACAGCGTGTTGCTGATCGTGTTGCTGCCCGCGATGAAGAACGTCATCACCTCGTCGTGCACCTGCTGCTCGGTCATCGCCGGCCGGCCGTCCTCGTCCCGGGCGAGCAGCAGCATCGACAGCAGGTCGCCACGGTCGGTGCCGGTCGAGCGGTAGTCGGCGATCACCTCGCGGATACTCCGGCGCAGGTAGGCCGCCTCCCGCTCGTACTCCCGGTTGCGCGGCGTCGGCAGCCGGGTGAGCAGGCCGGTGGTGTCGCCGATCTTGCGGAACAGCCCGCCGAGCACCACCGTGGTGGCGGACATGAAGTGGTTGCGGTCCATCTCGGTGTCCAGCGAGAAGATCACCTGGGTGACGTTCTCCAGCGCGAGCGCGTCCATCGCCTCGTCCACGGCTACCCGCTGCCCGTCCCGCCAAGACTCGGACAGCCTCGCGGCGTTCCGGCTCATCAGCTCGGCGTAGCCGACTATCTTGCCGTGGTGGAAGGCGGGCTGGATCAGTGCCCGTTGGCGGCTGTGCAGCTCTCCGTCGGAGATGCCCAGGCCGTTGCCGAACAGCTGGCGGAACCGCTCGGTGATCGGGCCGCCGCGACCGAACACGTCGGAGTCCCGCTGCACCTCGCGCATCAGCGACGGGTCGTTCACCACGTAGGCGGGCTTGGGGCCGAGCCGGATCCGGGTCACCGGGCTGCCGTCCTGCAGCCCGAGCAGGAAGTCGCCGGCGCGCCGCTTCATCGCCAGCGCGTGGCCGAGCAGCGGCAGGCCGCCGGGTGCCTCCGGAGGGGCCTTCGGTTCGGTCGTGGTCACGGCTCGGCTCCCCTCCGGCGCGGTGGGAGTGGCGGAATCCGCTGCCAAACTAATTGAATTTAAAGTCGCATGCAAGATCTCCGAGGTCGACACCGGACAACCGGTGCTCACAAAGCCTCTATAGGACAACTGCGGCGACTGTGGACAACTGTGGCGACTGCTCACTTCACTACTTGAGGATTCGATACTAGGATGACCGACCGTCGTCCGTAGTGCCTACCCTCTGGAGAAGGCATGACCGGCCATCTGCTCGCCTCCAACCGCCGCATGCTGCTCGTGACCGGTGTCGTGGTCGCCACCGCGACGGCCAGCCTCGCCGCGGCCCAGTCAGCGCGCTCCGCCGACACCGGCACCGGGCCCGGCGCCATCGTGACGGTGACGTCGAGCGTGCGGGGCACCGACGGCGCGTCGTACTCGGTGACGAACCACCTGACCCGCGCCGCCTTCGCGCCCGGCCCGCACGAGTGGCTCCTCACCTGGGCCGGCGCGGACGGCAGCCACCCGGACGCGCCGGACTTCGTGGCGGTCATCGACGCCACCACCGGGTCGCCGAGCTACGGCCAGGTGGTGAACACGGCGACGATGACCCCGCAGCTGCAGAACGAGCCGCACCACATGCAATACGTCTGGCACCCGGGACAGCACATCTACCTCGGTGGCGTCCTTTCCGACACGGTCTGGGTGCTGGACAGCAGCCAGCTTCCCGCGCTGCGGATCACCGGCATCAACCTGCCGGCCGACACCCCCTGCGGCTCGGCGCCGGACGCCTTCACGGTGCTGCCCGACGGCACCGCGTATGCCACCTACATGGGAGGCCCGAACGTCAGCGGGCCGTGCACGTACTCCGACGGCTCGGTCCGCGACGGCAACGGCTACGCCGGGTCGCCCGGGGAGATCGTGCACATCGGGAAGGACGGCCGGACCCTCTCCGAGATGCCGGCGGCCGTGGCCGGCGGCGAGGACCCGAACCTGTGCCACAACATCCCGGCGATCCCGCAGGCGACGTGCGCCAACCCGCACGGCATCCAGGTCCGCCAGGACCTGCGCCGCGCAGTGACCAGCGACTTCGCCGAGGTCCGCAACTACCTGACCACCGCACCGATCGGACCGAAGTTCGACCCGTTCCTGGTCCGGGACACCGTGCGCATCTTCGACGTCAGCCGGCCGGACCGGGCGCGGCTGCTGTCCGTCTCGCACCTGCCCAACGGGCCACGCGCGCCCACCGAACAGTACTCGATCTTCGGCGAGGACAAGGTCGTGATGGAGGCCGCGGTCACCAACCAGCCGCGGCACCGGGGGGCGTTCGTCTCGACGATGTGGGGCGGGGCCATCTTCTACACCCCGGACATCACCGCCGAGCACCCGGTGTGGCGGGAGGTCTTCGACGACCAGACCGCCTACCGCACGTTCCACCCTGACGGAGAGGTCCCCAGCGGCGGGGACGGCGGCGCCTGGCTGGCGACCAGCCCGGACGACCGCTACCTCTACCACATCGTGCTGGGGCAGCAGCGCGGCCCGCTCTACGGCCTCCCCCAGGACATCGTGGCCGGCATGGTCTACGTGCTGGACATCGGCAAGCTGCTCGCGTCCGGCGACGACCCGGACTGCCAGATCGACACCGTGGCCGAGGTGTCCGGCGGCGGGCAGGAGAGCGACTGCCCGGCGCTGGCCGGCGTGCTGCCGGTGCAGGACACGACCAGCGGCGGGCCGCACTGGGGTGCGATGGACAACTTCGCCGCCGGCCCGGACGGCCGCTACCGGCCGACCGCACAGATCCGGCGGCTGGCGTTCGCGAACTACTTCCTGACGGCGCTGGCCACCGACGGCAACCATCTGGTCTGCCTGGCGAACCTGAGCCCGTCCGGAGTGCCCACTGTGGACACTTCGTTCACCGACGAGGTCACCCACCAGCCATGCGTCGACTTCAACCGGACCGACTGGCCGCACGGGGCCGCCGGGTTCGCCAAGCCGCACGGCGTCCTGTTCGTGGCCAGCAGTTCTCCTCCGTGGTTTCCCGGTTCGGGGGGCGTAGGTGAGTGAGGCAGGCGTACGGGCCACTCCCGCCACGGGCACTCCCGCCGCGGGCACGGCCACCGCGGAGGCAGTGCCGCCCCGGCTCTGGTGGGGCCTGGTCGCGCTGGCCCTGTCCGCGACGATGCACGCCACGGACGCCATGCTGGTCACGGTCGCGACGCCGCGGATCGGCGCCGACCTGCACACCGGCCTGACCCAGCTGCAGTGGGTCACCATCGGCTACCTGCTGGGCTACGCGTCCACCCTGGTCACCGCCGGCAAGCTGGGCGACCGGTTCGGCCACCGCAACGTCTTTCTCATCGGCATGGTCGGCTTCGTGGTCAGCTCGGCTCTGGTCGGGCTGGCGCAGGGCATCACCATGCTGATCGCCTTCCGGGTGGTGCAGGGTGTGTTCGGGGCCAGCCTGCTGCCCTCAGCGCTGGCGATCATCCGGCTGACGTTCCCGGCCAGCAAGCTCAAGGTGGCGATCGGCGCCTTCATGGGCACGTTCGCCATCGCGGCCGCCAGCGGCCCGGCGCTCGGCGGGATCATCGTCTACTACCTCAGCTGGCGCTGGGCTTTCTACATCAACGTGCTGCTCGGCGCGGTCGCGTTCGTGATGGTGGTGCTGCTGATCGAGCCCGTGCCGCCGCAGGACCGGCACCGGCGGGTCGACGTGCTCGGGATGGCGCTGCTGACGGTCGCCCTGGTCGGCATCGTGCTCGGCGTCAACCAGGCCCCCGACCGAGGCTGGACCGGGCCGCTGCCGCTCACGTGCTTCCTCGTGGCGGGCGTCTTCGGCGCGCTGTACGTGGCCCACGAGCGGTCCGCGACCGACCCGCTGACCCCGCCGAGCCTGTTCCGCTCGCGCACCTTCGTGACCGGCAACCTGATCCTCCTGCTGAGCACCGCGCTGGGGTTCGCGGTGTGGTTCTACCTGGGGCTGTTTCTCCAGAACGTCCAGGGGGCGACCCCGCTGCGCACCGGCTTGCAGCTGCTGGTGATCCCGATCACCGGCATCTTCTGTGCGCCGCTCGGCGGCGTGCTGAGCCAGAAGCTGGGTCCGCGGGTCCCGCTGACGATCGGCGCGGTCTGCTTCCTCGTCGCCACCTTCGGGATGTCCCGGCTGTCCGTCGGCGACTCCTACCAGCACGTGTGGCCGTACCTGATCCCGCTGGGCATCATGATGAGCTTCATCGTGCCGGTCGCGACCGAGGTGGTGATCAGCTCGGCGCCCGCGAACCTCAGCGGGGTGGCGTCCGGGATCGGCGAGACCATGGGCAGTCTCGGGCCGGCCATCGGGGTCGCCTCGGTGGGCACGGCGATCTCGCTCTCGATCCGGCACGGGATCGCCGACCGGCTCGCCGACGCCGGAGTGCCGCGCGGCATCGGCGCCGCGGTGAGCGCCGGCTCCGAGTCGGTCGCGCAGGGCGCGGTCCCGGTGCCGGCCGGGACGCCGGGCGATCTCGCCGCCACGATCGCCCGGCAGGCGCACGAGGCATTCACCGCTGGCCTGGGGACTGCGCTCACCGGTGCGCTGGTCATCCCGGTCGTCTGCCTGGTGCTGGTCTGGCTGCTGCGGCCCGGCACCCCGGCGCCGGCGGCCGAGCCGGGTGCCTCCCTCGACGAGCCGGCGCCCAGCAGCGAGCCGGCGCCCAGCAGCGAGCCGGCGCCCAGCAGCGAGCCGGCGTCCGGCACCGAGCCGGTGCCCATGCCCAGCACGAACTGATCCCGCCTCCCCGTCGCTGGCCCCCCGGGCCGGGCAGCGCCCGGTGGTCAGCCGTCGTGCCAGTCCAGGTGCCGCCGGACGTGCTCGGCCATCACCCGCTGCCCGTCGTCATGGAAGTGGCAGACGTCGACGAACATCGCCCGCGACTCCTCCGCCAGCCACTCGTTGGCGTCGTGGAACCGGATGCCAGCCGCGGCCGCCCCCGCCTCGACCTCGGTGCGCACCTGCTGGTAGACGACTGGCCGGGTGAACCACCGGATGAACGGGAAGCCGGCGACGTTCTGCTCGAACTCGGCCTGCTCCTGATCCGACAGCGGTTTCGCCATCCAGCCCGCCACCGGCTGGAGCACGTAGTGCACCCGCACGCCGGCGGCGTCCTCGAGCAGCCGCCAGATCCGCAGGTTGTTCACCACCCGGTCGAGCGCCATCGCCAGCCGCTCGTCCGCGATCTCCGCCGGCAGCACGGCGTCCTCGGCGGTCGCTCCGTCGATGCTCTCCTCCGCGTACCGGCCCTGCTTGCCCGCCGGCTCCGGCGGCTCCTGCCGGGTCGCGCCGACCGCGGTGCCACCGAACTGGCTGAACACGGCGGCCGGCCGCCACACCGCGTGCACGCACTCGTTCAGCCCGGAGAAGATCACCACGTCCCGGATCTCGGGCAGCAGGTGCAGCAGCGCCAGCAGCGCGGCCAGCTCCTGCTGGGTGCCGGCGCCGGGCAGCGCCAGGTTCACCATCGGAAACTCGTCCGTGCTGAGGTGCGTGGCCATCGTCGCCCGGTCCGAGGACGCCTTGAAGCCGAATGCCGCGCTGCCGCCGAGCAGCACGCGGCAGCGGTCGTAGCGGGTCCGCAGCTCGCGCAGGTCCACCGGCTGGTCCCCGGTGAAGTACTGCTGGCGGAAGCCGAGCGCGTCGGTGCAGACGCTGGCCGAGCGGTGGTTCGAGGCGAGCGTGTAGGTGATGAACGGCTTGGGGACCAGGTCCAGGGCTACGTAGTCGAGGTCGATTGACGACGGGGCGTTGGGCATGTCCTCTCCAGCGCGGTCGGGAGCGGCAGTGCCGTCTCGGCGGTCTTCCAGGCGATGGCTCCCTCGATGCAGAGGTAGTCGATGTCGGTGTCGAGGAAGCACTCCACCGCGTCCCGCGGCGAGCACACGATCGGCTCACCGCTGCGGTTGAAGGATGTGTTCACCAGTACCGGCACGCCGGTGAGCCGGTCGAACTCGGTGAGCACGGCGTGCAGCAGCGGGTCGTCGGCCGGTCCCACCGTCTGGATCCGGGCCGAGTCGTCGACGTGCGTGCACGCCGAGATCACCGTCCGCGGCACGTCCAGGCCGCCCAGCCGCCGGATGTCGGCCGGCCGGTCCAGCAGCCGGGTCGGGAGCGTGGCGGCCACCAGCGACATGTATGGCGAGTCGTAGCCGGCGCCGGGGGCGCCGAGCACGGAGTGCGCCCGGCCGGCGAGCTCGAACCACTCGTGCACCCGATCCCTGAGCACCACCGGCGCGAACGGGCGGAACGACTCGCGGCGCTTGACCCGCAGGTTCAGGGTGCGCTGCATGGTGGCCGACCGCGGGTCGGCCAGGATCGACCGGCCGCCCAGCGCCCGCGGGCCGAACTCCATCCGGCCCTGGAACCAGGCGACGATCCCGCCCCGGGCGAGCAGGCCGGCCACCGTGCCGGCGACCTCGGACGGCCGCAGCCGCACGTGCGGCAGCCCCCCGGCGGCGAGCGCGCGGTCGACCTCGACCCGGTCCGCCACCGGGCCGAGCCGCGCGCCGCTCATGCCGTCCCGTCCCGGCGCGGCCGCGCGGGACCGGACGGCCGGGCGGCCGAGGTGGCCGTACCACGCTTCGAGGGCCGCCCCCACGGCCGCGCCGGCGTCGCCGGGCGCGGGCTGCACCCAGACGTCGTCGAACGGCACCTCGCGCAGGATCCGCCCGTTGGCCACGCAGTTCAGCCCCACCCCGCCGGCGATCACCAGCCGCCGTTCGCCGGTCAGCTCGAGCGCGGCCCGGGCCAGCCCGAGCTGGACCTCCTCCGTGACGGCCTGTACCGAGGCCGCGATGTCGGCGTGCCGCCCGTCGAGCGGCTCGCCGGCCTCGCGTGCCGGGCCGAACAGCCGCTCCATCGCCGGCCGGTCGTACATCGCCCGGTCCCGGCCGTAGGTCAGCAGCGCCTCGTTGACCGAGTAGGACCCGTCGGCGCGCGGCCGGAGGACGGCCTGCCGGATCCGCTCGGCGTACCTCGGCTCGCCGTACGGAGCCAGCCCCATCACCTTGTACTCGTCCTCGTTCACCCGGAAGCCGAGGAAGTGGGTGAAGCTGGAGTAGACCAGCCCGACCGAGTGCGGAAACCTGATCTCCCGCAGCAGGTCCACCCGCCGGCCGCCGCCCGGTGCCGGCCGGCCGACGCCGAGGGTGGTGGTGGCGTACTCACCGACCCCGTCCACCACCATGATCGCGGCCCGGTCGAACGGCGAGGGGTAGTACGCGGACGCGGCGTGGGAGAGATGGTGCGGCACGAACAGGAGCCGACCGTTCCACCGGCCGCGGGTGCCGCGGCTCGGCGACAGCTCGCGCAGCGCCGCGCGCAGCTCGCCCGGTGTCCAGCAGCCCCGTTCTGCCCAGCCGGTCAGGACCTCGTCGAAGTACCGCCGGGACTGGGGGTAGTTGCGCACCGCCGACGACAGCACCCGGGCGAGCTTGCGGTGCGGTTTCTCGTAGAACGCCACCAGCTCGACGGCGTCCAGGTCGACGCCGGCCCAGTCCAGGCACGCGCGCACGGCACGCGCCGGGAACCGGGCGTCGTTCTTCACCCGGGACAGCCGCTCCTCCTCGACCGCGGCCACGACCTCGCCGTCGGAGACGAGCGCGGTCGCCGAGTCGTGGTAGAAGCAGGAGAGACCGAGAATGAGCATCAGGCGCTCTCGGTGTAGCGGTGCCGGTTGGAGGCGGGCCGCCAGCGGCCGGGCGCCGTCCGCACCCGCAGCAGCCACGCGGCGGTGCCCGCGCCCCGGTGCAGCAACACGAGGGCGACCCTGGCGACCTTGGCGCGGGTCACGACAGCGGGTAGAAGTTGCGCGGGACCTCCCGGTCGGCCGCGGCCGCCGACGGCGGCCGACCGGTGTGGTAGAGGACGGCCAGGTAGAGCCTGGCCACGATCCTCACCAGAGTCGCCATCGCACGCGCCTCCTCACGCTGTCGGGCGCCCGGCGCCGGCGGCGAGCAGCTCCGCCAACCGGACCGCCTTCACGGTGCGGGTGCTGAAGTCGCAGTACCAGAGCAGGTCGCCGTCCCAGGCCAGGCCGGTGGGGTGGCCCTCGACGAACGCCGCGGCCAGCAGGGCGCCGGTGCCGGGGTCGACGGCACGGACCATACCGCCTTCGAAGTCGGCGTACACCACCACGCCGTCGGCGCAGGTCAGGCCGGAGGGCAGGCCGGGCACCTCGTGCTCCCGCTGCACCGTCATGGTCGGCAGGTCGCGCAACTGGACGACGGTCGGCGCCCGCAGGCACATCCAGACGCCCTCGGGGCCCACCTCCACACCGGTCAGCCGGCCGCTGGCCGGCAGCACCGGCCGCTGGCCGACGATCTCGCCGGACGTCGGCTCCACCATGACCAGGCGCTTGGGCCGGCCGCCGACCTGGTAGACGATCCGGTCGTGGTAGGTCAGGTCGGCGCGCACCCACCGGCACTCGACCGAGTGCAGGACCGCCCCCGACGCCGGGTCGAGCGCGTAGATCCGCAGCTGCTCCTGGTCGGAGTGCCACAGCCGGCCGTCGCCGGCGCCAAGGCCGCACATGTAGCTGCCGGGGCCGGGGATCGCCCGGACCACCGGGAGGGTGGCGTCGGGAAGGGCGGTCACCGCTCGCCCCGCCCGCTGGTCGAACGGTCCAGCCAGAGGTTGGTGAGGTCGCCGTTCAGCACCGGGTAGGGCAGCCAGTTGCGGACCTGGCCGGAATGCAGCCAGTACTGGTGCGCGAACAAGATCGGCACCACCGCGGCGTCGTGCATCACCTCGGCCTCGGCCTCGGCGAAGTACTGGTTGGCGCGCTCGCTGTCCAGGCTGGTGAGCGCCGCGGTGATCAGCGCGTTCGCCCGCTCGCTGCGGTAGTGCCCGAAGTTGCATCCCCAGTCGTCGTTCCCGGACACCCTGGAGCTGTCGAAGAGGGCCTGCAGGTAGACCCGGCCGTTGTTGCCGTGCCAGTCCGGCTCCCACCCGGACAGCGCGATGTCCCACCGGCCCGCGCGGGCCGCGTCCGCCGAGCCGAGGTAGCCGGCGAACAGCTCGCCGATGGAGACTCCGACCAGCTCGGCGCGGATCCCCGCGCGGGCCAGGCCGTCCCGCACCGCGCGTGCGGTCTCGGGGTGGATGTCCCGGTCGCGGTAGACTAGCTGCACGGTGACTCCGTCGGCGAAACCGGCCTGGGCCAGCAGCCGGCGGGCGCGGGCCGGGTCGCCGGTGTCGCCGTCGGTGGCGTAGGGCCGCATCTCCCGGTGTGCGCTGCACAGCGGCGGCAGGATCTGGTGTGCGACGTCGTTCAGCCGTGGGCCGCCCCAGACCCGCGACACCGCGACCTTGTCGACCGCGTACTGCAGGGCGGTCCGCACCTCGCGCAGCGCCATCGCGCCGCCGTTGTTGGGGCTGAGGAAGTTGATGACCAGGTACGGGCTCAGCAGGCCGGCGGGGTAGATCTCCAACCGGGGGTCGTCGGTGGCGAACAGCTCGGGCAGCCGGTGCGTCGGGGGCTGGATGTCCCACAGCATGTCGGCCTGGTCGGTCATCACGAGGTCGTAGCTGACGTCCTCGTCCAGCCCCTCGCGGACGACGAACCCGTCGGCGTGCGCGGCCCGGACCTCGTCGGTGGCCGGCTCCCAGGCGGGGTTGCGCTCCAGCACGATCTCCTTCCCGGCGATGTAGCGCGCCACCCGGTAGGGACCGTTCGCGATGATCGCCTGCTCCAGCTCCGGGCTGCCGGGCACCTGCCGCAGGTACTCGACCGGCGCCGGCGTGGCGAACGGCAGGGCGAGGATGTTGAGGAAGTCCGGCATCGGCCCGACGGTCGTGAACGCCACCGAGCGCTCGTCGACCGCGCGCACGCCCGCCAGCGGCGTCGACTCCAGGTGGTCCGCGACCGCGTCCGGCGTCCGCTGCACCGCCGCCAGCCCGTCGCGGAAGTCGGTGAGACCCTCGATGGTGCTCAGGTAGTACGGCAGGCCGGGGCTGGGCGCCATCGGGTGCGCCAGCCGCTTGATGCCGCGCACCACGTCCGCGGCGGTGATCGCCCGCGGCCCCGAGGGGGCGTCCCACCGCACGCCGTCCCGCAGCGTGAACAGGTACCGCCGGCCCTCCGCGTCGAACGGCCGGGCCGCCTCCTCGGCAAGGTCCGCGACGACGGCAGCGCTCACCGTCCGGTCTCGGCTGGACGGGTAGGTGACCAGCTGCCTGGTGTACGCGCGCACCACGCCACGGGTGACCGTGTGGTAGGCGAGGGCGGGGTCGAGGTGGTCCACGTCCCCCGCACCGACCATCGTCAGCACGCCACCCCGGACCGGGAGCCGGGACCGTACCGCCGCAGGAGGCCGCCCGGGCTGACCGTGGCTCACGTCTGGCTCCTCCATCAGGGGACGTCGTCGATGGGGTACGGCGCCATCAGTTTAGATTCGTATAGCTGATTCTCCTAGGTCTTTACTAAGCTCCCCGCATGCCCCCCTCTGCCTTCAGCACCGAGGTGCCGTCGTTCGCCGATATCGAGGACGACTTCGTCCGGCTGACGAACGAGATCATGTGGTGCGTGGTCGCCACCGTCGACGAGCAGGACCGGCCGCGCTCGCGGATCCTCCACGTGGCCTGGGAGGTCGCGGACGGCCGTCCGGTGGGCCGGGTCAGCACCTCCCCGTCGCCGACGAAGACCGCTCACCTGGCCCGCAACCCCTACGTCTCCTGTGCCTACTGGACCTCGGCGCACGACGCCGTCTTCGCCGACTGCCAGGCATCCTGGGTCACGGACCCGGCGGAGAAGCAGCAGGTCTGGGACGAGACCGCCCGCGAGGCGGCGCGGTTCGGCCAGGACTCGTACGCGGTCTGGCCTGGCGGCGCGGCGGACCCGACGTTCCAGGTGCTGCGCATGGACCCCTGGCGGGTGCAGGTCACGCTGCAGGACCTGGAGCACGGGAAGACCATCGGCTCCTCCCGCGTGTGGCACGCCCGCACGGGTGCGGCCGTCGGCAACGGCCACCCGGCGGCCGGGACGCAGCATCGGTAGCTGCGCCCGGCCGCACCGGGCCGGCGTTCGGCCGGCGCTCAGCCGGCCCGGTGCGCGGTGACGATCACGTAGCCGATCTTCAGGTAGACCGCCAGCAGCACCTGCATGCCGGCGACGTGCTCGTCCACCCGCTGCTCGCCGAGGGCAGTCACCAGCACGTCCCGGCGACGGCCGACCCGCTCCAGGTAGGCCGAGTAGGACCGGCGGATGTGCTCCCCGCAGCTGACCGTCTCCTCGACCACGAACCCGCTGTCCTCGATGACCGAGACGAACTCGGCGAGCGGGAGCGGCGGTTCGAGCGCACCGGCCCGGATGACCTCGACGTCCTGGTCGGTCAGCGGCTGCTCCGCCTCGAACTCGGTGAGCACCAGCCGGCCGCCGGGCCGCAACACCCGGGCCATCTCGCGCAGCCACCGGCCCTTGTCCCGGGCATGCGGCAGCGACTCGAATGCCAGCGCCGCGTCGAACGTCCTGTCCGGGTACGCCAGCGCCGCCGCATCGCCGTACTCGATCCGGACCTGCCCACGCAGCCCGTCCGCGCTGGCCCGGCGGGTGCCCTCGCGGGCCTGCCAGCGGCTGTTCGTCACGCCGGTGACGTCGGCGTCGGTGCGCTGTGCAATCCGAATCGCGGCGATCCCCATCCCGCAGCCGACGTCGATCAGGTGCTGCCCGGGCTTCAGGTCGAGCTTGCCGCCGACGATCTCGGTGAGCCGGTTGATGGCTTCCAGCAGCGGCGTCGGGTCGTCGTCGTCCAGCCAGTACCCGACGTGGATGTTGCTGCCGAGAACCTCGATCAGATCACCCATCTCGTCGTAGAACTCACCGATGTCCGCCACCGCGGGCAGTTCGCGTTGGGTCATCGCCGCCTCACTCGAATCATCGCCGGTCATCGCCGGCTCGGGGTGGGGATGGAACCGTTCAGATCTCGAGTCCCTTCGGCACGTGGTCGCCGACCACGGTGAGCTCGATGCCGTGCTCCAGCAGCGCCTTGGCCGCGGCGAGCACGAACGAGTAGCCGCCGGCGGTGTCCATGGCGTAGGACGCCATCTCGTCACCGGTGCCGGTGAGCCCGGTCTCGGTCACCGTGACGTAGGTCGTGTCGTCCTGCCACGGGGTGAACCCCATCTCGACCGTGGTGGGCTCGGCCCCGTGCGCCCAGGTGAACACGATGCGGCTGTTCTCCTCGACGACCTTGACCGAGACTTCCGTCGAGATGCCGTACATTTCCCAGTCCCATCGGACATCGGCACCCGGCATCAGCTTTCCGGTGCTGTGGGTGAACCAGAACCTCGTGGTGATCGACGGGTCGACGAACGCCTCGAACACCTCGGCCGGCGGCTTGCGCACGAGCATCCCGACCTTGACGGTCGGCGGGGCGGAGAGGCGGAGGTCATCCTGCGGCATGATGTGTGATCCTTTCGGCGAGGGCGTCCGCACGCGCGGACCGGCATCGATTCATGCAAACCATAGTCTGCATGTCCGCACGCCTGCTCCGTCGAGTGGCTCGCCGGCCGGAGGCGGGCGAGCCCGCGACGAACACGTTGGCCGGCGGATGCCCGCGGCACACCGACCGTCCACACAGCACCATCTGGTTTCAATCAGAGAACCGGATGAGACGGTCCGGTGGAACGGCCGAGGGTCGAGCCGACCGCGGCGGTCAGGCCGGGACGGCGGCGGCGCCCGCGCCGGTGAGGCCGAGGATCGCGCTGCACCGCATGACCGCGGCGGGATCCCCGGTCAGGGTCAGCACCCCGGATGCGACAGCCTCGAACGGAGTGATCCGGCGGGACCCGATCCGGATGAAGGTGGCCGTGTCCGTGACGGCCACCATCGCCGGATTTTCCGCGGGCCCGGCCGCGGCGTTGGCCGTCGCGTCCCGGACCGAGATGTGAAAGACCTCACCGTCCACCCGGAACTCGTAGTCTTCGTCAATCGAGTCGACGCTGCCCGGCTGGATCAAGGCCTGCACCGCGAGGAAGCCCCAACGCGGTCGGGTCACCGCGCCGGGCGGCGGGTCGCCGAGCAGGCGCATGCCCCACCGGGCCAGGTGTAGCACCGACGGGCGCAGCTCCGCGCCGAACGGGGTCAGCTCGTAGGCCTTGGCCCTGCCGTCGGTGCGGGCCGGGCGCTGCCGGACCACGCCGATCTCGGTGAGCATCTTCAGCCGGTCGGCGAGCAGGTTGGTGCCGATGCCGGGCAGGTCCTCGAGCAGCTCGTTGTACCGGCGCGGGCCGAGCAGCAGCTCGCGGACGATGAGCAGCGTCCACCGCTCACCGACGACGTCGAGGGCCCTGGCGACCGAGCAGTACTCGTGATAAGAGCGCACGGACCAAGTATACCGCTCCGGTTGAACTTCACGTCACATAGCTTGAATTTCTGATCTAAGAAGACTAGCTTCTCAAGCATGACACATGCGCGGCCGCAGGCCAACGATCAGGTAGCTCCGCGAGACGCGCTGGAGTCACCTCCCTTCAGCCCGCCCCCCGGCGCGGGCTCGCCCGGGATGGTGTTCGCGGTCCTCGCCCTGGCGGTGTTCATCGCGACGCTCGACGTGTTCATCGTGAACATCGCGGTGCCCGCCATCC
>Ga0066388_100000443_pt1 | contig 19156 bp, 14 predicted proteins | sample PanSoiMetaGPlot6_FD_64539 | JGI IMG/M metagenome (GOLD analysis project Ga0066388, IMG submission 64539) | Tropical forest soil microbial communities from Panama analyzed to predict greenhouse gas emissions - Panama Soil - Plot 6 (Hybrid Assembly) | ecosystem: Environmental > Terrestrial >... | reverse complement strand
ATATCCTCCAATCGCTCATTCTCGTAGAAATCTCCGCGCGCATTTTCCGCTTCGGTCACGCCATCGGTAACCAGGAGCAGGCGGTCTCCGCGATGCAGCTTCAGCCGGGCGCTCTCATAGGTTGCATCGGCGAGCAAGCCCACCGGGAGATTGCCTGCTTCTGGGCGAACCACTTTCTGCTGCGAAACCACCAGTGGCGGCAGGTGACCGCAGTTGACGTACTCGAGTTCACCGTCACGGCTAATGCGAGCAATCACCATGGTGGCATACTTCTCACCCAAGTGTTTCTGAGTAAAAAATCGATTCACGGCGGCGACAATCTCTGCCAGTGGCATACGCGCAACCAGGTGGGAATACACCATGCCTTGCAGCGTGGACGCCAAAAGCGCCGCGGAAACACCTTTTCCGCATACGTCGGCCAGGAATATCGCGAAATGATCTTCCGTGCTCACCGCGTCGAAAAAGTCGCCTCCGATTTCCTTACAGGAGAGATTGCGACCGCTCATGCGGGCAAAGGGAACTTCGGGAATATGAACTTCCATGAGCCGCTGCTGGATGGACGAGGCAATGGCCAGCTCCCGCTGATAGACCCGTGCCGCTTCCTCGGCCTGGACCAGGCGTGCGTTCTCGACCAGTTGTGCGGCTTCGGTCGCGATGGCGCGCAAAATATCATTACTTACACTGGAAATATCGCGGGAGGCAAAACGCGAATCCAGGTACAAAGCCCCGATGATCTCCGCGCCGAGGCCCTCGCTCGACACGGTGTGCACAGTCTTCGGTCGTGCCGATTGCACTTGCGGCTTACGCAGGGGGATACAGATAACAGTCCGCAAATCGTAAGCCACGATACTTTGTCGTCCAGCCAGATCGAGCGACTGACTGGTATCGGTCACCAGAAATTCCGACGCAGAATGCAGTGCTTCGTCCAGAATGGAATGAGAGATAGTCGTGTCATCGATAAGAGCCTCGCCTCGGGAATTGCGTCCGGCAGCCAGCCGAAGGCTGCCATCGTCCACTTTCAGAAAGACGTAGGCTCTCTCTGCACGCGTCAGCTTAAGAGTGGTATCGGCGACCGTCACCAGGATCTCATCCAGGACACCCGTCGTGTTCAACTTGCGGGCGGCGTCGAGAAACATGGTCAGTTTTTCAAGATCCGTAGTGTCGGTGGAAATTTGCATTCCGGAGATCTGACTAAGGAACTCACGCGCCGTGCTGGAAGCGACACCGACCGGGTGGAAGATGACGTAGGCGGCGTCGCGCACTCCGAACTCTAAACGATCATTGCGTTCGAGCTTTTGCCGTTCCACGCGCTCGCCATTAACGAAAGTACCGTGCTTGCTTCCCTGATCGGCAACGTAGAATCCGTCCACTTCGCACATAATCAGCGCATGATCGCGGGAGACGCGCGGATCGGCGATAACCAGATCCTTGTCTACTTTTCTTCCGATCGAGAAAGGGCTATGGTCGAGAACCAGAGAGCGCTGTTCTTGTCCCTGTACCAAGACCAGCGAGGGGAAGGCATCCGAAGCTCTCCCCAGGCCTGGATTAGAGGCTGAACCGATTGCCATGACGCAGAAAACCTTCTCTCCCGCAGAAATGATAACAGGATGACAGGGCGGCATGCCCAGCTGGCGGCCTCTCTGCCCAGCTAGTGGAAAGCCGCCAGCGCCTTCTGTTCAGAATCGTACACCTCAAAGACGGTTACCAGCTTGGTGATTTGGAGCACGTCGCGTACACGTTGTCCCAAGCCGGTGAGTTTGATATCGGCCCCGGCGGCCCGGGCTGATGAGTACACGCCAACCAGCGTGCCTAGCCCGCCGCTATCGATGTAGCTCACCTCGGAGAGATCCAAGAGGATTTTCTTACTGGTGGACAAGATGTTTTTCAGGGTGGAGCGCAAGGCCGAAGCCTCGTCTCCAAAGACGATGCGGCCTATGCAGCGCACCACGGTGACGCCACCGACCGTCTTACTTTCCATCTTTAAGGCCATGTCGCCTCCGCTTGCTCCGGTAACGAGTCGAGAAGCGTAACCTGCCGGGTCGCAGGATTGCAAGTAAGTGCTCTCAACGCGCTACCTGTGCCGCCACCGGAACCGCTGTTGAGGACTCTTCTTTCGTAATCTGAGTCGCACACAGGGCAACGGCGGCCAAGATCGGGAACGGGATCGCCCAACTCGTCCACAGTGGCACAACCCAGGCGCTTTCAATAATTTCCCGGCGGACAAACAACAACGTGAAATCAAGACCTGCGGCTGCCAGCCAAGGCAGGGCCAACACGCTCACAACCAACCCGATGGATAAACGCTGAAACCATGGGCCGTGCCACAAACGCGGCCCCCAGCGCGCGAGCAGGAGAAGGGCGGGAATCAGTAGGAGTTGGTTGTAAGGGGCAGACGTCGGAATAACCGCCAGGGTGGCAGTCAGAACGATAGCCAGGTTCCAGCGAAAGAGTTCCGAATCTGCCGAAGCTCGCCGCCAGCGCCAGCACAAGAAGGCGACGATGAGGATCAAGAAACCGGAAATCACCCGCCCCCAGACCGGGGTAAGCGCTATATCCAGAAGCGAAGGGCCGCCAGCATATTGCAGGTAGGCCGCGGCAGCCCCGCGAAACCGCGCGATCCAACCCGGGAGTACAAGCTCGCCGCCGAGTACAAGAATTGTGAGCGCGGCAAGAAAACTCCACAACAACCGTTGTCGTGAACGCCATTTTCCTAGAGTCCAAAGCAATAACCAGGCGGTGAACGGAATTGCTAGCTGGGGCTTAATCGTTGCCAAGGCGAGAAGAATTCCGCTCAACACCAGGCGGCGACGCACCAGGCAAGCCGCAGATGCGGCCAGCAGAAGGCACACTACCACGCTTAACTGTTGCAGCTTGATGGCCTGCACCGAGGGAAAGCTACCGAGTATTAAGAGAATTGCGGTCAGGGTGGCTGCGGCAGAAATACGCCATCCCACGACCCACAGCCATAAAGGGACAGAGGCAGCAATGAACAGAACTAGAATCCAGCGAAATGCGAGCTGCACCGTAGCAAACGGTGCCTTCATGGTCGGCGCCAGCAGAAATACAACGTAAATTGGATATGCGAATCCCTGCTGGTCTTTGGGATCATTCGGGCGGCGAAAGTCCAACTCTCGACCGTAGTATCCGGCCTGGATCTCGCGCGTAACGTCGCTGCCGTATGGGTCGCGGCCGTGTAATAGCAATTCCCGGGCGCCTAACCAACGCGGATACAGGTCTGAAAGGTTTCCCCGCGGCTGCTCCCTTCGTACCGCCTCCGCCACCTGATGGGGCACCAGAATCAGATCGGCATAGCACCACATACCAGCGGCCAGCACGGCGGCAAGGAATAATCGGAAGTCGGAACGCCTCACGAGTGACTTCATAGCGAATTCGCAACCTGAAATGGTCGCTGCTGTTTGGCAATATCGCCCGCCACACCACAGAACAAGAAGATCCAGACCCAGATAGTCCAGAAATAATAAGGGCTGACCATCCGGACACCCAAACCCTGCGCCCTCTGGATCACGGCATTCACCACAACGAAAAGGAAAGCCATCTTGATAACCAATCTTATTCGGGAAATGGCCGATCGAGCCCGGATGGCAGGGATAAGTATCACAGCTTTGTCAACCAACCAGGCATATCGAGTCACTATGGAAGCAACAAGAGTATAGGCAATTTGCTGTCACCTGTGCTCCTGGCGATATTACAAGAACCCGGTCTACGCCATCCCACTCGATGCCTGAGCCACCTGCAACTGTGCTGGACGAAACAGCTTACACAAAAGCCGCCGAAGGCGCGGAGCAGTTGAGCATCGCCCTAGCCCAGCATTCTTGCTGGTAGGTTGCGCATACTTCAGCCGCAAAGCGGCGGCGATGGTAATTCCAGCAAAGATAGCTTCTACCGAGGCGATTCTCGAGAGGGGCCAGGGAAACGAATATTCTCGGAGAACGCATCGGAAAAGGGAGTCGAACTCGGGGCTGCTTGGCAGCCGTGCTAAAAATGAGGCGAAGAATTTTATGCGCGGAAGGATTTCGATTGCATTGCTCATTGGCGCGACCAGCACTTTCCTCTGCTGGTACCTTCTCCGTCATTTTAACCAGCATGCTGCTGATTTTCAGTGGGCGATCAGGGCGGCACAGCATGTGCTCGCCGCAAAAAACCCCTACGACACGCCGCTAGAGCAATACCCGATCACGGCAGCTCTGTTTGCCGTTCCCTTTCTGCCTCTCCCGCCGGAGTTGGCGGCAGCCGGCTTCTTCGGGATCAGCTCTGCCATTCTCGCGTTGGGGCTTGCTCGACACGGATATGTCCGATTGTTGGTATTCCTCGCGTACCCTTACTGGGCAGCCATTCTCACAGCGCAATGGGCGCCCCTGATCATGGCAAGCGCTTTCTTCCCCCTTCTAATGCCTGCCACAATGGCCAAGCCGCAGATCGGCTTGCCCGTGGCTCTTACGCATCTCACGCCCCGCGGCATCATGGCTTGTGTGTTTTGGCTCCTGCTAAGCCTGCTGTTAATGCCGCGATGGCCCTGGTTGTGGGCAACACAGTGGACTCACTACGAGCATTTTGTCCCGCTGCTAGTCTGGCCGGGACCCCTGCTGCTTCTAGCCCTGTTTCGTTATCGCCAACGCGATTGTTGGCTGTTGCTGTTGGCCGCAAGCATGCCGCAAAGGTGGTTCTTCGACACTTTCATTCTCTGGTTGATTCCGAAATCGCCGCGAGCCATCCTGTTGACGGCGCTGCTCAGTTGGGGCGCCGGTATATGGCGTTGGTATCACATTCCCAGCAGTTTCGCCCAGGTTGGGCGTTGGGCAAACTGGTGGATTTATGTCCCAATGCTGCTGGTAGTCCTAACCGCCTCGCTCGAAAGCGTGGAGCGCCACCTGGCAGACTAAGCTAATATGGCTCGGATCTTCTGTTCCCCCTCAGGTTGCTGCCATAACTGTGTGCAAGCCGTTCCCGGGCAATTTCGCGGCGTCCATCTCATGGTTGCTTGACTCACGCTACCAGCACCCAACACCAGATCAAGAGCAGAACAGAGAGTGCGGATAAATGTTCAAAAGAACCAATAGAATGAGGGAAGTCCATCCGGGGCTTACTCTTTGGATTCAAGATGTGCCCATGCTCGAAGCCGCGGGGACCGTGCTCTATATCCCAGGGCTTTCCGGAGTGTAAGCGCCCTCGACGCTTGAATCACCGGGGTTATTGGAGGCCTTTGGCAGATGTCAAATCCCCCGGTGCATATGAAGAAGTTTGGCGTTTTATTTGTGGCCGATAGGTCATGGTCTAGGGGTTTGTGCGGTAATATATAGGCCAGGTCTGCGCTTACTTCGCGTTTGGAGTTCGAGCTTCAGGGTGAGAAAGTGGTCGTGCGTACCGTACAGGTAAGCCCTGGGTTGAAGTCTGTTTGCATGCAACATGATTTGTTGGAGGGGGAGATGTGGCAGGTTGTCGATCGTTTTTGGCGTGAAGAAAAAGGACAGGATATCGCCGAATATGCCGTGATGCTAGCCGTTATTTTGGTGATTGTCGTGGGTACGATTCGATTAATCGGTAGTAATGCAAACACGGTATTTTCGAATGTTGCAAGTTCGATTCAGTAGTCCTCGGTTTGTGCAGAGGGGTAGGTTGCGTCGTTCCTGATGATTCAAAGTCACCAGTCAGCATCCTGCCACGCTCGCCCTCGCTCGTCCTCTACATCCGCGAGTAGCTTGGTTCCTCCACAAATGCGGCGGTTGTGTAAGGAGCAGTGATGAATCGTACCCGATTGATGTTCATCGGTCTTGTTGCCTTGGCTCTAGGCGGATTCTTGAGTGCGACAGTTTACAAACGCCTACAGGCGGGTGCGACTGCGTCGCGCAAGCCCGGTGTCGACGTCGTGGTTGCAGCCAACGATCTGCGGGTGGGTGCCAAACTTGAAGATCGGGATCTGAAGGTAGTTAACTTGCCTGAGGAGAATCTACCCGACGGCGTCATCCATCAGAAACCGCGCGCCGTCGGTCGTGGCGTCCTGCAGCCGGTTTCCAAGAATGAATTCATACTGACGAGCAAACTCGCAGACAAGGATGTTGCCGGTTTACCGGCCTTGATTCCGCTCCGGATGAGGGCCGTCTCGGTTCGCGTGAACGAGGTTATAGCAGTTGCTGGCTTTGTCCTACCGGGAAATCGGGTCGATGTGCTGCTAACGGGGAATCCTGGTACAGGCGGCGATTCAGTCACTACCACAGTTTTGGAAAATGTAGAGGTGCTTACCACTGGACAGAAATTGGAGCGCAACGCAGCGGGTCAACCTCAAAGCTCGGCTGTGATCACGCTACTGGTGTCACCGGAAGATGCCGAAAAACTGACGCTCGCCAGCCAGGAAGGCCGTATCCAACTTGCCCTTCGAAACCCGCTGGACACGGGCCAGGAAAAAATCGCCTCCGTGCGCAATAACGCTTTATACAACGGCGGCGCGACTGTGCCTTCTGTAAAAGTTCCCATGAGGGTTAAACACGTTGTGCCGGCGCCGGTTCCTTCGCGGCCCAGTCCTTACACGATTGAACTGATCCGTGGGAACGAGAGGAAGGAAGTTACTTTTGCACAGTAACCCTGCTTCGATGGCACAGGAGAACCAATCACGATGACCCTTGCCCAGAAATGGTGCACGGTAGGCATAGTTTTGCTGATCAGTTCCCTTCCGCCCCTTGGCCAGCGCATGGCGGGCGAGGCGGAGGGCAAATCCCCATCTGATCCGCTCGCCACAGGCACCGCCATCGAATCCGCGCCCCAAAATCCACCGGCTCAGCAGATTCCGCCGCCTCCCACAGGAACTACTCCCCCAGCGCCGACGGCCGCGGAGGCACCGGAACTGACTGGTGCTGCGCCACTGCGTGTGCTGGTGGGTAAATCTCTCCTCATCAATACTACCGAGCGGCTTAAACGCGTTTCTGTTACCGATCCGTCCGTGGCTGATGTCAGCGTCGTTACGCCAACTCAGATTCTGGTACACGGTCGTGCGCCCGGCGAAGTATCGCTGCTCATATGGGATGAATCGGAGCGTTCGCGCAGCTTTGACCTGCGCGTCGATGTCGATGTGACGGCGGTAGCCGAGGAAGAGCACCGCGTATTCCCCGAGGAGCAGATCCATGTGAGTCCCTCGCGCAGCGCCATTGTCCTGGCCGGCCATGTCTCCACCGAAGACGTCGCCAAGCGTGCGGAGCTGATTGCAAGCGCTTATTCGAAGAGCGTGGTCAACGTGCTGACATTTGGGCCCGTCGGCGCTCAGGAAGTTCTCCTCCAGGTCAAGTTTGCCGAAGTGGACCGAAGCGCCCTGATGCAGGCGGGCATAAATCTTTTCTCGACTGGTGCCTTTCGCACTCTCGGCAACGTCACCACCGGGCAGTTTGGGGGCGAGAAAATCGGCTCGATTAACGATACCGTTAACAACACTCCTTCGCCGTATCCCGACGGCGGGGTTGTCAATCCGACCGGCCCCGGCACAGCGCCTTTTTCGAGCAGCACAACGATCAATGACATGCTGAACATATTTCTGTTCAGGCCGGATATTCACCTGGGCGCCGTGATTCGGGCGTTGGAGACAAAGAACCTCCTACAGATCCTTGCCGAGCCAAATCTGATCGCTGTGAATGGAAAGGAATCCAGCTTTCTGGCGGGTGGCGAATTTCCGTTCCCTATCGTACAGCCTAGCCAGGGAATAACGGCCGTAACTATCCAATTCAAGGAATTTGGAGTACGGCTGAAGTTCACTCCGGTGATTATGCCCAATGGGAACATACACTTGCGCGTGATACCGGAAGTCAGCGCCTTGGATTTTGCCAACGCCTTGACGATTTCCGGCTTTACCGTGCCTGCCTTAAGCACCCGTCGCGCCGAGACGGAGTTTGAGGTTCAAGATGGTCAGAGCTTCGTCATCGCCGGCCTGATGGATAATCGAGTAACGAACATTACCAACAAGCTGCCGGGGTTGGGCGACATACCCATTCTTGGCAACTTCTTCAAGAGCAAAAGCGCGCAGAGGACCAACTCCGAGCTGATGGTTCTCTGCACCGTCAGGCGCGTCGCCCCCAACAATGAAGCGCCTACAGGACCAACCATGCCGAAGCCATTCCTCGACCAGGAAAAGTTTGATGGCAAAAAACCTTCTGGGTCTGAAAAATGAATTAGTTACGAAGGTTTCAAAAAACCCCCTGGAGAGGTTAAAAATGGGGCGACTCTGCTGCCCCGAGTAGGTTATCTTAGGAGCACACTACGGGGAACCCCGCGCCTGTATGCCCGAGCTTTCAGTCGTCATAGTCGCCACGGACAGTGAACAGCGGGCCGTGCTCCAAGTGCTGGTGGATGGAACAAGCGTAGCTCGAACTTCCCATACTTGCGCCAGCTTCCCCGTCGGCGCCACCGATCCCGTCATTCGCCGGGTGCAATCGGCGACTCCCGACGTCATTCTGGTGGATATCCCCGCCGACAATGCAGCGATGGCCATGAGGGCGGTGGAACTTTTGCATCAGGAACTCTCCGATTCTGCAGTATTTGCAATCGGAAACATGCAACAACCGCAATTGATCGTCAGCGCTATGCGCGCAGGGGCGAGAGAGTTCATTGAGCGCCCTACGACGACCAACGATCTTTTGGAAGCTTTCGTCCGGCTCACCAGCGCCCAGCGCAAGATTCGGCGAGAAGGTTCGCGGGGCAAAGTCTTTACGGTAGTAAACGCCAAGGGCGGGGTCGGGGCTACCACGGTCGCGGTCAACCTGGCCCTGGCGTTGCAGTCTGCGCACAGTAATGTCGCCTTGATTGATCTGGCGCTTCTCGGTCACGCTGCGCTGCACCTCAACTTGAAGCCTGCATTTACGGTTTCCGATGCCATCCACAACCTGCACCGGCTTGACAGCTCACTGCTGGAAAGCTTTATGGCCCGGAGCTCGAATGGACTTCAACTCCTGGCCGGAGTGAATATGCCGGGGGTTGTGGAACCGTCCACAGCTGAATTTGCCAGGCTGTTCGACATGCTGGTAAATCACTACCGGTACGTGGTCGTGGATGCTTCCAGCCGCCTCGACGGCGCGACCCGGCTGATGTGTAACCTTTCGGAAACTGTGCTCCTGGTCGGCCATACCGACGTCGCCTCCCTCTGGAGTGCAGCGCGCGTCTTGCAGTTTCTGGCGGAGACCGGCGCGCGGGAGAGAGTAGGCCTGGTCCTCAATCGATTCCGCAAGATGCCTGGCTTTTCCGAGACCGACGCCGAGGCGGCGACCGGAGCTAAGCTATTGTGGAAGATTCCCAATCAGTACTTCGCGGTATCGGCGGCGATCGATCGTGGAACTCCTCTCATGGAGCAAAATCATACCGAAATTGCCCGCTCCTTCCGTGGACTGGCGCATACGCTCACGCAAAATGACGAGCAGGTAAAACGTGCCGCCTGGTCTCTGTTTAAGACGGTGTAGTAACGCATGGCAAATCTGCAAACCTTCGTACGGAGCGAGTACCAGCAGGTAAAGGCTGATCTGCACCGCAAGATTCTGGACCGGCTTAACCTGGAAAAGCTCGGCCGCACTCCCAGCGACACGGCTCGTGAGGAGGTGTTAATCCTCATCCGCAGCTCGGTCAACAGCGAGGCGGTACCTCTCAGTTTTGCCGAACGCGAGCGTCTCTCGAGGGAAATCCTGGATGAGATCTTCGGTTTAGGTCCGCTCGAGCCGTTGCTCAAAGATCCAACCATCTCCGATATTCTGGTGAACCGCTACGATCGCGTCTACATAGAACGTGGCGGCAGGCTGGAGTTGACCGGTTTCACCTTCAAGGACGATGCCCACTTGATGCAGATCATCGATCGAATCGTCTCGAAAGTGGGAAGACGGGTGGACGAATCATCGCCCATGGTGGATGCGCGTTTAGCCGACGGCTCACGCGTGAATGCCATCATTCCACCCCTGGCTATTGATGGCCCTTGCCTCTCGGTGCGGCGTTTTGGACGTGATCCTCTGACCGCCCGCAACCTGATCGAGAACAAGTCCATCACCGAGCCCATGCTGGAACTGCTCTCCAATATGGTTAAGGGCAAGCTGAACATCCTGATTTCAGGGGGTACGGGCGCCGGCAAAACCACACTGCTGAACGTACTGTCCGGCTACATTCCTCCCACCGAAAGAATCGTAACTATCGAAGACGCCGCCGAATTACAGCTCAAACAGGAACACGTGGTTCGGCTGGAAACGCGCTCGCCTAATATCGAAGGCAAAGGCGCGGTGCGGCAGCGACAGTTAGTCATCAACTCACTGCGTATGCGTCCGGATCGCATCGTGGTGGGCGAGGTCCGCGGTGAAGAAGCCTTTGACATGCTGCAAGCCATGAATACCGGGCACGAAGGTTCGCTGACCACGGTGCACGCGAATTCTCCGCGCGACGCCATGGCCCGAATCGAGAATATGTCTCTAATGGCGAACTTGAACATCCCCGAGCGAGCCGTACGACAGCAGATTGCCTCCGCCATCCACGCCATCGTGCAGGTCGCACGCCTATCGGACGGCTCCCGTAAGGTGCTGTCCATAACCGAACTAACCGGGATGGACGGAGAGATGATAGCGCTGCGAGACCTCTTCCTCTTCGATCGGTATGGCATTGACGAGAGCGGCAAAGTGCTGGGCAAGTACAAAGCCACCGGAGTACGCCCGCACTTCGCTGAACGGTTAGCGGCGGCCGGTTGTCGCCTGCGGCCGGCACTGTTCGAAACACACATGGAGGATTTAGTCCCCAGCAATTCTTTTCCTGACCGGTCATGACAGCAACCATCACCCTCGTCGTCTTCGTTGTGGTCACCCTGGTGGTCTTCGCCATCGGCGTGGCTTTCGACCAACGCAGCGCGCGCGCCCGTCTGCTGCGGGAGCGACTGGAAGCTGTGCAAAAGCCGGCGGAAAGGCAGCCCAATCAAAAACTGGCTTTGCTGCGCGATGAACTGCTGAGCAATATCCCAGCGATCGACCAGTTGCTACGGCGGTCTGCCCGCGTCTCGGCTCTGCAGAAGTTACTCTCCCAGGCGGACGTAAAGGTGAGAGCTGGCAATTTTCTTTTGATTTGCGGAAGCGTTGGCCTGTTGTTCGCTGTCATCATTCTGCTATGGATGCAGAATCCCCTGTTTGCCTGGATGGCATTTTTTCTGGGATTTGTGTTGCCATACGGCTACGCCACTCATCGCCGCGCGAAACGCTTCGAGCGGTTTGAAGAGCTTTTTCCGCAGGCAATCGACACTTTGGCTCGCGCGGTTCGTGCCGGCCACGCCTTTACCACAGCCCTGGAACTGATCGCAAATGAAGTTGCCGAGCCAATCGCGGGAGAATTCCGGACACTATTTGAGGAACAAAAGTTCGGTTTGCCGGTTCGCGATGCGCTAGTGAACCTTACCGAGCGCATACCCCTGGTAGACGTGAAATTCTTCGTGACCGCGGTCATGCTGCAGCGTGAAACCGGCGGCAATCTGGCTGAGATTCTCGACAACCTGTCGTACGTGATCCGCGAGCGCTTCAAGATCATGCGCCAGGTTCGTGTTTTTACCGCACAAGGGCGCCTGACCATGATGCTTTTGATGGGTTTGCCGCCGCTGATCGTCGTGATCATGCAAATGATGAGTCCCGGCTTCATTCGGCCCCTTTTTTCCGAACCGCTGGGACACATTCTGGTAGTGATCGGCGTAAGTCTGCAAACCATCGGCTATTTTGTAATTCGAAGGGTTATCGCCATTCAGGTCTGATATGGAACTCACGTTATCGATTCTCGTTTTTCTCACCGTGACGGCCGCCGTGTTCTCCTTCGCCGCCGCCGTGGTCATGCCCACTTCCGTGCTCGGCGCACGGTTACGATCTTTGGGGTCGCGGCAAGGGAAACGGGAAAACGCGCCCTTCAAGGAAAGAATTGAGCAAGCCTTGGGTCCGCTGAGCAAAGCAATCCCGCTTTCACCGGCGGAAGCAAGTAAGTCGCGCGCCTGGCTGATGCAGGCCGGATATCGCCAATCCCGCCATGAGACCATCTATTTCGGCCTGCGCGTCTTCGGCGCACTGCTGGGCCTGGTGACGGTGATCGTTGCCTCGGGATTTGATTCTCCGTACCTGCTCATCGGAATGCCTGCGCTTGGATTTCTTCTGCCCCGGTTTGTGCTGAAGAGAATGATTCGCGAACGCCAGCGTCGCATTCGCGTGGCATTAGCCGATGCTTTAGACCTTACGGTTATCTGCATGGAAGCAGGATTATCCCTAGATCAGGCTATGGCTCGCGTAGGTCAGGACTTGCGTTACGCCCACTCTGACTTGAGCGATGAATTCTACCTGGTGAATCTGGAAATGCGAGCCGGCAAGCCGCGCCCGGAAGCGCTGCGCAACTTGGCGGAACGTACGGGCGTCGACGACCTTCGCGCCTTGGTAGGAGTATTGATTCAGACCGATCGCTTTGGCACCAGCGTGGCTCAAGCTCTACGTGTGCATTCCGATGCCTTGCGCACAGAACGCCGCCAACGGGCCGAGGAACAGGCTGCCAAAACTACGATCAAAATGATTCCAGCACTGGTGGTCTTCGTCCTCCCCTCCATGTTCTTCGTCACCTTGGGGCCGGCGGTGATTGGATTGATCCACACCCTGGCTTCGGGCAGATGACGCTGGTGTGGTGAAGGATGCGAGACGGGGGATTTTGGGATGAGCGTGCCAGCCGGTGAGCGATACGCGTTCAACCGGACGCGTCAGGTCTATCTGGCGACAGATTTGTTGCTTGCCGACACGCACTGGTCCAGGTTGCGCGGTTTGATGGCCACCGAGGTAGAGAAATTTCCGCCGGGGAGGGGATTATGGATTGTCCCGTGCCGCGGCATTCATACCTTCGGCATGCGTTTCGCGATCGACGTCGTGTATTTGAATGTGGAGCAACAAGTGGTATACGTTCAGGAAAATCTGCAGCCCTGGCGGATGGCTCCAGTGCGCCTGTCAGCGGTAAGCGTAGTCGAGTTGCCATCCGGAACGATAGCCCAGACCCGAACCGGCGTAGGCGACGTGATTGATGTCGGTCTCAACAATCGGGTGAACGCATGATCGAGGCAGCCCAAATGGCTTCAGTGCCGGAGGCATCTGCCACGTCGCTCGACGATGCCCCGCAACTGCTTATCCACTGGTCCTCGCCTTGGGATGAGTTTGTCACCAGCATTGGCCCCGCCATGCGGCGCTCCCCCAGGCCACTGGCGGCAGAAGCTCCGACCAAAATCCTTCCCGTCCGTGGAATGTTTGCAGCCTGGATTTTGGAGAGCGCTTTACTCGCGGCAGTCATAGTAATTCCGGCCAAAATAGCCTCGATCGAACCTTACGTGCCGCCTGTCAGCCCGAAATACGATGTGATCTACTATTCCGCAGACGAGCTACCTCAGACCGAAGACATTGGCGGAGCGGAGAAAGGGGAATCCGGACTAGCCGGGGGACAGCAAGCTCCCGATCGTACCCAGACCATTCGCGTAGTGCGTGGCAGCTCGCCAATGGAAAAGGTGGTTGACGCTCCGAAAATCAATTTGCCCAAGTCCGATTTCCCCGTTGCCAATCTGCTGGCGATCCGCGGAGTTCCTGGACCACCGCCCACCTCGGGATTGCAGACCTCACTCCCTGCCCTGCCGCAAGCAGATGCTATCGTTCCGGCTCCAAGCGTATCTCGTGACCAGTTGCAATCATCGCCATCGCTGGCAACATCGATCGTGGCGCCGCCTCCCCAAGTATCGCGCGATAAAATTCAATCCCTCCCAGAAGTGACGGCGGCCATCGTTGCCCCGCCCCCGAATGTTTCCCGCGACAAGTTGCGCGCACTCGCGGGGGTGACGACCTCGGTGATCGCGCCACCGCCTTCGCTTCAACAGAACATTGCCGGCACACGCCTGCCCGCGGCACGCAGCATGGATGTGGTACCCCCTCCCGTATCGGCCCCGGCCAGCCCGAATGCAACCTCATCCCGATTTACCCTTCCCCAGCCCAGCATAGTTGCGCCACCGCCCAGCAATGTGAGTCGCGAACTCTCCTCTTACGGCATCCAGGTTGGCGAACTGCACAAGCAGGTTGTTCCTCCGCCCGTCGAACTCGGATCAGTTAGCCGACGAGGTGACCCTAACGCCGTGGCTGTTGGAACGAACGTGGTACCACCGCCACCGAGCATCTTAGACAGCGGATCGGCAGATCCTGCAAGGTACGCCAGTCAGGTTGCTACGCTTGCCTCAAACGTTCGACTGCCGCCCTCAAGCGTCAGCCCCCGAAATGCCCCGGGAAGCGGCCAGGGAGAATCAGGAACCGGGTTAGCCGGCAGCTTAGAGACGAGCTCGGCGGCAGCCCAGTCCAAGGGTGCCGGCGGGACCGCCGCCATGAACACCGCTGTGGTGGTATCCAGCCAACCTGGATCGCGGGTGGGTTTGCCCGGATCGGGAGGAGCCGGTGCGCTCGCCGTATCTCCGGCTGGAGGTTCAAAAACTGGGGTTGGCGGCTCCGGCAAAGGCGGTGGCTTGGGACACGGCAACGGCCCAGGCAGCGGCCTTGATGGCGAGGGTACAGGCGCAACTAGCTCCGGCGCTGGCCGCGGTTCTGACCCGGTGTCGAAGAGCGGAGTATCCCCATACCCAGGCACAGGGGGTGCGGGAACAGTCGTGGCCGGCGTTTCGAGCACGCCCGGGATCTCTGTCAACGGAGGGAACACGATCACTCTCCCGAGCTTTGGCGGGGGCGGCAGCTCGACCGATCCCGCCGATCCCAGCCGCACACATCTGAAAAAAGGTGGTCCAGGAATCACGGTCGTGGACAGCTCTCGCTCGGGCGGAGCGTTCAATTTTTACGGCGCCTTGAAAGGCGATCCGGTGTACACCATCTATTTCGAAACGGCCCTGGGTACGGCAGTTCTTCAATATGCCGACCCAACCTCCGCCCAACATGTATATTCCCAGGAACTAAGCAGGCCGGAACTCCTCCGCGCTGATTTGCCTGCCGGCCTGACACCCGCGCGCATGGTGATTGCGTGCATCCTCAATCCGACAGGAGCGTTACGGAACGTGCGTGTGCTTGAAGCTGGTCCTGAACCAACCAGTGCCAAGGTGTTGGCGTCCCTGCCCCGCTGGAAGTTCAAGCCGGCGTTTCGTGGGGATCAACCGGTTGAGGTAAATGCCATCATGGGCTTCAACATCGATACCCGATAAGGTCCCGCTCCGTCCCCAACCGTTAAAGGCGTTCAAACATCGTCGCGGTCGCATCAGCATAGCGGACCTTCCAACCCGGCAAGCGTCGCAGCGCTTCACTCAGTCTTGCTTTTGAGGGCATTACGATGAGGCGGACCTTCCACTGATCCAGTACTTGCTCCCACCCTCGTTCGAGATGAATCACTTTCAAGTAATCACGTATGTAAGGCTCGCCGTAGAAATCATGTCGGTCATCAATATACACCTTATTTTCCGGATAAAGCCGATAAATGAAATATCCGCCCCAGGCGTCCAGGCTGAAGATGCGCTCGCGGTCTCCCTGTCGTTCGAAGAGCTCGGTCGTTTGCACGGGAAATCGGGATGGATCAAAGTGTGCCGCCATGAGCTGTTTTCCAAGGAAGTGTCCTTGTTGGAGACAAATTGCAGCGCTCGCCACCGCTACTAGAATCGGCCAAACCGGAATACGGCCAGCGAGTTCTATATTTCGCCAGCGCTCGAGGCCGGCGAAAAAGGTTGTTCTCCTCTCAAGTTTGCCCGTTAGCAGAGGAGCGGTGACCATCATCAGGAGCATTGAAGCGAAGGGAATATTCCGAGCGGCATACATCCCAGAAAAGATGGCGAAAATCACCAACAGCCAGTTCGCCCAGCGCATACGACCGCGAGCGGCAACGATGGCAACGCCGGCGAGAGCAATCATCAGCAGAAAAGCCTGTGCCGGAATGCCGTTGAAATCCGGACGGCGGAACTCATTGATATGCTGCATCAGAAAGCGATTCGTGAGGTATTGATAAACGTGGATGTGAAGACTGATCCCATAGGGATTCACCATGCTGGCCAGAAAACTAGCTCCGCCAATGACCATCAACACGCTGGCTCGCTTAGCGGCTGTACGTCGCTCATCAACTTCAGGACATCCCAGCAGCGTCAGGATGTCAGCGAAGAGATAAATTCCCAGCAGAACAAATCCCAGTACGAATCCGCCGTGTAGGTTCGCCCACAAGAGCATCAGGGGAGGAAGAAACAAAATGCGGCGGACACCGACGCCATCGCGCCGGTTCGTGTCCAGAATCGAAAACCAACACACTGCTAAGAGCCAACCGACCACATGTGGCCGGGCTAGAAAGTGAATGGACGAGGCGATGGTTGATAGGACAAATAAGAGCAGGCTGACTGCCAGTCCGCCGCCCCGCCGGAGGCTGCATCGGAAAACCAGACTCAGAGTTGAGGCAATCACCAATGCGCTAATGAACACTACACCATTTAGTCCGGAGCGGTTATAGATCCATCCGATGGCCGCATCGTAAAGCCACTCCCAGGCGTACCACGGGTGGCCACTCATCGTCGCCGAAAATGAGTCCTTACGGGGAACGGTGTGGGTCCGAAGAATATTCTGCCCGTTACGAATATGCCAACCGATGTCGGCATCCCAAAGCAGTCGTGGTGAAAGGCTGCCAAAGGATAGGGCAATGAACAGACCGAGGAAAATCAGATCGGCTGGTGAAGGCAGCAGGAAACGGCCGAAACCTGCCGCAGCATTCGGTCTTGGTCGATCTTCCGAAGCGGTTGACTGCGCCTTCACATTGGAGTTCAAACCCCAATTTATACAGGGAGTCGACGCCAGTGCCAAGGTGATTGCTGACCAGCGAGGAGCGGCGTCACAAACCGTCGGCAAGCGGGGTTGAGAATAGCAAGAAGACTCCAGAGAGAGATTACTTTCCCACCTTGCTGGCGTAAGCCGGGTCGCCGACCATAGCCTCCAGTGCGGGCTCGCGCCTGCGCCGCGACTTGACAAACCGATAGAAAGATTCCATGTAAACGTAAAACACAGGTGTGATGTACAAGGTCAGCAGCTGTGAGAAGACTAGCCCGCCGACGACCGCCAGGCCAAGCGGGCGTCTGGACTCTGCACCCGCTCCGAAGCCCAGCGCGATGGGCAGAGTTCCCATCAGAGCTGCCATAGTGGTCATCATGATGGGACGGAAGCGCAATAATGCGCCCTGATAAATGGCATCCTGTGCGCTCTCGCCCAAGGCTCGCTGCTTGTCCAGGGCCACGTCAATCATCATGATGGCGTTCTTCTTTACAATGCCGACTAGCATGATGATTCCCACAAAGGCATAAAGACTAAGGTCCACATGGAAGACGAGGAGAGTTAAGAGCGCTCCGAATCCAGCCGATGGCAAACCGGAAAGAATGGTGATGGGGTGGATGAAGCTTTCGTACAAAATCCCGAGCACGATATAGATGACCAGAATCGCCATCGCCAGCAGCATTCCCAAGCCGGTCACAGAAGACTGAAATGCCTGCGCGGTTCCCTGAAAACTGGTGCTGATGGTCGAGGGCAGCATTTGCTGTGCCTCTCTATTGACCGCGTCGACGGCATCGCCCAGCGATACTCCTGGCCGTAAGTTGAACGAAATCGTCACTGCCGGCAATTGGCCCAGGTGGTTGATGCTGAGCGGGCCGACATTATAGGTAAGCTTGGCCACAGCGTTGAGCGGGACCAACTGTCCGCTGGCCGAATGCACGTACAGCAATGCCAGCAGCGACGGATCAAGCTGGTATTGATCTTCGGTTTCCGTAATTACGCGATAGGCATTATTGGGCGCATAGATGGTCGAGACCTGGCGCTGGCTGTAGGCGGTATTTAAAGCGTCTTCTATCTGGCTGGCCGTGATCCCGAGCGCTGAGGCCTTATCGCGATCGATGTCAACATTGACCTGGGGATTTTTAATGAGCAGGTCGGTGGTGACGTCCTGAAGCAAGTTGCGAAACTTAGGATCGTCGTGCAACCGGGTTTCCAGCCGCGGAGCGTATTCGTAAAGCTCGTGTGTGTCGGGATCCTGCAACGTGAACTGGTATTGGCTCTTGGTCAAGTTGCCACCGATGCGAATCGGCGGCAGCACCTGCGGGTAGGCGGTAATTCCTGGGATTTGGGCCAGCTTCGGCCGCAGTTCCTGCACCAGATCCATGGCGGATTTGCGTGTCTGACGCGGAGTCAGCTTGATGAACAGGCGTCCGGCATTCCCTCCCGCCGCCGTCGACATGAAGGATTCGACCCAGGGCTGTTTCATGACCAATTGAGTAAGCGCCAATTGATGCTGCACCATGCCGTCAAAGGAAATGCCTTGTGCCCCTTCGGTGAAAATGAAGATTTGTCCAGTATCCTCGTCCGGCAAGAAACCCTTAGGAGTGATCATGAACAGGTAAACGGTTGCAATCAGAACCACCACGGAAACAAGCATGGTGGTCGCGCGATATTTCAAGGTCACTCGCAGACTGCGGTCATACAGGCTGAGCATGCCGTCGAACACGCGTTCCGAGGCGTCGTAGATCTTGCCGTGCCGCTCGTCTCCAGCTGCGCGAAGAAAGCGGCTGCATAACATGGGGGTCAGGCTGAGGGAGACGAAACCGGAAACCAAGATGGCGGCGGTGATGGTCACCGCGAATTCGTGCAGCAGGCGCCCCAGAATTCCGCTCATGAACAGCACGGGAATGAATACTGCCGCCAGCGAGAGCGTCATCGAGATAATGGTGAACCCGATTTCTTTCGCCCCACTCGATGCCGCTTCCATGGCAGTCTCGCCGGATTCCATGTGGCGCACGATGTTTTCCAACATCACGATAGCATCGTCGACGACAAATCCGACCGACAGGGTCAGAGCCATGAGCGATAGGTTGTCCAGCGAATATCCCATCGCGTACATGATCGCGAACGTGCCAATGATGCTCATCGGCAGCGCCAGGCTGGGAATCGTGGTCGCCGAAAGATTTCTTAAGAAAAGGAAAATAACCAGAATCACCAGCACCAATGCCAAGAATAAAGTGAACTTAACATCGCTGACCGAGTCGCGGATCGATACCGAACGGTCGTAAAGAATCTCCATGTTCACCGACGGCGGCATCTGCTGGCGGAAGATGGGCAGCAACTTCTTGATCGAGTCGACCACCTCGACCGTA
>Ga0066388_100000442_pt1 | contig 19185 bp, 17 predicted proteins | sample PanSoiMetaGPlot6_FD_64539 | JGI IMG/M metagenome (GOLD analysis project Ga0066388, IMG submission 64539) | Tropical forest soil microbial communities from Panama analyzed to predict greenhouse gas emissions - Panama Soil - Plot 6 (Hybrid Assembly) | ecosystem: Environmental > Terrestrial >... | reverse complement strand
TGGTCCCGATGCCCGCAAGCATGAAGGAATTGCGCGACCAGGAGAAACTGAAACAGATAAGTGATGCCTGGAACCCAGAACCTTACTCGATGGGGACCATCGAAATCGTCGTCGATCCGTACGGAAAGGTAATTCAATCTACCCTCACAGCCAGGTCCGGCGACGCTTCAGCCGATGCCAAAGCGCTGGCAGCAGCCAGGAAGAGTGTTTTCCTGGGCAGGGGCGCTAAGACTACATACACCATTCACCCAGCGCAGCCCAAATGAGTCAAGTGTCACCCTGAAGGTCCATGGTCCAATGGACCAGACTGCCCGATTTCGTGAATCCCAGTCGCCAGCTGCCCCTCTCAATCTGGCCGCCGAGCAAGCTGCGCGGAGACAAGTCTCACCGGTAGACGTTCCTCTTCCCTGGCCAGATTAGCCCGTACCTTCTCGAGCCGCTTAGCGATAAAGCGATCGACCATGGTCAGGAAGTACTCGTGAACCCGTGTATCGCCAGTGACTTCCGGATGAAAGGCGGTAACGAGCAGGTTGCCCTGTCGAGCCATTACGATCCCTTCCCGGATCGAGGCCATGACTTTGACATTGGCCCTGGTGGAGACAATAAGCGGGGCCCGGATGAACACAGCCGGGAACGGCTCGCTGCCAAGCTCCGCGATCTCCAGCTGGCGCTCGCAACTGAACTTCTGAGGTCCGAAGGCGTTTCGCCGCACCGTAATATCCATAAGCGCCAGTCGACCTTGAGTAGAGCCTTCTATTTCCTTGGCCAGGAATATAGACCCCATGCAGGTTCCGTAGATTGGCATTCCCGTGACTGCTCTCTGACGGATGGTATCGAATACAGGGTCATTATTGTCGAAGGTCAACCTGGCGATTGCGGTCGATTCACCGCCGGGGATGATCAACCCATCTACCTGTCCGATTTCGGCCGCTCTACGAACGTCAACGGCATCAGCACCACAGGAGCGCAGCATGTGGGCATGCTCTGCGAAGTCCCCCTGCAGCGCCAGGACTCCAATTGTGGTCATGGCTACCACCCCCTTGTAGCCAGCTCTTCGCCGGGCACAAGGCTGCGCGCGGTTCGCCCAACCATCGGCTCGCCAAGATCCTTGCTCACCTCGGCAAGCAGCTTGGCGTCGTTGTAGAAAGTGGTCGCCTTTACGATTGCCGCCGCGCGTTTGGCCGGATTGCCGGACTTGAATATACCGGAGCCCACGAAAACGCCGTCCACTCCTAGCTGCATCATCAGGGCAGCATCAGCCGGGGTGGCAATCCCGCCGGCAGCAAAATTCACCACCGGCAGGCTGCCGCTCTCGGCTACCTGGCACACCAGGTCGTAGGGAGCACCGATCTCCTTGGCATAGGTCATGCGCTCCTCCGCCGGCATCACAGAAAGCCGCCGCAGTTCGCCGAGAATGGCCCGGGCATGACGTACCGCCTCAACAACATCGCCGGTGCCGGCCTCGCCTTTGGTCCTGATCATGGCGGCACCTTCCCCGATTCGCCTGAGGGCCTCGCCGAGATTGCGAGCGCCGCAGACAAACGGGATCGTGAACTTGCTCTTGTCTATGTGGAACTCTTCATCGGCAGGGGTGAGGACTTCACTCTCATCGATGCAATCAACGCCGATAGCCTCAAGAATCTGAGCTTCCACAAAGTGGCCGATGCGCACCTTGGCCATGACCGGGATGGTCACCGACTGTATGATCTGGCTTACTAGCTCCGGGTCGCTCATGCGCGCGACACCACCAGCGGCCCTGATGTCCGCGGGCACACGCTCCAGAGCCATCACCGCCACGGCACCAGCCTCTTCAGCAATCTTGGCCTGATCAGGAGTGACCACATCCATGATCACGCCCCCTTTCAACATTTGCGGGAGGGCACGCTTGACCAGGTCTGTTCCCGTTTTAATCCTCTTTTCGCCAGAATTCTGGACTCCCGTCACCATATTCAGTACCTCTCCTTTGTTCTCTATTTGAATTACCAAACTGCTCCGGGCCACCACGTTTCCGCTAAATCAGCGCACTCTCGTTGCCCCGACTGTGCACGAGATTTGACGAGCGCTCCAGCCGCTGCCGGCTCTGCAGGTAGAGGTCGACCGCCCGTCCCAAGCGGGAAATGCCTGTTTCAATTGTCTGCTCATCATGCTGGATGAAGGACAGGCGGAGGAAGTCCATACGGTCCCCATGGACGAAGAACATGTCGCCCGGGCTAAAGCTCACGCCCTCGCGCTCGGCGTGAGCCAGAAGCTCACGAGAGGAACAGCCTGACGGGAGCTTAGCCCACACGAAGAGCCCGCCTTCCGGTTTTGTCCAGCTCAACCTGCTCCCCAGGTGAGTGGACAACGCCTGGCACATGGTGTCGCGGCGCCGGCGGTAGACCGATTTGACGTGCTCGAGATGCTTCTCGTAAAGCCCCTGGCGAAGATATTCGGCCATCACCACCTGAGCCATCGAGTTGGTGGACAGATCGCTGGCCCGCTTGGCCAACTGCAACCGCGAGCTCACCTCCGCCGGCGCCACCAGCCATCCCAGGCGAAGTCCGGGACAGAGAGCCTTAGAGAAGGTTCCCTGATGAATCACCAGATCGCGGTCCCGATCAAGGGCCTTGAGCGATGGCAACGGCTGGCCGTCATAACGCAGATCTCCAACAAAATTGTCCTCCAGGATGGCTATCTGATAGCGTCGGGAGACTTCGAGCAGCTTGTGGCGACGATCGAGCGAGAGTGTCGCCCCGGTCGGATTCTGGAAGGTGGGCATCAAATACAAAAGCTTCGCCTGGTGCCTGGACAGCATCGACTCTAAGACGTCAACCTTGATTCCATGCTCATCGACCGGGATGGGCAGGCAGCGCGCCTGGCTGGCGGCAAACTTCAGGATCGCCCAGAAATAGGTCGGCTCCTCGACAAACACGACATCCCCTGGATCGACCAGGGTGGTGGTGACCAGGTCAATGGCTTGCTGAGAGCCGCTGACGATGAGCAGCTCGTTATCGTCAGCAGGGATCCGCTGCTCAGTCAAGAAACACTTAACCTGACGCCTGAGCTCCAGATCTCCTTCCGCTGGGCTGTAGCCAAACATCTCCGCTGAGCGGTCGTTCCTGGCCAGCTGCGAGACGATGCGCCTGAACTCTTCCTGGGGATAGAACTCCTCGCTAGGAATACCACCGGCAAACGATATCGAGTTTGTGGCGAGCGCCCCCTGAGCCGGCTGGCGTCCCAGAATTCCAAATGCTGTCTGGCTTGCCCGCGAGAACTTTTCCGGCCAGACCATGGATTGGACCGGCTCAGTCGTTCGTGCCTCTTGGGCGGCCCCAGAACGAACGCGCACAAACGTCCCCCGCCCGACATGACTCTCAATGAGTCCCTGCTGCTCAAGCTCAAAGTATGCTCTGGAAACGGTAGAGCGATCTACCTTGAGCATCGCCGCTAACTCGCGGTTGGTCGGCAAACGTAAATTGTCAGCCAATTGGCGGGATTGAATTGAATCTCGCAGCCTTTCCACAATTTGCTCATACATCGGCGCCGTTCGGTCCCTTGAACGGTTAAGCCGACCAAAGATATCCAGCCAATTCATGAATTACAGCTTAGCAAAGTCAGACCAGTACAGCCAATTAGGTAAGGGCGGCCGCCACTAGATTCTTGGGAAGCCAGACGTATCCGCAGATTGGCCCACCCCAGCCAACTTCAGAATAGCAGCAATTGGCTGGTCTCGCAATCCAGCCAATTGCTAAATTTCTGAAAAGCAGGGCGTCCGTTGAATACGCTTTCAGTTCACTCCATTAGAAGGTACTTTGGACCTTACTGCCTTTCTTATACTTTGTGACCACATGCTTATCGGCAGTGTCTTCCTCCTCCTTTATCTTGTATCCGGTCTTGGCGTCCATCTCGAGACGATAGTCATAAGTTCCCGGAACGTGAATTGTGCGCAGAACTTCTTTATGCGTTTTGGCATCGTAGACGATGCGTTCAGTCGAGCCAGTTTTTGCCTCCGTTCGATCATATTGCAAGGGAAATCCTTCGCGGTCGAAGGTTTCGTGAGTTTTGACAGTTTTATCGTCAACCGTATCGATAACTGTCCAGTGGTGTGTGCTTCTGTCAAATTCGAGGTGCACCCTCAGTTGTGTATCCCAACTGCGCTGCCAGCTAGGATTGTTGTGCACGGTAGCGTCAACGGATTTAACTGCGCCGCCGTCGTAGAACTCAATGTGAGGCAGCGCTCCCGAAGTATCGTTCTTTTGGTCGACTTCGATTTTTTGTTGGATCTTCTTCATATCGGCTGAGCTTAGCTGCAAGTCTTTTTCTTCCTTCTCCCACGTCTTTGCGAAGTTTTCGGGATTCTTCTTTGCCTCAATTTCCAAATGCATTGCTTCGGCGCTGATTTGGTCTTTGTCCATGCCCATGAGTATTTGACCTCGCGAATCAATTCGGTACGACTCTAACCTACAAAGAAGGTGTATCTAAGTTGTTTACCGGGAAGAGTACGCCAGGCCTTCACGACAGAAGCGCCGGTCCCCTGGGCGTGAGCACTAGCACCTTGTCCGAACATCCCTAATTTTCGGCTTGCGTCCGTTAGGGGATAAACGTGGATCCTCACATTCGATCCCGGCCAGATCATTGCAGACCTGCGGTCTAGTACCGCAGGCACTGTCACACTGCAAGCCCGTGAAACTGGCTTGCAGTCTCGTCTTTAATGGCCGAGGCTGTCCAAAAAATGATTTGCGCGCATACACACAGTTGATCGTGACAGACACGGCCAACAACGATCCACTAACCGAATGTACAGGAGGGACTAGACCATGCCATTTGACACAGGGAAAGAAGCTGAACAGATTGAGAAACTTGCCCACGAATGTATGGATGAAGGTAATGACGGCAAAGCCAAAGATATCGGCAATAAACTTGCCGCCGAATGGCTGTCCCTGGATCAGTCACAGCGTAATGCCGTCGCCGCCGAATTAGAGAAAAAATACGACAATTTTGCTCCAAATACCCTGCCGACGCCACGACTGATTCGCAATGATAAAGGCGACGTCGTTGAAGTGGATTTTACGGCTTCTATCTTTGACTTCAGCAGCGGCTCACACAAGATCGAGTTAGTGGATGATACCAACTCATCTCTGGCGGGCACGCCCAGCGTTTCTGTCTTCGGCCTTTACAATCAATTTGATGGCAGCGGAGTCTGGCACGCTAAGTCGACCGCCGAGAACAGGCGGAAATAAAGCCGAACATTTGCTGCTCTCAGCAGCTACTCCAGAACACTCTTGGAGTAAGCCGTGGTCAGTAGCGTCCGGGGTCTTTTGCCACCGCATACAACCTCAATCTGGTCGCACTCGTAGCGGATAATGAGATCGGCTGCTTGCCCTCCGCCGACAGCATGTATTGCCTGGCGTCGGTTGAAGCACGTCGTGTGCAGACCCGGGTTCTGATCGAGATGGTAGGCCAAGCTCAGTAATTACTTTCCGCTCTCAGTGAGTCAGTTTGCGGGGCTGAGAGAATCGCTGTCCCGGTGCCAAGACCTGGCACCGCGGTCGGCAAAATTAATCTGAGAGCTTTGAACTCTTGGCTGGTTGTGTCCGTCCTTCATGAGGAATGCACAGGAATTTCTCATGCGAGCTTGCGTACTCACCATGTTTTTTCTCTTCCAAATGGCTCTCCCGTCAGGCGCGCGCCCTGTCGAGGATTCGGCCCGCATCGCCCATCTTCTTAACCGGATTACTTTCGGTATGCGGCCGGGCGACATCCAGTACGTACAATCGATAGGTATTAACAAGTTCATAGGCATGCAGCTAAATCCTGCGTCCATACCGGAATCGCCTGTGCTCAAGTCCCAGCTCAGCAACTATCCGGCACTGCTCCGCGATCCAGTGGATCTTTTTCGAGAATTTAAGGCAATCAAGAATGACACCGGGCAAGGCAATTCCGGCATTCATAGCGCTGATCCAGGTAAAGACTCAGTGCAAAGGATCGGTGAATACTTCCACGGCATCGGTCAGCAATACGTGGAGGCACGCCTGGCCAGAGCTATCGAAAGCCCTCGGCAACTCCAGGAGATCATGACTGACTTCTGGTTCAATCACTTCAACGTAAGTATAAACAAAGATCTAGATCACATTTGGGTTGGCCCGTATGAAAGGCAGGCAATCAGGCCGTATGCGCTCGGCCGATTCAGGGACCTGCTCGGAGCAACCTGCCACCATCCGGCAATGCTCTTTTATCTGGACAACTGGCAGAACACAGCGCCAGGCAGCAAGGCTGCACGCGGGCGGTTCACCGGACTAAACGAGAACTATGCCAGAGAGCTCATGGAGCTCCACACTCTGGGCGTTGACGGAGGCTATACCCAGAAAGACGTCATCGAACTGGCCAGGATTTTGACCGGTCTGGGACTACCGTTGCCGCAAGCCAGTCGCAATCAGGTCGCCTACGGGACAGCTTACTGCTTTAATCCCAACCGCCATGATTTCACCGACAAAGTACTGCTTGGTCAGGTAATTCATGGCTCGGGAGAGAAAGAGATAGAGGAAGCTCTAGATCTCCTGTCCAGGGCACCAGCAACAGCTCATCACATCAGTTATCAACTGGCTCAGTATTTCGTTGCCGACAATCCGCCCAAAAAACTGGTAGACAGGCTCGCCTCCACATTCCAGAAAACGGACGGAGATATCAAGGTTGTCCTGTCTGTATTGTTTGCCAGTCCTGAATTTTGGGACGACCAATACGATGGTGCTAAGTACAAGAGCCCCTTGCGCTATGTCGTCTCCTCGATCCGGGCAGCTGACTTGCAGCCGCACGACTTGCAGCCGTTAGTGGCATTTCTGCGCATGCAGGGTCAACCGGTCTACGGTTGCCTCACGCCAGATGGCTACAAGAACACGCAGGAAGCTTGGTTAAATCCAGATTCTGTAATGCGGAGGATTAACTTTGCGACCGCTACCGGTACCGGTAAACTGCCAGGAGCAAATGCAAATCCTCCAAACTATTTGTCGCTGGCAGGCACCGTTAATGGTGGCATACTGTCACCACACACGCAGGAGGTAATCGCCAAAGCACCTCCACAGCTCAAGTGTCCCTTGCTACTGGGTAGCCCTGAGTTCATGCACTACTAGGAGCAGCTATGGATCGCCGCGAGTTTCTGAAAGTTGCCACCCTCAGTTCACTGACCTACCTGTTCCCCTGGGGACGAGGCTGGGCCTTTAGTAACGGCAAAGATGATGCCGACAGCCAGAAGCTGATCGTGATTTTCTTGAGGGGGGCGGCGGACGGCCTGAATGTTGTGGCACCATATGGTGACGCAATTTATCACCAACTGCGCCCCACAATTGCATTACCGGGGCCGGGTTTGCAGGATGGCGTTATCGATCTGGATGGGTACTTCGGCCTGCACCCCGCGCTTGCTGCGATGATGCCATTCTGGCGCAACAAAACGCTTGCATTTGTGCACGCCTCTGGCTCGCCCGATTCCACGCGCTCGCACTTTGATGCGCAGGATTACATGGAGTCGGGGGTACCCGGGCTGAAAACACTCAGCTCTGGCTGGCTAAACCGGCTGGTCAGCCAACTGCCGAGCAAGCGTTCGCCCGTGCAGGCCATTAGCTTGGGTCCGGTCCTACCAAGAATCTTTGCCGGACTGGCCAGCGTCGCCACCGTTCCGCCCAATATCACCACACAGCTAATGGCTATCGACCGGCCGGCCGTCGCCGAGTCGTTCAAGGAGCTTTACCAGGGGTTGAACAACGATCTGGGGAAAGCATTCGCTGAGGGCATCTCCGCACATCACGAAATCAATGAAGTATTGAGCAGTGCGGACGACAACCCTCCGCCCGGACCGATGAACAGAGAGGAGATCATGGCAAATCGGGGCGCACCGACTCCCCGCAAATACAACGCTTTTGGTCAGCAGCTTGCTGGCTTGTTCCGCAAGGATCCGTCGATACAGATTGCCTTTCTGGACTTTGGCGGCTGGGACACGCACGTTAACCAGGGTGCCGCGACCGGACAACTGGCCAATCACCTGACACCGTTGGCACAAGGCCTGGCCGATCTGGTCAGTGGATTAGGACCGCTATACAAAAAGACCAGCATCATAGTCATGTCTGAGTTTGGACGTACCGCTCATGAAAATGGAAACGGGGGCACCGATCATGGTCATGGGAACGTGATGTGGTTGCTTGGCGGCCAGCTTTCAGGTGGAAAGGTTTATGGCCGTTGGGCAGGCCTTTCCACAAATGCCTTGCACGAAGCTCGAGACTTGCCGACGACTACCGACTTTCGCGCTGTGCTGTGCCAGATCTTGATCGACCAGCTTGGTGTATCGAAGCCAGCCCTGGCAAAGATTTTCCCTGACTTTCGGCCGCCGGGCAATCCGTTCTTACAGACCTGAGCGGATGGCTTGCTGACCGTTTTTACAGGTACTTTTGTGGTCTTGCTTCATGCCCAGATTAAAACACTCTCTTCAAGACTTCTGGCCATCGAGCCCGCCGCTTAGCCTGCAGGTTCTTTTTAGCCTGTCTTGTCTGGCTCTTAGCCTGACCGGCTTGATCTTGGATCCGCGCCACATCAACGGCGAGCTGGCCTGGATCAAGCCATGCAAGTTCAGCATATCGCTGGCGTTGTATGGTGCCACCCTCATATGGCTGGGCCGCTTCCTATCTGCAAACAGGGCTTTACTGTTTGCCACATCGATCGGCGCCTTGATAGGCACCATCGTGGAGTTAGCCGCAATCATTCTGCAGGCGCTGCGCGGTACGACCAGCCATTTCAATACCTCCACGCCCTTCGACCACGCTGTGTTCATAGCTGTGAAAGTAGCAATCGTGCCGGTCGCCTTGGCAATGCTGGTAATGTATGTTCTATTGTTGCGGCAAAGAGACCTTCCGCCGGTCCTCGGTTCGGCATTAAGATGGGGAGTCTTTCTCACCTTGATTGGGCTGATCCCGGGGCTTATAATGATTGTGCCTGGTCCGATTCAAGCTGCGCTTACATCTAGCCGGCAATTTGACGGGCACACCGTTGGCAGCGCTGGTGGAGGGCCAGGCTTACCCTGGTTAGGTTGGAGCACCGCTGCCGGTGATTTGCGCGTCGCTCACTTTGTCGGTCTCCATGCCTTGCAGATACTGCCGATCATCGGCGTCGGGACCACCAGATTATTCCCCGCACTGTTAACCGCTGGCCAGCAATCGCTGGTCCGGATTGCCGGCTTCACGTACCTCGGCTCAATCAGTCTGTTGACCTGGCAGGCCCTGCAGGGAGAATCAATCGCTTCTCCCGGGAGCCAAACGCTGCTGTTAGCCGCAATCCTTATTGCGCTCACTCTGCTATCAACCACCTGGACCTTGTTACCAGCAAGGAGGGAAAGCTTAGCCGGGTTAGCGATTCCACAGGCTGTCTCTTCACATGCGACCGAATCGGTCACCGGCACGACCCTGAATGCCCGGAGCCGCTCATGAGGCTCAGCAGCAATTGAAGTCCGGTTCAGCGACCAGGGTGGGCCTTGGACACCGCTGAGCAGGTTTGCCGCCTATGCGGCGGGCTCAGCAATCCGCTCTGGCTCTTCCGGCTCCCGGGCCAGAGACCGCACCGCCAACCCCAGAATGACGACCCAGCAGACAAAGGCGATCGTAGCAGCAAACCTCAAGACCAGCGCCCACTGCAAAATCCCAAAGAAAACAAGAAGAGTGATATTGAAGCTGACAAACCAGATCGGCAGCGCCAGCCAGGCAACCCAGCGAGGAAATCCTCGCGTCCTGAGCGCACAGACAGCCAAGATTGTGCCCGCTATCGAATAGAGCGTGTTACCGATGAGCACGCCCTGGCTGAGCGAGTGGTTCATGGTCGCCCAGGCCAGCTGCATCGTCTCATGCAGAAGGAAGGAGCCGTGAGCGCGGAAACTGTAGGCAAGATCGGCAAAGAAAACCAACATCGAGCACTGGGCGTTCAAGTCGTTGGCAGCGCCCAGGATCGCCAGCGCCAGCGCCGACACGGTAAGCACCCTGAAGCGCCGGTCGATCAGCTGGCTGAGCGCGACCAGAAAGATCACCAGAGTCGAACTGGCAAGCGTGGTGAACAGAAAGGTCAGGCGCCAGATAAGCGCGTGCTCCGGTACAAAGCGCAAGAGTTTGACCGGGGAGAAGTCTCCTAGATTTCCTTCGCGGACCATGTAAACGGCCAGCAGCTCGGCGGCCGTGTGCACGAGCGCCGTAACAAGACAGATCCAGCCAACGGCCCGCAGCGTTGTCGCCCGGGCGGCACGCATAGCCTGTCCTACTGGTCTGCCGGTATCCGCTTCATCGGCTTTTATTCCCACAGTTCACGGCTCCACAGATCGGCTGGTGACGTTGCTCCCACTTTGCTAAGAGCATTCCCGGGACAGCCCCATCAAGCAAATCATCAGGATAGCTGACGGGCCGGGCGGTGAAGCGCTCTACGAATGTGTGACAGCAGTCTTCACCGAGGTGGCTGGCTTGAGCACGCTCATTCCACCCAGATAAGGAACCAGGACCTCGGGCACCTTGACGCTGCTGTCCGGCTGCTGATAGTTCTCCAGGATAGCCGCCAGCGTTCTGCCGATCGCCAGCCCGGAGCCGTTAAGAGTATGGACATAACGCGGCCTGCCACCATCAGCCGGCCGATACCGCAGGTTTGCTCGATAGGCCTGGTAGGTTCCAAAATTGCTGCAAGAGCTGATCTCCCGGTATCTTTCCTGGGCCGGAAACCAGACCTCCAGGTCATAGCACTTCTGCGCGGAGAAGCCGAGATCCCCTGCGCAAAGAAGCACCCGCCGGTAGGGCAACTGCAGCGCCTCCAGAATGAGCTCCGCATCACGAGTCAAGGCCTCATGCTCTGCAATTGACTTCTCCGGCAGGCAAAACTTGACGAGCTCAACCTTGTTGAACTGGTGCTGGCGAATGTAGCCACGGGTGTCCTTACCGGCGCTCCCGGCTTCGCGCCGGAAATTGGGCGTGTAGGCGCAGTGATAGATCGGCAGCTCGGATTCTTCCAGCAGCTCGTCGCGATAAAGGCTGGTGACCGGAACCTCTGCTGTGGGCACTAGATAGAGGTCATCGTCTGCACACTTGTAGAAGTCACCTTCGAACTTGGGCAGCTGGCCGGTGCCGATCATGCAGGCGCGGTTGACGAGGATGGGCGGAAACACCTCGCGATATCCTCGCCGGGAGTGGAAGTCGAGCATGAAGTTCATCAGCGCCCTCTCGACCTTGGCACCAATCTCCATGAGCACCGTGAATCGGGACTCGGCAAGCTTCACACCGCGCTGAAAATCAAAAACGCTGAGATCCGCACCCAGCTCGTAGTGGTGCCTGGGTTTCTCAATTGGCGGTATCTCACCCCAGCGCGACACCTCTACGTTACAGGTCTCATCGGCTCCATCGGGAACCGAAGGGTCAGGAACGTTGGGAATCGACAGGCGCAAGGCATGGAGACGCTCCTCCAGCTCCTGCTTGGCCTTCTCGACCTCTTCCCGGCGCTGCTTCAGGTCCCTGGTCTCCTGGCGCAAAGCATCCATCTCCTGCTTGTGTACTTTGCCGGTTTTGAAGAGCTCCGAGATCTCATTGCTTCGATGATTTAGGCGCTCCCACTCAGCTTGAACCTTTCTGAACTCAGCATCGACAACGACAAGCTCTCGAATGGAGAACCCGCCGTTGCGCCGTGCCAGACCGTTCTCGACGTCCTCAGGATGTTCCCGGACCAATTTCAAATCAAGCATAGGATTGAACTTCTTTCCCAGACCAGGCGTCAGATCAACAGAAATAAGATTATAGCCGAGGAGAGGCAGCGACGGAAAACCAGGCCAAGAGTATTGACAGACGACCGGCTCCGCAACGAGGGATATGGACAGACCAAGACAAAACGAGCTCCACAGAGCAACCGGGGACAGGCGCAGGCTGCTCGGGGCCGCCGGAGAAGAAGCAGCAGCACGCTTCTATATTGATCAACGCTTCCGTGTTCTGGCACGGAACTGGCGTGCCGGCCGATTTGCCGAGATCGACCTGATTGTGCAGGCGCCGTCCGGTCTGATTGTCTTTGCCGAGGTGAAAACCCGGCGCCGGAGCGAAGTTGAAGCCGGCTTCAACCGGTGCGGATTTGACGCTGTTCACCGGCGAAAACAGCAAAAGATTGTCACCTCAGCCCAGATGTTTCTGGCCAGGTATGGCCTCTCTGGCTGTCCATGCCGGTTTGATGTGCTTGTGGTCAATTTTGAGCAGCAATCACGTACCAGTTTGTTAACAGCTCCCGGTAAGGCACTTGTCACACATGTGCCGGACGCGTTTACTTGAGCAGGACCGAGGCAACCCAGGCAGTCCGCTTCAGCAGCAACTTTAAGGATTTCCAATTTAATACGTAATTCCACCAGTGACACCAGGCAACACCTTTGTTAGCCTGGCGCTTACTGATTGAGGGGGGAATGGCGTGCGGCCGACCAATCAGCTAAATCAGACTAAAGAGGACCCCCAAGAATGTTCTCCTGGAAATTAAAGAAGAAGTTCGAAGACCAGGTTCGCGCGCTTGTGACCCCAAGCGGGCCATACTCGGGAGCCAATCGCCGCGCCATCAACTTAATCCCGCTGCCGGTGGTTACCGATGGACATGAAATTGCCCAGACCAACACAGTCAAGTTTCATCAGCTCCTGATCAGCATTGAGGGCAACCAGCGCAGCTGCTGCCTGAAGATCATCTCCCCGAAGAAGAAATCCCGCGCCGCCTTGCTCATATTCCGCGGCCGAGTACTCGGTTGCCTCTATGGCCGGAAGGATCTCGACTATCATGTTTTCGCTCAGGACGCAAAGAGACATGCTCTTGCTGACCTGGCTACCCCCGGAAACATTCTGGACGCCTATCAGCTTCCAGAAGACCTGGTTTTAGCTGCTGCCTCCCTCTTCCACGGACAGGTGCTCCAGTTCAATCGTGGCGGCAGCGCCGAGCACGTTTTTGAGGCCGCACTCCAGCAGATCATGAGTTTTGGCTTGCCCGGCTGCATCGTAATCAACACTGCTAAGAACGAAATGATCTGCCAGGTCTACCTTTCCCAGGGCAAAATCATAGGCGTATATTCAAGCGCCGACGGCTGGGTCGAAAGCAGCCATCAGTCAGCGCTTAAGTATATCCACAGGACGGCCAATGCCCAGATAATGGGTAGCGTTCTCGCCCTGCGCAGCGTCGACGACGTATATGGGCTTGGCCTGAGCCTGACGGGGCTGGGTGACCGGCGCTTCGAGCTCAAGCGGGTCGATTCGCAGGCACGTCCTAGCGGTATGGAACTAAGGCCGATGGACCATTACGAGCTTCACTCTCTGCACCGCCTCAGTCCGCTCCCGCACCCGGCCATCCACCCGGCCCACTACTCCGGGACCCACCGCCTGCAGCAAACGCGCACGGTCCAGCACGCCCACGCGATCAGACCTTAGGCGAACCGGCCAGCGGCCTCGGCAAACGCTCAGGAAGAGGCGGCTGCCTCACTCTCGGAGCGTTTGCTCTCCAGGCAGGCTTAATCTCTGCCCGAGCCAGCACTACCAGCGCGGAAATGCACAAAGGCGGTCGGGCACGGAGCTCGAGGCGGGCAGGCCGCTTGACCATGCTACGATCGTCAAGAAATTTGAACTGAGACTTAGCAGGCCATGCAGGTCCATTCCCCAAACCTGAAGATTCAACCCGGCACAGCTACTGTCAATGAGCGGGGACACCTATCGATCGGTGGTTGCGACACCGTGGAGCTGGCTTTACAGTTCGGCACACCGCTGTGGATCCTGGATGAGAAGACCATCTGCCAGGCCGCGGACGCGGTGCTGGCAGGCCTGGCAGACTACCCGGATGCTCGGGTCCTGTATGCGGGCAAGGCCTTTCTCTGCCTGGCCATGTGCCACCTCGTTCGCCGTCTCGGACTCGGGCTCGATGTAGTCTCGCCTGGTGAGCTCTACACTGCAGAGAAGGCCAAGTTTCCTCCCGAACTTATCTACCTGCACGGAAACAACAAGTCCGCTCAAGAGATCAGGGACGGCCTGTCACTTGGTGATGTAAAGATTGTTGTCGATAGCGAGTCGGAGCTGTCCATGGTGGCTGACATCGCCAGCGGGTTGGCCCGCAAGGCGAAAGTGCTCCTGCGCGTGACACCGGGAGTCGAGCCCGAGACTCACCACTACATCCGCACTGGACAGATTGACAGCAAGTTTGGCTTAGCGCTCGAGGCGCTCAGTGGAGCCCTGGCCAGAGCTGCCGAATACCGGCAGCAAATCGACCTGGTCGGGCTCCACGCCCACATCGGCAGCCAGTCGCATGAGATCGAGCCCTATCTGGAAATTGTTGAGATACTGGCTGACGCCTTTCTTGATTTGAAGAACACTGCCGGCGTTCAGCTGGAGCAGCTGGACCTGGGCGGTGGACTGGGCATCGCTTACACCGAACAGGACCGGCCGACTGCGCTTTTCGACTGGGCACAGCAGATCTCCTCCCAGGTAAAGCAATCCTTCGGCCAGCGCGGCCTTACCCTGCCGACCCTTTTGCTCGAACCGGGGCGCTCGATCGTGGGAACTGCCGGCGTGACCATCTATCGCGTCGGGCACGTCAAACGCCTACCTGGTGGCATCACCTACCTGGCTGTCGACGGAGGCATGGCCGACAACCCGCGCCCGATAACTTACCAGGCCCGCTACACGGCCTCTGTCGCCAATAGAGTAAACGCACCCAGCCCGCCGGAGCCGGTCACCATCGTCGGAAGGTACTGCGAGTCGGGCGATATAATCGTAAAGGACGCATACGTAAATGCTGGGACAGGCGATCTCATTGCCATATTTGGCACGGGCGCTTACAACTACAGCATGGCCTCCAATTACAATCGGACCGGCCGTCCGGCATGCGTCCTTGTGGCGGACGGGCAAGCGGGGGTAATTCTTGAGCGGGAATCGAATGCTGACTTACTGAGGCAAGATCGCGTACCAGCTAGACTTATCTCGGACTAGCCGGGGAAGGACGAGAGTTTGTAGACAAGGCCAGCACGAAACCTGATCACGAGGGTCGTCCTCGCTAGGAACCGGCAGAGCGGAGCAGCATTCGATGGAGCCTCTGGAAAGCGCTGGACTCGTAATCACCAAGCTCCTGCAGCTTTTGTCCACAATTGGCTGGCCTGACCTGATCCGCTTCGGCGCCGAGGTTTTTATTATTGTTTACGCCCTCTGCTGGGTCTGGGGCCGCATCCGCGGCACTCAGGCAGAGCGGCTGTTGAAGGGTGTGGTTGTGCTTGTGCTTATCTGCGTGGTCTCGTGGCTTGCCGGCTTTACGCTCATAACCTCGATTTTGCAGCAGCTCATCCCGGTAGCTGTACTTGCCTCAATAATCGTGTTCCAGCCGGAGATCCGTCGAGGGCTGGGCTACCTGGGGCGGGGGAAGAGCTTGAGGCTGGATCTGTCGCTGGCGGACACCCAGAAAGACCGCTCGCGCCAGGTAATTGAGCAGCTCATGATCGGCGTGCGCGAGCTGTCACGGACGAGGACCGGAGCGCTTATTGTAGTGGAGCCGCTGGAGGGGGAGCGAGACTACCTGAGTCCCGGAATGCCTGTGAACGCGGAGGTGTCAAGCAGCCTGTTGCAGTGCATCTTCTTTCCAAACTCGCCGCTCCATGATGGCGCGGTAGTTGTGCGCAAGGACAAGATCGTAGCGGCCGGCGTGATTCTGCCGATGACCGACAATCCCAAGCTCAGTTACAGGTACGGCACGCGCCACCGGGCCGCCATTGGCCTGTCGGAAATCTACGACGCTCTTTGCATTGTGGTGTCAGAGGAGACTGGCTCAATCTCCGCGGCTAGCCACGGGATGCTTGTCCGGTACGGCAGCGCTGACGAGCTTGCCGACCCGCTCTCATATATCTACAATCTGGACGCGGTTACAAAAACTTCCAGCCCGCTGCACGCATTTCTCACGCTCTTTGGCCGGGCCAGGCGTAGGGAGGCTGCTGATGTTGGTTCTGGACCCGAGCAAGCCGCCGGTCCGGTCGGTGTCTCCCCGGCAGATGCCGCCGTGGGCACCAGCAGCGACACTGCCCGCGGAGCCCTCTTGGCGACCGAGCAAACTTCCCTGTCCGAACAGGATTGAGCGCTTTATCTGCCAAGCACTGTTGTCTTAAGCCAGTGCCACCACGGTCGTCTCGTCTGCTTGATTAATTGATTGGCGTCGGCCAGCTTTCTGCGGAGCTCATCCACCTCAATCTCCAGCAAGATGGTCCGCGTTGCCCGCGCACGCCACTTCGGCAATGTTCTGAGACGCTCCTCCTGCGCCAGGATCTCGTCCCTGAGATGCCCTAATAAGGCATGAGCAAGCTTCAGCTCCTCATTAGCCTCATCGAGCTGGGAATACAGCGTCATGACTACCCGGCCCACCGCTTCATCGGCGATACCACCAGCATAACTAAACGCCGGCACTGGATCCAGGCCGTTGAGCGGCTGAGCTCGATCAGGAGCAAAAAGCGATTCCATTCCGTCCGTCGTCAGGACTGCGTTTTGAGCTATCGGCTGCAGACTAGTCATGAGAGCCCTCCCAGCGCCCTGACGCATTATCGCCCCGAAAGTGGCTCTTGTCCAGCACCATATGCACAGCCATATGTGGTGCGAACTCTTTATCGGCCACTCAAGGTGGTGCGGCTAACAAAGGCCCGGCAGCCGTCACCGAAATCATCCGGCATTAGAGCCGGCGGGCAGCTGGCAACAGTACCGGTAGCGGCGGCTCTTCATCAGGGCGGCTACGTTCGTCCAACACCAAGACCGTCCGCTACCCGGTTTATGTAGTTAAACCAGGAAGCAATCATGTTTATTTGCAGAATCGCTTGATCATCGAAGCCATTCTGCCGGAGTCTTTCTATATCTTCACGGCAAACCCTGGCGGGAGACAGTGTCAATTTGGCCACATAGTCAAGCATGGCGCGCTCCTGAGCGCTCAGGTCTGCGGTTCGGTAGTCGCTTCGTATTGCTTGCTTTAGAGACTCATCCAGAGTCACGCGACGGAGAAACTCCGTATGACACTCTATTCAATAAAAACAGCCGTTCAAGCTGGAAACCGTAGCCGTAATCAGCTCATGCTGCCTTCGCGTCAGCGGCAATTCCGGCGACAGTAATCTTCCGTAGGTTGCAAACGCATGGTAGAGCGCTTCAGGGATCAGGGTGTGAGCCATAATGATTGCCGCAGCCTCGCCCTGCTTCTCATGCTCCATTACGCTATCCACAGGCACCGCGTATTCGGGCGGATAGAGCTTCATCGTGTTCTCGATGCACTGCTGCAGGCCGGGGTCGGCTTGCGCCATGGGAATTGTCTTTATCCAGGTCATATCTGGCGCCTCTATGGGATCTCGCTCACAAAAATAACATGGATCGCTGCCCCATTCATCATCTGCCAGCGGTTAGGAAGCGCCCACAACAGCCAACCCGACCTTTCTCACGCCCTGCACAGCCACCCAGAACGCTGATCAAACCGTGATCGCCGACTCCGGCAGCGAGGTCCAGGCTAACTCGTGGTCTGGTCAGCAGGTTGAGCATCGCGATCGCCTACCTCCTGAACGTGACTGGTGAGCTGCCGGTAAACATGGGCCGTAGCCAGCAACTGGACAAGATATGCCGGTATGTAACCGACAATGAGAGCTATCAGCCCTGCTGCCTGAAGCAGCAAGGTGATGATGTTGTAGCGAAGCAGGTGCCACTTTTCGCCGCTGGTGATCTCCGAACTCCTGGTTAGGGCCTCAATCGGCCCGGACCGGGCATCCAAAATGAAATACGGGAAAAACTGAAATTCGATTGCCCAGAGGACTCCCGGCACAATCAGAAAGATAAGCCCAAAGACAACCACCAGACAATACAGTCCATAGCCCACGCCCAGGTTGAAGAAGAGAGCCAACGACCGGAGCGCTTCGGCAAGATTAACCTGACGCTTGTCCAGAATTTGCAGCGACACTTTCACAACCAGTATCTGAGAAGCCAGGAATCCAGCTACCGCCATGATCGCGTTGACCAAGCCGCTGATGTCTATGTTGAAGAAAAGATCGAGCCGCTGAACAACCAACACCGGCAAGTACTGCATTACCTTGGCTAATGCAAAGACGGCAACCAGCCACCAGAGGCTACCCTTGAACGCGCTCCAACCGAAGGTCAGAGATTCTCGAATTGAAAACCGTTGCACGCGCATGTGCCCTCCTGAAACTGGCAGGGGAATGTTCTCGGGCCCCATGCGCTTACCGGGATGAGCGCCGGAAGCAAGTCACCTGCTTTGACCCGGTGTCTTTGCCTTCTCGCTGTCCTTTGCTGCCAAATCATGTTTGCCCAACTTTTCATAGGCGTCCGCCCGGAAGTACAGCGCTTCTTTGCTTTGTGGATCCAGACCGAGCGCACGGCTGAAGTCTTTGACAGCCTGGTCGGAATGGCCTAACTCCAGACGAGCGAGGCCCCTGCCCACGTATATTCTTGCTTCTCGCGGATCTAAACGCACGGCTTCATCAAAGTCCTGGAGCGCTCTGTGGAAATCGCCCATGCCGCCGTAGGCGCGCCCACGATCGAAATAAGCGGGGGCAAACTTGGGGTTCAGCTCGATCGCCTTGTCGTAGTCCTGGATGGCCTTGACGAAGTCGCTTGAGCTCAGGTAGGTAACGCCCCGTGCCGCATAGCCATGAGCGTCATCGGGATCTAACTTTATTGCCTGCTCGCTGTCCTTCAATGCTTGCTCGTTCTGCCCGACCAGGCCGTACTCCAGACTGCGATTATAGTAGGCTATGGCATCACCAGAGTTCAGGTGAATCGCTTCCGAAAAATCGTCTATCGCCTTCTGGCGTTCTCCGAGCTTAGAGTGAGCAAGGCCCCGGTCCAGGTGGGCAGGAGCGTCGTGGGGATCCAGCCTGATTGCCTGATCACAATCGTTGAGCGCCTTCTTGTAATCGGCCAACCGGAGATAGACTCTACACCGGCATCCGTATGCCCCCGCCAGATCTGGATCCAAACGTAGCGCCTGGTCAGAATCTTCCATCGCCTTTTTATAGGCGCCAATCTCGGCATAGGCCAGACCTCTAAGCCCATAAGCCCCGGCAAACTTTGGATTGCTATCGATTGCCCGATCAAATTCCTGTATCGCCTCCCGGTAACGCCGCTGCTTGAAGAGGGCCGCCCCCTTGTCAACGGATACCTCCAGCGGATCGGAAAGGGCCAT
>Ga0066388_100000441_pt1 | contig 19196 bp, 16 predicted proteins | sample PanSoiMetaGPlot6_FD_64539 | JGI IMG/M metagenome (GOLD analysis project Ga0066388, IMG submission 64539) | Tropical forest soil microbial communities from Panama analyzed to predict greenhouse gas emissions - Panama Soil - Plot 6 (Hybrid Assembly) | ecosystem: Environmental > Terrestrial >... | reverse complement strand
CTCGATCCAGTCCGAGGCTCTCAACCCCGTCTCCTCCACCAGCTCACGTTGCGCGCCTGCCAGCGGCGTATCCCCGGGCTCAATCTTGCCAGCAGGAAGCTCTACAAGAAAATCGTCTACGGCAATTCTGTAGCTCTCCAACAACAATACTTGCCCCCGATCGTCCAGAGCAAACACGACAGCACCGGGCAGCGTCTGCACGACAACCCGCTGGCGGACAGGCGACTCCTGCCAGCGCATTTCCAGCAGGTCAATCGTCTCGACCTCTCCCTTCCATAGTACGGATCGGGACACAATCTCCGGCTTTGACATAAACGACTTCCTTCAGAGGCTCCGAGCCATCCCACATTTTATGACGAAGTAGCCTACCGACCGACACTCATGCAGAGCGAGCAACAAAGGCTTGGTCGCGACGTACAGGAGCTGATAGGGTGCCAAGACGCAAGCTCCGGCATTACATGGCGACGAGCCCCTGCCGAGACCTCCTTGAGAAACTATAAAAGTGGAAGGGGCTGTACTGTCGCGCGGTGATAATGAGGCCGTTGGCCCTGATCTGGAGAAACACACCATGGTTCCAGCAGTCCGGACGCTCGCGGAATTCAAGAACGAGCCATTTACCGACTTTTCGGTGCCTGCCAATCAAGAGGCTATGAAAGCGGCGCTTGCCAAGGTGAAGAGCCAGCTCGGGCGGTCCTACCCGCTGATCATCGGCGGAGAGCGCATCGAAACCGGCGACTGGCTCACATCAACAAACCCGGCGGCGCCCGATCAGGTGATCGGCAAGTTCGCAAAAGCGACCCAAAAGCAGGCCGAGCAAGCTATACAAGCAGCTTTGGCTGCCTTCGAATCATGGAAGAAAGTACCCGCCCAAGAAAGAGCTGAACTGCTCTTCAGAGCCGCCAAGATCATGCGCGAACGCAAGCATGAGCTGGCTGCCTGGATGATTCTCGAAGTTGGAAAGAACTGGGCGGAAGCAGACGGAGACGTCGCCGAAGCAATCGACTTCTGTGAGTACTACGGTCGCGAGATGCTGAAGCTCGCCCAGCCGCCGGCGCTGATTCCATATCCGGGCGAAGACAACAGGCTTGCATACATCCCCTTGGGCGTCGGGGTAGTGATTCCGCCGTGGAATTTCCCACTCGCCATCCTGGTCGGCATGACAACAGCCAGCGTTGTCACCGGTAACGCCGTCGTCCTGAAGCCGTCCAGCGACACGCCGGCGATTGGCTATCAGTTCATCAGCGTGATGGAAGATGCCGGTCTGCCATCGGGTGTAATCAATTACATTCCGGGCCCCGGAGGCGAAGTCGGTGATTATCTGGTAACTCATCCGAAAACCAGATTCGTCGCATTCACCGGCTCCAAAGAAATCGGACTGCGTATCAACGAGCTAGCCGCCAAGCCACAGAAGGGACAGATCTGGATCAAGCGCGTGGTAGCTGAGATGGGTGGCAAAGACTCCATCATCATCGACAACGACGTAAATCCGGATTCCGCCGCCGATGGCATAGTTGCCAGCGCATTTGGCTTCCAGGGTCAAAAATGCTCGGCATGTTCTCGCGCCATCATTCATAAGGATCTCTACGACAAGGTGCTCGAAAAGGTCGTCGAGAAAACTAAGAAGCTGGTCGTCGGACCGGCAGAGGATCAGGCGACCTTTATCGGTCCAGTAGCCTCGAAATCGCAGTACACGAGCATTCTCGAATACATCGACGTCGGCAAAAAGGAAGGCCGTTTGATGTGCGGCGGAAAACCGCTAGAGAAAGCAGAGAGCGGCTACTTTATCGAGCCGACCGTCATCGCCGACGTTTCACCGACAGCCAGAATCGCGCAAGAAGAGATCTTCGGGCCGGTTCTCGCCATAATCAAGGCTGACAGTTGGCACGAAGCACTGGAGATCGCTAACAACACTGAGTTTGGACTGACCGGCGCAGCGTACTCCCAGAAGCGTGAGCATCTCGAGCAAGCGCGACAAGAGTTCCACGTCGGAAACTTATACCTCAACCGCAAGTGCACCGGTGCCCTTGTCGGCGTCCATCCTTTCGGTGGGTTCAACATGAGCGGCACCGATTCGAAGGGTGGTGGCAAAGACTACTTGCTGCTCTTTACGCAAGGCAAGGTTGTCAGCGAGAAAAAGCAGTAACTTTGGGCACGGCGGCCACCAGGTCGTCAAGTGTTTACGTTCCGTAAAGCGCTATTCGGAGTGTGATCGAATTGTGACCACCCGCATACGCAAGTCGCGAAAGCGGCATCAATCGAGCACTTTGAAAACCGCGATCCTTACTGACAACCGCCACCCTCGACGTCAGCTTAAGTGCAAGTCGCCCGCGCTCGCATCATTCGCGCCAAAATGTCACTTATCCAAGTTGGTGTCCTGCTTGCCGATCCTTGGCATCGCACGGTTCCCACAACACCGAGGGTGATTTCGAAGACACTAGTCCACACACGATTGAAGGGAGATTGAGACATATGTTGAAGACTTCTAAGTTGGCCGTCACTGCCACGGCTGCGCTTACTGCGGCTGCCATGAGTGGGTTGTTTGCCGGCGCTGCGCTCGCAGAGGAAACGGCGAAGGAGCCAGCCAAGAAAGCCGAAAAGAAAGAGAAGGCTGGAAAGGAATCCAAGAAAGGCAAGGTAGCTGCTCACGAGTGCGCCGGCAAGAACGAGTGCAAGGGCCAGGGCGGTTGCAAGACCGGTGATGCCGGCTGTAAGGGCAAGAACACTTGCAAGGGCAAGGGCGGCTGCAAGGCTGAAGCTGGAGGGAAAGCCCATAAGGCCGAGAAGGAAACCAAAAAGCCCGAGAAAGAAAGCAAAGAGGCTGAAACGAAGTAAGCAGTCCCGCCTGCTCCGGCTCACCAGCGCAAAGGCAAAGGACTGCTGCAAGGCTCCTGACCTTGCGCCGAGCCGAAGCGGTGAAATCCCGCGATAATAAACGATGGCGGATGGGATTCAGTCCAATCCGCCATCGGTAGGCCCTGAGATGTAAGAGGCAATTCAACCGTGCCAGCCAACAGATTCAACGGATTTACCCACCTCGGGATCGGCATCGGACTACGCATTCCTCACTACCACCACATCCTGACCAAGAAGCCGAAAATCGACTGGTTCGAGATAATTTCCGAGAATTACATGGTCGACGGTGGCAGACCGCTGGAAATCCTGGATCAGATGCTGGAGAACTACCGCGTCGTTCATCATGGCGTCTCGCTCTACTTCGGGTCGACCGACCCAATAGATCGCGATCAACTAAGGCGCCTCAAGAAGCTGGCGCAACGGACGAAGACTCCTTTTGTTTCCGACCACCTGTGCTGGGGCAGCGTGGATGGAAGATACACTCACGATCTGCTCCCGATTCCCTACACATTCGGCGCAGCCAGGAATGCGGCCGAGAGAATAAAAATGGTGAGGGAGTACCTGGAGCTTCCTGTCTGCGTGGAGAATGTGAGCAGTTACGCAGAGTTCAGTATCTCTGAAATGTCCGAGTGGCAGTTTCTCGCAGAAGTGGCTGAACAAGCAGATTGCGGAATTCTTTTGGACGTCAACAACATCTACGTTGCATCGCAGAATCACGGATTCGATCCACGTCTGTACCTCGACAACATTCCACACGATCGTGTCGCGCAGATACACATCGCCGGACATACAAGATACGAAAGGTATCTTCTAGACACGCACGATCATCCGGTGCCTCAGCCGGTATGGGACCTGTATGCGCGTGCGATTCAATTGTGCGGCCCCACCAATACTCTTCTTGAATGGGACGCTGACATTCCGTCATTCGATGCGGTTCATAGAGAGGCGCTCAAGGCCGCAAAGTACATGAATGCAGAGGAGACTCCATCATATGAGGCGGCCAGCGCGTAAGAAATCTGCGCCATCGCCGGTAGCAGATCCATGCAACAAAGCGGACGCATGCGACGCGCCCCTACCGCCATGCGGCGATCAACCAGCGGCCGGCCGCGCCGGCGTTCCAGCTGCTTCGGCGGGCAAGTCCAACGCCCCTTCAATCTCTGAGGCAAAGCCGCTTGACTTCACGACTGCCCAAGAGCTGTTCGCAATTGCTATCATGCGACCAATGACTATGGAGCAGCACATGCAACGCGCGTGGATCGACGGACAGAGCATGGAGGAAGTCGCCGCTGAATTCATCAAACCCAATGATCTTCTGAGCAGTTACGAGCGACTGGAGATCTACAACCGCCAGTACTGGTTTCGAGTCGTAGATTGCCTGAACGACGATTTTCCAGGACTGCTCGCTGCACTCGGGCAGGCGAAGTTCGACGCTTTGATCACCGAGTACCTTACCATTTATCCTTCTTCTTCCTACACACTGCGAAATCTCGGGTGTCGTTTGGTTGAATTCATCGAAGCCGAGCCCAAATGGGTCGCACCGAAAACTCAACTGGCGCTGGACATGGCCCGGATCGAGTGGGCATGGATTGTCGCATTCGATGGCGCGGAACGGACACCGCTTAAGCAAGAAGACATACAGGGCCGAGACCCGGAGACTCTAACGCTGCAGCTCCAACCCTATTTGAGCTTGCTTGAGCTCGATTACCCGCTCGACGACTTTCTCATTTCTCTCAAGAAAGTCGAGCATCTGAGAACTGAGGCCAGCACCGGAGGCTCTCACTGTAAGATGCGACGATCTCGCGTACCACTGCCTGAACGCGAACAGGTATTCATGGCCGTTCATCGTTGCGACAACTTAGTTTATTACAAGCGTCTCGAATCTGAGGAGTATGCGATCCTCAAAGGAATCGCGGAGGGACAATCCATCGCCGGCGCGTGCGCCCTGGCGTTGTCCGGCGCGCCCGACAGCGCAAGCCACGTGCAGACACTATCTGCAAAAATCCGCGCGTGGTTCGCCACCTGGACCGAGCTCGGCTGGCTGTGCCTGGCAGAATCGCCCTGACAGCGATGCCCCTTGATGCTCACTTCCGGTTCTTCTTGCCCTTGTCGCCTGCAACCGCCGTCTCGGCCGACGGACGGTAAGCACCGCCCAACGCCTCCACCCGCTCGGCCTCTCTGTAATTAGCCAGTTTCCTCAGAACCTTCGCGTAGTTCTCCAGGCTGACCGCTCTTTCTTTGTGGTCATCGGGCAAAATACCGGCATCGATCAAGAGAGCCTTGCGAAGAAATACTTCCGCCTCCACATAGCGCTGTTGCTCGTAAAGCAATATAGCCAGATTGTTGAGACTGACAGCCACCTCCTCCGACGGCTTCCCCGATGCCTCACGGAGTGCGAGTGCTCGTCTGATGAGCTGCTCGGCTTCGGTGAGCTTGCCTTCAGAAGACAAGACCATCGCCAGGTTGTGAAGCGACTTGGGCAGATTCGGATCGGCTGCCGGGAGCTTTTCGGCTTCCTTGAGCGCGACACGCAACCAGCTCTCCGCCTGTGCGTCATTGCCTTGCCGATACGCGGCCAGTCCTGACCGGGTAGCCTGCTCGAGAACCGACTCCTGTCCCCTGGCGGATCCGGCCACCGTGGCCACCAGTCCGGCCATCGCACAGGCAACGGCCATGATCCGGCAATAAGACTCGGCTGCGGCAGTCACCACAGCACCGGTTGCTTGAAGCGCAGCCCGGCAGGTAAAGCTCGATCGGGGAATTTATCCATGTCTCGAGGGGACTAGCGGGCCGGGTTAGCCTCGCCATACTTCATATAGGCGGTAGCCGCCATCGTTTTGAGCACTTTGTTCAAGTCCGGCGCCGGTAAGGCGAAGTTCAAGTTGAAGCGCTTCATAGCCGCAAGGTAGTCGTACTTGGCGAGCAAAAGGCCGACACCACCCTCCAGCTTTTTCTTGTCAATTACTCGGAAAGCAAGCACTGTGCTGGGCGGCTCCATGCCGTCATCGATGTAAAGCTCGGCGACCTGTCCGTTGCCCACGGTGATTGTTTTATGCCGTGCGCCACCGGGTCCAGGCATGTAAATCACGCAAGAGTCGAGCGCTTTCTCGGTAAGGTTCAAAATCGTCAATCGACCGTCTACCGCCGACACCATAACGACGGCTCCGCTCTTGATACTGGTCATCACCTTCTGCCGGTTTACCTCGGCCGATACGATAATCGGGTCATCCGCTCCCTTCACCAGGACGGCACCGTCGGCGATCATGAGCTCATTTCTACTCAAGGTTCCATAGCGGGCGCCGCGAGTAGGCATGAATGCAGCGCCCTTGCCTGCAGCGGCCGTCGGCTCAGCCATCTCTGTGGCTGTTACACCTGCCTCCAGCGGCTTGCCAGCAGCCGGCGCTGCCTTGCTTTGAGCCAATAACTGATCCATCTGATCTTTGAGAACAGGATCGGACTGGAAAAGAGCCGATTGCAGCGTGGCTTCCTTGCCGACCGCATCGCCGATTGAAAAGTTGCCGGTCACCAACAAGTAGCCCTCCGGCCTCAACACTTTGTCAACGCTCTCGCTTAATCCATAGAGCGAAACCAGGTCCTCCACCACCGCGTCCTCGGGCGCCACGGTGACAAACTTGCCTGCCTGCATCTGAGCCAGCTCGACGGCGGGGTTGCAGAGGTCGACCACACGCGTTGCCCGACCGGCTGGCTCCCTGAGCGAGACGTACTGAGTCAGCCCGTTGGCGGCAGCATCCGCAATGCCAGATGCCCCCGGAGGCAAAATAACGGTCATGCGTCCGCTCTCGACCTCGAGATCGGCGGTCTTCGAGCCGTTGTAAACATAGGCTCTTCCAACCTTGAGCGCAAGAACATTGGCAGCCTTAGCCAGCATTGTCGTTCCAGGCGTGCCGACGACCAAGCGCTTGCCCTTATCCGCGTCGCCACTGGAAAATCCCTGGCCACTCCGCAAAAACGACAGGCTGCCGTCATGGGCCAGGACATTATTGCCGGATTGCTTGGTCGGTCCCGAGTAAATCGGACTCCACAGGTCCTTGACCCCAACCACGGCAGGCGGTGTAACTGCCTTGCCCACCTTCTCGGGCGAGGGTAGCTCTGGCACAGGCGGCATCGACGGCGACAGATCCCCGCAGGGAGTTTTCAATTCGCCGGTGACTCTTTGTAGAGCCGGCATTTTCTCCTGAATCCGGGCGGCGTACTTGTCTACATTACCTAAATATGTCCAGACGCCGGTAAAGCTGTAACGCTGGTCACGCTCTACTTTTGGAGCCTGGCCATGGAAAAGCCAGGCGGCCAGATCCGGAGGACCCTGCATATGAGGAAATCCTAGCGTATGCCCGTGCTGACCGCCCCAGCTCGATATGTCCGTTGGCAGTATCAACGGCGAGAAGAAAAACGGCTGGTCGGCAGGATGTCCTTCGGGCCCGCGGAACCTGTCCGCTGAGGCGTCTATCAATCTGTCCGTCAGGCTGGTGCCGGTGTGACCCGGCTCATGATGAGCGCCGGCTGGCAAGGTTACCCAACATGTCACCAGCAACGCGAGCGCACCACTTGCCCAGCGCTCCCCAAATCGCTTGTCAGTTCTAGTATCCATGGCCGGTACCTGTCTGGGAATACATTCTCTACCTTCCACCTTAGCACGGCATTTAATGGACAGTTTGAACGGGCAAGGTTATCAGCCAGCACATGATTCAATCTGTAAAATTGCATGTCGGGATGTAAAGCAGAGCCAGCGCTGGCGGTTGAACGATCCCCGGGCCATGATCCGGTATTATGTGTGGACGCAGCCGGTTACGGCATTCTGTGCGGGCATTTCCGTCCCGCCAAGACACTTTCAGCGAGCAGGTCCGATCGTATGTCAGCCGCGCAACAATCAGGCGACTCCCTTCTGCAATACTGGATTTCCAGCAAGCGTGTTGTCACGGCCGGCGGCGTCAGACCGGCGGCTGTGCAGATCGCAGATGGAGTCATTGCCGACGTTGTTGCTATCGAACAACTCCCGAGCGGCGCGACTGTGGAGGATGTCGGCGAACTGGTGGTGATGCCAGGGTTGGTCGACAGCCACGTCCACGTCAACGAACCGGGCAGGACGGAATGGGAAGGCTTCGAAACTGCCACTAGATCTGCCGCCGCAGGCGGTATCAGTACGCTAGCCGACATGCCGCTCAATTGCCTGCCTGTCACTACGACCCTGCAAGCTTTCCAAGCCAAACTTGATGCGATCGAAAGCCGTCTGTGGATCGACTGCGCATTTTATGGTGGGGTGGTGCCCGGAAACGCCGCGTCGCTCGAGCCGATGATCGATGCCGGAATCGTCGCTTTCAAGTGCTTCCTCGTCCACTCGGGCATCGACGATTTTCCCAACGTGGCCGAATCCGATCTCAAAGAAGCCATGCCAATTCTCGCACGCCGCGGCGTGCCTCTTCTGGTTCATGCAGAGCTTCAAAACGGAGCCGGGTCCTCTGGTGATCCAAAGCGATATGCGACCTACCTCGCTTCCCGCCCGCGACGCTGGGAGGACAATGCGATCACTATGATGATCGGATTGTGCCGCGAGCATGCCTGCGCCGTACACATCGTACACTTGTCGTCGTCCGATGCGCTGGGCGCCATTTCCGAGGCTAAGAAATCGGGCTTGCCCTTCACGGTCGAGACTTGCCCCCACTATTTGTCGCTGGACGCCGAGCACGTTCCGGACGGAGACACGCGCTTCAAGTGCGCTCCACCTATCAGAGAAAGCGAGAACCGTGATCGACTGTGGAAGGCGCTCACCGACGGCACTATCGATTTCATCGTCTCTGATCACTCACCCTGCCTACCGGAGTTGAAGCTGCTCGGCGAGGGCGATTTCATGAAAGCCTGGGGTGGGATTTCGTCTTTACAATTCGGATTGCCGGTCATATGGACGGAAGCGCGAGCACGCGGGCATTCGCTGCCTGAGCTGGTCACCTGGATGAGCACCCGTACGTCCAACTTCCTTGGACTGGCAGGAAAGAAGGGAGTGATCGCTCCCGGCTATGACGCCGACCTGGTTGTTTTTGATCCCGAAGCACAGTTTACGGTAACCAGCTCGATTGTTCACCACCGCAATAAGCTGACGCCATACGAAGGAAAAACGCTTCACGGCGTGGTCCACAAGACCATTGTTCGAGGAATGACCGTCTACGAGGATGGCCAGTTTCCAGCAGGTCCCGTGGGAAAACCGTTGTTGCGTAACGCACTTGGAGAACTGCGATAATGCAAACACTTCTTACTGAAGCAGCCGCTTTTACCGGACTGATTGATCTCGCCCAGGAAAAGCTCGGCGGCCAGGCGCTCATAGCCAGCGATGAGTTCTTCGCTGAGAAGGAGAACTTGCTGAAGCCAGGCAGAGGCATCTTTCTTCCCGACAAATACACGGAGCGGGGCAAATGGATGGATGGCTGGGAGTCTCGGCGTAAGCGCGTGCCGGGCCATGACTGGTGCATTGTCAAACTGGGACTGCCTGGCGTAATCCGCGGCGTGGACATAGACACCAATCATTTTCTCGGCAATCATCCGCCCTATGCATCGATAGAAGCCTGCGTTTCCGAAGAAGACATCCCACCGGATCAAACTGTATCTTCCTCAATCAAATGGGTGGAAATCCTTCCCAAATCGGCTCTCAGACCAGGTTCACAAAACTTGTTTTCGGTGTCGAGCCTGGAGCGATGGACACATGTCCGATTGAACATTTATCCCGATGGTGGCGTCGCCAGGCTGAAAGTCTACGGCGAAGTCGTTCCCAATTGGGACAAATTCAAAGCGGCAGAGATCATCGATCTGGCAGCTGTCCAGTACGGTGGGCGAGCTGTCGCCTGCAATGACATGTTCTTCGGCTCAATGGAATACCTGCTCATGCCCGGACGCGGCCAACACATGGGTGAGGCCTGGGAAACGAGGCGGAAGCGCCTTCCCGGCTACGATTGGGTGATCGTCAAATTGGGCGCGCCGGCCGACATTAAGAAGATCGAGGTCGACACCGCCTGGCACATCGGCAATTACCCTGACATGTGCTCGGTAGATGTTTGCCATTCTCCCGAGCGCGAGATCGACAGCCTCACATGGACGCAGGTCGAGTGGACGGAGATACTGCCAAAAGTAAAACTTGAGGCAGACAAGCAGCACTACTTCGACAAAGAGCTGAAGCCATTCTCCGCGGCCACCCATGTTCGCCTCAACATCTACCCCGATGGCGGCGTCGCGCGCCTCCGTGTCTACGGACTGCGCGTATAACAGCGAGGGCGAGATTCCTGCGCTCCCAGGAGCTGCCGCAGGCTGATCGCCGGATGACGACAGGGGCGCATCGAATGCGCAGGCATCAGTTTACCTGCTTGACACTACTGGCAGTGCTAGTCATGGCCTGTACGGCTCCGACTGACCTGGCAATGTGCTCAATACAGCGGCGGTTTTGACAACCTGATCCCACATATAATTGGACGCGAGGAAATTAGAAGATGGATCTGACAACGATCAATAGCTGGAATGAGGAGACAGCCCGCGAAGCACTCACCCGCTGCTGCGGCTCCGGCCGCTGGGTCGACGAGATGATCCATCGCCGGCCTTTCGCCACGATTGAAGAGCTGTACCAGAGATCTGATGACATCTGGTTTAGCCTGAACGGGGAAGACTGGCTGGAAGCCTTCTCACACCATCCGAAAATTGGTGGCAAGGACAGTTTGCGGGCAAAGTTCGCCTCCACCAGCCAATGGTCGGCAGGCGAGCAAGCAGGAGTTCAAGCTGCCAGCGAAGAGGTTCTCGACAAGCTGGCTGAAGGCAATGATGCCTACGAAAAGAGGTTCGGCTACATATTCATCGTCTGTGCCACCGGCAAGAGTGCCGGCCAGATGTTATCCCTTTTACAGCAGCGCCTGAACAACGACCCGGAGACCGAATTGCATACAGCCATACGCGAGCAATGCAAAATTACACGCATCAGATTGGAGAAACTTCTGTCATGAGCGGATTATCTACCCACGTCTTAGACACGTCCCGCGGCCGTCCGGCAGGCGGTTTGCTTATCGTTCTGGAATTCAGCCCGGACCGCTTGCACTGGGACGTACTCGAACAATCGGAGACGAACGGGGATGGCCGCGTGCCGAGTTTGTTGCCGACAGGCACTGAGCTGAAAGCCGGATTCTATCGTTTGACTTTCGAGACTGAGCAGTATTTCGAGTCGGTCGGCACAACGGGATTTTATCCCTATGTGTCGGTCGTGTTTCACATTCAGGACGCCTCGCAGCATTACCATGTGCCGCTGTTGTTGAGCCCGTTCGGATATTCCACTTATCGTGGAAGTTAAAATGGGAGCGCAAATGAATGAATGTTTCATTGAATTCCGCAGCCACTGAAGCGCTTTTCACCAACCTGAGAGAAGCCAATGCTGCCTTCAGCAGGAGGTATCCCGGCGACTCCGGTGCCCGACAACCGGTTCACACCGTATATGGTGGCGCCCACCTGTTCAAAGCGGGATCCGCCAAGAAGATCGGCGCCGCCGCACGCCAGGCTCTCGATGACTTCGCGCCTGATTGGATTGCGTTCGCTAGAATACTGGATCTTCCGGGCGCTCAGACCCTGCCGGATGCACCTCTGGAGATATCAGCGTTAAACTGTCGACTGGCGGAGAATTCTCAGTCTTTCCAAAGAGAAAACCGTCTATCGTGGTTGTCTTACGCGGTTTACACAAGAGTGAAGGCGAAACTCGACGGCGAACCGGTGGAAGATTTCCGCATCGACTTCGAAGACGGTTATGGCTGTCGATCGGATGCAGAAGAAGACGGTGACGCCGCCCAGGTTGCTGCCGAAGTAGCCACTGGCATGGAGCAGGGTGTCCTGCCGCCTTTCATCGGCATACGCATAAAGCCGTTCAGCGATGAGCTAATGCAGCGCAGCGCCCGCACGCTGGATATCTTTTTGACCGAGCTTCTCAAACGAACGAACGGCAAGCTGCCCGACAATTTCGTCGTCACTTTGCCAAAGACAAACATCCGGGAGCAGGTCATCGCCCTGGTAAGACTGCTCGAGCTGTTGGAGTCCAAAACCGGGATCCAACCAGGCTCGCTCAGGGTCGAGCTCATGGTCGAAAGCACGCAGTCGCTTCTTAACAGCGACGGTCTGTTCAATCTGCCACTACTGCTGAAGGCGGCAGCCGGCCGCTGCGCAGCTCTACACTTTGGCGCATTTGATTACACTGCTTCCTGCGACATCACTGCCGCTTACCAGAGTCTCGCTCATCCCTCATGCGACCTGGCCAGGAGCATGATGAAAATGGCCGTCGGCGGCACCGGCATCTGGCTGAGCGACGGCGTGACAAATGTGCTGCCGATAGCGCCGCATCGAACTGCCAGGGGCGCACCGGATCGCGAGCTGACCGAAGCGCAAAAAACTGAGAACCAGCAAGCAGTCCATCACGCCTGGAAGTTGCATTACGATCACATTCAACACGCACTCAAACAGGGTATCTATCAAGGCTGGGATCTGCACCCCGCACAACTGCCGGCCAGGTACGCGGCGGTGTACAGTCTTTTCCTCGATGGGCTTGACGATACGTCGGTGCGATTGAAGACTTTCTTCGAGCAAGCAGCACACGCATCCGTTACCGGCAATGTCTTCGATGACGCGGCCAACGGGCAGGGCTTATTGAATTACTTTCTGCGCGCACTCAACTGCGGTGCAATAACAATGGAGGACGCGCGTGCAGCCGGATTGACGCCGGACGAGATGCAAACGCGCTCTTTCCTCAAGATTCTGAACGCCCGCAGCAAATGACGGTCAGATCTGTAATCTTTCTGCGAGACAGACACTCGTCGAGCTGAAACCATTTTTATGGAGATCAGGCATGGGCACTTGGCACCACTGTGATAGGATCATGTCAAGAGGGTTGGATTGATTGGATTGAGCGGCACACAAATCACTTGTGTGCGCGATCGCTGGTCTGGGTCTGGCAGAGTCCGGATTGATCCGCCATGTCACGCAGAAGTTTCCAAAAGCAATCGAGTCTATTGGCCCTGACCGTCGTTGTCGGGCTGCTTGCCTGTTTGAGTGCTCGTTGTGCAGAGGCTCGCTCGCCCACGAGCAATGCAGCGAACGGAAAGTCTGTTCAACAGATAACAGCACTTAGACAAGCAAAGTTGTACCAGCGAGCACAGCGGACCGCGCAGAGCCTCCTCGCCCGCCGGCCGCAAGATGCACAGGCTCATCTTGCCATGGCCGAAGTCCTTCGTGACATGGGGCGCACTCCTGAAGCGCTCAAGGAGTATACGCGTGCCTTTCATCTGAAACCAAACATGGTCGAGGCTCTGGTGCCGCTCTGTGAGTTGCGGCTCACAAGCGCGGATCGCGAGCTTGGTCTTTCATTTGCTCGCATGGCAGTCCTTGCCGCACCGCATAACGAAAAGGTGCATCGGACCTTGATCGAGGCCCTGATCGCTACGGACAGGTTGGAAGAGGCCGAAAAAGAATTGGCCCCGCAGCTCGCCACTGCTAACCCGGACGTGCAGGTACTTGCTTACAAGCTCAGCCGAAAAAAAAGAGACTTGAGCGCAGCCGGGCGTCATCTGGACGAGGCAATTCGCATGTCACCGCGCGATACGCAGCTGCTGCTGCTTCGCTGCGATCTGCTCGAAGCGGTTGACGATTGCCCACGCGCACTCGAAACTCTCGAGCGGGCAATCGCTCTCGAGCCTAAGTCGACAGAAGTGCATTTACGGCTCGCGTCCCATCTGGAGAATCATGATTTGGACTTTCCGCAAGCCGTGAAAGAATATCGAACGGTTTTGCAGCTAGATCCTGATTGTGTTCCGGCCGTCTGCGGCATAGCACGCTGTGACAGTAAGAGCAAGGATGCTACGGTGCAGCTGCAGATACTGGTGGAGAAGCGGCTAGCCAGCATGTTCAACTTGCGTTCTCAACTACCCACCAATTCAAGGCATTAGCTCAACTCACAGCTTTCGGCCTTCAATGAGCGGCCGTGTGCCACCGCAGTCGGACAAACGGCGGCAAGGCGCCCCTTGGCAGCATTGCGCGATAGTCAAGTTGCCGGTTCTGCTAAACTAGCTAGTGATTTTCTCTGGCTGGGTATTGGCTTGCAGGTGGGCTAGTTCAGGAGGTCTAGATGGCAGAAACCATTCAGCTAATGCGGCAGGTAGCTGTCAAGGCGATTGTCACTGAAAACTTCAAGACGCAGGTTGGTAACGAAATCAACCGCAACCTGGCCCAGATCGATGCTGAACTTCAGCAACTAGACTTTAAGGGAAAGCGCGCAATTACGGAAATTGAAAAGCGTTATCCGCAGGGCATGCCGCCAGAAGCGCGAGGCCAGGTCGATTCTATCCGCATGCAAGTCGAGCAGGAAAAGATGCGGCTGCTGCAACTCAAAGAAGAGATGACCGGCCAAATGCAGGCGCTTGCGGAACTTCCTTTGGGCAGCGTGGTCACTCAATTTACAGTTGAGAATGCAGTCGAAGTGCGCGTTGGCGAAAACATCTTCCAGCGCCTGGAAGGTGGCGAGATTCTAGTCAAGGACGGCATCATCCAGGAGATTCGTATCTGATCGCCAGGCCTAGGTAGCTTAGCCTTCCAGGTAGTCTCGGAGCTTCGAGGTTACGCTCGATTGCCGCAAGGCGCGCAGGGCCTTCAGCTCGATTTGTCTTGTGCGCTCGCGCGTTATGCCGACAAGCTTGCCGACCTGCTCGAGCGTTCGCTGCTGACCGTCATTCAGTCCGTAGCGAAGGATGAGCACCTCGCGCTCTCTCGGCGTAAGCGTCGACAGAACGCCCCTGACGTCTCGCGACATCAGGTTAGTTTCGGTGGAAATCTCAGGCGGCGTGGAATGCTCATCCTCAACCAGCTCGGCCAGAGAGTTGTCCTCGTCTTCGCCGTATGGCGTGTCCAGGGACAGGGGTTGGCGGTTGGCGGCCAGGATTTCCTTGACCTTGGTCAGTGACACTCCCAGTGCTTTGGCCAGCTCTTCCATAGTCGGGCGGCGGCCAAGCTCTTGCGATAGTTTGCGCGTGATCTTGCGCAGATTGTTGATGGTCTCAACCATATGCACCGGCACGCGAATCGTTCTAGATTTGTCGGCCAGCGCGCGCGTTATGCCCTGCCTGATCCACCAGGTGGCATAGGTGGAGAACTTGTAACCCTTCTCGGGGTCGTACTTCTCGGCAGCCCGAATCAAGCCCAGATTGCCTTCCTGGATCAAATCGAGAAAGGACAGCCCCCTGCCTTGATATTTCTTCGCCACGCTGACGACAAGGCGCAGGTTCGCTTGAATCAGGCGCTTTTTCGCGAGCATGTCGCCCTTGCCTATGCGGCGGGCAAGGTCAATCTCCTCGCGAGCCGTCAGCAGCTTTATGCGCCCGATAGCGCGCAAATACAGTTGAACCGAATCTTCGCCCATGGAATGCCGGCGCGGTGCGCCCATAACTTCGAACTCGTCGCCTTCTTCTGAAGCGACGTCGTCGGCATAGGCCGCTTCCGCATAGCTGGGGAGCAATTCATCCAGCGAGATATCGTCTACAGTAGTGGTTGCATACTTTCTTGCCATTATCGACCTCGGCCTTAGCCGGTTGCCTGGGACTCCATGAACTGCACGCTGTCTCAGTCGATAAGACTCGGACAAGGTCGGCCGCGAAAGGAACTGAGCGACCAACCCGTGCTGTCTGGTTGGGGAGACGCCCCTCTTAATTAAAATGTTCCAAGGCCGTTGTAAGAACGGGGTTAACCCTGATCGGTGGCAGGTAAAGTTCCTGTTATTTGAACTTTCCGTAACTGTGCAGTCCGCCGAACCCCAGAGAGTTGAAACCCAGATAGGTAAGAAGCGTCAGCAGCATGCCGGCGGCGGTGACGACAGAGAGCTTTTCGGCAGACAGCTCCCTGTGAATGCGCAAGTGAATGTAGGCCGCATAACTCAGCCACGTGACCAGGGCCATCGACTCTTTCGGGTCCCAGGACCAGTACGTGCCCCAGGCGTGATTGGCCCAGAGCCCGCCCGTGATAATGCCGATCGTCAGCAGCGGAAATCCTATCTGAATGCAACGATAGGCGACATCATCGTAGAGCTCGGCAGCCTTCGGGTTCACCCGCTTTGCGCTTACATGCTTGAGGCTCAGCCAGGCCCCGGTCAAACCGGCAATACTGCCGCCAACGAATAGTCCCTGCAACCAGAAAGTGTCCACGCTCGTGAACGTCCCGAGCCCGATTGCGGTCGCGGCCATGGCCAGAGCCGCAAGCGCCCATCCCACGGAACGAATCCGCCCCGACTGCCAGAGCTGCGCCAGACCTGCCAGCCCCGAGAGAAAGAAGCTCGCATAAGACATGAGCAAAGGCGGTACGTGAATCTGCCGCCAGTAGCTCACCAGAGCAGGCACCAGAGGCGTGATGTCGTGCTGGCTGGCCGGTAGCCAGCTTCCATATAGAAAGAACGTCGCGGCGGTTAAACTGGCAAGCCAGCCGAACTGGTGCAGTCCGTAGGAGCGCTGCAAAAGTAAATATCCGCCCATCACCGCCCAGGCAAACCAGAGGAGCGATTCATACAGGTTGGCCAGCGGAAATCTCTGGGCTTCGATGCCGCGGGCAACAATGGCTATGGTCAAAGCCGCGAAGCCGACAACCATAACGACGACCGCAATCTTGACCAACAGCTCCCGCCAGCGCCGCGAGACGTTGGAACCGACGAACACCCAAAAGGACATCACCGACGAGATGCCGGCTGTATTGGTCAGCGCCAGCTGCAGCTCAGACATCAGGTAGTCTCTCCCACTTCTTCCTTAACCCGCTCGAGCACTTTGGCCAACCCTCTCTCGAAGGCAGTCCTGGCTTTCCGCGAGATGCCGCCGACAAATAGAGTACAGCCATTTGCCCCTTCACTTGTAGAGCCGGCGTTTAACCCCAGGCGAGCCGCCACATGATTGTCTGCCTGGACGCTAAGGATTGTGTCCGTCAAGGCTGAGGAACTCGCCTCTGCCAGCCCAGAGGAGCCAAGCTCCGCCCGGGTGGCCGAGCTGGCTCCCACGGTCGCCAGGGCGCCGACCTCCAGCTCAGAACCATGCCGCTCGTCGCCGTTTGAGCCGGCTGTCAGCAAAGCTGAACCGCCCTGGGAATTGCTTGCCTCTTGCCCACAGGCCCAGACTTGCCGGTGGGGAACTGCCGCCAGAAGAACGCCAAGGATGATAAACCCGAAGGCCACATATGTGACAGGAAGTCCCGGATCGCACTTGTATTGGAGTCCGGTCAGCGGAATCAGCCCCGCATAGGTCACCTCGACGTTACCGAGCTTAATAGACTTTCCTAACTCGATCTGATTAAGCATCCTCGGCGCATCCCATGCCGGTGTCTTGGCAAAAACCCGGACAGGCTGAGTCTGATTGCGAACCGAGAAGATCAAAATCGTGCCGGCCTCGAGAGGGAGAAACGCCGCTTGCAGCCTGCCCATCTGCCGGAGACCGAGGCGCCTCTCTTTACCGTTGAAGCGGAGCCTGATTGAATCCAGCGCCCAACTGGACTGGTAAATATCCACACCTTTGTATGACAGTGGATTATTGACCGAGATCTGTTGTTTTTTCACGGGCACACCGCCGTCTACGACGGTGAGGTCGCTGTACCACTGCTTCGGCTCACCGGTTTCGTAGTCTTCTCGCCTGGACTGATCAACAACAACACGCCATTCGGGCAGTGTGCCTATCCACAGTTTGCTGTGCTCTGAAGATCCGAAGTGCAAGCTGCCACCGACCGGGATCATTTGAAATCCGGAGAAGCCAGTCCAAGAGCTAATCGTGACGCCGGCAAGCAGGGTAAGCAGTCCGATGTGCGTGACCGTCGGCGCTAACCGCCCAAACTTGCCAAACTCTGCAACCAGCCTCGTTCCATTACTCGACGTCTTGTATCCCGCCCGCCGCAGTTGTGCGTCCAGTACAGCCAGACCTGACTGGGGCGACAGCGGTACCGCCAGCTTGGAGCTGAACGCCAGTTTTTCAATAGCCTCACCTTTCAAGTACGGCATTTGCTGCTTCAGCGAGCGCACCTTCGGAAACACGCGCTGAACGCTGCAAGCCACCATATTCACCGTCAGAAGCGCGATCAGCGACAAAAACCAGGGCGTATGAAAAATGTCCGCAATGCCCAGGTTGTGGAGCGTGAGGGCGAAGTCGGCACCGAACTGCTCGATGACCTTCTCCTGCCCGACCTGCGACTCCTGGGGGCACCAGGCCCCGAGCAGAACTGTACCGGCAATGAGAACAAGCAAGGTTACGGTCAGACGCACGGAGGCGAAGATCGCCAGCTGGCTGCGACGAGCTTGCGGAGAGCTATGAGCGGGAGGTGTTGCTGTTATCACCGGTTGCCAAGCCAAGACACACGTCAATTCTACGAGCTTTTATGCCAGGAGAGCCTCGTCCAATCGGATAATTTTCGTTTCCTGTCGCGTAATGAAACTTCGGCACATTGACGGCGATGGCAGGCAGGCCGGCAGCGCGTGTCCATTCGGCAACACGGGAAAATCCGTCTGCCTACCGAGTCCTCATCAGCATGAGGTCAATGATTGAGGACAGCGAGTCCTTGTACGGCGACGCAGAAATCGCTCGCAAGGCTTCACGGCTCTTGTCGGCATAACTGCGGGCGTAGGCAACCGTGGCTTCCACTCCGCCATTGGACTTGATTATTTCCAGAGCCTCGGCTATCCCATCCGCTTGGGTCACGGCACGAGTCTTGATCAGCTTTTCCAGGCGCTGAGCCGGCTGATCGCCACGCTCGAGAATAAACAGCGCCGGCGGATTCACCACTCCGTGAGCGAGATCGCTTCCGGCTGCCTTGCCCAGCTCGGCGCTGGTGCCTGTCACATCGAGCAAGTCGTCGACAATCTGGAAGCAGATTCCCAGATTGAGGCCGTATTCCTTCATAGCTGCCACCGTTTCATCGCCGCACCCGTTAAGAATGGGCGCGCTGTGACAGCCGGCGGCAAACAGCGATGCCGTCTTGCCAACGGTTTTTCTCACATAGGCGTCCCAGTCGACGTCGCAGGCGAACTGCCGCTTCATCTGCCGAATCTCACCAGCGCAGAGGTCGCCGAGCACCTGCCCATAGATGCCCACGATCACAGGATTCATGATGCGGGCCAGGCAGATCGAGGCTTGCGCAAAGAGCAGGTCGCCCAACAGCACGGCCAGCCGGTCGTTCCACTTCTTGTTAATGGTCTCCTGCCCCCGCCGCAGCGAGGCCTTGTCGATCACATCATCGTGAACCAGGCTCGCCGTATGGATAAGCTCGGTGAGGACGGCCAGAATGATTTGCAGTCGCCCAGGCTCTCCGGATGTCTT
>Ga0066388_100000440_pt1 | contig 19230 bp, 15 predicted proteins | sample PanSoiMetaGPlot6_FD_64539 | JGI IMG/M metagenome (GOLD analysis project Ga0066388, IMG submission 64539) | Tropical forest soil microbial communities from Panama analyzed to predict greenhouse gas emissions - Panama Soil - Plot 6 (Hybrid Assembly) | ecosystem: Environmental > Terrestrial >... | reverse complement strand
GGTCGACGACGGGCTGGTGCTCAATCTCCTGCCCACCTGGGCGCCGGACGCCGCGGTGCGCAAGAAGATCCTGGTCGACAATGCGGCGCGGCTGTATGAGTTTTCGTAGCTGCGTCTAGCTTGCAAAAATACCTCAAAGGCCGCCTGCCATGCAGCCAGTTTCATGTGCAGACAGAATTCTTGCATGCTGCTGATGGCACCACTCGGCCAGCTCGGATGTCTGCTAGGTAGTTCCCCACGGAAGCCTCGGAACAAGGCCGATGACATTCCCTCGTTGGGCCCTGTGGATTCTGCTCCTGTGTGCGGCATTGCCGGCTGCGGCACGCGCGCAACCAGCCGCATCGCCGGGCGCGCAAGGCAGCCCGCAGATCCTTTTTGAACAGCCAATGCTCGGCGGCATCGCGGGCAATTTTCACGTCCCACCTGCCGAGCACAAGTATCCAGCCGACAAGCCTTTCAACCTTGTTCTCTGGCAGCCGAACCCGACCAGGCCGGACGGCCAACTGGTCCCGACGGATTGGAAAGCTGGCGACAGGACAGGATTCTATCCGGCCGCTCCGCTCCTCGCGCATCAGGCCGCTTTCCGCAATGCAGCCGGCGCATCGACAGTGCAGATCGACGGCGGCACCGTCGGCGTTTATCTCAACTCCCACGATCTTCCCAAGGGATCGCCCGGCAACAAGATGATGATCACGCCGGCGTTCAAGCCTGTTGCCGAGCAGCGGGTCTCTCCGTTCGGCAAACCCGCTCTCGCACTCGCCAATTCGCTCGAACTACAGGTCCCGTCTGCGCGCGACCTCAATCAGGCGGGAAACTTCACCTATGTGGTTGCGATTTTTGTGCTCGAGGATCGTCGGACCAGAACGCAGATCAGCTATGAGGCAGTTCTTTTCCACCATTCCATAAGTGCCCCCAGGCCGCAGACGCCGGACCTGCTCCGGAAGAACGAGGTCGGGGCTTATGATGAGGAGTCGCACTCCTTCCAAGTCGGTAATCCGCTTGTACCGGGTTCCCGCGTCCTCACCGCCTTGGCCGGTTCCACCCCATGGCAAACGCAGCCCTGGCGCGGCTGGCGACCCTTCAAAGTCGCGATCACGCGCGCCAACTTCAAGGCAGCGCTCGCTGCTCTCAAGGAAAAGGCCCCGGCGTTCAAGGGCTCCCAAGACCCTGTCGATTATGCCTTGGTCGAATGGCACCTGAATGCCGAGATGAAATTCGGATCCGGGCCCGCGGAGCTCGGCTGGTCGATGCGCCGAGCGCGCCTCGCACTCGTGCCCGAAACACACACGTAACAAACCCGAGGTACTTCACGCCGCTCGCCCAGAAAATGGCGAGGGGCGACTACATGCGAATCATTCGCAATTTTATTGATATTTCCATTTCATGAATTGATCTCATGAAATGGAAACGATAGATATTTATACCAGCGAGGTCTACAAAGGTATCGCCTCCATGGCCGCCCAAATCCACATCCTGCACCCCCATTCGTTTCGCCAGGGTGCGCCGTCCATTAATGCTGCGCTGGGACAGTAGCCATGTCAGGCGCCGTCTCAAAAATGATAGATGATCTTAGGGACCGGGGCGGCCTTAAGGGGACGGACGTCGCGAACATTGCGGCCGTGTCTCCGGCCACCGTTTCCCGTTGGATTGCCGGAACCGCGTTTCCGCATCCAAAGACTCAGCTGCTTATCTCCGATCTTCGCTACGTCGTGGATCGCCTTGCGGAGTTTTATTCGCCTGAGGAAACGCGACTCTGGCTCTATTCCAGGCACCGACTTCTGAACGGCGAACGTCCGATTGATCTTATTCATGACGGCCGGACAGACGAAGTCCTGACAGTGATAGAAGGCCTGAGTGACGGGACGTACACCTAGCCATGGCGGGTCCAAGACGCGTTCATGATCGAGCCATTCTCGATGCGTTGGACGCGATCGATCCGATGCCGTTCGAGGGCGAGGTATGGCGCGTAATCCCAAAGGGCAGGAATCCGCTTCGAGGATCGAGCACCCACGGTCGATGGAGTCCGAATGGTGAGTTTGAAGTCCTGTACACAAGCCTGGAACGCGACGGAGCATTGGCAGAAATAGGCTATCGCCTGTCATTGGAGCCGATTTGGCCGAGTCGCCTCCAACACGAAATTCACCGAATTGAAGTACGAACTGAGAAGACGCTGCACATTGCCGATCTCGCCGCATTGCAGTCTCTGGGCGTCGACATAAGCAATTACCAAGGTTTCGACTATGGGGTGACGCAAGCGATCACATCAGCGGCACATTTCCTCATGTTTGACGGAATGCTCGTCCCGAGCGCTCGTGCAGACTGTACAAATCTGGTGCTCTTTCTGGATCGCCTCTCGGAGCATGGCCATCTCGTTGTGCGCGAATCAGAGCCGGTGAACTGGACGGCCTGGAAGGAAAAAGACGCTGCATCTCGTTAGCTCTGCCTGCACGAGTGCAAGATGCTCCCTCGGCGAAGGTGTCACTTGAAATCTCGTGGGCCTTCATCTCGCGGGCCTTCATCGCGTGCGCCTTCGTAGTCGTCGGCCCGCCGAGGCGCCCTCCCCTCACTCCGCCTTGATATTGGCCTCGCGGATGACGCGACCATAGTTGTCATATTGCCTGCGAAGATCAGCCGCGAACTCTACGCCGCAGGTGCCGACTGGATACAGACCCTGATCGACAAGCTTCGCCTTGGTCGCGGGGACCTGCATGGCAGCCACGAACCAGCTTGAGAATTGCTCTACCATGCTCTTTGGCGTTTTCGCCGGGGCGAGCATCCCGAACCAGATCTCATACTCGAGCTCCTTGTGGCCCGCCTCGGCAGCGGTTGGCAGATCCGGCAGCCCCTCGATGCGCGCGGGTGAAGGGGTGACCAGCGCACGCAGCGTGCCCGCCTTCAGGTGTCCAACGACATCGGCATAATTGGCGACGCCGACCGTCACGTGCCCACCCAGGACCGCGTTGACCACTGGTGCGTTGCCAGGAAAGGGGACGTAGATCATGTCGAGACCGGAAGCGCGCTTCAACCTTTCGAATGCGACATGCGACGGACTTGCAGGCCCGGTGCTCGCAAACGTGAGCTGGCCGGGCTTTGCGCGCGCCGCGCTGGCGAGATCCGCCATGGTGCGGTACGGCGAGCCACTGTTGGCGAAGATGATCTGCGGCGACTGCACCAGATTGCAGATCGGCTCGAAGCTCATGTGCGGATCGTAATTGAGCTTTCGCAAGTGCGGATTGATGATGAAGACGACACTTGTGATGAGCAGTGTGCTGCCGTCAGGCGCAGCCCGTGCCGCCGCTTCGGTTCCGATCGCTGTGCCGCCGCCCGGGCGATTCTCGATCAACATCGTCACGCCCTGGGTGCGGCCAATCTGCTCGCCCAGCACGCGGGCGATGATGTCGGCGGTGCCGCCGGGCGGGTACGGATTGACGATCTTGATCGGCCCGGTTTGCGACAGCGCGCTCTGGCCGAACGCGAGGAGCACCAAAGCGGCTGAGACGGCGGCCGCACGCGCGACCAGATGCAGAAATCCCCAAGGAAATTGCACGAGCTTTCCTCCCGATGACGATTTTTCGTGAGGTCAAGGTACCAGGTGTTCCTGCGACGAAGAACCAAGTATTATCAGCACGACATTCGTGCGAAAATATCGGTCATCAAGAATCTCGCACTCGATTGCAATGGTACCATTGCCTCGACAACGACGCAGGGAGGACGCACCATGGAGTCGCTTCGCAAATTGATATCGCTTCGCAATTCGACGCCGCAGATCGCGTTCCGGGTGAGCCTTAGCGCACTCGCAGCCAGCATCGTGGCCGCACTTGCAGGCGCGTGGGCGGTACCGGCGCTGACGCAAGAGCAAGCAGGCCCGCCCGTCTTCTCCTGGGAGCCCGCGGTTGGATGGATTGGGATGGGCGAATTCCGCCCTGTTCCCGGCAAAGTGCCGCCGCTCACCAACGACCCGAAATATCCCTACGTCCCGAATGGCCAGGGCCGGCAGCCGACCTATCGCATCGCTGATCTCAGCAACCCGAACCTCAAGCCCTGGGTGAAGGAGATCATGAAGAAGGACAACGACGAGGTGCTCGCCGGCAAGATCGCCTTCACGCCGAGCTCAAGCTGCATGCCCGCCGGCGTTCCCGGCTTCATGGCGCTGGGCGGAAACAACAACCCGACGTGGTTCCTGCAAACCCCCAAAGAGGTCAGGATCATGCGCGACGCCGACGCGCAGGTGCGCCGCGTCCATCTCAATGTGCCGCATTCAGCCAATCCGAAGCCGACGTGGTACGGCGAGTCGGTCGGGCACTATGAGGGTGACACGCTGGTCATCGACACCATCGGGCTCTCCACCAAGACCTTCGTCGACGCCTATCGCACCCCGCACACCGAGAAGCTGCGTGTGGTCGAGCGCTGGCGCATGGTGGACGACCGCAAGTTCATGGAAGTCGTGTTCACGGTCGAGGACCCGGACACATATTACGAGCCGTGGACTGGCACGAAACGCTATCGGCGCGCGACGCAACTGTTCCGCGAGGAGATCTGCGCCGAGGGCAATCGGATGCTGTTCGACTACAGCATCCCGATGGCGAACGCCGCGGACTTCTAACGAAGGTTGGTGCCGATGCGCTATATCTTGAACGCGGCCGTCGGCGCCAGTGTTGCGGTTCTCGCCGCCGCTACTTGCGCGCTCGCGCAGGCTCCCTCGCAGCAGGCATCTGCAAGCACCAACATCCCTGAGCTGGCATCAGCCCAATTCGCCTGGCTCGCCTTGGGCGTCGATTGGCTCGATCCGCCGCCGGGTCTGGGCCGCGGCCCCATTCGGCCCGACCCCGCCCATCCCTACGTCGGCAATCGGGATCGCGGCCAGGTGACGCTGCACATCGGCAACACCAAGGATCCGGTGCTCAAACCTTGGGCCGCCCAGCAGATGCAGGAGACCAACGACGAGGTGCTGTCGGGCGAGCGGGGACTTCCGTTCTCCGCCCAACAGTCCTGCTATCCGGGCGGCGTTCCTGAGCAACTGCTGACGCCGGCGCAGCCGTTCTATTTCATCCAGACGCCGAAGCAGGTTTGGATGATCTGGGAGACCGATCACATGGTGCGCCGTATCTACATGACCGACCGGCATTCCGAGACGGTGAAGCCGTCATGGTTCGGCGAGTCGATCGGCCACTACGAAGCCGACGGCACCTTGCTGGTCGACACCATCGGATTGCAGACCAGGAACAGCTATCTCGATTGGTTTCGCACGCCACATACCGACAAGCTGCATGTGGTCGAGCGGTTCAAGCTCGCCGCCGATGGCGGGACGCTGGAAGTCCTGGTCACGGTCGAGGACCCCGACACGTTCAACGAGCCGCTTTACATGATGCGACGCTGGCGGAAGGTGCCGAACCAGCTCCTGGAGATGGTCTGCGCCGAAAATAACGGAGATCATTTCGGCAGGAACCTGTTCCCGGTCCCGCGCGCCGGCAAGCCGGATTTCTAGAGCATGATCCCGAAAAAGCCTGCCCCGGACTTGATCCGGGGTGGGAACCGGTTTTCGGAAAAGATCATGCTCAAACAAAAAGCTAGACCATGATCCCGATTCAACTTGATCGGATCATGGTCTAGACCGCCGCGACGCAGGGCCGCAGCTGGTTTTACTGACACTCCCGGCTCTCAGCGGCCCGTCTCGTCATCGCGTTGCTGGCGATAGAGCGAAGGCACTTTCCTCGCGCACATGATGGAACTTGCGATCAATGCACGCGTTTCTCTGACATGTTTCGCACAACAGTTGGAGACTGTTCCCATGACAAAGCTCGGCTATTCGGCTTTCTTGGTCGCTTTCGCAGCAGGTGTCGCAAGCGTCTATGCGGCCCCGCTGCGAACAATCGGCGAAGGCCAACAGGTGCCCATCATCAAAGTGCATCACGAAGCCACCGATGACATGGGGCCTGCGCAGATGCTCGCGTCCCTGCCGTCCGAGTCCTGGCCCGTGACTGATTGGTACAAGCAGAACGTCTATGACCGAGGCAACAACAAGATCGGTGAAATCGTTGACCTGCTGGTGGATCATGATGGCAAGAATGTTGCGGTCTTGATCAGCACCGGCGGCTTCCTTGGCATCGGCGACAAGATTGTCGCGGTGCCATTCAACGCTGTCCGCTTCCAGAAGAAGGACAATAACTGGCAGCCAGTGATGAACACGACCAAAGAGGCGCTGCAAAACGCACCCGGATATACATACGATCGAAATATGAAGACGTGGTCTGCCGAGAAGGCATCAACAACGACCGGCGGCAAATGACGAGCGCCTCTGGGGCGACTGCAACGTCACCATGAAGCGCAAAGGGACCTCGGCTGAACCAAGCCCAGGTCATGATCCGATCAAGTTGGATCGGATCATGCCCTAGCATCTTTGTCTGAGCATGATCTTTTCCGAAAACCGGTTTCCACTTTTCGGGATCATGCTCGAGGTCACCCCCGCATGCAGACGGTACGTTGGTGGCAGACGGGGATCATTTATCAGATCTATCCGCGCTCCTTTCAGGACACCGATGGCGACGGCGTCGGTGACCTGCGCGGCATCACGCAACGGCTGCCATACTTGGTCGAGCTCGGCGTGGACGCCATCTGGATCTCGCCGATCTTTGCTTCGCCGATGGCGGATTTCGGTTACGACGTCGCCGACTACACCGACATCGACCCGCTATTTGGAACGCTCGCTGATTTCGACGCGTTCCTCGATGCTGCCCATGCGCGCGACGTCAAAGTTCTCCTCGATCTCGTGCCGAACCACACGTCGGACCGGCATGCCTGGTTTATCGACAGCCGCTCGGCGCGCACGAGCGACAAGCGCGACTGGTACATCTGGCGCGATCCTGGTCCCGGCGGCGGCCCGCCTAATAACTGGCTATCGGCGTTCGGCGGCAACGCCTGGACGTACGATGAGGCAACACGCCAATATTACTATCACGCGTTCCTGCCCGCGCAGCCCGACCTGAACTGGCGCAACCCGCAAGTCCGCGCCGCCATCTATGACGTGATGCGGTTTTGGCTGCGGCGCGGGGTCGACGGCTTTCGCGTCGACGTGATCTGGCATCTGATCAAGGACGAGGCCTTCCGCGATAATCCGCCCAATCCGGCTTTCCGCTCGAATGAGCCACCGCATCACGCGCAGGTGCCGCTCTACACCGCGGACCGGCCCGAGGTGCATGTTGTGATTTCGGAGATGCGGCGCGTGATCGACGAGTTCGCCGACCGGCTGCTGATCGGAGAGATCTATCTGCCGGTCGAGCGGCTGATCGCCTATTACGGGCGCGACCTCACCGGGCTGCATCTGCCATTCAACTTCAGCCTGCTAAGCGCAGCGTGGCATCCACAGTCGTTGGCCAGGCTGGTGGAAGAATACGAGGCGGCGCTGCCGTCGGGTGGCTGGCCGAACTGGGTGCTCGGCAATCACGACAGGCCGCGCATAGCGAGCCGCGTCGGCGTTGCACAGGCCCGCATTGCTGCGATGCTGCTGCTCACGTTGCGTGGCACGCCGACCATCTATTACGGCGATGAAATTGGAATGCAGGACGTCCCGATCCCGCGCGAGCGCATCCGCGACACGGTAGAGAAGAATCTGCCGGAGCACGGCCTCGGCCGAGATGGATGCCGCACGCCGATGCAATGGGACACCACGCCTTATGCCGGGTTTTCCAAGACCGAGCCCTGGCTTCCGCTGCCGGATTCGGCGCATCGGGAGAATGTCGAGAACCAGTGCCGGGATCGTACGTCTTTCCTTTCGCTTTATCGTCGTCTGATTGCGCTTCGTCGCTCAGAGGCTGCGCTTCGGCTCGGCGCCTACCGGACCATCTATGCCCGCGAGGACGCCTGGCTCTATGTGCGCGAGCACGATGACGAGCGCATCCTGGTGGCGCTCAACATGGGCAGCGAGCCCACCGCGGTCGCCTTCGCATCAGGCCCCATCTTGGGTCGGCTCTTGCTGTCCACTCATCTGGATCGCGCCGGCGAGGAGGCGCGGGGCAGCATCGACCTGCGTTCGCATGAAGGCGTGGTGGTCAAGCTCTCCCCGTGAGCGTCGCCTGAGCGGACGGGACCCGACAATGAACCAAAAGCACCATCAACGCGTTGACTTTCTGCGGGTCCGATCGGGCGTTTGAAAACGATGATCAACGACCTCTGGTACAAGAACGCCGTGATTTACTGTCTATCGGTCGGAACATTCATGGATTCCAACCGTGACGGCATCGGCGACTTCGCCGGTCTGACGCGGCGACTGGACTATCTGCACGGCCTCGGCACCACGGCTATCTGGCTGATGCCGTTTCAGGTCTCTCCTCATCGCGACGACGGCTATGACGTCTCCGACTATTATGGCGTCGACCCACGCTATGGGACGATCGGCGACTTCGTAGAATTCACCCATGGCGCCAAGCAGCGTGGCATTCGCGTGCTCATCGATCTCGTGGTCAATCATACGTCGAATGAGCACCCGTGGTTCAAGGACGCGCGCAAGAACCCCCAATCGAAGCATCGGGACTGGTACGTCTGGTCGAAGAAGAAGCCGTCGAACGCCGACCGCGGCATGGTCTTTCCCGGCGTGCAGAAGTCCACCTGGACATACGATCAGGAGGCCAAGGCCTGGTACTTCCACCGCTTCTACGATTTCCAGCCGGATCTCAACACCTCGCACCCCGAGGTTCAGGCCGAAATTCTCAAGATCATGGGCTTCTGGATCCAGCTCGGCGTATCGGGATTTCGGATGGATGCCGTGCCTTTCATCATTTCGACCAAGGGTCCAAAGGTGCGAAAGCCCGAGGAGCAGTACGACATGCTTCGGAGCTTCCGCGAATTCCTGCAGTGGCGGCAGGGCGATTGCATCGTGCTGGCAGAGGCGAACGTGCTGCCGGAGACCGATATGGAATATTTCGGCCGCGACGGCGACCGCATGCATATGATGTTCAACTTCCAGGTCAACCAGAACCTGTTCTATGCCCTGGCTTCAGCCGATACCCGACCTCTCATCAAGGCGCTGAAAGCCACGAAGCCGCGGCCGGCCACCGCACAATGGGGCATGTTTCTGCGCAATCACGACGAGCTCGACCTTGGGCGGCTCAGCGAGAAAGAGCGCAAGACAGTATTTGCGGCCTTTGGCCCCGATCCCGACGCGCAACTCTACAACCGTGGCATTCGTCGGCGGCTCGCGCCGATGTTCGACGGCGATCGCCGACGGCTCGAGCTCGCCTACAGTCTGATGTTCACCCTGCCTGGCACACCCGTCATCCGCTATGGCGACGAGATCGGCATGGGAGACGACCTGAAGCAGCCAGAGCGCAATTGCGCACGCACGCCGATGCAATGGTCGAACGAGCCGCACGGCGGCTTCACCAAGGCCGGCAAGCCGCAAATTCCGGTGATCTCGGGTGGCCCCTACGGCTACGAGCACATCAATGCAGCCGTTCAGCGCCGCCACCCGGATTCGCTCCTGAATTGGACAGAGCGGATCATTCGCATGCGCAAGGAGGTTCCAGAGGTGGGCTGGGGCGATTTCGCGGTGATCCCCAGCCGTGATCCGAGCGTACTGATCATGCGCTACGACTGGCGCAAGAATTGGGTCTTGTTCGTCCATAACTTCGGCAGCAAGCCTCGGGAGATCGAATTCTCGGTCGGTCTAGAAGGCGAGAACGCCAAGCATGGCGGGCTGCTGATCAATCTCTTGTCGGAAGATCACAGCCGGGCGGACCGTGATGGCAAGCACTGCCTCGTCATTGAACCCTACGGCTATCGCTGGTACCGCGTCGGAGGGCTTGATTACCTGTTGCGGAGGTCTGAGATCGACGAGCCAGCCAAGGCCCGCGCTGGCGTCGGCCATTCTTAGTCGGTTATGCCGGCAATTCTTAAATGTGTTCCTCGAGGCGTGGTCTCCTTGGCGGCAAAAAACAATGCAACCGGAGGTAACACGCTGGTTCCGTTGAGGGCACACCCGGGTTCCGGCCTGCGAGCAGCTTGGCAGGGGTTATCGTTCTAGTTTAAATCCATTCAGCCGATGGCCGGAGTAACGTGCTGCAAAGCCGAGTGAGCAGGTCCGGTCGTGCCAGGGCTGGTTGATGACGCGGCCAGCCATCAGAGCATGATCCCGAAAAGTGGGAACCGGTTTTCGGAAAAGATCATGCTCAAACAAGAAGCTAGACTTTGATCCGATTCAATCTGATCGGATCAAAGTCTAGTCTGGCAAAACTGACATTTGACGCGGATCAAAAGCGCCTCCGGCTGAGATGAGTGGTCACAGGTTGACTGTGACGGCTGTGACGCAATGTTCGTGGCTGGAATTCAGATCCATCGCCGCCGACTATGTGGATGAATCCATGCTTCAAAAGCAGAGTGAGCAAACCCGGTCCTGCTACGAGCACGCGGCCGACGCCAAACGGAAGGCAGAAGCCACGGCCGACGCGGAATTGAAAACGACGCTCCTGGACATTGAGAAACGCTGGCTGGCTCTGGCGGAGAGCTATGCGTTCAGCGAAAGACTTGAACACTTCGTGGCAGAAAATTCGGAGTGGCGGCTGAATTTTGACGAGCACGCACAAGCCGACACAGGATGGGACCACTCGCTGCGCCTGCAAGAAATCAGCACCTTGCTCATTCAGGAGGGCAATCTCGACGCGCTTTACGAGCGTGTCCTGGACGCCGCCATCAACCTGATGTCCGCCGATATGGGGAGCATGCAGAAGTACGATCCCGAGCAGGATCAACTTCGACTGTTGGCCTCGCGGGGATTTGGTCCTGAATCGGTCGCCTGCTGGGAACAGGTTAACCGCGATTCGGCGACCAGCTATGGCATGGCGTTGTCGGCGGGACGGCGGGTCATTGTGTCAGACATCGAATGTTCAGACTTCATGGCAGGCTCCGCTGACCTCAACGTCAGTCGTCGAGCAGGTATTCGGGCTGTGCAGTCCACGCCGCTCGTCTCGCGTTCGGGGCGGCTGCTGGGCGTGATATCAACCCATTGGGGCAAGCCGCATCAGCCAACAGAACACGAGCTTCGCGCGTTGGATGTGCTCGCTCGACCAACCGCAGACCTCATCGAACGAGTCCAGGTCGAAATCGCGCTGCGCGAAAGCGAGCAGCGGCTTCGGTGGCTCGCCTCCATTGTCGAGTCCAGCCATGACCCAATCATCAGCACGGACATCGAGCGTATCATCACAACCTGGAACAGTGCTGCAGGGCGGCTATACGGTTATACATCTGACGAAGTGATTGGCCAGCCGATTACGATGCTGATTCCGCCCGACCGCCACCACGAAGAACGCACGATTTTCCAGCGTATCAAACGCGGAGAGCGCACCAAGAATTATGAAACTGTTCGCCAGCGCAAGGATGGAACTCTGTTTCACGTCGCACTGACAATCTCTCCAGTCAAGAATGCCGAAGGCAAGATCGTAGGCGCATCGACAATCGCCAGGGATATCACGGAGCGAAAACGTGCGGAGGAACGCGAAAAGATGCTCATGGCCGAGCTCGATCACCGCGTGAAAAACGTGCTCGCTCGTGTGGATATGGTCGCTATGTCTTCTCGTAACAGCAGCAGCTCGATTGACGAGTTTACCCGATCACTGAAAGGGCGCATCCAATCCATGGCAGCTGCCCACGCTTTGCTGAGCCAACAAGGTTGGCACGGTGTCGGACTCGAGGCCCTTGTGCGTAACCAGCTTGCTCCCTACGCGGCTGACGCGAACATAACCATCCACGGAACGGACGTGGTGCTCACCGCAGCCGCGATTCAAGCAATGGGAATGGTTCTTCACGAGCTGGTCACCAACGCTGCCAAATATGGCGCCTTGTCCGTGCCGACCGGTCGCGTGACGGTGAGCTGGGACCGCAAGCCGAATGGACATGCGGCAAACCTGGTGTTCGCATGGCGCGAGTTCGACGGCCCTCCGACAGCAGTTGCGGTCAAATCCGGATATGGCACTCGACTGATACGCGAGCTCGTGCCGTATGAGCTCGGGGGGACGGTTGATCTAGAGCTCGCGGTAGAAGGTGTAAGCTGCAGAATTGAGTTTCCCATCGACAGCGTTCCGCAAAAATCCGCAAAATGGTAGAACCGAAATCCCAACCGGAGATACTAGACTTTGATCCGATTAGATTGAATCGGATCAAAGTCTACCTTTTTGTTGGAGCATGATCTTTTCCGAAAACCGGTTTCCACTTTTCGGGATCATGCTCTAATACTGATGGCCCGCGTGCCCTCGTTGTGAGGGCCACGTACGCGAAAGTGTCCGTGACGCGAGCAAGGCCGGACTTTGCATTCGATCGGTATGGTAACCTGCGGTGCGGGTTCTCAGCACCGAGGATTATTGAGAGCGGGGGGTCCATCATGAAGCGACGGGAGTTCATCAGCCTTCTCGGCAGCGCGGCGGCTGGCTGGCCGCTCGCGGCGCGCGCACAGCAGCCGGCGATGCCGGTGGTCGGGAGCCTGTACGGCACGTCAGCAGCAGAATGGGCGCCCCCCGCTGGGCGAAATGGGCTTCGTTGAAGGTCGCAACGTCGCCATTGAATATCGCTGGGCGGACAGTCATTTCGATCGGATGCCCGCAATGGCAGCTGATCTCGTTAGCCGTAACGTTGCAGTCATTCTCGTCGGCGGCAGCATTGCGGGTGTGCGGGCAGCACTGGGTGCCACTCGAACCATTCCAATCGTATTCACCACCGCATCTGATCCCGTCGCAAGCGGCCTGGTGGAAAGCCTCAACCGACCCGGTGGCAATGCCACCGGCGTCACGGTAATGGCAGCGGAACTGGCATCGAAAAAAGTGGAGTTGCTGCGTGAGATCGTCCCCACGGCCAGGACGATTGCCTTGCTGGTCAATCCGAACAACCCCACGATGATCGAAGCCGAGAGTCCAGGCGTCCGATCGACGGTCAACCGCCTTGGCCTGGAAATGATCGTTCTCAACGCCCGTACTGAGAGCGAGATTGAGAGTTCGTTCGTGTCTGCAGCCCACGCCGGGGCTGCGGGAGTATATATCGGTTCTGATGCATTCCTTGTTGGTCAGCGTGAACAGATTGCGGCGCTCGGGATGCGCTACAGAGTGGCTACGATGTCACCAACCCGTGACGGTGTCGTGGCTGGCGGATTGATGAGCTACGGCCCCGATCAGGCGGATATGTATCGCCAGGCCGGCGTCTACATCGGTCGGATTCTCAAAGGCGAGAAACCAGCGGACCTGCCCGTGTTGCAGCCTACCAAATTCGAACTCGTCATCAATCTGAACGCCGCCAGAATGCTCGGCCTTGTGATCCCACAGACGCTGCACGCGTTCGCCACCGAGCTAATCGAATGAACGGAGCCGCTGGGCTTAAAACAATTTGCGTGCTCACCTCGCTGGATCAAAAATCGGGCTTGGCGGCTTCGGGCAGCGGCACCAGTCCATGGTTGAAGAAATCGCCGTTGTTCTCATTGCACGCGGCCGTCGAGAGCGGCGCGTTTTCAACGCGGCGCCAGCGCTGCACCGCGACCCAGGGCATGGTAAAGGCGCCCGCGTCCTCGACAAAGACCGAAACGTCGACTGTCTTGGCATCGGCTGCGAGCTTCCAACGCTCCACGACGTGGATCTGGTCGGTATGCGGCGTGCGGTAGTTGTCGACAAAGGACTTGGCCGAAATACCGATCGTATCGATGACGAGCGTATCGCCGTCCTCGTAATGCCCCACCGATTCTCCGTACCACGAAGGTTTCAGATCCTTCGAATGCACCACGTTGAGATAGATGCGGCGAATCTCCGGTCCGCCCTGATTGATGACCACGATCTTCTGTGGCGTCTGGATGAAAAAGAACGGCTCGACCAGCGAATACGCGACGAAGCCCGGCACACCGACCGGCCAGCAGCGTTCGCGCGCGCGAAATGGGACCTTACCAGCCAAGACGTCCTCATTCGCCTTCTTCATCGACGGGATGGTCCAGGGCTGCAGGATCGGATTGGAAAGATCGGCAACACGATACGTTGGTGGCCGGCCGCTGCCGTTCGGCACATAGGGATAGGCCTTGTCAAACGTGACGGGACCCGGCCCTCCGGCGGGCGGCGGGAGCAGATCATCGACGCCGAACGAGCGGTCGAGCACCCAGCCGGTCTTTGCGGTCGGGGCGAAATCAGGGATCACTTGGAGAACGTCGGCGGCCAAGACTGCGGCCAAGACTGCGGCCGCAGCGTAGATGACGCCGGTCACCACGCAGATCGAACCAAGCTTGCGCATCGGTCGGCTCCATCTGGCTCAGATTGCTACCGCCTAAAGACAGCTCGGCACGTCTAAGCTACACCATTCGCGAGCGTGTTTGAAAGGACGCCAATGGCGGTTGTCGGCCCAGGGCTTTTGCACCCCGAAGCGGCCGTGGGACCGGAAAGATTCGGTGAACGGGCAATAGCAACGCTGTCACAGAATTGACGGTAATGCACAGCATGGATGATCGCGTCTGGAGATTACAGCGATGAGCACGGACCCACACAAGCCGAGCTTCCATATTGGTCTGGCCATGGCCGGCGCGGTCTCTGCCGGCGCCTATTCGGCAGGCGTCTTCGATTTCCTGGTCGAAGCGCTCAACGAGTGGCAGAAGGCCAAGGAGCGGGGAGAGAACGTCCCCAAGCATGACGTCTTCATTTCCGCCATTTCCGGGACCTCGGCGGGCGGGATCGTCGGCGCGCTTGGGCTCGCATCGCTGGCCGGTGGCGTTCGATCGATCGAACAACCGTCGGTCAATCCCAGGCAGCAATGGCCGGTCAAGCGGGTGCTTCCGGAGCTCTACGATGCGTGGGTCACGAAGACCAAGCTGTTCGAGCGTCGGGACGCGGCCAAGAAGGACAGCCGCAACCAGTCACTGCTCGATACGTCAGACCTGCAACAGTCGAAGGACCTGCCGCTCTCCTTGCTCAACAGCGAAGCCCTTACCGCCATCGCGCGCGACAGCCTGCGCGCGATTCATCCGACGGGCGAACGCTACACCTTTCTCTCCAATCCAACGCATCTGTTTCTGACCCGCACCAATCTGGACGGCGTGCCTTATCCGATCATGTTCGAAGGTAACCCGTTTTGGATGAATCTGCATGAGGACCGCGCACACTTCGCAGTCGCCAATCTCGGCACGCGCGATTTTCCCGAGCAGGAGTGCCGATGGCTCAAGACGTGGGACGATGCCGGCCTGCGGATCGACTTCAATGACAGCGGCGACCATGGACCGCCCGGCGGCCCGCTTGGCGAAGCGCTGGAGAGCTACGCGCAAGCAGCGCTGACGACCAGTGCATTCCCGTTCGGATTCCAGGCCCGAGAGATCTCCGTCCGGGCAGAGGATATCCGCCGGCGGGCGCTTCCTTTCGACGCCGGCACCTATCCGGAGACGCTGCGGCAGCTGCAGCTGGAGCCGGGAGCGCAGAGCACCCCCAGAAGCTTTATCTGCATCGACGGCGGGGCGCTGAACAACGAGCCCTTTGAGCTCGCGCGCTGGACAATTCGCAACCTCGATGAAACGCAGAATTCCCGTGATCCGAAAACCGCCAATCGCGCCGTCATTCTGATCGCGCCATTCCCCCCGGCGCCGCCCGCAAAGCTGTCCAAGAAAGACTCTGACAAAGGCCCCTTGAGCCGCAAGGACGATCTGGCGTTGCTGTTCGTGGCCCGGAGCCTCATTCCGGCATTGGTCGATCAGGCCCGATTCAAATCATCCGATCTTATCGCGGCCGCTGATCCCAAGATCTACAGCCGCTATCTCATCTCGCCCTCGCGCGGGAAGCCGAAACCTACGTCGCCCGACGAGGCCGAGGCCGCCCCGCCCGATCTCGCCTGCGGTCTGCTCTATGCGTTCGGCGGGTTCCTCGATGAGCAATTTCGCGAGCACGATTTCCAGCTCGGCCGGCGTAATTGCCAGAAATTCCTGCGCGATCACTTCTACCTGCACCCGCAAAATCCGATTTTCCGGGAGGCAGGGAGTGCCGAGAGCGCGTCGGGCACGCGGCGGCCGATCATTCCCCTGGTCGGCACCGCCGCAGTCGAAGTCCAGCCGGCGCCGTGGCCGGCCATTCCCGAGCGCGCCCTTGCCGATCTGCGAGCTGCGCTCAGGGGCCGGCTCAATCCTTTGGTAGCCCGTTTCGTCGCACACTTTTTCAGGATGGCGCCGATCATGCGGCTCGCCATCCAGATCTATTGGTGGCGGCGCCGACACACGCTCATCGCCAGGCTCATGGATGCGGTCGAAGAAAGGCTCGATGACACAGACCAGATCGATCGCACGCGCCCCCCTGGCTTCTGGACGCGCCTGAAGACGTGGCTCGGTCTTGGCGGGAAGAGACCTGAGTCGAAGGCGGCCGCTGCGCAGCACGACCCGGTTCCCGATCAACACGTCACTTGAGTACATGGCTCGCTGGAGCTTGTCAGCTCAGAGCGAGACGACAAAGTCGAACATTGCCACCATCACGGGCCGGATATGACGGCCTGCCGCGAGCCCTTCGTGCGTTATTGACGCTCAACCCGTTCCGCTGCCAGCCATCGAGACAGGCCCTTGTCCTACACGCCGCCGCCCAACGGGTTTCGCACCTTCACCATCGTCTGGCTGACGCAATCGCTGTCGGTCGTCGGCAGCGCCATGATGGGCTTTGCGCTCAACATCTATCTGGTGCAGGGCCTCTATCCCGCGCCCGAGCAGAAAGCCGAGCTGGCGCTTGCGCTCACGGCGCTCAATCTTGCGTTCTTCATACCGGTGGTTTTCGCCGCGCCGCTCGCCGGCGCCTTCGCCGACCGCCATGACCGCAAGCGAACCATGATCCTGGCCGATGTGCTCAACGGCCTCGTCTGCGCTGTCATTATCATCCTGATGCTCGAGGGCGTGCTGCAATTGTGGATGCTGGTGTTGACCGGCATCGTCGGCGCGGTTGCGGTTGCGTTTCACTATGCGGCGTTCGACTCGTCTTACGCCATGCTGGTTCCCGACCGTCTGTTGCCGCGCGCCAACGGCATGATGCAGACGACCTGGTGGAGCTCCGGCATCATTGCACCCGGCATAGCCGCCTTTGTGATCGCGCTGCCCGCGCTCCTGTTCCCGGGCGCGGCAGGACCGTCGCTTGCAACCATCAGCAACGGCGTGGCGCTTTGCATTGCGGCCAATGCACTGACGTTCGCTGTCTCCGCGGCGGTGCTCTTGGTCGTTCGCATCCCCTCGCCCAAACGCGGCGATATCAGTGCCGGCGGCAAGCTCGAGGCCAGCATCTGGAGCGACATCCGGGAGGGCATTCTCTATATTTGGCACCGGCGCCCGCTGTTGTGGCTGCTTGGCACCTTCACGCTCGCGAATTTCGTGGGCGGCACCGGCAGCGTCATCACGCCGCTCCTGGTCAAATTCAATCTGGCGGCTGATTGGACGGCGCGCGGCTTCAGCTATGAAGCGGCGCTTGCGCTTGTCGGCACGCTGAGTGGAATCGGAGGCGTGACCGGCGGCGTGCTCGTGAGCACGTGGGGCGGGCTCAAGCGCCGCCGCATCTATGGCGTCCTGGTCCCGATGTTGCTCACCGGTGTCGCCAACATCGTGTTCGGCTTGACCCCGCTGCTGTTCGTCGCCGCAGCGGCCGCGCTCACCTTCTCGGTCATGAGCACGCTCCTTAACGCTCACTCGCAGACGATCTGGCAGACCCAGACGCCACGCGAGCTGCAGGGGCGGGTGTTCTCGGTACGCCGCCTCATCGCGCAATGCACGCTGCCGGTCGGGGCCATCTCGGCGGGCTCGCTTGCCGGTCACCTCGATCCGGGGCATGTGCTTGCGGCGCTCGGCCTGCTGCTCATGCTGTTCTGTGCGGCGCAGCTGTTCAATCCCTACCTGCTGCGCGTGGAGGACAAGGAATGGCTCGACGGGCTGGCAGCGAGCAAGCAGTAGCGAGGAGCGATAGGTCGGACTATCATGTGACAACGGCTCAGGACTGCTGGCCTACCTCAATGCGATCGAACTCCCAGAGGAGCGCATCATGAGATCACATGTGATCAAAATATGTCTTGGCATGCTCGCCATCTGCGCGGCCGTGGACGTGCAGGCGCAAGAGAAGGTTCATGAGCTCAAGGCGTCGCCGACGACCGTGCACCGCGGTTTCTTCGACGCGTCGCTCAAGCCGGTGTTGACCATCGATTCCGGCGACGTCGTGCGTCTGTGGACCACGACCGGCAATCCGCGCTACTTCGAAAGCCTCGGCGTGCCGAAGGAGAAGATTCCGCCCGAACTCTTTGCGGCGTTCGAGGGCGCACCCGGCGCCGGCAGAGACGATCACACCCTCAACGGTCCCATTGCGGTGCGCGGTGCCGAGATCGGCGACACGGTTGAAATCCGCATCCGCTCGGTCGAGCTGTGGCTGCCGATCGGCGCCATGAGCTTCCGCGCCAACCGCGGCACGCTGCCCGAGGACTTCCCCTATTCGCGCGACCGCGTGTTCTTCTTCGATCCGGCCAAGAAGGAGTTCGAGTTCGCACCGGGCGTGGTGGTGCCAGCGAAGCCATTCTGGGGCGTCATTGGGGTCGCCCCGCCGCCTTCGATGGGCCGCGTCCCGAGCGGTCCGCCCAACGTCTTTGGCGGCAACATGGACAATCATGACCTGCAGCCCGGAACGAGCCTGTTCCTGCCGGTGCATGCTCCCGGGGCGCTGATCTCGATCGGCGATGGGCACGGCGTGCAGGGGAAAGGCGAGGTCGGACTATCCGCAATGGAAACATCGCTCAGAGGCGAGATCCAGGTGGTGGTGCACAAGGGCATGCGCACCCAGTGGCCGCGGGCGGAGACGCCGACCCATTACATGACCATTGGGTTGCACCAGGATCTCAACGAGGCGGCCAGGATCGCAACCCGCGAGATGCTCAATTTCATCGTCGCAACCAAGCGCCTGCCACGCGACGACGTCTACATGCTCTTGAGCGCCGCCATGGACCTGCACGTGACGCAAGTCGTCGACGGCACCAAGGGCGTTCATGCCATGATCCCGAAGTCGATCTTCCGGAATTAGCATGTGATCCGGCGGCGGGTGGCGGCTTGCGCCACCCGAACATCGAGGCGTCTACCCGCCGAAGTTGGCGCGACCGGCTTGACAACGATCTATTATTTCCATATTCGTTGAAATATGGAAAAATCAGCCGCGGTGGCGGCCTTGGCCGCTCTCGCCCAGGACAATCGTCTCGCTGTGTATCGGTTGCTCGTGCAGGCCGGTGCGGAAGGCATGCCGGCAG